>Ga0075522_10000130_pt1 | contig 47691 bp, 65 predicted proteins | sample NGEPerA_FD_74796 | JGI IMG/M metagenome (GOLD analysis project Ga0075522, IMG submission 74796) | Arctic peat soil microbial communities from the Barrow Environmental Observatory site, Barrow, Alaska, USA - NGEE PermafrostL2-A | ecosystem: Environmental > Terrestrial > Soil > Wetlands > Peat ... | reverse complement strand
GTCCCTTAAGTATATACTATAGTATACTATAGAGATATTTATTTTGTTTAATTTACTTTGTTTAACCAAGAATGGACCCTTCTTTGGCAACCCCTACCCCAATCTTTAAGAATAGTAATAACCAGCTTTATACCAAGAGACTCTTCTTTGAAATGTGTCCGCTGGTAAACGACAAGTCCACCTGCATATACACGCTTAAGGACTTCGACCACAGCTATAACGGTGAGACTTATATCTCCCTATACCAGAGGTATCTAGACCTAGAGGACACTTTAGAGTTTGACTTCGCTAACCAATACTTCGAGTCCTACGAACACTTTAAAATACTATGCCAATGTGAGTGGTTTAAACCCCACATCTACCGGTGGCGTAATGAACTAAGACTTAAGCTACGCTCAAGAGCAGTCCAAGCTATAAAGTCTGTCTCAACTAATCCTCAAGATAAGAACTATTTCGAGGCTAACAAATTAATTTTGAACGGGAACCTAGATCTTCAGGACGGTAAAAAGTCTAAAGGTCCGGGCAGAGGCAGACCTTCTAACGATGAGATCGCATTAGCAGTTAAAGAGATCGCTAAGGAAGATCAATCACTCGCCGATGACCACAACCGAGTATTCTCTTAAATCTAATGGCTTCAGACAATAAGAACAAGAAAGATGCCATTAGAGAGGCCGCAGAGGCCAGCCTAGAGACTTTCATACGCTTAGTGCACCCTAACCGCTTGTTAGGCTCAGTGCATCAGGAACTGCTCCTATGGCTTACTAGACAGGATCATAAGTCCCATCAGCTAGTCCTCCTACCACGGGACCACCAGAAATCAGCCATGCTAGGCTATCTAGCCGCTTGGAAGGTAGTCCGTAACCCTAGTATCCGAATACTGTATATCAGCAGTACTGCCAACCTAGCTATTAAGCAGTTAAAGTTTATTAAAGACATTCTGACTTCTAACCGTGTCCGGTATTACTGGCCGGAGCTAATCAACCCTAACGAGAGTGACAGAGAGAAGTGGACTGAGACTGAAATCTCGGTAGACCATCCTCAGAGGAAAGCGGACTTGATCCGCGACCCGACCATCTTTACTGCTGGTTTGACCACTACGATTACCGGTATGCACTGTGATACCAGCCTCCTAGATGACGTTGTAGTTCGTGAGAACGCCTATAACGAAGAAGGTCGGAAGAAGGTCATAGAACAATACTCATTGCTTTCGTCTATTGAAGGTGCTGAAGGCGAAGAGATTGCCGTAGGAACACGCTACCATCCAAACGATCTGTACTCCAAGATGCAGGGAATGGAAGTCGAGGAAGTCAATGAAGAAGGTGAGTCTACTGAGAAGTACTCTCTATACGAGTTATTCGAACGTCAAGTTGAGTCTGCAGGTGACGGCTCAGGCGAGTATATCTGGCCTCGCCAAGTCACTCCAGACGGTAAGTGGTTTGGTTTCGATCAAAAGATTTTGGCCCGAAAGCGAGCACAGTACCTTGATAAGACTCAATTCCGCGCTCAATACTATAATGATCCTAACGATGTTAGTTCTTCTAGTATTAAGCGGGATCATTTTCAGTATTATGAAAAGAACCACATACGACGAGATGGTGGTAAATGGTATTACAAAGGCAATAGGCTTAATGTATTCGCTAGTATCGACTTTGCATTTTCCCTGAATAAGAAAGCAGATTACACTAGTATCGTAGTCATTGGGGTAGATGCCTACCATAACTACTATGTCCTAGACATATCCCGATTTAAAACAGACCGTATCTCAGAGTACTTCACTCAAATCCTTGCCCTCCATCAGAAGTGGGACTTCCGTAAACTACGAGCTGAAGTAACAACCGCTCAGGACACTATCGTTAAAGACATCCGAGAGAACTACATCAAACCTCACGGGTTAATACTAACTGTAGAAGACTACAGACCTACAAGGAATGAAGGACGGAAGGAAGAGCGGATAAAAGCTATCCTTCAACACAGATACGAGAACCGGCAGATGTTTCACTATCGCGGTGGTAACTGTCAGGTCCTCGAAGATGAACTAGTCCTAGACAACCCACCACACGATGACGTTAAAGACGCTCTCGCGTCGTGTATCTCATTCGCAGTAGCTCCTAGTGGTAACTCTGGTAAGAGCACACAGGGGTTGAATAACCCTAAAACATATCAAGAAAATCGCTTTGGAGGAATAACTTAACTATGTCAAATAACCCATCAGACTCTAGTCACCAAGCTCCAGCCTATTCAGGGCAAACCGATGCTACTAAGAATATTCACTTAGCGCCCGCTTATAATAGTGACACTTTAGCTTCAGCCGCACTTAAACCTCCTGCTCCTGCTTTTAAGCCTCTTCAAGACAGACTCAATCAAGCTGCAGCCTATCAAGGCGCTTAAGGATTTAACTTTTGGCTGGCACAAGCGTAGACATCTCAACGATATTGACTCCCGACACAATCGGGATGGCTATCGCTAATAAGTTCCAAGAATGGGATACCCTCAGACAAGAGTGGAAAGACCAGTCTAAAGAAGTGCGTCAATATGTCTTCGCCAGAGATACAACGCAGACTAGTAACTCTACCCTACCTTGGAAGAACAAGACTACTACTCCTAAGCTAACCCAGATACGTGATAACCTCATCGCTAACTACGAAGCTTCTTTGTTTCCAAAACGTAAGTGGCTGTTCTGGAAGGGTGGCGACGAAAAATCCAATATGAAAGCGAAGCGCCAAGCTATCGAAGGATACATGGAGCTTGTTATCTCAAATCCTAATTTCAAGAAGGAGGTTAGGAAAGCGTTAACAGATTACGTAGACGATGGCAACTGTATTGTCATGCCTGAATGGGTAGACAATCGTATGGAAGTCCCTCAGAAGGGCAGCGATACTGTCCTAAAACTAGGCTACGTCGGGCCTACAGCTAAGCGTGTAGCACCGCTTGATATCGTATTCAACCCTATCGCCAGTAACTTTACAGACTCTCCTAAGATCATAAGAGTACTCGTTACTATGGGTGAAGTCAAGTCAATGCTTGAGGCGTTGACGACTGATGAGACTAAAGAGACTATTGATGCTCTCTGGACTTATATGAAGGACATTCGTGGCAACTCAGCTACGTTAACTCCTGCTTCTGTCTCTCAGAAAGATGCTTACCTTAAGATGGATGGTTTCACATCCTACCAAGCATATCTTGGTTCGGGTTACGTTGAGCTACTGTATTTCTACGGAGACTTCTATGACCAACAGGCTGACATTAACTACAAGAACTTCAAGTTCATCGTCGCGGATAGGCACAAAGTTATTTCTCAAGACCCTAATCCTAGCTATTTTGGTACTGCTCCCATCTATCACGCCGGTTGGCGCGTACGACAGGACAATCTTTGGGCTATGGGTCCTTTGTCTAATCTTGTCGGTATGCAGTATCGCGTTGACCATCTCGAAAACCTTAAAGCGGACGTTCTAGATTTAATCGGCTACCCACTACTTAAAATCAAAGGTTATGTCGAAGACTTCGAGTGGCAGCCTATGGAGAGGATTATCTGCGGTGATGACGGCGATGTAGAGATGATCGCACCACCCTATGAAGTACTCCAACTAGACACAGCTATTAAAACTTACACTGATACTATGGAAGCAATGGCAGGTTCTCCGAAGGAGTCTATGGGCTTCCGTAACCCCGGTGAAAAGACAATGTACGAAGTACAGAGTATTGAGAATGCCTATAACCGAGTCTTCCAGAACAAGATTTCACAGTTTGAAGAGTTTGTCCTAGAACCTCTACTCAACGGTATGCTTGAAATGGCTCGAAGGAATATGGACGATACTCAGATTTCTGTCTGGGATGACTCACTATCTTTAGAGACGTTTAAATCTTTAACCCCAGAAGACATAACCGGTGTAGGTAGGTTGTATCCACTAGCCGCTAGACACTTTGCTGAACAGGCTGAAGTACTACAAAATCTTAACACCTTTGTTAACTCTGCTATGTATCAAGACCCAACAGTCCGTGTTCACTTCTCTGGTATTGCTATGGCTACGATGATTGAAGAGTTCTTCCAAATCGAAGACTATAAAGTCGTTCAGCCTTATATCCAAGTATCAGAAATTGCTGATATGCAACGGCTACAACAAGCTGCTCAGGAACAAGTAGCCATGGAAGGTCAAACTCCCTCTGGTGTTTCCCCTGATGATGTGTCTCCCGGAGTTGCTGGAGCGCCTCCCGGTGCACGTGCTCAATCGGGATCAGGAGCAACACCTACACTAGCCGGAGCTAAACCCGGTGGTGGGCTGAACTTCCCGTCTCCTACTAAGCCTAACCGAGATAGTACTGCACCCTATGGAGTAGGACAATAACAACTATGTTTTGGAATAAACTATTTAAAGATAATACTAAACAAGAGACCCTTGAAATGGAGAATGAAACTATGGATGAAGTAGAAATTACCCTCGAAGCCGCTGTACAAGAGTGTACTGATATCGTTAAGTCTGTAGAGTTGTATATCGCAGGTTTGACCGCTAAAGTTGTAAACCTTGCTAAACAGTTAACTGATACTTTAGCTAATCCTGTAGCCGACCCTGCTGTTCAACAGGCGACAGTTAATACTCTAGTAGCACAACTCGGTCAGACTAATACAACTCTTGCAGTTGTTAACACTATCGCTGCTAATACTCTTGCAGCTCCTGCTCCAGTAACACCTGCAGCTTAACTCAGTATGAAAACTGTATGGCTCCGACCAGAGCACCATAAAGACCTTAAGAAGAAAAAAGACTTTCAAGACTCTATAGTAAACTCTAGGGTTCTGGTAGATCGCTTCTTAGAACTTCTAGACTCTATGAAAGAGTCTCTAGAAAGAGACGAAGCTAAGCCTGAATTCTACAATGAAGGTTATATGTTTAAGCAAGCTTACGCTAATGGTAAGCGCTCTATGATTAAAGAGATCGAAGGACTTTTCGATTTCGAGAACACTAACCACACTACTAAAGGAAACTAACCATGACCGATGGACTCTTTAAATCAGTACCCGGTACGACAGTACTAGATATTGACCCGACGAAAGACTACTCTGCTGACCTTATCGGAGAAGGCAAGAAGTATGCCACCGTTAAAGACGCAGCTAGGGCACTCCTAGAAAAAGACGTGCACATTAACCGCGTTCAGACCGACGCACAAGCATTACGCGATGACCTCAATAAGCGTATGACAACCGAAGAGCTTCTACAAAAGCTTAAGGAAAGTAACCAATCACCAAATCTGCCTAATGCGGGTAACCTCGCTGCTGGAGACCAAGGAGATGCTCCGTTACTAAAACCCGAACAAATCGACGCTCTCATCAAACGAAGTGTTTCAGAAGCTGTAACATCACTGTCTACAGAAGCTGAAGCAAAAAGGAACGTAGATACTGTACGAGAAGCTTTAACCGGACTCTGGGGTAATGAATACCCAGCAGTATTGCAGGCTAAAGCTAAAGAGCTTGGTGTATCCGAAGATTGGATCACTCAAGCCGCTAGGACGACTCCCAAGGTCTTGTTAACCCTTGTAACACAAGGTGAGACAGGCAAGCAGAAGGTTCAGGACAACTTATTTGTCCCATCACCGACTGGTATTAATTCCGCAGGACTCAACCGAGCATCTAGTAGTAACCTCCCTCCAGAAGCTAAATACTCCTATTGGAAGGCTATGCGAGATACAAATCCGAAACAGTACCACTCCGTTCCAGAGACTCAGAAGCGACACAAAGCTGCTGGGACTTATGGTGAAGCGTTTTACAATAACTAGTAACAACGCAACAAAGGAGTAAAACCTCACTATGTCAGGTTTTTCATATAACACGAACGAACATCTCGTCCGTTCTAATCTCTGGAGCACAGAGTTAAAAGAAGTGCTGCTGGACAAACTCATTGCAATGCAATGGGTAGACTGGTTGACTGATTTCCCAGATGGTGATACGATTAACATCCCATCCATCGGTCAAATGGAAACTTTGAACTACACTGAAGGCGAAGTAGTTCGCTATCAGGCAATGGATACCGGTAACTTTACGTTTACCGTTGGTAAGTATAAGAGTTCTGCTACTTTCATTACTAATAAAATGAAGCAGGACAGCTACTACACCAATCGTCTTATCTCTCAGTTCGTGCCTAAACAAGCTCGTGCTATTGGTAAGGTAATGGAAGTAGACATGCTGGCTACTGGTCCTTTGGCCCAGACTAACGCTAGCTTGAACGCTATTAACGGTGCATCACATCGTTGGGTAGGTGCTGGTACTAACCAAGTTATCACCGTTGGTGACTTTGCTAAGGCTAAATACGCTTTGGATAAAGCCAACGTTCCTGAGTCTAACCGTATTGCAATCGTTGATCCTTCAGTCGAGTACGCGCTTAATACTCTGGCTAATATCACGAACGTAATCAACAACCCACAATGGCAGGGTATTGTCACGACCGGTCTATCCGATGGTATGCGTTTCTCACGTAACATCTACGGTTTTGATATCTACGTTTCCAACAACCTCTACCCTAACGCCGCTTCAGAAACTATTAACTCTGTAGTAGCTCCGATCAACTCTGCTAATAACCTCTTCTTCTCTGCTGACTCAACCATACTGCCTATCGTAGGTTGTATGCGTCAGCCGCCTCAAGTTGACTCAGAATATGAGAAAGACTTGCAGCGTGAAGAATATGTAACCACCTGTCGTTATGACTTTAAGCTCTTCCGCCCTGAAAACATGGTGTGTGTGCTTACTGACACGACTCAGGTTTAATGGAAAGGAGATAATCTTATGACAAACTCAGTTTGGCTGAACTCAGATGGCCTTGCCGTTAAATTTGGCACAAGTGAAGGCGTAGCCGGTCAAGCCGGTGAAGTCGGTGAACAAGCGGGTAACGTGCGTATTCTTGAAGTACGCATCCCTGACTTAACCGTACTTACTACGACTGCTGTAATCTTAGATCAAAATGCTTACATCGGTAAATCTTCCCGTCTAGAATGGGTTGACGTAGTTAACACTTACGGTGCAACGATTACCGGTACGGGTGCTACTCTGACCGTTGGTTTGATGCAAACAGACCAGAGTACACTACTCTCCGCGACTGGTGTTCTAGCCGCTGCTCCGTTATCCGATTGGGCAACTGCTGGTACGATCAAGCGCTATCAGGTTGGTGTAACCGGCGCAGGCGCTTACCTTGGCCTTCCAGCCTCGGATACGGCTGTCTGCTATCTAACCGCGAAGTACGATACCGCTGCGTTTACCGCAGGTAGTATCTCAATTCGCATTGGATTTACCCACCCTTAACAGTATACACTAATACGGATGGCCCCTCTGGTTTATTCAAGGGCCATCCCTCTTCTTTCATTAATCTTATTCTAGGATACCAGTATGACAGTCTCTCACGCAACTATCACCGGATCAGAAAATCACGAACCCAAGGGCGTCGAAAGCGCAAGCCTTGGGTTTATTTATGTCGCCAACGGCTCTGGTTCTGGGACTTGGAGAGCATTGACCTATACTGACTTCCGTGCAGGACCACATGTAATCATCCAAGATCAAAAGACAACTGGCACTGCCCCACAAACTCTAACTACTGGTGTTAATACAAGAAATCTAAATAATCTAGCATTAAACTATAATACCATTGCAAGTCTATCTAGTAACCAGTTTACATTAGGTGCTGGGACTTATTACATGGATTTCTGGTCTGCTTTTGCATCATCTGGCCTTGCGGCTAACGCTAGATCATATATTCGTAATATCACAGACTCTGCAGACATCATGCCGGGTAACACAGTTACGTGGGCTATTTATTATAATATCTCTGGTTCTAATCAAGGTACTCTGATTACCAACGGTTCAGGAGTCGTTACTATCGCTTCTGCAAAGACCTTTGAATTAAGGATGCAATCATCTGCTGGGTATGCAGGTGGTTCTCCTGCTACTGACGGAAGACCTGAAATCTATTCACAAGTCAACATTACCAAGTTAGCATAATCAGTTGGCAGATAAAATCTCATTACTTAATCTGAGTAATACTCAGGCATCTACCATCGTATCTAATACGAATGCGAATAATGCTGCTTTAATCGCTGCTTTAAACAACACTCTATCCCGTGACGGCTCCGCTCCAAACCAGATGCAGGCTTTCTTGGATATGAATAGTTTTAAGATTATCAATCTTCCTGTTCCTACTACTGCTACAGAGCCGGTTAGAAAAGACCAACTAGACGCACTAGCAGCCGCTGTTTTGACAGGCTCTGCTCTGACCCTAACTCCAGTCTTTACTAATACCTCTTTATTCAACGCAAGTGATGTTATACTCGGTATCTTCTCAAACTACACAAGTATTGATGGTGTCACTAGTATCACAGACCTCCCGCTTGGTAGCACCAAGCTTCAAGCGAACGGCTATGCGTCCTATTTGCGTGTTCACGCTAATAACATATCACCCGGTAACGGTGGACTAGGTGTTAACTACTTCGGTGCAGTAACCGTTGAAGGCCAAGGCATCTCGTCAAGTAGCACCTCCGCTGGCTGGTTTGGCAATGGCGCGATTGCAGACGATCACACTCCGGGTCATTACTATTCCAGCGCAACGTTCCGAGAGTTGATCGGTACGGAGATGGATTTCTACGTCTATCACGATGACACGACAGTCGTCGGGCGTCAACTCGCTGGCAACTCTTGGGTGCAGCCAGCGCAATCACTCGGCTATGTTGTTGGAAATATGGCTCAAGTCCATTATTGGACAGGAACAACCAATGGCACAACGACCGTAAGCGCACTCACAAACGCAGCCAGCATCGTTGTTAATGGCCCAGTTTCAGGTGCTGGCATCCCCGCAAAAACCTATGTGGTTTCGGTTAACGTCGGCGCGGCAACAATGGTTATGTCACAAGCGGCGACTGGCAGCGCTTCCGGCGTGGTCATGACTAACTCTATCCCGTGGGATATAGGTTTTTTATCACAAGCAGGTGCAGGGAGCATCGCTCTACTTGCTGGTGCGCTTGATGGGAACCCAGCACCAACTACAGGTTCGTATTCTCAATATGTGCAATTTGGTTACAATACCAGTGGCGGAGTATCTAAAAGCACTTCACTGCAAGTTGACACTATAGGCGACCTTAATCTTACAGGGGGCGGCCTGCACATCCCTGCTCAAACTTCAGGCGGTGCATCGTCTTATTCCGATTATTTGACGATGACTTATGGTAACGGTTCATCGGTTCTAAACGCAACATTGAACGTCAGCCCATTAGGACTATGGACGTTCTCAGGCGGTATTTCTCTTAACGGTTCAACGTCCGGCGCTACCGCTATCCTTGCGCCAGCCATAGCTTCGGGCGCATGGATACTGCAAGCCGCAACCGACACATTTGTAGGACGTGCAACTCCAGACACTTTGACGAACAAATCGTTAACAAGTCCTGTTATTTCAGGTGGTACAATTGATAACGCAACAATTGGCGCCACAACCGCATCCACTATAAAAGCAACCACCATTTCTGCTTCTGGCCAGATCACTAGTACACTAGCAATAGGTACTGCGCCATTCGTCATTACCAGCACTACTAATGTACCTAATCTCAATGCTTCCACACTATCCGGAGCTACCTTTGCTTCCCCCGGCGCTATTGGTTCAGGTGTGGCATCAACTGGCGCATTTACGACTGTCACCGCTTCTAGCACGATCTCAGAAGGCGGTTCGCTGCTGACCACCAAATACGCTCAGCTTGTATCTTCAAACACTTTTACTGCCCTGCAAACAATAACAGTAGACGACGCTGTAAACAATTCAACTAGTGATATAATCGCGTTAAATCACACTACATCAGGAACAGCCGCAGCAGGCATAGGTATTCGCCTTCCATTCGGACTTGAGAATGGCTCAGGGACTCTTATTACTCCCGCTGCTTCTATAGCTGCTGTTTTTGATGTTGTCACAGCCGCAGCGGAAACAGCTCATTTTAACTTTAATACCAGACAGGCTGGCGCTATTGCTACTCGTCTTACCATCGGTGCTGGCGTGTTTACACTCAACGCAACGGGCGGTGACAAGGGCATTGATACTATAAATGCTACAACACTCTATGAGCAAGGCACTTCATTAGTTACTAAATACGCTGCTCTTGGAACTGCTAATACTTTCGCTGGCGCTATCTTATCAAGTAGCCCGTCAGGTGGTGTTGGCTATGCTACAGGTGCTGGTGGTACTGTTACACAGGCTTCATCGCGTACTACGGGTGTTACTATAAATAAAACAGCAGGCGCGATAACAATGTTCTCTGCTGCTGGTTTGGTTACTGCTACTACGTTTACTGTTACTAATAGTTCAGTTGTAGCGACGGATACAATCATATTAAACCAGAAATCAGGTACTAACCTTTATAATCTTCTTATTACAGCAGTAGCTGCAGGATCGTTTAATATTACATTCTATACTACAGGTGGTGTTGCAACAGATACTCCTGTGATAAACTTCTCAGTAATTAAAAGTGTGACAGCATAGGATGTTTCAGAATTTTATGAAATCAGTGGCAAATGACTACATTACAGGATTTGTAGCCGCATCTGCTATTGTCTATCCTAGTGTCAACCTGCCGAGTATTTCTGCTGACGCGCAGCTAATCCTACCCATCCTTGGTGTAATTCTAGTCATAGTTCAGATTTACGTCTACCTCCGTTATCATAATAAGGATTATTAACAGTCTATGGCTAGTAGGTTAACTAAGAGTGCAGCAGCGGCTGCTATGTGTGTCTCATTAGTGGGTAGTGCGGAAGGCTTGCGCCAAAGTGCTTACCCTGATCCTGCAACACAAGGTGAACCTTGGACGGTATGTTATGGTCACACTGTTGGTGTACTTCCAGATGATCACTACTCACTAGCCGAATGTAAGGCTATGCTGGTCAAAGATTTAGAGAAGTACGCAACTGGAGTTGAACGTTGTGTCACAGCTCCTTTGACCGATCAACGAGAAGTAGCTCTTATCTCATTCGCCTATAACGTAGGAGTTCGTGGTGCGTGTAACTCAAGCACTATCCGGCTTATAAACGCTGGAGAGACACGAGCAGGGTGTGACGCTTTGTTAAAGTGGAACAAGGCTGCTGGTATCACATTCCCCGGCTTGACTAGACGACGTGAGCGTGAACGGGCGTTTTGCCTAGATGGAGTGAATTAGACTATGCCATTATTTGTTTACAAAATTCTTGCTAGTATTGCTCTTGCTGCAGGTTTATTTACTTTTGGTTTGTACGAAGGTTATAAGTATACTAAAGCTGCTGAAGCTGCTAAGTACGAAATAGCTAGACAGGCAGAAGTCCAACATCAAAACCAAGTAGAAGCTGAGTTTAGAGTAAAAGAGAAAGACTTGTTAGCTCAAGAACAACAACTTAACAAACAAATTGACGAGATCAAAAATGCAACACAAAGCGAGCCTAATAGCGGTAATGTCTGTCTTACTCCTGACGGGGTGCTCAGGCTCAACAAGATTAGATAAAGCTACTACTACTCTAGCTAGTCCGGGAAGCTGGGTTACACAGAGTTGTGCTCGACCGAATACTGTTCCTAATAACGTTACGAATGCACAAGTAGAAATCCTTTGGGCAGGTGATAGGAAGTCTTTAATCCTATGTCGCGCTAGTAAGGACCACGTAGTAAGTTTCTTTTCAAAACGAGACGGTAAGGTATACTAGATGGGATATAAGAAAACACTGTTAGAGATGGTTCAAGAGATTATGTCATCTACTGGCAGTGGTGAAGTCAACTCTTATGCTGATACCACGGAAAGTCTTCAAGTCGCAGGTATACTTGAGAATACCTATTGGGACATTGTTAGTAACTCTTCGTTTGGATCAGCTTTCAACTACTACCAGCTAATCGCAAGCTCTGATAGCGCTAAACCCACTGTTATGTATCTTCCTGATACCGTCGTAACGTTAAAAGATTTATCTTACGATTGGCATACTGCAACTGACCCTAGTCCAAAATATAGCCCAATTATTTTTCAACTCCCTGCTGAGTTTATAGCAAATATGTATAACCTAGATGCTACGGAGACAAACGTAGTCCAATACCAAATCCCTACTCTTGGGACTGGCACACTATCCGTTATATCTAGGAATGATACTCATCCTAAGTATTACACTACATTCGATGACAATACCATATTGCTTGATAGTTATGATGCTTCAGTAGATAATATCTTACAATCTAGCAAGACACTGTGCTACGGAGAAGTTAATCCGACTTGGACTAACTCAGACTCATTCATCCCAGCTTTATCTGAGAAACAATTTACCATACTTCGAAATGAAGCAAAGACAACTGCTTTCATTGAACTACTCCAACTGCCTAATACAGACTCTGCTAAGAAAGCTCGTCGTGGGTGGATATCATCGCAGAAGACTGGTAATAAAATTAACTCTCCTCGAAACAACTTAGACTACGTACCTAACTATGGAAAAAGGACAACTTAACCATGACCGCAGAAAAACCACTTGAACTTACCGATATCTTCATCGACGAATATGATAAACACAATAACGGCAAGTCACATAAAATAACTGTTAGTAATAACATCATTCACATTCGTTCGGAAGACCCTTATGGCTTCTGGCATCTCTCCTTAGATAAAGGCCAGCTTCCTGAGAAGTATAAAGGTGCTTATACGCATCTATCCCAAGCCATCCGAGCTGCTCAGACATGGACACAAGAGAAGAAACTTGCTATCGTACTTCCTACTAAAGAGCAACAAACTCCTAATAGTAAAGGCGGATACGCAAGCATCTAATGGCTAGTTCTGCTGGGACAAAGATTGAGAGGACTTTTACTAAGGGTCTGATTACAGAGGCTACGGGATTAAACTTCCCGCCTGACTCTTGTACAGGCACGCTTAATTGCGTCTTCGACCCTAAGTCCAGAGTGACTCGTCGTTTGGGTATTGAATACGAAAGCAGTTACTCGTTAAATACGTTTAACAGAAATAACGCAGTAGTCTATGAATACTACTGGAAGAATGCTGGCAGCACAGGGCTTGTTAACTTAGTTGTCTCACAAATTGGTAATCATCTATATTTCTATAAAGAAAGCTCGGTTAATGCGCTGTCTAGTACTTACGTTGGGTTAACTATCAATCTTAATACCTACGCCGCAGGTGGGACAACTAGTATACCACTATACGGTTGCCAGTTCTCAGCCTCTGAGGGTAGACTATTCGTAGTTCATCCTTTGTGTGATCCGTTCTACATCGTCTACAACGATACGACACCGTCTGTTACCGGTACGATTATTAACATAAAGATACGCGACCAGAAGGGTGATACTACTGACCCTTATCTAGCCGATGTTACTGTCAGACCTACTGCGACTACTGGTACTGTAGGTGGACCTCATATGTACAACCTGTATAACCAAGGCTGGGCGCTTACGGTTACCACTACATCAGGCGCTCTAAATCCAGTAACCTATTGGGACGCAAACCTAACTACTATTCCCGGTAACGCAGATATCTGGTATCTATTTAAAGATACTTCAGATTTATTAAATACAAATTTTGTCAATACAATCTCCATCGGTAATACCCCTGCACCAAAGGGTTTCTATATTATGAACCCATTTAGCACTAATCGTGGAGCGCAGAGCGGCTTCTCAGTCGGTATAGAAGACTCTTCAGGTGGCCAAAGACCAAGTGCAGTGGCCGCCTTTGCAGGACGGATATGGTATGCGGGCGTATCCGCTGAAGGGTATAGTCAGAAACTATACTACAGCCAGATCATAGTAAATCAAAATGAATACGGTAATTGCTTTCAACAAGACGATCCGACAAGTGATAACTTAAACCTGCTGTTACCAACAGACGGTGGTGTTTTATCTATCCCTGACGTTGGTACAGTTATTAAACTATTTGCGACTGCTAACAGTCTTATAGTCTTCGGTACTAATGGTATTTGGAGTATCTCAGGTAGCAGTGGTATAGGTTTTTCTGCTACGGACTACTCTGTCTCTAGAATAAGCTCTACTTCAGCTTTGTCCGCTAGCAGCTTTGTAGAAGTCTATGGTGTACCTATCTGGTGGAATACAGATGGTATCTTCTCGATACTGCCAAATGAAACAACCGGACAGGCTGCTGCAAAGAGCATATCTGATCTGACCGTTAAAACAGTCCTAGACTCTATTCATCCTGATATGAAGGAATATGTTAAAGCTGTATTTAATCCTTATGATAAAACTATTACTTGGCTATATCGCTCGACATTAGCTAGCGACCTTCAAAGTAGATTTGAATATGACTCAGCATTAATTCTTAATACTGTTAGTAATGCTTTTTACAAATGGACGTTACCAAACTCTAATCCTACTATTAACGGGCTAGTAGCGACTCGTGGGCCTGCCTCTGGTTCATTTTTAAATGATGTCTCTGAGGCTGACTTATCCACAATGGTTGTTACATCAGCCGGTGAGCAGATACAAGCCTACGCGCTAACTAACAGTCTGCCAAACTATACTGTACGTTTCCTATCTAGTAAGGAAACGTCTAGTACAACTTGGGACTTTACTTGGAGTCAGACTATTAACACGACGTATAAAGACTGGGGTAAAGTAGATACTGCTATAGACTACTCAAGTTACTTCTTCACGTCGTACCAACTCGATGGTGACGCTATCAGATACTTCCAAAATAACTACATCGTTGTCTATATGGATGCTGTCTCTTCGGGTAGTGCTTTCTTTGAGGCATGGCTGGAGTTCACTACAACTACGACTAACGCAAGAGTATCCAATCCGCAGCAAATCTATCCTACGAATATTGCTGCTGCTGCATTCTCAATCCTACAGAAGCGTATGAGAGTACGCGGACGTGGTAGGAGTATTCAATTCCACTTCTTCTCGGAAACCGGTAAACCTTTTAGCCTAATTGGCTGGAGCGTCTGGAGTACACAAAATACCGCGCTTTAAACTCAGACTGGCAAACGTGTCAGACGTTAAGAAGCTTCTGCCTATCGGGAGAGACATCTTTGAAAAAGAGTCTCCGTATGGGGATACTCATACATTCGATGAGATGCGAACAGCTAAGCTGATACTAGATTTACTAAACCTTGGTAAAGACAACGCTATTATACTACTAGCAGAAGATGATACCGGTAAAATAGTAGGTATCCTCGCAGCTATTAAAACGTTTACTACAATGGGTTTTGAACCTACAGCTATGGAAGTTATCTGGTGGGTTGCTCAAGATGCTAGAAAGTCTAGACTACAACTTCAGTTAATCCACGCATTCCACTATTGGTGTAACCGAGTAGGCGTATCTAGGATAGTATTGTCTAGTATGGAGAATGAACACTCACAGTCAGTAGACAGATTTTATAAAAGACTTGGTTATAAGTTAACAGAACATACATACGTCAAGAAGGTAACATAATACTATGCCAGTAGCAACAACACTCATCATCGCAGGACTAGGTGTAGCGTTATCCGCTGCAGGTACTGCTGCAACGGTTATAGGGCAGAACCAAACCGCACAGGCTAGTCAAAGGTCCGAAGATCTCCGTGCTCAGCAGTTACAACTCGATACTACACGCCAGACTAGGCAACTTCTTCGTCAGCGTCAGGTAGCTGCAGCACAGACAACAGCGACAGCGACAAGCCAAGGCGCTAATGGATCAGACTCCAGTATTGCAGGAGCTGTAGGAGAGAGTACCAGTAGCGCAGCAGGAAGTTTAAACGCACTAAACCAGAACGCTGATCTTGGTAGGCAAACCTTTGCTGCTAATGCAGATGCTAGTCGCGGACAGGGTATTGCAGGCTTTGGTTCTGCACTGTCCGGTTGGGGTTCTAGTCTTGTTAACAACGCTGCTACGATTAGCAAAGTTGGTAGCAGTTATGGTCTGTGGAACGCAGATAAAGGGATAGCTTAAAAGTTGGATCAAGTAATCCCAGATAACGCTAGTTTAGATAACACCGGTTCGCTGCTTAGTGTCTCTGATCCTAACGCAGGTCAGAGCTTATCGTTGTCTGGCCCTACAACCCAGCCTGTTACAGCTAGCGCAGATGCTATCGACCAACGCGCAGTTAAAACAGCTATGGCTACTGGTGATACGGTTGAGAACGTCAAACCACAACTGCAGTCTCCCGGTGGTGCTGATAGACTTGTTCAACGAGCTAATCAGAACAACGCTTTAGACAATCAGCAGAAACGTATTGATCTGATTAATGGTATGATATCTGATCGTGATCCGAGTAAGCCTATGTCTCCTGATGAGATCGGGTATATCCGTAATCTATCAGATGACCAACTGCATCAGGTCAACTATGACCCTCAGATACTAGAACAGAAATACGCTGAAGCTGCTACTAGAGTTACATTCGCTAATGCAGATAGTAAGGTTTATACCACCGGTGTCTATCAAGACCCAGATAGTACAGATCATGCCCACGACGTAGCTAATGGTATCATTCGAACTAAAGAGTTTATACAAAAACTATCTGAGGATAACACTGATACCAGTAACTCTGTCTCATCGTGGGGTAAGTACCTCGGTGACAAAGCACTTCAATTCGTTCCGTTAGTCTCAGATTGGGCTAAGTACGACAAATCCGCTGCATCAGGTGAAAGCTGGATGCCCGGTGACAACATGGCTCAGCAGATGGAAAACCTCTGGCTGATGAAGCCTATTGACCGTGAAGCTAAAATCCAACAGCAGTTTGACAGTATCAAATCAGTCAACCCTCAGGATGCTTTAGATTGGTTAGACAACGTTAAAGCTTTTGGTACTTCTGACGCAAGTTGGAAGAACTTAATGACTGCTGTAGACGTAGCCTCAGTTATCCCAATCGGCACTGTTGCTAAGGGACTGAAAGCTGCTGGCGCAGTTGGTAAAGGTGTTGCTGAAGGCGCTGCTGATCTAGCAGAGGGTGATCTTCGTAGCCAAGTACTTAAAGGTCCCGGAGCTGCTGCACCAGCACGAGACATTACCGCTGGGGACACAAGAAGCATAACCGCTCAAGGTCCCGGTGTTCCAGTCCCCGCTAGAGACTTAACTACCGGTGATGCTAGGAGTCAGGTAATCGCTCAAGTTGATAAAGCTGCTCAGGACTCTGTGCTTGCTCTTAAGCCTGCTAACATCGACCCTATCAAGGTTTTAGACCAGACTGGTCAGGTTGATAAAGCGACAGACGCTATAGTCCAGAAAGAGTTTATGAAAGCTTCTGATCCTACTATCCGTGGGACGGACGCCTCAGAGATGGCGGATAAACTTAATTCAACTAGTTCAGTCTTCAATACTACAAAGTTCTTATCAGATACGACAACCCTTTCAGCAGAGAACTCTGCTAGACTGTTAGAGGCTACTGCACGTCGTCGAGCGTTACTGGATCAAACTTTATATAACTCTAGTGCTGCTATGCGCTTGACCCCAGAGGCAGAGGCACAGGGGATTGAGAATACTAAAACTCTGTTGACGGGCTTATATACTAGGTCAAATGACGCTATTATGGATTTTGGCTTTGCAGATCAGACAAAGACTGAAGGACAGTTAAACCAAGTAACGATGAGACTGGGGAAAACAAGTGCTTTACCGTTTGATACAAAAGAAGAAGCAGTCCAAGCTGCGGAAGTAAAATACGGTATCAAGCCCTCGGACTATACCGTTGACCAAAAGGGCCAATCATTTACAATTAAAGTGAGCCGCCCAATAGATGAAACTGATCCTAGTCTTACTAATGTTAAACTTAACACTTCGTATACTCAAACTCCACAAGGGTTTTGGAATACATTCTTGGGTAAATTCAGGTCTCCAGAAGATTTACTATCTCAAGAAAGCCGTGACAACCGATCTGTTGTTACCTCTGCTACACAAGAGCACATCCGTCTATATCAAGACGCTATCGCTCCTTCGCTTCAAAGGCTGACTAGTAAAGAAAAAGGCAATCTCGATAAATATATGCAGACTGAACGAGACTTTCAAGATGGAGAAACTCGTGGCAAGTTTGCAGACTCCGTTGGTGAGTTTGAGCAGAAGTACAACGATCTGTTTAAGACGTATCCAAAGGAGCATATAACCGACGCTTATCTCGCTATGAGAGATATGTCAGACTTTGATTTAACTGTCCGAAGTCTTGCTATGAAGCGTGACCTTGGTAGTAAGGGTATTGTAAACGTACTCGGCGAGCATGAGACTAACGTCCCTCATCCCGGCGGTGCTAGTGCTTACAAGGTAGATAAGATTAAGTTCCAAGGTAAGGAAGTAGACCACCTTCCTGAAGCTGCTGGTAAAGACAACCCCGGAGTATACGTGCAGAAACGTGGATACGACGGCGGCCACAGTCTAGAGTGGAAGAGTCTTCAGTCTGTTGACCGGACGGAGTTAAAGAAGCTGACAGAAGAACAGGGGTATAAAGTATACCAAGCTGCTGATCCTCATACATCACCATTTGCGGATATAACTGGAGATAAAGCTCCTGCTAGTTATTACGTAATGAAGGGAGCTGATACAGCTAACCTTAATGCAGCGGATATGATACCTTATAAAGCAGGGTATCACGTAGAATACCCTAATGGATATTACACCAAAATCCCTACATTCTTCCATGACCCTGAAGGTCAGAAGTACGTCGGCAGTGATCTTTCTATCTCACACTTTACAACTGAAGCTCAGGCTAGTAAGTATACTAAGCTTATGAACCAAGCTAGGGGAATGTTAAAGGATGGAGATGAAGCTGGTTTTAACGCCTTCGTTACTAAGAACCTTCCACACACCCCTGAAGAGTTTAAAGGTATCTATGCAAAGAGTGGTGCTGACGTTAATACCCCATTTATGTACACCAAGCAAGGTATGTCTACCTCAGAGGCTGCTACCGGGCACATGGGAGAGCACGCTGGGCTGTTCGACGGTGCACAGGACCTTTCAGCTAGTCAACACAGCTTAGTCAAACAATGGGGTGTAAATAAGAAGTTCACTCAAGAGAAGAACCTAGCACTCCCTACTATCCGAGATAACGGGGAGTTTAAACCTGTCTTTGATTTCAAACCTAGTCAGAATATCTCTCCTATGGCTACTATGCAAAGGCAGATGCACTCTTTAGTACGTATGCGTGTCTACGACGACTACGTTAAACAAAGCATTAATAGCTTCATAAAAGACTTCGCTAACCCAGAAGCATTTGGTGGTTCTGTCACCCGGTGGGATATGAAGGGTATTCAGAATAATCCTTTATCATTCATTGCTGACCCTAAGTGGGACAAGAACGTACTTAATAAGGACAGGCTTGCTGCTGCACAGAACGTCCACCGGAGTATTCAAACACTCCTAAACTCTCCTAGTGACTTCTCTCGGAATGTAGACTGGTACATGAACAAGGTAGCTTCTTCAGCATACGAACGCTTTGGTGAAGACTTTGCTCAGAAGGTATCAGACTATTCGCACTTCAGTATAACCGATCCTGCTAAGTACGCTAGAAGTATAGCATTCCATATGAAACTTGGTTTATTCAATCCTATTATGATGTTTATTCATAGCCAAGCTGCTTTTCACACTATTGCGCTGACTGGTAATCCTATTAGGTCGTGGAAGGCTATAGCAGGGAGTGGTTTGATGCGCTTCTTAAGTCTTACTGATAACCCAGACGTAATTGATAGCTTTGCGAAGAAGGCTAGCGCATTCGGTTGGAACCCAGAGGACTTTAAAGAGGCTCATAGTATTATGAAGTCTAGTGGTATCTGGAACGTTGAAGGTGACGTAGCACAGCTTGACGATGCCATGTCATCTAACTACTTAGGCAGTAAAGGGAGAGGTGTACTTAATAAAGGACTTGTCTTATTTAAAGAAACAGTTCGTGCTACTCGTTTACACGCTTATAACACTGCTTATCTAGAATGGAAAGCTGCCCATCCGGGAGAACTTCTCGCTGGTAATCAGCGTGCGATTAACTCAGTCTTAACACGTGCTGACGACCTATCTATGAATATGTCTGCTAAATCTACCGCTGCTATGCAGAAGGGTATCTTTTCAACTCCTTTGCAGTTTAGTACCTATGCTATCCATATGTCTGAACAGATGCTTGGCAAGCGGCTGACAGTTGCAGAAAAGACACGAGCTATGTTGATGTATTCGACGTTGTACGGCCTACCTGCTGCTGCTACCGCAACTATGCCTCTAGTAGATTGGGGTACAGATATTAAAGAAGCTGCTCTTAATCGCGGTATAGACCTAAATTCAGGGGCGTTAGACGGTATTATGCACGGTATTCTTTCTACTGGTATTGAAGGAGTAACTGGTAAACAGACAACATTCGGTGATCGTGTAGGACCATATCCTTTAAACTTTGTCTCGGATGCAGTCTCCGGTAAGAAAACTGCATGGGAACTTGCTACGGGTCCATCAGGACAATTCACCGCTGATCTGTTTAAAGCAGCTAGCCGACTAGCCAGCCCAACCATTTCCGCTATCGCAGATGCTGGGAAGGGAACAAATGAGAGTTACCCGCTTAATGCTGAAGATTTCATATCTGCGTTTAGAAACATTACAACTGTCGATAGTGCGATGAAGTTCTATACTGCTGCTAACTTCCATAAATACATGAATAAGAATGGAGTCAACCTAGCAGATGCTGATAGCACAGATGGTGCGCTAGGAGCGTTTATGGGTGCTGAACCTAGAAGTATTTCTGATGCTAATATCAAACAAGAGATGCTGAGTAGTATTAAAACTCAGAAGCTTGGAGCACAGAAAGAAGTCGTGTTAAATATTCAACGTGCTCTTGATAACGCTCAAGACCCTGATGCTTGGATGAGATATATGAAGATTGCTAAACTGGCTGCTATCGGTGGCGGTATGAATGAGCAGGACTATATAGCTGCTGGTAAGCAGGCGGTATCTGATAAGTATATCTCTAAAGTAGATGCTAACGATAAACTGTGGTTAAAGAAAGGCCCTAACGGTCTGGCTAACCTATACTCACTCTCTCCCGAACCTGACGCAACCCAAGGAACTACTCAATAATGGCAAGTTTTACTCAAGCGCCAGTCGCTCCTAACTCCTTACCTCCAGCTACTTTCATATCAGATCGTAGTCAAGGGTTCACAGACTCTACAGAGCCTCTAGCTAGTCTGTTTAAAGGCGTAGGACAGATTGCTATGCAAGGGACTGCAGTAGCTGACGAAGCCCAGCAGCAGAATATTAAAGGACAAGTCGATCAAGGTGTAAATTCAATCTTCAACGACGCTGGCTTTCGTACCGCTGGTAACAGTGAGACAGGAACTCCTGCAGAACTCCAAGATTACGCTGGTCAATTAGACAACACTAAGAAAGCTTATATGTCTGGTGCGCTCTCCCAGACTGGATTAAATATCCGTGTAGACGCTCTAAGTCGGCAGATGCGTATGAACAACCCAGGGTATGGTGATGACATCGATAAACTAATCGGTGGTGCCCTAAACCGGTCTACCGCTAACGATCTCTGGAAGGGACTTGCTACACAGTGGCAGGCTGAGAAGACGCAAGGCCAGCACGAACAAGATAAAGAAGACCAGATGATTAAAGAGTTTGCCTCTGATGGTAAGCTCTATCAAGCATTTCCTAATTGGGATCAACTCGTTCAGAAAGGTCAGCAACCAGACCGAGATGAAATCATTGCTAAAGTAGGTCAGGTAGCTGCTGGGCAGGCAACGGTTACTGCTGGACAGGCTATGATTAAATACCAACAGTCGCAAAGAGAAGAAGACTTAAATCATACGTTTGACGTAGCACAGCAAGATGTAAACCAAATTTCAAAGACATTTATGCAGGCTGGTTCTGCCGCAGGCGATCTTGTTAATAAAATAGCGATTACTGATCCGACTAAGGTATCAGACTCTGATCTAGCTGGTATGGCTGCTCAGGTAGAGCCTGTGATCCTACAGAGCAAACTTCAGATTGAGAAGACACTGCTTAATCCTGTCTATGACAAACTAACTCCTGTCCAGAAAACGGACATCGAGAATAGAGCTATGGCTCCTATCCAAGGAATGAAGGATGCGATCACTAATCGTGATACAGGCTTCTTTTCTCTTAATAACAGTCTAACTCAAGCTGGCTCGGATAAGGTTGTTTCAAATCTGATGCAAGGTGATGCTTCAGACGTGTTTAAAATGTACCAAGCTACTAATAAACTACTTGGTCCGGTGTACGCTAATACGTTCCTATCACAGAAAAGTGGCCGTGACCCGACTAATCCAGATCAAACTAATAAAGACCTTCTAGCTGCTAAAATCTCTAATATGCAACTGATTACAGGGAATAAACCGTTAACCGATGTTGTTAGTAATATGTCTAACGCTAACCCCGGTAAGCAAGCAGACCCTGCCTCGGTTAACAAAGTTATTACAGATACTACGAATATCCTAACCGATCCAAACGCGAAGATAGATGGCAAGATCGCTTTAGCACATAATATATTTTCTGACGACAATGCAGACTTCTTAACCAAGTTCTCAGCGAGTAAAGGTGCTAGTGGCGTATCAGACAGAATGTTAGTGTTTAATAAGCTCACGAGTCCTGCTATGTCTCAATCAGTAGGCGAGATGGCTAAGACCGATCCTGATATAGCTAAAAAATACCAGAATACGTTGTTTGCAGGCTTTCAGGGCTTGTTTAAATCTAAAATTGATAACGAAGTATCAGCAAACCAATATTCATCTGCAGTGGGCTTTAAATTCAATCCACAGACCTTCCAGATCGAAGAAGTAGCTAAACCTCAAGCTGGAGCATCTCCCGGTGTTATAAACGGCAATGGCAATCAGATGCCCTATCCTGCAGGTAGCAGAAATCCGAATAACATTCCGGGGAATAACTCCTCAGTATATGACCTTTGGAGGAATAGCAGCCAAAGGTCTGATATGCAGGACGTTAATAAGTTCCTCGGTAATTTCAAACAAGCAATGGTGAATACAGGGCAAGACCCTAATACCGCGGTGGAAGAGTTGTTTAAGAACACCGGTGTACTCGATGGTGGGCATCCTCCAACGAGTATGTTCAGTCAGATTGGGAGTGCTGTCATGTCTGGTTTAGGTAAAGTATCCGATGCTATGAATAAAACTGGATTACCGGTAGACGGTATGCCAGCTCAACAAGGTATGATTGATAGTAAGAAGCAAGCTCTAGACGACCAGATGACCAGCCTGTTTGGCCAAGGTCATACGAATGGAATGGAAGGTGATCCACACCAAGAACTACGAGACTACATCGGTAAATCAGAAGGCGCTGATTACAACACTCTGGAAGGTGGACAGAAGGTTCCACTAACGGGTATGTCTATCGACCACGCTTCTGCTATCGCTAAATCCAACCTAGATAGTGGTGCTTCGACGAGTACAGCTATGGGTAAATACCAAGTAGTAGACAGTACACTCCATGAAGCTATGGACGCTTTGGGGATTAAAGGATCGGACAAATTCGATGCTAAGACCCAAGACCGTATTGCTAACTGGATAATTGACAACCGTGCTGGTGGTGGTACAGACCCTGCTAAACTCGCAGGAGTGTGGGCTTCGCTGCCTAAGGAACCATCAGGAGCAGGTGCTTACGATGGTGTGAACGGTAATAAAGCTCATGCAAACTATGCAGAACTAGCTAGTATTACTGGAAGGAAATAACCTTGGCAGTAGTCGAGTCTAAACATAAGAGCTTCCAATTGATGCTTGTAGTCTGGAATGATGCGGCTACAGACGATGGTTGGAAGAGTGTAGACACAGTGTCACATCCCTCTGAGGTTAAATCAGTAGGTTGGTGTATCTCAGACTCAGATACCATTCTTACGCTAGCTTCTGATATAGGAGATAACGATGAAGAGACAGAGACTAACCGAAGGATATCCATCCCAAAGGATTGGATTATAAAGACTAAGAAACTAAAATAGACATAGAAAAACCCCAGAAGATTTCTCCTCTGGGGTTTCTTTTTGGGCGATACAACCACTTGGCTGTGGTTAATCCTTTAGTTTTTGTACGTCTCAAGCCAAGTTTACCGTACTATAGAGCTCTACTTCATAGACCCAGCGTAAGCTTAGGTCAACGTAGGCTCAGTTCCCAAAACTCTATTTTTATTCAACTACTAGCTTATCACTTGCTGTTAGATAAGAAAAGTTACCATCTACAAGATAGACTTCTTGTGAGTTATTCAGAAATAGAAATGGCAGTTGAACAAGTGTTTTTTCATCTGCAGCTTTATCTAAATCTTTTACAGTGTATACTTTTACTTCATTTTTCATATTAATTTACTTTCCTATGTTAAACTTCAGTGTACCACGAACGTCATCATCGGTGTACGGAAACTCTACAAGCTTATTTAAAGTATCAATACTAAGCCTAGGACGATCATCAGTTCCTACCTTTCGCATAGAGTAGCAGACTAAAGCGATTGCATTCCAAGCGACGTGGGCCATGTGATGACAACCGGTTTCTGGATCGAGAAGTTCTCCACGCCAGAACTTCCACGAATGCCGAAGTAGACTACCGAAGCAGCGACTCCACGACATACCCTTTTCCCAATTCCGGTCTGCATATTTCTTAGCTCCTACAGTATAAACTTGGACTAATTCTTCCAAACCATCAGCGGGGAGTAGATCATACCTTGGCTTGCCAGCGTCATAACGTAGTGCTGGTTCGTCCTTTTGTCCTGCCTGTGGTTGGCTGAATACAGGTTGTTCTGCTTGTTGTGCTTGTTTGATGAACTCTATAGCCTTAATCGGCTTTTGACCATAACCGTAAGTATGAACAGCACCAATACCTTCGTAGATTTCTGGTTCTGTACCCCAATTCCTTTGTGGTTTTTCCCACGGTTGGGTGTCTAATCTGCCTACGTCATTTTTCATGGTTTAGATACCTTATTACGTACTTTGTTGAAGGGAATACTAAAACAGACGGATGCCAGTGGAATATATTCTCCATAGGCCCAACTATAATAGCTTTCTTACCGCTACCTAGTCCATAGCCGAACTCTACATGCCTGCCACCACCGGGGATAGGTGTACCATAGGGTTCAGTATATAGTACTACTGCATCAGCGTTATCTACATCATCTAAATCAAGCTGTGCAATCTCGTTAAATGTCAAACCACTTTCACCACCATCAAGCCACGAACTAGTGACTTCAATACCGGCGTCAGTGAACTGGACTGACTCTTTCTTTAACTCATCTAGTTTAGCGTATCGTCCTGCAATATAGACTTTCATTCTTCTTCTTCCTTCTCTTCTGGCAGATAAGCTGCTAGCCATATCCCCGTTACCATTTGTTGTGTCCTAGACCTTCCATTAGGGTAAAGCTTTTTGACTTCCTCTAACCAAGAGTTAGCTTCTTCTTCTGTTTTAAACCCATGGTACATCCATTCTGTTCTGTGTTCACTAACCGGATGTAAGTGTATTGTATTGTTGTCATTCATGTCATTACTCACAAGTCTTCTCCCCTGTATCTGGGTCGATGAAGCAAGCAGCACCGAAGTCTTCGTCTTTAACTTCAGTGACTTTCCTCATCATGCCAGCCCTCTTACCTTCACTCCTGAACGTAGTGCAGCCTTTGGCACCTCCCTTATAAGCTCTGACATAAACTTGTTTGAATTCATCAAAGGATGTATCTGGCCCAATGTTACAAGTCTTCGATACTGAGCTGTCAACCCACTTTTGAGCAAGTAAGAGTACTCCAAGGTGATCGTCAATTGTGCATTCTTCTGAGGTTTTACCATAGACACCATATTTTGAGACTCCATAATCTTTCAGCGTGACTGTTTCTTTACCCTCAGGAGTGATGATATCCCTTTCAGACTCGTGCAGGAATACAGGTTCAATACCACTGCTGATATTATCAGCGGTTAGGCTAATCGTCCCCGTTGGAGCAATAGAAAGAAGGTGAGAATTGCGTAATCCATATTCGTGTACCAATGCTTGAGTTGCAGGAGTTAATTTATCTACGAAGTGATAGTTAAAAGTAGCTTCGTCATATAACGGGAAGGCTCCTTTTTCCTTAGCAAGCATAGCGGATGCAGCGTAAACCGCATCGGCAAGTTCAGCTTGTAGAGTGTACTGGATGACGAGAAACTTCTCATCACCATACCGGTGTCCCATAGCTTCAATACAGTTAGCCAGACCAGTAGCACCAATCCCCATCCGTCGTTTGTTCTTAGCCTCTCTCTCCTGCTCAGGAAGAGGATAGATAGCTCTGTCTACTATGTTATCCATAGCCCTGACGACGTGAGGGATATCAGCTAAGAACTGACTAATGTTAAAATGTAGTTTATCTCCAGCGAAGTAGTCAAGATACTTAACCAGATTAAAACTCCCAAGAAGACAAGCGCCATTAGGAGGTAGAGGCTGCTCTGCACAAGGGTTCGTAGCGGAGATGGTTTCAACTGCAGATAGGTTGTTATTCCTGTTGATTGTGTCAAGGAATAAGACTCCGGGTTCTGCGTAGTCCCACGTACTCCGCATGATTTCTTCCCACAGGGGCTTTGCTTGAATAGTTTCATAAATCCTACCTTCAAAGACAAGGTTAAACTCTTTATCATTCTGAACAGCTTCCATAAACTCATCAGTTACTCCAACGGATATATTGAAGTTCTTGAGTTTTGAGAGGTCTTGTTTGACTCGGATGAACTTTTCGATATCAGGATGATCCACGCGAAGAACGCCCATCTGAGCGCCACGTCGATTACCAGCACTAGCAACAGTGCCGCAAACGGAGTTAAAGATGTCCATAAAAGAAACGGGACCACTACTGCTAGCATCAAGACTCTTGATATAATCACCGTACGGGCGTAACGTTGAAAAGTCATATCCAATACCTCCACCATATCTCATGGTAATAGCTGCGCGTTTAGCACTCTCCATAATCCCTTCCATACTGTCTGGAATGGTTTGAGAGACAAAACAATTAAACGGTGTTACCTGTCTAGCTGCACCACAACTTGCTTGCACGCGGCCAGCGGGTAAGAACCTTTGGTTGAGGAGTATATCCCGAAAGGCGTGGTAGTGCTCGTCCGAGTCCTTCAAATGATTAGCGATACGGTTCATAGCCGCGGTAAAAGTCTCATCCTTCTGACGGTACTTCTCAGCGTGTTTATCCTGTGCTATCTTAGTCTTTGGACCGTACTCTTCACTACGTAGTTCTGTGGCAACTTCTTGTGTCAAAGTGTGTTATCACCCTTCCTTAAATCTTTAATCTGACTTTCGAGATCAGCAATCTTCTTCTGTTTATAATACTGTTCACAAGAGCGGAACGTGCTACTTTCTCTAAGAATTTGTATTAACTTATCTACATCGTCTAGAAGATCAACAGATGAAAGCAGACTCTCTAAATCCCTATTCAAATAGATATAACCATGAGCATAGTTCAGAACTGGACGTTTAGATGACTTTATTATTTTATAGTCTATTTCTTTCTTTTTCTTACACCCAAACATAGCTGTTATCCCCTTACATTCTTGTAGACGTACACTGTAATCAATCCGTTCTTATCGAGGACTAACGGAGTTAACTCGATGTGCTCGTTATTATGTATTGCGTCTATAGCGTTTAGATGACAACTAATAGCATCGAGTAGCTGCTGGTAGTTAACTTTAATCTTCCTCATATAGTTCTACATCCTTTTCTAGTAGTCTGTATTTCTCTGCTCTTGACTTGTCTGGCACTGTCTGCGGTTTGAACACTCTACCTTCGTAAAGGTCTTTAGCGTAATAGTTCCGTTGGTGGATTTTATCAAACTTCTTCTTTTGGTAACTTGGCATCACACTAGGTCTTCTATGGCAACAGGTGTGTAATTAGTCATCTCTACAGACACATTCTTATACTGTCTGCTATAAGCAGGTTTGTTATGTATATGTCCGTGGACATTATACTTTAGTTTTTCTGATAAAGAGCTAGGATGGACAGGCACATGAGTCAGAAGAAGTCCGAACTCTTTTAGAAATCGCCACATATAAATCTCTTTGAAGTATTTATGTAGCGTCTGATCTTTACCATTGTCGTGGTTGCCTAGTATCAGTCTTTTAGTGCCGTTCAGGCGAGAGAAAAGGTAGTCAGACTTTTCTTTCTGAGGGAAATAAACATCCCCTAAGTGGTACACCTTATCCTGTGGCTTTATCACAGAGTTCCAATTTTTTATTAAAGTTTCATCCATATCGTATATAGAATTGAATGGTCTGTTACAATACTTGATTATATTTTCATGGTGGAAATGAGTATCACTTGTTATAAAAATATTAGCCATACATCTTCCTTAAACTTTCTAGACTGATAAATTCTGGGTCGTAGGTTCCATTGGAGACATTACGTTTGACTACCACACCCCGCCACCAGAGTTTATTCGCTTCTCCGGCCCAATCGGCATCGTAATCCTGACAGACCCCGCATACTAAACCTTGAATACGTTTTCCATCTATCCCTGTCTGAATACCGTAACTCAGTAGATGCAAGTCACCAGCCGTTGCTGACTTGTGCCCCTTCTGAAGGATAGAATAAGCAGGGTTCAAACCACCAATAGCTTTTCCCATAACTCCTGAGATGAAGAAGTGTGCGTAACTGATACCATCAATTTCTATTACTCCGGGTGAACGCCCGTTGTACCTAACTATGTTATCATAATACTCATCTATCTTTAAATCGTTAAATGAGATAGCACCTTCGAGTTCAGGTTGAAGATTAATAGCCTTCTCAATTCTGTGCTCATGATTACCTTCTAACCAGACACGACGAGGAAGCTTTCGTTTAGTTTTTTTTACTTCGTTCCAGAGTCTATCGTTAAAGTCGATACCTGCGTTAACGTCAGCACGATAAGTCCTACCAATAGCTGCTCTAGTTCCTTTATCAAAACCACTGAGGCTGGGCATATCAAAGTTATCACCCATATTGATTACAACATCAGGCTTGATATCATTAATGAGTTTACCAACCCATTCAGCACGTTTGTTATGATGTTGATAATGGGCATGTGGATCGCTAACGACTAAATGTGTTGTAATGTTGAAAATCCTTCCAATTCTAGAACTTTTCTTACGAGTACCCAAGCGCCTTCGTCTCGACAGTGGGTTAGACTACCATCGACACACTCAGCGAGTAGAGTATCCCCGTCAGAATATTTATGTGCTGAGTAGCACGAGATGCTCTCAGTTAGTGCTTCAAGGTTTGAGATATCTATAACCCCAATTACGTATTTATGACTTTCATGTCCGTGCGGGACAATCTCTAGAGTTACTCTTAGTGTCATTGGTTTTGGCTTCTTTCTTGTTCATACTATTACTATCTCCCCTCGGTAGTTCTATTCGTTCACCGTTAAACCAAACAGCGAGTAACGTAGTTTTAGACCAAGTATCCACTCTTACGTCTTGTTTTATAGAGTTCACTGAGTTTTTCTTGGAAAGCATCATAAGCCTGTTCAATATTGATATATTCTATATATAGATCATCAGGAACTTCTACTTCACTACCCCAGCCAAACAAACCCTCATTTGGTTTGTACAATGCGTAGGTAGGATATCTTTCATCAACGTCAATTAGGTACTTTGCCATAATCAGTCTTTCTTTCTAGATACTCAACAATTCTTTTTGCCTTCTCAAGGTCGTCTCTAATGTACCATCCGAGAAGTCTATGGTTATCGTTAAAGCACAGAAGCCCCCGTATACGCCCTGTGACGTGATCGTGATCGACTGCGAGATTTCTCCTTGGCTTAATATCTTCAGGAGATCTTCCGCAAATATAGCATACTCCGCCTTGGTCTGAAAGAATTTTGAGATAGTCGTCTCTGCTAAGACCGTACTGCTTGAGTATACTTTTCCATCGTGCGGGTGAGTCATTTGGTTTCCAAGGTCCTTTCTTTCTAGCTGTCTTTTTACGCTTCAATTTCTGGTACTCGTGGCAGTCGTTCTACGTGAGTTAGATAAGTCACACTGTCACCGGAATAACTGAAAGCTCTCAAACCCGGCCAGCAAGTCTTTGAGAAACGACAGTAACTGCACTTAACTTTAAGACTACGATTACCTGATTTACCTTCTGGTTCGTCAGTGTAAGGACGAGGTGGTGGTTCAGGAAGTTCAATAGCTTGTTTACGTTCGGAAACTAATCGTAGATAGTTAACATCTGATAAGTCATGGTGTACATCGAGTTTCAACGTACCATGGACCTTGTCTACAGCGAGGAATGCAGCGGGCTTGTTCTCACCCTTGAATTTAGCGTGATTATACAACCCTAGCTGTGTTAGATACCCGAATGTATCATCCTGTCTGTCTAAATGCTTCTCAAACTTCTTAAAACTCAAAGGTGATGCCGATTTAACGTCTACTAGAACCCCGTCAATTACTCCGTCACAACTCCCCGGAACTCCTTGAAAATCTAACTTCGTTTGCTCATCAGTAACTTCATGCCCAGCAACTTTAGCTAACATTAACATAAGAGCTTCTAGAATGTCACCGTAGAAGAATTTAATTAACGTACTAGGATGTTGCTTCCTAGCAAGGTGAGGTGTATTATGCCAGTACCACATCTCTCTGTGACAAGGATTACCTACGTTACTCATCCTAGTCGATCTGTTCTGTTTGTCTTCACCTAGACGCTCTACGAGCTTATTAGAAACTGTCTTTGTGAAGTTATCTAGGTGCTCCTGTGGGATTACCGTTTCTACCTTAGGGTCCCAAAGCGAGTAGATGTCGTCAACTAGAGTTTTAATAGTTTTCACTGAAATATCCTTCATGCACCATTGACTCACATGAGTCATAGCCTTCAGACCAAGCAGCTTCTCGAATACGATCTTTATAGTCTTCAATAGCCTTCTGAAGATTGACTAAAGCTTCTTCTACTGGACTGAGTTTAGGAACTGCTCGTTTCTTCTTTTTAGACATAGATAACGCATCCATATCATATTGCTTGGCCATAGTACTTCTCCTAAAATGTGCGGGCTTTGATAGGGCAGCTACCCCGCATCCTGCCGTTCCTGATCGCTATTCAGTCACGCCTATAGCTACTCGTGGGATTTAACCTCTCCACGACTGAGGTTAGAAGTTATTCTACAGGCAGACCCGGAAGGTCTGTAGCAGGTGCGATGTATTCTACCAGTTTAAGTACACGGACTTCCTTAATCCGACTACCAATGCCATATTTACTTGGAAAGATTTCCAGTAGGATTGCAAGTGTACTGCCGTTACCGATAGTGTCGGTAAATGGGAGTTTTCCATCAGCAGTCTTAACGTCTGGTGGGCCGAGAGTTTGCATACCATTTGAGAACTGCTTGGCGTTATCCCGTGCAAGTTTGATAAAACTACCATCTTCATCTTCACGTTCCTTCCCACGATAGCCGACCTCGGCTAGGATAGCCTTGCTCTTCTCGTTTGGATACAAAGACACCGTGAACTTATCACCATATTTCTGATCCATATTGTGTGGATACAACCGTGCCCACTTAGCCATTCCTTCAACCCAAATATATTTTGTCTCTGACATGCTCTTCTTCTTTCTATTGTTATTGTCTAAATCTGTACTACCGGAGTAGAAATACCCCGGTGGTAGGTCTGCAAACTCGCTATACCCAAAGAAATCCATTAATAACCGTCACGAGTTAAAAGATCACGAGCTAGTTCAGTCTGAGTAACTTCGTGAATAAGTAAATCTCGACCATCCCAAATAGAAAAGACTTCTTTAGTCATAGGCTCTACAGTCGTAGTTATACCCTTTTTGCCTTCTTTTGAGATTGGTGTAACCTCTACTGCCCATCCTGCATGAGCGTTTATTGTAACTGAAGTTGTCACTAGTTTAGCCTTTCGTTTTGAGCTTCGAGTATTAGCTCTTGGAGTTTCTCTTCTGACGTACCCATCTCAATGATCTTCTCTTTAGAAACTTCCTCAGTAGAGTCGAACTTCAAATTCGGAGCACCGTCAAATGACCTTGCGATCTTACTCTGCGCTTCCTCAGGGCTCTTACCGATTGATACACCGGTCAAGTGTACTGGCTCATCAAAGCTCCAGTTTACTAAATAGAACTTGAATAAATCTTGTTGCTGTTGTGGCATTGCTTCCGTGTTTTCTATTGTACTCTCTCCTAATATATTCTAGTGTTTTTATTATTATTTCTTCACTGTCTCCTAGAAGTCCTAACCCTCTGTTACAGTTGTTACAGAGAAGACCTCTAACTTTGTTTGTCTCGTGACAATGGTCTACAGAAAGTCTTTTAGAGCCGTTTAAAGCTTTATTAGAGTTATTATCTTCTTGGTTAAGGCCACAAATTGCACAACCGAAGTTTTGACTAATTAGTAGATTTTCATACTCTTCAATCGAAATACCATATTTGTGTTTTAGGTTTTTCTTTCTGCAAGATGCTAGAAAACTATCTCTATGCTTAACTGTATAAGCTCGACGCGCTTTATCATCACAAATCTTGCAACGATAAGATTTTCCATCAGGCTTAGCCTTGTAGTTGTAAAATTCCGAAAGACCCTTATTGACTTTACATACAGAGCAAATTTTCAGTGTGTCATGCTCCAGTTCTCCCCAATTACTGCTTTACCGTCTAGTTTGATATTCATATTCAACTGTCTGCCTGCTAGCCGTATTCCTTCTACTTGCCTTTGACCTACAACCCAAGGAAGAAACTCTTCTTCATCGTTATAGACCTCAGTTTGCCATTCGTCGTGAACCCAGTTAATTAGTTTATAGTACTGTTTGTAATACTCTAAGGACTTGATCCAGTTCGCCGCAGCCTTCGCCATAATGATCTTCTCACCTGATTGAAGATGAGCAGTTAGAACGAGCCGAGGCTCTGCTAATGGTATATACCTACCATCTAAGGCTTCGATATAACCTTTCTCCGACTCTCTGGCTAGACGACCTTGCTGGAGTTTAGCCCAACCGGGGTAGAAATCAAGTATCCTACGATAGGCAGCTATCGCTTGTTTCACAGTGCAGTTTAGGATACTAGCTTGTTTAGCAAAGCCAGCTCCGAGGAGCAGAGCGTAGATATAAGTTTTAGCGACCTCACGAGTTACTAATATGGGGAGTAATATGCCCATATTCAAGTGGTGAACGTCAGTTTTCTTTTCTTTCTCACCACTTTCGATAGCTTTAATCAATTTTTCATCCTCACACAAGTTAGCGAATATCCGAAGCTGGATACCCTCTGCGTCTACACCAACTTGTTTATACCCCGGAGGGACTCCGAAGAGACTACGACATTCCTTCCCGTACAGCGCTAGCTTCCCTTGACGATTGTACGTTGCTGGGATATTAGCTAGGTTAGGATTTTGGTGAGAACACCTCATTGTCCACGAGCCAATACTGTTGATAGTCCCGTAGATACGGTCTGTACCGTCATTAGAAGACCGTACAAGAGCAATCCACTCGCGGAGGTCTGCTAGCCTACTGGATAGAAGAAGGTACTGTACGAGCTTCCTAGCGCCTTCTGGAGCCGTATCAGGAAGTGTATCTAGGTTCTCTTCGTTAGTTTTCCATCCGGTTATCTTAAATTTAGCTATTTTCTCTTTGTCGTCTGTTCGGATAGCTTCCTTATGTCCGTCTGTTTTATCCGTTGGTTTCCACCCGGCAGCGTTCAGACGCTGGACACGTTGAAGTGGTGAGTCGGGATTGAATGGTTTATATTCAAACAAAGAAAAAGGTTGATCTGGTCTAAACATAGTCAGATCGTTATCTTCCTTCCACCTAAAGTCCTTAGAGTTTAAAGTTCCTTTCTTAGTAACCTTTGGTGTTATCTCCCTTAACAAAACTGATTGAGGAGGAAACACAACGTTAAATTCTTCTCTAAGGGAGGATACTATAGTATCTAAGGTATTTATAAGGGATAAACATAAAGGAGTATTAAAGGATATACCATTGTATCCTATAGTATTACATAGGGCGGCTGTCAAGTGCTCTAACCGAATTGGCTCCTTCCAGAGGGCTGCTTCTGTGTATTTCTTATACAAGTTATATACTCCCAAGTTGATTTTAGTATCGGACACGCAACGTTCTTCTAGCTCTGGTGTCCACTCAGAGAAATCAGTAATCTGTACCTTGTCAGTCCCTACGTCTTTACTATAGCTTTCTAAGCTATGTCCTTGTTCTCGTTTATAATTCATCATTCTAGAAAGGACTAAAGTATCAGTAATTTCTACCTTATTCTCAGGATTAAATAGATCGATATCGACTATCCCGAAGTGGCGTAGAACACCTATGTCATAGCCTATGAAGTTGTGGCCGATAAGCCCTGAGACGTGATTAGCGACAAATTGTCGCAGTCTGTTCTTCTCGTATTTATATTCGTTTATCCGCCTAAAGACATGAACCTCTTTGTCGTCTAAACTCCGGAAGACGCAGACATGAAACTTCGTGTAATCCTGGAGTGCGTTAGTCTCTGTATCACAAATCCACGGCTGTTTCATTCGTACTCCTTACAGCTTAAATCATGTTGTAGGTACACCGTCCCCGCTACTAGGTCGTGTCTAGTACCGTTGTGCTCAGCCTTTGTAAAAACACCACCATCTATACCTACTAAGATCATAGCTGCTCCACTTAGTTCGCCAGCTTTTGCTCTCTCTAGAGCCTCTTCAAGCATAGAGATAATTGTAGCGTATCCATGCTGTTTAGAAACAGGTTTACCGTCTAGTCCGACTACTTTCTCAGTCATGTCACCATCCTCCTATTGGTTTGCCGCGAGCCACGCTCGAACTTTGGCGAGGGTTTCTTTCATTTCATTATACCCTTCAAATTCACCATCATGGCGTAGGATATTTAACGAAATATCTAGCCAGTCTTCTACCTCCACTATCAATGCGCGGGCCTCGTCTAGGGGTGATGGCGCAGCCAATACGCGTTCCACTGGGCGTTTCATCAATGTGTCAAGAGCTTTTGAAAGTTCATCAGCCATTGTCTTTCTCCGAAACTTTTTCATCTAGCAGCGCGAGGGCGGCGGAGGCATCGTCGTGCGCCCACGCAAGAAACTTTTCAACGTTGTGGTCGTCAACATCCTTGAAATGCAGTCCATGTTCGCCAGCCAAATAGGCCAGAAAGTTTTCCGCCAAATTCTGTCCGTCTTTTAACGCCTCACGCACGGCATCAATGTTTGGCGCTGGGAAGGGGGTTTGGGTCATGGGGTTTCCTCCGGCTTGCTTTTCACTTTTGGTGATAGGCTTTTGAAGTAAAATTCGTTCAGGTGTACATCAAAACCTTTGTCATAGCCGTATGAATATCCAATAGCATATGCTGCTATAAACACCCCACCAGTCCAAAATACTAACGCGATAACACTAATCATTGCAGTCTGCTCCTTACCGTATTAGTAGGTATAAACAAGTACAACGCTCGTTGTGAGCAGAAGCTGTGCATAAACGCTACTTCCATCCAGACCGGAAGAACAGTGTCGTGGATTAGTTTGTGATAGAAATAGTCCATATCTGTCTGTGAAGGTTTTTTATTCATGGTTATCTCCTTGTTCTATCATAGCGTCAGCATGAGCGTAGGCTGCTCTAGCGTGGTTACTCTCATGCCCAAATGAGTACTGAGCACCATCTGAGATGATAATAGCGGCTAAAGCTTTTGCTGCAAAATACTCTCTTTTTGTCAGCCCGTACTCTCCATATTCCTTGAAGAGTTCTTCTATAGGAAATGCTGGACTTTTACTATTTGTCATGGTTTCTCCAATGGTAAGATAAGTTCAGGTACGTCTTCTGATAACGTAAACGTATTAATATCGAAGTACAACCGTCCTGCAGGCCCTGTCAGACTGCCGAACCGGTTCTTCTCGATAGTCAACGTTGTAGTATTACGGACTACTTCGTTAGCATTAATAATATCTCTTTCCAAGTTGATAACCGCCCACGCTTCTTTGGATATGTTCCTTGAGCCACGAGTCTTACCATCATCGTTGACGTGAGTTACCATTATAAGTCCGAATTGTAATTCTTCAGCAAGTTGGCTAAGCTTCGTAGAGATGAAGTCAAGTGCCTTTCTTTCATCCGGTTCCATCGTGCCAGATACAAGTCGTGAGATGTGATCGAGGAAGACGACTTTACACTCACACGAGGCGACAAGGAATCTAATTGAGTTAAGAACTCCGTTAAGGTCTTCAGAATTAAAGTTCTTGTAGAAGTGGAGCCGACTGTCCCTCTTGGTAACTCTGGATACAGCTTCAAGTATCTCTCCACGAGGCGTTGTACTGTCAAGATGTACAGGTCTTCCGAGTTCATAGTTGGCGAAGCGTTGTAACGAGCGTCGTACTGGTTCTTCAAGATGTATAATCCCTATGTTAAGGTCTGTATTCTTTAAAACGTGGTATTCAATAGCGCCCATGACTTCGGTTTTACCAATACCCTCTTGGGCTTTTAAGAGTACTGTCTCACCGGGTCTGATACCGAGTAACATCCGTTGCATATCATCAAATGGATATGTACAGAGGGCTTCTTTCTCTTTCTCGTTGAATACATTCTCAAAATCCTTCTGCGATGAGATAATATTCTCAGGGATGTACCGTTTAGCGTTATACCACGCCTTTTTATACTCTTCAGCCCCGCCAGCGGCTAGATGAGCAGCGTTAGCGTCTTTATACCGGTCTAGTTTTACTAGATGTACTTTATTAAACGGAAATAGAACTGCCACAGCTTGAGCAGCTCGTTGTCCAGCTTCATCCATATCGAAGGATAAGTAGATTTTATCATAAGCGTTGAGCTTCTCGAACTCTGCAGCACAGTCTTTGACAGCAAACGTGCTACTACGGACGGATACAACGGGGTATTTACATCCAAAGATTTCATACACCGATAGAGCATCTTCTTCACCTTCGGTTATAGTAATAGCGGGGGCCGATCCAGCTTGGAATTTATCCATACCGAATAGTGCAGGAGCCTTTGTGTCTTCACCAGTTGAGTAAAACTGCTTAGTCTTAACCACCCTGTGCTTCTCTTGCTTAGGATAAGGGTAGACATTTTCAACTATGCTCCCCTCTTCATTTACTAAAGCGTATACCCCGTACTTCTCCAGTGCAGGAATACTATGCCCACGGTAAGGAATAACCTGTTTACTAAGTTTTGCGTTGTCCAAATTCTGCATGTCTCCATTGTTATCTAGGAAGAATTTCTTTCTGCACGGAAAGCAATAACCACCGTCGGGGTATTCTTCAAAACCATCACTTGATTTGCCACAAGGGCACGGCTTATTCGCCATCGTCAAACATCATCTCTTCTTTACTCTTTCCTAGGATTTTACCTGTCTCAGAGTAGCAGTCTGTACAGATATACTGGTTTTTAACTTTTATTACACGGTTCTCATCACTGTGTTTAATAAACAGTCCTGTGTGGTTCTCGTTCACGTTACTCTGATTTGTAAAGTCACAAATGTAGCATCTCATTGTTGCCTCACATCTATAATTTGAGCAGCTTGAATTTCCCGTCGAATGAGTTCAGCGTTCCTTGCTTGAATAATCTCTTGGTCAAGCCAATTATCGTCAATTGCGTGCTTTCTTGCGAACTCTTGGGCTTCTTGTGCTTTCACTCTTCCGGCTTCTTTTATTGTAAAAAAATCTGCACGCAAGTCCTTGAGCACACTGCCGAGTGAAAGGATAGGTCTAGAGAACATATAACCATCCCGGACTAGGTTGTCAAGGTCTACGTCGTCTTTTTTACAAAGAGATTGATACTTCTTAACCAATTCTTCACCTAAAATAGTCTTGCTAAACTGCAGTGGAGTTAAGTCCATAAACAGTTTCTTTACATCCGTAAGTGTTTGTTTCTTAAGGGAGAAGTTGTACAGAGCTTCTAAATGACTTAGCCAGAAGTTGAACTCATTTGGATCAAACGTAGAATGAAAGATACGGCATTCAACTGTGCCAAATCGACGCAGTGGGTATAGGTTCAAGCTAGCATATTTCTGCTCTTCTTCATCTGGCATGTTATTAAGCAGGTTTTGCTCTACCAGCATCTGCTCAAGGATGTTCCTGCTTTCCACACTACCTGAGACACAGAATGTGTTATCCTTTCGGACTTTATCGGTAGTCAAAAATAAGAGAGGCTCAAAAATCCAATAAACAGATAAGAAAATAAGTAGCTGTTCTACGGTAAGATCAGCTACGTTAGTATGGATATGCACACTAGTCCGACGACTATTTGACCACTTAACAAGCTTTGTAGTTTCGTAGCCTTCTTGTAGAAAGTCAGTAATATCCTTCTTCTTCTTAGGAGGGGATACAAATTCATATCCATTACCACGAAGGCTGTTATCGGTAATGATTTTCCAGTTACCGTTAGCAAACATAGCTCTAATCTGAGCAGGCAACCTAGGTTCGTCTAGACCAAAAGCTTCGTTTTCAATTTCTACGCCGAAGAGAAGACCTTTCTTACAAGGAGCCTCTGAAAACACTGAGATTTTATCCTCTAAAAGACTGGATAGATATCCTTGGTCTTTAGGGAAGTCTGATTTATTTAACACTCGTTACTCTCCATCCTAATTTCATTTGAATTTGATCGCGCATAAGACTGTCATCTAGCTCCGGGTCTTGAATGACTACCCTTTTATTCTGAATATCTAATTCTCCGATTACTCCGTCTGTATGTAGAAGTTTTCCATTATACACTGCGAAGTCTGGGCGAAGGACAAAAGCCATCCGTCCATCCCAATCATCAAGAGTTTTATTCCGAGTGGACATCTGACATCCAACACTGGTCTCAAATAAATACGCACTAATACCTTGTCTATAGGTCAGACTGAGCGCACCTTTCTTGTCAAAACCTACTTGATATGAGACTACGTTACTAGGGCAAACACCAAACATCCATTGTCTGCGGACAGACCGGTTAATTATCACCAGACTATACCCGTCTTTTGGGTTAAGAAAATACCCTAGTTTCGGAATTTTAAATTCCGGCCTTTCGTTCATATTAATTTGAATACGCTCATCGGAGTACATACCGTCGTCTTGCAATGGTATTGCTTCTACAAAACTGCCATTCTTGTTAAGAATATAGTAGTGTTTGGATTTGTATTCTACTAGGACACAATGAAAGTTTCGCTGTAAATCACGGTTGTCGATATAGTCTAGTTCATGGATGGCCATGATAATACTTTCTCCTTAACCTTCAAACCTAGGCATAGCGTAGTCATTAGGATTAGCCCCGTCCAGCCAGTTCCTAGTGCACTGTACTGTAGTCCGATAGACAAACCGCATAGTCTTCTCGTCGTTTAACCAAGCGTTACTCAAAGTGCGGTACTCTACACCATATGGTTTAGGACGAAACGCCCCTTGCTTACCGTACAATTCCTGACGCTCTTTATCTTTATCCCAAATCAAGCTGTTAGGGTATAGATGCTTATCGAAGTGCCAGATAAGTGTAGAGATATTCTCACGATATCGTGTGTCATCCCTATAGTCAATATTCTCACGACCCCACGAGACGTGTACATGGCCTGAACCGGTACGCATGAACTTCGTTGTCTGAGGCGGAGTATTAGGAATATTAGGAGAATAAGCCGAGTAATCAGGCTCACACCCAAGTTGCTTAGCATCCCAAGGGATATCAGCCCACTGACGACGTGTGAACTTCATCGTTGGCTTAGCTACTAAGATATAATCTTTGTTCTTCTTTTGAACAGCATCTAGAAGATGCTGACGAACGCAACTAATTTTAAGAACAAAGTCATTCTCGGAGTCAGCAGGAAGGATGTTGAACTCAGCAGCTACACCGTCCTTTTGGATTGCACCATTTGGAACAGGTGAAGGATTGAGTTTATCACCAGCGATAAGATCGTGTGCCGATACCGGGAATTTGTCCTTATCTACAACGAATAGTTCAGGATCACAACCGATTAAGATTTTAGTTTTAGTCATTCTTTTACTCCGATTTTAGCTTTCTCGTCTATACTCGGATGGATAAACTTCAAATACCCACCCTTTTCTTTAACTAGTGGAATACGCTCTTTACCATATTCTAGCATATAGTCAAATGCCTTAGCACAACAGCTCTGACGATACGGACTAGTCTGCGATGGTGCAGAGTTAATCTCTAAGACGTACGCATTACCCTTTTCGTCTTCCATAACGTCTACACCACCGAAGTCAAGACTGCTTAAGTTAAACGCTTCAATAGCCGTTTTAACGATCTTCAGCGGCCACTCTGAGAATGATACGTTATCAAACCGACCGCCTTTAGCTACATTCCAAGCGATATCCTTCGGATTACCCGGAGTTTTCTTAGCTACCCACACCGCACGACCCTGAGCAACGAATACACGGTATTCAGCGGTCTTGTTGATGTACTGACTGATATAATAGTCTTTAAACAGTCCGCAAGCATGTTTTAACGTATCGTGATTAGGGCAAAGGTACACATGCCTGCCCTGTGCGTGTTGCGCTGGTCGAACAATAACTGGACACGGCATATTCTGGTCTGGTTGAAGGTGACTCATATATTCTTTGCAAGTACCCCAGCTTATAGGGGCTAGCCCCGCAGCAGCAGTCTTTAATCGAAACGCTTTCTTATCGTTAACTTCGTGGATAGCTTCTGCGGTGTTAAATACCTTCTTCTGAGGAACCTGTTCGGTAAACCCCCATCGGATACAAGTAACTGCATCGTCTTCGATGCGCTTGCCTATAATACGTTTACCAATGTGCTGGCTAGCCTTTCGTATTTCTACAACACTAGTTCGTCCTAGCTTCCTGCGTCGCAGAATGTAAGCTAAAGCAGGCTTACCGTTATTACCCGGTTTCAGTGGCATGTTACTTCGTCTCCTTCAGTTTTACCAATATTCTCACCAATTAGTTTAGCGTCGATGTAATCTTTTATAACGACACTACGCCAATGTTCGTCTTCTTTACACGTTGGACAGAGATAAGCGTCTCGGTCTATGAACTCTATTAGTTCGTACTTCTCGGCGATCTTTGGACAACCGCAGCAACCATTATGAAGAATTTTATCATAGACTTCATTGGTTACATAGAGTTCACCAAAAGTCTTACGTAAAGCCGAAGTGCCATCTTCTTGGAACGGGATTATCGCAGAAGCGTTCTTCTTCTCTTTCTCTTGAAACTCTTCGTATGTTAAATACATTTTGTACTTCTCATACCAATACCTTTGAACACCATCTGCACCAGAGACCTGACCCCCGTGGTTAAGAGGCAGTCTTACTACGTTATTGGACTTCTCAGCCACGCTGTTAGTCTCTTTAGCGTCTGGCTGGTTAATCCAGTTTGCTTCTGTCCATTCTTTTGAGTCACGTACCCAATCCCTCTCCGACGTCGAGTACCCGCGAAAGTGAAACGTCTTTGTATAAAGTGTCTCCTTTACTTCTGAGACAGCTTTCTTTGGGTTCTTAAGGTTGAAAGAATACTTCATATTAACTGAAGCAGGAACGATTTGTGCACACGGATATTTGAAGTAAGGAAGGACAGCTTCCAGCCACGATTTATCACTTGCCCAGAAGCAAATCTGAGTACTATAGCTCTTAAGAAGGTACAAAGGACGCTCTGCGTTACGCATCAGGTTAAGAGTTTTATCCCGACTGTCAATCCAAACTAAAGCATAAGCAGCATTAGAGTTGTCTACAAGTTTCTGAATTGCTACGTCACCCTCTCGGACGAGGTTATCGAAGAGAGCTTGTGAGTCAGTCTCGAATTTATCAGCGTTGTCTAGTCCGAAGCGGATAGTCCCATTATGCATCCCAAGGACGTGCTCAATTCTAAATGGATGAGCATTTTGCACTGTAATCTTTCCTATAGTGGCAGCCCTAGCGTGAGCTGCAAGGACCGTTGGGTTATGTTTAACGTAGCTCTTCCAAACAAAATCGAAGTAGAACTTACCATTCGTAGCGAAGACAGAGTGAGCGTCTTCGAGTGATTTACCATAAGTCCATCCCGGCTGTTCTCGGTTCTTACCCTTATCTCGCCAGTCCATAAAACCAGTACTATCTACACCACGAAGAGAAGCTAGGCTACCAAGGTAGGAGAACGCTACGATGTCAGCATCAGTTAACTCTCCTACACATCCTACAAGTCCACACATTATGCAACGTCTCCTTCTTCATCAACTTCTTCTTCATTATGTTCTTCTATAAATGGCTCTTCGTCTTCAATATCCTTTGGCTCAATGTTATGAGCTTCGTCTACGACGATCACTCCGGGTTCGCCACCATTGTTAAGAGCCGCACGAGCTTGTTGTAGGAATCCAGGCTGTTGAAAGGCGATATCTCTCCATTCCATGTTGACTGGTTGCAGTTTAGCTGCTGGTTTAGGTTGTACAGGCTCATCAAATTTATAGTTCTTTCCGTAAACCGAAGCTACACCGATATCACCGTAACAGACACGAAGTAGTGCGTTTGTACCGCGAGCGGGGTATAACCCTGTCGCCGGATTAACCTTTTCGTACTCTGGATGAGGCTGGAAGCACATTGATTTACTCTGACCGTAGTACTGGCACTCAGCTTCACGCTCTTTATTACCATTTAGATTAGCATAGGCTATAGCAGGAGTATCAGGCCTCATCTTCATCATCTGGTGGTGAGTGCTCGTTACTTGGTAAGGCGCATCTCTGTTCCAGAACTTGCAGTCGTGCTCACCGGAGATAGCGTGACGAGAGATATCCTGCACCATCTCCCCACCGTTCATAACGTGTAGAAACTGTCCACCACGGCAGATACCGAGCTTAGGAACAGAGTAGAATTTATGATACCAAGCGATTTCAGTCAGATCACGCCTTGCGTCAGAATGACTGTGAGTATTGGTCTGGTTGTATAAGAATGGTGAAACGTCACTTCCACCAGTAAATACCACGAGGTCTGGTGTATAAACTTTCTCTAAGTCAGCACCAAGCCCGTCTACAATTTTAACATCATGGCCGAGGTTCTCAAGCCACTTCTGTATACCACCGTCTTGTCCGATTTGGATAATTTTCATATTACTCTTCATCTCCTATCTGTGCTTCTAATTTCAGTTGTTTCTTCTCAGCGTTAGCTACGAGTTGTTTATACCGTGAGATAAACTCTGAGACAGTATCATTCTTCTTCGTATCCCAAACTTGATAGAAACGGTTAACTCTTAACGTCCAATTCTTAGTTGGGTCTTCAGTCTCCTTCGCAGGGCCGGTTATGTAACTCTTTGGGATTTTACCATCGAGATTTGGCTCAAACGCCGAGTGAGTGTTAGGATTAGGGCTAAGTTCGTTTGTCTCACCTTGAAAGTACTGCGCTAACATCCACGCAAGCCTAGGATCACCCTCTGCAAGGTCGTCTCCTTCAAGGTAAGTCATAAAACGGTTTAAAATGAAGCTGTGCTCTGTTAAATCCCTAGTAGAGATACAGAAATGAGTTGTCTGCAACGCAGGAACTATCTTCATATTAGGCCATATCCAGCCAATTATCTCTTCGTTCTTAGGATTTCTGCAGACGTAGGCAGTATCCAGAGACTCTCGCCACGCAGGATTATTCTCTGAGGTCATCCATTCAGCGTAGATGTTCAATGGTACTCGGACTCGACTGTTAAAAGGTATGCGAAGGACTGCGTTGAATAAGAACGGATTATTCTTTTGATCGTAGCCTAATTGGCTGTGGCAGCCTTGAAAGTGCCTATCAAAATGGTAATTCGTCGTGTACCAGCATCGACCGTCTTTGTATCCACCACCTGTAAACTGCTCTTGATCTTCTTTGCAGAACATAGCTAATACTCGGTCTGCTACTTCCATATCAGGTGGTTCAAACCCCCAAGCATCTGCTGGGATTTCTCTAAATGAGTGTATGCTTTTTCTTTCTGTCATAATTTAATACCAATCTAAATTTTTAATTTCACTGCCGTAGATTTTCTCACGTCCAGCCACTAGCATAGTCATGGCTTCGAGCAAGTTAACTGGTTTATATTCCGTTAGCAGCCACCAGCCGTCTTTCCTAGGTGAGATTTCATATCTAACTGTTTTATCCTTAGCATCACGCCTAGCTTGGAGTGCATTGCCACGCCTTTGAAAGCTCGTGATTTTGTGTAGTTTGTAGTATTCCATGGTATCATCATCCTATTACATACTTTGCCACACGCGAAGATAACTACTAATAGCCATCTGATATAGTTTGTCTTTATCAGCGTTTGGAAGCTTTAGTTCTAGTAGACGCAGCTTCTCGTGCAGGTTAATGGAGACATCGGATAGGATTTCTCTTAATGATTTATTCATCTATTTTTCTCCTTTACTGCGCCCAAAAGAATTTGCTGAACATAGAGCCTAGCGTATTCGTCTTCATCAGTTGGTGTTTGCATGACGGTAACTACATGCTATTGTCAGCGGCGGATTTGAAGATTAGTCTCCATTCCTCTGGAGTTAGTTTAGCGTCACCACACAGGTTTCCGCTACGGTCGTACACAGAGAACTCGATTTGAGCATCTTCTTTACCTGTATCGAACAGTAGACCATCAAAACGCTCTAGAAACCAATCAGGCTTCGGGTATCCTGCGTATTCTGTAACCATGTCCGATAGCTTAGCAGCCTGTTCCTTGGTCAGCTCCCGTGGAGTTACGTCAGGATAATAAGCTTTATATCGTTCTAAAATTTGTGCCTTTGTATCGTTATGCAGCGAACACGCTGAATAAGCTGGTGAGACTGAGAGTAGTAGACATAAAGCTAGAATGTACTTTTTCATAATGTTAAACTCCCTTAGGTTTAAGTTCATAGCCAAATTCGTTGGCTAATCCTTGTAGTTCTTTCACCATGTGATCATAGCAGAACACAGCTTCACGGAGATAACCGGATTTAACTGAGAACTCCGCTTGATCGGACAAGTTCTTCACCTTAAGTAAATGCAAAGATATCTGCCCACGCTTGAACGGATTAAGGCTGGTGTTATCAGGTGTAAAATCCGATAGTAGCATCTTGTTACCTTGTTGTGTCATAACGGCTCAACTCTGCTAAATTTGAATTTCTTGACAGTCTCCACGGTAGCTACACCACAGACTTCAAATATCTGAACTTCATTCAGTTCTTCATCTTCAAAGCCAACAAAGTTTTGCAGCTCTTCTACAGCAGCCTCTATTGTAGAACAAGCAGAAGAACAAGATGTTCCATCATGTACAGCGATGTATTTTTTATTAGTCGTTGTCATAATTGTTAGTGTCTCCTAAGTTTCTGGTTAGCGTGAAGCAGTTCCTGCAAATCTGTGAATTGAACAAATCCGCGTCTAGTTCCCTTACCTAATTTACGAAGGTGGAACGCAGCGGCGGAAAGTGTTACTATTTCAACGTTTTTCATGGCGTTAATCCTCTTTGCAACAAGCATAAATAGCCCACACGCAAGCTAACGCTACTGTTACTATCATAATCGTAGCAAAGAACCCGCATACTAAGTCCATTTCACGCATGAAATAGAGGTAGTCAATATATTTCAAGCCAATATCTTCGCCTGCTTTTGCAATATGATCCATAATAGTTAAACTCCAAAATAGTCGATTAATCTGATTAGAATAAGTGTAGTAATAAAGCCAAGGCTCACTATTGAGCCAATAACAATGAAACACATAAGCAGAACTGCGATGATAGCACTTGGCTTGTCACTATCTGTAAGACCTATCATTTTACGCCAATTAGTCATGTGTAATCTCCAATGTTACAGAATGAAAAGAGTATGGTTCCAACCATTACAGTCACCAAAAACCTCTGTTTTTCAGCCTATAGTCGCGGCCTACTAATCCGTTACTACGTAGTTATGCTGCAACCTCTACTTGTGGAAGTGCAGGGATAAGTGCTTCAAGTTGCTTCAAAAAAGCAAGTTGAGCTTCTGGGAGAGCTTCTTCACCTTCGGCCTTCTTTTCAGCCTTGGATACAAGGGCACGGAAAGCGGTAAACAAGTCAAAAGGCTTATTGGCCTTGTCAACTTCTGGCATATCATAAAATGGCATGTCGATGCCTTCAACTTTAAACGATACAGCTTTATCCTTTACAGGCTTAAGCCATTGAATTTCCCCGTCTTTTGCAGTCCGCAGAGATAAATTCGTATAGGCTTTTAACCAGATTGCAATGCCGTTTTTCTTGTTAACAGAGTTGCCCACACCGTTCCACAGCATTGAAACGCCCGTTGTATCATTAGTCTCAACGGCGTGAATTACCGCTGAGAATAGAGCTTGGTGCAGCTTAGGCTGAGTTTTTGTAATACTTGCGATTACTGATTTAATTGCCTTTGTAATCTCAATTTTGCCTTTAATCGTTGGATAGATTTGAATATCAAACATGATTTAGTTTCCTTTTAAGGTTGGCCCTAATTGGCCGTTGTTGCTAGCTTATGCTAACAGTAAAGCCCACAGTTTCCAGTTGTGGGCTTAGCTGTAAACATTACAGAGTTGGTAAAATCCTGAACCCATTACTTAACCGCTTGTTTACTTGGTTAATGTCATAACGAATCCTTTGCATCTCAATAAAGAGTTTGTGCTTTAATTCAGCCCTATCTGGTGCATTTGGCTTTGTATAGTATGGATTTGAGATTGGACTATCCCATCCAAGTTGTGCCCTTGTCCATGTGTTTTGTGCTTTGCTCATAGCCTTAGCTTCCTTTCTTTGTTAAACAATCTAATAAAGCCTAGGTTTTTGATATTCCCTAGGCTTAGTTAGTCTGTTAATCCGCATGGTCGTTTCGCTCTATCAATTCTGCTTTCCTATGTAACCTTATCTTGCTGCAATATCAGCGAATGATTTGGCTAACCTATACTTACTAAACTGTAAGAGAATATAAAACTTGCATGCGGGGTTATCTGATTTAAGACCGTTTCGCTATAGTCTCACGCGCTAGCAAGTCTGCTAGATTTTGTCCGCCTTGTCGCAAGTCTAAGAGGGTTCGCACCTCTATCCTGCTAGGCTTTGCACAATGCAATCAATTTATGTAAGCGGTTACTGTTAGGTTAAGATAATGAAGTGCATATTGCATCATTACTGCTTTAACCACGTTTCGCGCCGACTGCTGTTTATAAGACAAGTTGCCAATTCATCTCATAACTATGCCATAGGCCTCACACATGTGAGTTAGTTCATTGTCTAACCAATGGTCGCGCTTTGATACACGCGGCTTGCCTATGTTCGGAATTTGGCCTGCTTATGAAGCTATTCTGCTTAGGCGTTTCCGATAACCTGAGAATAGCAGGATTGAATAGGATGTAAACACATAATAACGCATAACAGGTATGCTATAGAAGCATGGCTCAAACACTAAAGAAGTTGACAAGAGTTAGGGATTGTGCTAGGCGGCTTGATCTAACCGTAACTGTAGTAGTTACAGATAGTTAGATAGATGGCACACACGCCAATGGTAATACCTTAGAGTCATTACGCATCCGAAACGATTATCATCAGTACACTGATAGTCTGTATACGGATGGATAGCCCGATTGCTGAGACTTAATCAGTACACTGATAGTCAGTACACTGATGAATAACCGTCAGTACACTGATAGTCAGTACACGGAGTAATAGGCCCTCCTAATAGGGAAACTCAAGCTTTGACCCCGTGCAAGGGGGTTTGGGTTCCTTTGGTCGTTGAGAACTTGACCTCGGAGTTTATTAGCAGAAATTCACCATTTGGAAGAACTGAGCAGTATAATGAAGTAATAACAAGGACTTAGGCAGGGAAGCCCCATAGGGAGCCTATTCCCTCCAAAAAGCTTATAAGCCCCAAAAGGGGTATAACAATATTTATTTTCACTTACCCCTTGACAAAACCCAAAACAGTACCTATATATGTACTATAGGAGTTATACTATAGGTATAAGCTTCTAGGA
>Ga0075522_10000129_pt1 | contig 47805 bp, 45 predicted proteins | sample NGEPerA_FD_74796 | JGI IMG/M metagenome (GOLD analysis project Ga0075522, IMG submission 74796) | Arctic peat soil microbial communities from the Barrow Environmental Observatory site, Barrow, Alaska, USA - NGEE PermafrostL2-A | ecosystem: Environmental > Terrestrial > Soil > Wetlands > Peat ... | reverse complement strand
GTTTGGGCCCGCAGCGGTGGATAGGCTTTCCTTCGGTAACGAAGGGAGCCTGAAACGGTACTTCCACCGGGGGCGGAGCGGAGCAAACCTTATAAACACCGCGCGCGGAACGCCATGGAGAAGGCGGACTTGCGAAACTTTACTTCGACAGACCTCGATGTCGAGAGGTGTCGAGGTGCGTGGGTCCTCCGGGACCCGTGGCGTTCCGCGCACCCTCGGTTTGGGGGGAGCGCAGCTACGAAGTGACGGCCTGTCCCGGGCCGTGCCGCGCTGGCGCCGAAAGGCGAAGGCGGGCGCAAAAAATAGGGGTGATGAAGCTTGTCTGGATGGTAGCGGAAGCTAAGCAACCCGTCCGCAGCACATAGCCAACCCACTGGAAATGCACTGGATGGAGCCCGGCAACCGGGCCATAGTCCGCGCGCCGCGCCGGGAACTTTATATAATGTCGCAGATCACCGAGACCCTCAAAGCCAAACCGCCTGCCGCCAAATTGGCGCCGCATGCGCGGCTGGTCGGTGTGGTGAGCACGGCGCATTTCGTCTCGCATCTTTATATTCTGATCCTGGCGCCGCTTTTGCCTTTCGTGCGCGACGCTTACGGCGTGAGCTACACCCAGCTCGGCCTTGCGCTCGCCGCCTTCAACGTCATATCGGCCGCCTTGCAAACGCCGGCCGGATTTCTGGTCGACTGGCTGGGCGCGCGTATTCTCCTGATCATCGGTCTGGCGCTCGGCGGCATCGCTTTCGTTCTCGTCGGCCTGGTCGATTCGTTCTGGTTCATGGTGGCGATGTTCGCGCTCGCCGGTGTCGGCAACACCGTCTACCACCCGGCCGATTACGCGCTGCTGTCGCAACATGTGCCTGCCAAGAAAATCGGCCAGGCTTTTTCGGTGCATACATTTGCCGGCATGCTCGGCTCGGCGGCGGCGCCCGCGGGCCTGTTGATGCTCCAGAATATCTGGGGTTGGCGCGGCGCTTTCATCGGCGCCGGGCTTGTGGGTCTTGCGGTCGCACTTCTTTTTCTGACGATGCGCGATCCCGAAACTCCCGTTGCGGAAACGCCCGCGCGCAAGGCGGACGACAAATCGCCGGTCGGCTGGAAGCTGCTGCTGTCGGCGCCGATCGTGCTCAATCTTCTGTTCTTCATGCTGATCGCACTGATGAGTGGCGGCATGTTCAACTATTCGGTCGTTGCGCTCGGCGCGCTTTACGCAACGCCGGTCTCAACCGCCAATGCCGCGCTCACCACGCTGTTGTTACTTTCCGCCGTAGGCGTGCTCGCCGGTGGCTTGTTGGTCACGCGCACGCTGCGCCACGGCCTGGTGACGAGCCTCGGCCTCGTCGCCATGGCGGTCGCGGCCGCGCTGGTCGGCCAGTTCGACCTCGGCACCTGGACTTTGGTCGCGGTGATGACCGTATTCGGCTTTTTCTTCGGCTTCATTTCGCCGTCGCGCGACATGATCGTGCGCGAGATCACCCCGCCCGGTTCCTTCGGCAAGGTGTTCGGCTTCGTCACCACCGGCTTTAATATCGGCGGTATCATCTCGCCCATGATCTTCGGGGCGCTGATGGATACCGGCCACCCGAGCCTGGTGTTCCTGCTGGTCGCCGCTTTCGGCCTGATCGCGGTGCTGACCGTGGCAACCCTGCCGAAACTACCGGCCCAAGCCTGACGGGCCTGTCCGGGCGCGCAAAGCACGGTTCGGCGGCGATGTCCCGGCCAATGCGGACTTGTCAAATCGGCCGAATTGCCGCATGTCATGGCCTTCCGGCGGTCATTGCGAGCCTTTCGGCCCGGCCGGCGAACCCTGCTGGGGGATAGTTCAACGGTAGAACTGCGGACTCTGACTCCGTCAATCTAGGTTCGAATCCTAGTCCCCCAGCCAGTTTTATTTGCATTGATAAATCATATAATATCAATGACTTGTCGGCAGGCCTAGACATCGTACCCTAACGCCGCCCCCAACGGCCTGCCCCCAACGCCTCGTTTTGCCACCATCCTGCCCTGCAAAAACGTTGCGCCAATGCACAGCCCCCCTGACATCAAGACCGCAGACCATCATAAGTCGTTCAGCGAAGCCGCCGATGCTGGGGGCCGTATCCGGTGTCAGCACTCTGCCGTATGATAGCCAAACCGTAGCGTGAATAATGGAGAGTGCAGTGGCAACCGGTACTGTGAAGTGGTTCAACCCGACTAAGGGATATGGCTTCGTGCAGCCTCAGAGCGGCGGCAAAGATGTGTTCGTTCATATCTCTGCCGTGGAACGGGCGGGCTTGAGCACGCTCAATGAGGGCGCTGTGATCGAATACGAGGTCGTCGCGAACAGAGGCAAGGAATCTGCGGAAAACATTAAAGTGAAGTAGCCACAGCGGCCCCTTCGAAATGAAAAGCCCCGCCTAAGCAGTGGGGTTTTTGTTTGTGAGGCCCATGACTCTGATGACGCTGGCATCAAGCACCGCATTCTGGATGTCATTCAGGGCACAGTCGGCGCAGTGTTGCGGAGGGGGTACGGCGAGGTGACCATCAAGACCAAGCGGCTGCCATCGCGAAACTGCCTTGTTATAAAGACTCGGTGTGATCCGTGCCGATCTTTGTCCGGTATTATCCAACAGGCGACAAACGCGGGCGCGACTGGTTTGTCCGTTAAGTGCCAATCGCGTCCTTCGCTGCATCGCCGAAAGGCGACGCACAGAAAGGCCGCCCAAAGCGGGGCGCATTGCTGCAGCAGAATAAATAATTTGAACAATTAAAAGAATTGCATGAAACTGCGGCGTGCGCGGTGACACGCAATGACTCTCGTCGCCAGGATGTGATCTTTTGAGCCAGCCGCCGATCTGCTCGGGCGACCAATTCAATCTCAGCTTCCTCGTCACCGCCCGCCGGAGCCACGGACTGGTCGCCAATTTACACCGTTTTGGGCGGCGAGATCGGGCCCAGGCATGCTCATCCGCTGGCGCGGCTCGGTAGCGATCATAGCCGCCATTGCGCTTGAGTTCTCGGCTCACCGTCGAGGCGGAACGGCCCAGCAGCCTTGCTATCGATCGCGCCGATTGATGCGATGCAAGGCCTCTGGATATCTCCTCGCGTTCCGGCAGCGTCAACGCCAACTGCGAGCGACGCCGTGACGCTGGCCGAATTCCGCCGTGCGGGGCCAACTGATTGCGAATAGACGACGAGGGCTTACCAAAAGTCCGGCCAATTGCCTTGAGCGACTCCCCACGTTGCCAGCGATCCCACAACTCCGTCTTCTCTGCCGCAGTAAATCCTCGACGAAAATTTCTATCCATCTGCACACTCCATCTTTTCCTCTAAGATAAAGTGTTGCGTCGATCAGTTGAGACCACCCCCAATCGCGTCCCAAATGGTGTGTCGCGGCGAACGCAGTCATGTGGCATTAACGACAAAACACACCGCAGAAAAGCCGGAAGAATTCAGCGGCAGTATTTTCGTCGTCTCTGGCCTCCGGCGCCATCTCTTCGGTATGCCGAATCCCACGCGGCTTGCCTGCGGCTACATGCTGGGCGCGCCTGCGAATGTCATTGGCCCTCAGGTCGCTTTGGCTTGCATCGTTTGCTCATTGTTTTCCACCAGACGCGTGATGATGAGCTGCATCACGGCAAAGCCGAACGAGCGATCCTGGAAATAAAGCTCCTTGGCCTTATGCGCGGTCAGCTCGAAAACATTGCAGTCCGTCCGGCATTTGATCGTAGCTGTGCGCGTCTGTTTAGGGGCAAATACGCCGATTTCACCGATCATCGAGCCAGCGTTTAAAACCTTGCCGAAATCGACAATCTCCAGCTCGCCGTCCAGCAAATAATAGAGCCGGTCTGCCTTGTCGCCTTTGCGGACTAATATTTCGCCAGCCGCGTACTTTTTCCGCTTCATATAAGGCAGCAGGCTTTGAATTGATAAGTCTTCCCGATGCGCGTCCCGGATGTCTCGCACCAGGCGCTGGAGTTGAACAAGGCGCAGAGCGTTAACCGGCAGCAAGATTATGTGGAGTATAAGGACAGGATAAAGATGATCGAAATAACCATATGCTATAAAAAGAACATTGCTGCCGAGCGCTATGATACGCAGCGGAATCATGGTGCTCATGCAAAATGTCGCAAGTACGGCTGCGGACGCCGCGTAACCAAGTATATCCAGCCAAGGCATGGTTATCTCCCTGCGTTTAGATTCCAATTATGCGATGATAAGCAAATGCTGGCAGCAAGATAGTGCTTTGGTGCCGATTGGGTTCGCCGGTTTTCTATTTCTGACGCAGACCTCGCAGAGCCAATGCGACATTGATCGAATTGCTTGCAACTGTACAACTCCATAATGTCGCTGATGGGTCATTAGCCACGGAGCACTTCCGGCCTCAGACGGCCGATTGTCCGCTTCGCATCGAAAGCGACCAAAAAGGCGCGTGCTCTGCGACCCGCCCGCCGGTTCAAAATCACGGCCCCATAACGCTCGCCAAGAAGGCCGCCACCGTCAAGAATTAGAACCAAGATGGGAATTCGCGGCAACATCACTGGCAATCTGTCCGCTGCCCGACCATTGCGGCGGTGCGACCTTTAGGTTGTGCCGTTTTCTTCTCGCGTTTGCTGCAGGTCTTCAAAAGGGTGCACCCCCCACTTTCGCCGGCGTTCGTCCTCTTTGAGGATCAGAACGGTCTCTTCTAGAGTTTTGCCCTGAAGATGTGGGTTCAATTGCTGAAGCCTGACGAGCGCTTTTGCCCCGACTTTGGCAAAGCGTTTTTGCAACTGTGTACGGGCATCGTCTGTCATGACGCTAGTATAACACGAGCCATCACGATCACCATCATGGCGCTGCTATCACCTTGGGGCCTCCCTCAAAGCACGGCACGGTGGTCGGGGCATAACGGAGTCACCATCAAATTCCTGCATCCGTCCAAACCCGCTCACCCACCCTCACGGCTACCCATCCGGCTCCGCCTCCATGCTCCCCCGCCGCCATGATGGATGTGTTGGTGGTGAAGCAAGTCATCCCAAAGGGCTGGATGATGGTGTCTGGAGATACAGGTCTCACGTCAGGGCTACCCCGTGACGGGGCCCATGTTGTTGCCCTGTGTGCCTGTTGACGGGGAAATCATCGGCGGCATGTCGGGGTGCTATCAAGTTGACCACGGTGGCCCGACTGCCAGCTCACACTGAGGAACACACTTCAAGCCCTGCCCCCACGATGATGATGCCACTGCCACCGTCCCCCGCATGTCGCCCATGAAGTCCGGCTGGTGGGCGAACCGTCATCATGGTTATCATGGGAGCTTCCCAGATTGGGCTGCGTCAAGGGCTGCACCTTTGGCGGTGCACTGTGGGTGCGGATGGAAGTAGCCATGCGAACCTCACGACTGCCCTAACCCATGACGGCTCCCATGCTGTTGCCCTATGTGCTCCCCCGCTATGCTCACCGGCATGATGGTGACCATGATGATGACAATGGGCGGCACTGTCACAAGGTAAGTCGGCGGCGGAGGCATGTTGGTGCAGCATGTTGGGTGCCGGCAAGGAGACACATGGTGGTCCCGACTGCCCGGTCACACTGAGGCAACACTTCAAGGGTCGCTGCCCCATGATGCATCCCATCAAGTGTAGCCTCCGCCGCCACACATCATGATGACCATGAAGTTCGGCGAGTGGTGACCCGCCATGGGCGCTTGCCAACTTGGGCTACTCCAAGGGCACCATCATGCAGTGCTCCAAGTGCTGGGGTGGCAAAGCCCACCTCATCCCCCCAAGTGGCTCACGGTGCTTCATCATGGACAGCTTGATGGTAGCCATGTGCGGGGAAGCGCCTAGGGTGGGAGGGCATTGAGGGTGCATCAAGGAAGGCACCAAGGGAGGCATCAAGGGGGTGTTGTTACACTTAATCAACTTAACTCCCATCAAGGGGACCCATGAAGGTTAGCGTGAGGGCAAGCCTCCTTGACGGCCTCTTGATGGAGATACTTTGGGTTTCTCCCATAGCATTAGAGGACACGTAAGGATTCCGCACCGCCGCCGCCCTTAGTCGCCCGCCGTTTTGATTTCCGCAGGGATGGCCGTGCCGATGCGCCGCTTGGATTCTCGTTGCAGCGTTGCCTTGGCGGTCAGCGCATGACGTTCAGGCACCAAGACCGCATCATGAATTGGTAACGCCGTGATGCCGCGTTTCATTAGGCTCAGCAGCGTGGCAACCAGAATGTCGGACTCAATGCGCATGAAACCGAGACCGCGACCGTTCTCAATGTAATCCGCGATGGCCGAATGCTTGGCCCTGATTTCGCTGGTCGCGATCCGTGCGGTGGTGCGGGAAGGAAAACAGGCTGCCAGCGCCGAGCGTTCTTCAGGCGTATCACCCGGCCAACCTTTCAACGTCTCGCTTCTGTTGAACATCGCACTGGTCAGCTTTTTGCGGCCTTCGCGCAATTGCTGCCAGTCGCGGCCCAATACGTCGTCGCCGGTCACGTCATAAAGGTCACCGCGCGGCGGTTTGATTTTCGCCAGTGCGTAGGCGAGCCTCAGATTGAATTGGCTGAAGTCTACGTTCGCAATTGGCCCGTCATCAATACGGATCATATGAGGACGCTGCTCGCGCTTCATCGTCTGCCAGAACCCATCGTAGAGCCGTCCGCCTTGAGTCCATTCGCCATTGTTCCATATGCGTCGAAGCTCCCGCACATCCGGCCTAATGGTGAAGCCGCTTTCATCTAAGAGGATGCCATGCGATCCGACGATGGAAATGGATGCCCCACGAAGATGGTCATTGATCTTACGCAATTCATCACGCCAGCGCCGCGTGTCGTTGCTGTCTGAATAGTCGAGTAACTGACGGGCGCTGTCTTTAAGGACGATGACCTCCGGCAGGTCGATGCGCGTGAATACGTTTTGCGTGACCGTCGCGATGGGCGGAAACGCCTTAAGCAGCTTGGCCGTTGGGCGGATCGTTGTGATGTCCCTTCGGCCCCATTCCTTGACGTTGTGACCCTTGGTAACAATCTTGATCAGATGCAATTTGACCATGAGCTTGATGAGATCGCGGAAATGCTTCCCGTAAACCACCGGCTTGTATCGCGGGCTGCCTCTTAGTGTATTGTTTGAGAGCGGAACGTTGAGCAGCGTTTTCGGGGACCGCGCATAGGCGACAATTAGATTGCTGAGCAGAGCTTCGATGGCCAAATGGAATTTCTTACGATCCGCATCCTTGCGCCCTCGCGTTCGTCCGCCAAGTTTTGCCTCGCGGGTCTCAAGGTAAGTGACGAAACCCGAGATAGCGTTCTTCAGCCCGTCATCGGTGGCGCGTAAGTTCGGATCGAATCGTTGAATGATTTTGCCGTCGTTCATCGCGGGGTGCCCGGTGTTTCAGCGCGTTCTCATGCAACTCGGCGCGAAGTGACCGGGAAGCTCAATATGTGCGCCCCGCCAACCCCGGACCTGATAGCACGCCAAAATGTCAGCCAGCGGAATGTTCATGTCGATGTCGTGCGCTATCGACATTGTACACCGCAGCTGTTAACGAGCCGCACCTCTTAGTTTCACATGATCGTGGAGGTTTACCAATGCGCGAATTCGTGGCGGTGCTAGCGGCGACCCTGTTGATCCTTGGGGCAGTTCCAGCGAGTGCCCAGCAGAGCCAGCGGAACACGTTCAGGGCTCAGCAACCATCGCAGCAGGAGCAGCAAGGGATGTACCTGCAACAGCAGCAACAGCAGCAGCAGCAGCAACAGCAGCAACAGCAACAGCAACAGCAGCGCTACGGGAACCCGAACCCGACATTCAACAATGGTGGTAGCGGAAACCGCAGCTTCGGAGATTGATCGCGTTAGCCCCCTCGGTGCTGCCCGCACAGCAGCGCTATCGCGACGATGCCGCCTTCAGAGCAAGCATCCCCGCCAAGTGATGGTCGATGACAAGCTCTGCTTCCTTCTCGATCATCTCCCCGAGGTGGCGCAGTACGCGGCCAGAGGAGCGCGGATATGCGGTCGGCTATGCGAAATGTCCCGAGCAAGCGAAGCGCCGGTTTCTTTTGTTATGATGATCTTGCTGACGGCAAGCCGAATAGCATTAGCTTCTGGAGACCCGTCCGAAAATGTAGGGGATCGATGAAGTACCAAAGCTAACCGTGTAAGAGCACGACGTTGCTCGGGAGCAAACCAATATTCGATGTAATTTTTCGTCTCTGCATCAACCCAAGGCAATTTGGCTTGCCTGAGATCGATGCGATTGGAGCTTTTTAATAGCAGCTCCAAAAGAACGTTGAAGCGCTTATTGTCGAGCGGGCTAGTTGCTACTTTTGAGATCAGTATCGAAAGCGGGTCGAGATCAAATCCAATACAGTGATGACCAGCGCTAGAGGCAGCTAGCAAAACTGTCCCCGACCCCATCATAGGATCGAGGACGACTGAATTCCGGCGTAAGTCTTGAACCTTTGCGAGCGCAATGTCGGAAGCCATTCGCGCCGGAAAAGGATGAACGTTAGCCCACGCCATTATTCGTTACCTTAAGTAATAGCCCGATGAGAGTAGCAAAGGATATGTTAACGCGCATGACTAGGCACTTACAACCAAGATATTTTGTCACTTAATCTTTTCCGCAGTCGCTCTAATCGTGCGCGTACTTCGGGCTATTGCTTGCGTTTGGCGATCTAAAACTTTGCGGACATGGGCCGGAAGCGGTGGCAGCTTTACGGATTCAACGCACGCCGCATTTGTGCCACCGATGGCCCCTGAGAGTACCGGCCTAACGTCTCGCCCGGCCGTTGATGCCCGGCAACCGCGTCAATGATATGCGGAAGCTGCCCAGCCTGCTCTGCCTTTGTGGTGAACCATCGGCGGAACGAATGGAAATCCACATTGGATTGCCACTTGCAATCGGCATATTTGCCCGAGAAAGTGCCGTCATTCACTCCTTGGGCAGCCTCACCGCTTCTATGCATTGTCGCTTCAACTCGACAAGCGTCGCTTTTGAATAATGGCCGAAAGTTAACCCTACGTTCTTACTATGGCCCATAACGGCGGCAACTACGTTCTCGCGCTGTCCGGCCTCCTCCGCTTTCGTCGCAAACCAACGGCGGAAACTGTGAAAGTTGACCTTTGAGCGCCGCGCACCGATTCGCTTATCATCCACACCGAGACGCTTCCGATAATATGTGAACCGTTTGGATACGGCCATAGTGCGGTTATCATCCCATCCAGTGTCGGGCAGGTCGGGGAAAAGAAATGCATCGTCACGCTTAGCTTTGGTCCGAGACGCCACCGCGCTCTTCAATGCAGTATGAATCGGAACCGTACGAACAGCTGCTGGAGTCTTGCCCCGATGGATCGCAAAGTTTTCGTTCTGACAATCCTTAATCCTAAGCTGGCCAATCTCTTCCAGCCTCATCCCTGACAGTGCGGCGATCTTCATGAGATCGCCAAGGTCGCGATCTGCTGCACCTGAAAGCAGTGTTAGCATCTCTTCATCTGTAAATGGGCGTTCGGGGCCATCCGGTCCATCGGGCGAAACACGGTGCGCCTTCGGCTTCGGAAGAGACTTCCGCGCCCAAGGATTCGGCCGAATGCCCAGGCTCTTGTCCAACCAATTCCAATACTGGCGGAGCGCTGAAAGCTTTTTGTTGGCTGTCTTAGGGTGAGCTTTTGCATTAACGAAAGCTCCATCCCGAAAGTCAGACGCCAGGCGGTCGTCCACTGACTCGATGAAGCCGCTTTGCCCCGCATGGAGGCACCAAGCTTGGAATTGCTCCATAGCAGTTCGTGCGTCCGCTTTGGTGCGATCTGTATAACCGGACGATGTAAGCCAACGCTCAATATAGGTGTCGAACGGCGTAGCCTTGCCGATTGCCAACTTGACGTAGTTACTCGCCTTTTGTGAAGGAACGTCCAGGTCTTGTTCTTCGATTGAGTTTGCCTGCCAATCGCCACGCTCAGCGCGGTCAATTTGTTGGGCCCGGTCCTCTATGAAGTACATAAGGCCATCCCGCTCCTCATCATCCGCCCGCGTGAAATCCTCACGCAGCGCAAGCGCTTCCAATTGTATCGGGTCCTCTTGAGCGTTTTGCGGACTACGCGCCCGAGCGATTTCTGCCTTAAGAGCATCCAGCGCCTTCCACCGGGCCGCACGCGCCACGTTGATGTCATTTGTCTTCAGTGAACGAACGAGCCGTTTCTTCCGCAGAACTGCGCGAAGCGTCCGTGGCACTTCCGTGACGGCGTACCATGCGGTGCCATCCCCCCTTGGCTGCGTTAAGTAGCGGTAGTCGCCGCGCCCACTGCCCGTGCCTCGTCGCGGCGCCCGTTTTGCCATGCTACCCTAACTCTGCCCCTAACGCTCTGACCCCAACGCCGGGGTCAAGTTAGCCGCTAATAGCAGCATTATATAAGCTTGCGCAATGGTTCGCGTAGGGTCCTAGTCCCCCAGCCAAAAAACTCCCCGCCAGTTCTCAGCGCGGTCATGCTGCCGGCCTTGCGCCGGTCGCTCAGGCAGACCAAGCGCGCAACCTGTCCCATTTATAGACAGCGTCCCTTCAATGGCGCTGCCCGGACGGCAACCGTTTACCATTTTGTAAGGATGTCGCTTATGCATTCGTTAATCATGCCATTATGCCCGATCGTAAGTGGGGGCCGACCGCGAAATGGCCATTGCCATCAACGCACGGCTGGGGAGTCGATGATGACGCGAGTATTGCGTTTAGTAGGCGCGTGCGCCGTTGCAACCGGATTCTTGATCCTGTCGCCGGCAGCTAACGCGCAAGCCACGACCGGCACGACCGGCACCACCACCAATTCCACCGCCTCATCGGGCCGCATGTGGGGCTCCGCCGGTCCGGGCTCCGCGTCGGACTCCAGCAACATGCACGCCAACGACGCCAGCTACGCCGGCCTGGTGGCGGCCGCCAGACAGGGACTGCTGGTCGGCGGCGCCGGATATTCGATCACGTCCATCGGTTCACAGAGCATCGTCTCCACGACCATCATCGGCGATAGCAATTCGACCAACGTGACTGCGACGCAGACGTCGACCAATTCGGGCGCGGTTTCCACCAACGGTTCGATCGCGATCAAATAATCTGGGCAAGGGATTAAGATCCGATTTCTTCAGCAGCGGATTTGTAACGAGCGCGGTTGTTCGCGCGGAAAGAGTGAGTGAGAAGCATGCGGGCAACAGGGAGGCTGAATGCGGGGCGCAATGCCGCCTCCAAGATTGCTCTCCGTGCTGCGCTTCTGGCGATCACGCTGTTCGTGAGCGGCTGCTCGAGCACCGAATTCTGGAACACCTCCGAGACCGACCTCGGCGGCCCCGACCGCAAGGTGCGCGTGCCCGTCACCAAGGCGTCGATGCCGAGTTCGGTGCAGCCTTATCCACGCATCGAGGGAACGCTCGCCTGCATTCGCCGCACCGGCGTGTTGCGCGGCAAGACATTCGTGGTCGGACCGTTCGCGGACTCGACCGGCAAGATCAACGCGGTGGCGCAAGGCGCCACCGGCAACTTCGTTCCGCAGGGCGGCAGCGCCTCCTATGTCACCGACGCGCTGACCAAGGCCGGTGGCCAAGTCGTTTCCACATATTTCGGCGCGCCGACCAAGGCCGTGCCGTCGCAATACGCCGTCAACGGCATCTTCAACAGCCTCGACTTCGGCACCTCGGCGCAGAGCGACATCCGCATCGGCGGCATCGGTCCGACGATGGAGCTCGGCTGGGCGCAGCTTTCGCTCTCGATCCAGCTCGATGAGGTGGCGACCCGCGTCAACCGGCAGATGAGCATGATCCAGCGCCCGGTGCGCTACACCCAGTTGGGCGCCACCGTCGGCAAGACCTTCGAGAACACCTTGGTCACCGGCACCGCCAATTTGCAGAACCAGGAACGCCTTCAGCTTGAAGCGCTCAATGGCCCGATCGCGCTCGGCATTGCCGACGTACTCATGAAGGAGTTTCCGCGCGCTCAGCACGCCTGCGGCGATCAGATCGCCGATCTCTTGATCAAGGACGACTACCTCAGCGTCAATCCACAGAGTCTGGCGACGGCCGCGGTTTCCGGACTGTACTAAGCGAAACGACAACAGAAACGTAACAGGGCAACTAAAGCGTAACACGGCAACAGGAGAAGAACATGTCGCGTAAGTCACTCCACTTAATGACGGGCGTTGCCGTTGCGGCGCTCCTGAGCACGGCCCCCGGCGCCTTCGCGCAGGTGGCGATCACGCAGGGCCTTACCGCCGCCCAAAACAGCGGTACCCCCGCGCCCATCACCAACTCCGGCGCAGTGACAGGTAACGCCGCCGACAGCATCACTACATCGGCCGCCATTTCCGGCCTGCTTAGCGGCGCGTCCATCGGCAGCACCGGTGTGGTTGCTTCGGTCGGCGTGCTCAGCAATAACACCGCATTCGGCTCTGGCAGCAATCTCGACCTGCCGGCGACCGGTGTCGGCGCCATCGGCCAACTCACTAGTAACGGCGGCGCGATCACAACGCCCGGTGGCACGATCACCGTAGGCGCTTCCGGCGGCAGCAACATCAGCGGCGTGGGCGCGACCGCCTCGGTTTCGTCGACTGGCTCCGTTGCGTCGGTTGGCATTCAGAACGTCGAGACCGCAGCCGGCACAAATTCGATCGGTACGACCATCACGCAAAGCTCGACCAATGCGACCGGCGGCACGATCGCCAACACCGGCACCATCAGCCTCACGTCGCTGACTGGCCTTGGAAGCTCGGCCGCGGTGTCGGCGACCGGCGCGGTATCGTCGGTCTCGGCCACCCAGGCCGGCTCGGGGGCCGGAAATATGATGGGCGCAACGACCGTCGGCAGTACGTCGATCGGTCAAACAACCTCTAACGTTGCGGCTGTCGGCAATAACGGTACGATCGGCTCTCTCTCCGGCGGACTGACCGGCAACGGCGCGTCGGCAAGCGTGTCAGCGACCGGCTCGGCGGCTTCGATTTCGTCGACACAGCTTGTGACCGGCAACACCATCGATAATGCGTCGGTCACCTTCGGCGCCCCGACCCAGTCGGCGACCAATACCGGCGCCGTTACCAACGGTGGAACGATCGCTAGCGTTACAACCGGCGCCCTTACGGGAGCCGGAACATCGGCCAGCGTTTCAGCCACCGGCGCGGTAGCCTCGATTTCATCGACCTCGAACGGCAATATCGCCCACTCAACGCCCTCGGCGTCGGCTGTGTCGACAACGGTTGGCAACACCCTGCAAACCGCCTCGAATAACTCCGGCGGGGCCGTGATCAATACGGCGACCACGTTCACCACCGGCAATCTGGGTGCTACTGGCGGCGCGAACGGCGCCGGTGCCTCGGCTTCGATATCGGCAACCGGTGCTGCGGCTTCGGTGTCATCCACAGCCTTCGGCACCAACAAAGCCACCGATTCCTTTGGTACCATCGGCCAGACGGCAACCAACGGGGCGACCGTCACCAACAACAACGGTGCGAGTGGCGGTGGCACGGCGACGATCGCAGCCATCAACGGCCCCAGCGCTTCCGCGGGCGTGAGTGCCACAGGTGCCGTCACCTCCACATCGATCACCAGCAACAGCAATATCCTTGCTGGCACCACCACGATGGGCACCGTGACGCAAGGCTCGACCAACACCGCCGCGGTCACCAACAACGGCGGTACGCTGGCGATTACCGGCGATATCGCGGGCCACGGGGCTTCGGCGTCGATCGGTGCAACCGGCTCGGTGGCATCGTTCTCAGTCAACAGCATCGCCGATACTTTGTCGGTCGGCGGTTCGGCAACAGTCGGCAACATCACCCAGTCGTCAAGCAACAATGCGGCCATCACCAATGCGGGTAAGATCACCGTCGCCGGCATCTCGGGATCGGGCGCTTCTGCCTCCGTTTCCGCCCTCGGCGCCGGCGCCATGGCCAGCTTCCGCGCCGTCAAGTAACACCACAAGACCGGAAGCCGGGTCCCTTAACGGGGATCCGGCTCCCTTCCCTCTCTAATTTTAGGCCGGAGACATTCGTAAGAGGGACGCCATGCGACATGTCATTCTTGCGATCCGCTGCGCTGCCACCTTGGCAGTCATAGCCACCGCCTTCCCTGCGCACGCGCAATGGGTGCCGCGTTACGGCGATCGCCCGCCGCCGCCGACCGAACCGTCGATTGTGCTGCCCGGGCAGCCACAGATCGCCGCCCCAAAACCCGAAGCGCCGAAGCCCGCGGTCAAGCAGATTATCGTGCGCCGGCCGCACAGCGTGCAGTCCGGTCCGGTGACCATGCCGCCGAATGACGTGCTCGTCATGATGGTGCGGGCGGCGCTTTCCGCGCTCAATCAGGCGAATTTCACCGAGAATTACTCCGTGTTGCGCGGCATGATGACGCCGGGCCTGCAAGTTCGCGCCAGCGCCGCTCAGCTTGCCAAAGCCTTCGCCGACCTCCGCAGCCAGAATCTCGATCTTTCGCCGTCACTGGTGCTGATGCCGCAGCTCACCGAAAATCCCACGCTGGCGCCGGGCGGCCTGCTGAAAGTCGCCGGCATATTTCCGTCAAAGCCGCTTCAGATCAAATTCGCACTCGAATATCTGCCGATCGACGGCTTCTGGATGATCGACTCGATGACGGTGTCGGCGCCGCGCGCCGATACGCCGGTGGCGATGGTGGCGCCGAAGCCTCCGCCGGCGGTTACGCCGCCTGCTCCGCCCGCGCCCTCACCGGTGCTCGCTGCGCCGGCGCAAGTCGCCTCGCGCGCGCCTGTTGCTCTGCCGGCCCCCGCGCCCGTTGCCGCCGCGCCGCAGCGATTGGCAATGGCCGCCGATGCCGACTTCATCCCCGGTTCGCTGCCAACCCGGCAATTCATCCCGGTGCGTTACCCGGTCGAATACCGCCCGGCCTTCGTCCAAACCGGCCGCCAGGCGCAGGCAGATTCGCATGGCAATGCTAAAACAAATGCAAAGGTGAAGGCTAAGGCGAATACCAATGCCACGGCGCCGGGCTACGCGGTCTATGTGCAGGTCACCTCGCAACGCAGCGAAGCGGAGGCTAAAGCCGCCTACAATTCGCTCCGCGCCAAATTCCCGCAAATTCTAGGTGACCGCCAGCCGGTCATCCGGCGCGCCGATCTCGGCGACAAGGGCATCTTCTATCGCGCCCAGATCGGCCCCGTGAGCTCCGATCAGGCCGACGAAAAATGCAGGCAGCTCAAGGCCGTTGGCGGCCACTGCTTCATTCAATATGATTGACCGGCGTCCACCGATTCTAATAACCGCCAGCGCCGAGATTCCGACGGTGATTAAAGCCGCGATCGAGTCAGTACGCGGCCCTCATGCCGCCAGCTTTGCGCGCGCGCCCCCCCGTCTGCTTTGCGCGGCGGCGGCGGCATTGAGCCTGCTCGCGAGCGGCGCCGCATTTGCGGAAAACCCTTGGGCCAAATCGGGAAACGCCTGGGGCTCGAAGCCGAATGCCTGGGGCTCCACGCCCAACGCCTGGGGCTCCAACCCGAATGCCTGGGGTTCGAACTCAAACGCCTGGGGCCGCGGCCCTGGATATAAAGAAGGCACGCCCAGCAATAACCCCGGCTTTGTGGCCATTCCTTCCGACCCGATTGTCGGCAATCCGGCGATGGTGCCGCGCGGCGGCGAAATTATCGATACCGGCACTATTCCGGACGGCCTTCACGTTCCACAGCAGTCCGCGCGGCGCCCGCGCCTTGCGCAAAGCGGCGTGCCATCCGCCGGCGAAAAACGCCTGATCGACGATGAAGTGTTGATCGAATTTGCCGGCACGCCCGGCCCCGATGCCATCGAGGCTCTGCAACGCCGCCACCATCTCAGCGGCATCGCGTCGCAGGCCTTGCCGCTGACCGGCGCAACAATTCACCGCTGGCGCATCGACGACGACAAGAAAACGGTGGCCGCTGTGGTGCGCGCGCTTGAAGCCGACAAGGCCGTCGCATCGGCGCAGCCAAATTATGTCTACATGCTGCTGCAAGACAAAGCGAAGCCGGCAGAGAAGGACAAAACGGCGGACGACAACATCGAACAATATGCGCTGGCCAAGCTGAATGTGCCGCAGGCGCATGAGCTGGCCACAGGCGACAAAATATTAGTCGCGATCATCGATACGGCGGTCGACCTTAACCATCCGGATTTGACCGGTGCGGTCGCGCAGAGCTTCGACGCTACCGCCACATCGTCGTCGCCACAGTCCCATGGCACGGCTGTCGCAAGCCTGATCGTGGGGCGCGGCAAATTAAAGGGCGTCGCCCCCGGCGCCCGCATTCTGGCGGCGCAGGCCTTCGCGCCACATGGCGGCGAGGTGCAAGGCACCACCTTCAGCATCGTCAAGGCCATCGACTGGGCGGCGGAAAACGGCGCGCGCGTCATTAATATGGGCTTTGGCGGGCCCGCCGATCCGGCCGTCCATCGCAGTCTGGCGGCGGCGGCGAGGAAAAACATCGTGCTGGTGGCGGCGGCAGGAAAAACCGAGGCCAAAGCGCCGCCGCTTTATCCGGCCGCCGATGAGAACGTGATCGCGGTGGTGGCGACCGGCGCCAACGACAAGCTCTCGGACGCCTCCGGCCGCGGGCGTCACATCGCGATTGCCGCGCCCGGCGTCGATATCGAGACCGCCGCGCCCGGCGGCGGCTATGCAAAAGCCTCCGGCGCATCTTATGCCGCAGCCGAAGTGAGCGGCATCGTCGCCCTGATGCTGGAACGCAAAGGTGGCCTGACGCCCACGAAGGTGCGCGCTATTCTGCGCGCTACCGCCAAAGATCTCGGCCCGAAAGGCCCCGATCCTCTGTTCGGAGCCGGTCTTGCCGATGCCTATGCCGCGCTCACGGCGCAAGAAGCTACGCATGCGCAGACCCGCCCCGCCGCGACGAAGCGTAGCCGCGAACGCTGAGCGCGCCGTTTCTGGTTTTGCCGGTTTTCACAAACTGAAAAGGCGAAATTTGCAGCCTGCATTCGGCTAGGAAATAACGCATGATCGCGCCTATGCGCTAAACGATAAAAGACGCGGACAGAAGTCAGGGAGCAAAGGACGGCATGACGGAAAAATTCGGGCGGCTCGCCCTGCATATGTGGACCATCGACACGACGCCGCTGGCCGTAGCGCTCGATGCCGCCAAGCAAGGCGGCTTCGATGCCGTCGAATTGCGCCGCACCGATTTCAAGCGCTGCTTCGATCAAGGCATGAGCAACGCGCAAGTGCTCGATCTCATCAAGAAAAGTGGTATTCCGGTTGGCGTTCTCGGCGTCGAATATGGCTGGCTGTTTGAGACCGGCGAGGAAAGCAAACGCCTGTTCAAGGTGTTCCACGAGAGTTGCGAGAACGCGGTCGCGCTCAGTTGCGACACGCTGATGAGCGCGCCCGGTCAGGTGCAGGGTCCGATCAAGGACGCGATCAAGTATCTCAAAGAGGCCGGCGACATCGCCGCCGAATACAAGCTCAAGCTCGGAATCGAGTTCAATTCGCAGCACGACGTGCTCAACAGCCTCGCCGTGCTGACCGAATTGATCGAAGGCGCCAACCATCCCAATTGCGGCTACCTGATCGACGCTTATCACTTCACCCGCAGCGGCGCCGGCGGGCGCGGCTTCGAGAACGTACCGGCCGACAAGATCTATTGCTTCCAGTACAGCGACGTCTCGCCCAATCCGGTGACCGGCGTGCGGCGGCCGACCGACCGCCTCGCACCGGGCAAAGGCATCGTCAAATGGAAAGAGATGCTCGGTCTATTGGCCGAGAAAAACTACACTGGCTACCTTTCCTACGAAGCGCCGAATCCCGAATTGTGGGAGCGTTCGCCCGTTGAGGTTTGCCGCGAGGGCGTCGAACTGACGCGTAAGCTGCTGCGCGACGCCGTTCCCACTTATAAAATGTGAGGCGATGAAATGACCACCATCACTGATCCGCTGTTCGCCGGTCTGTTCGACAAGACCATCACAGCCATCCCAGCCGACGTCGCCAAACAGCGCTATATGACCAGCGTCGCGCCCATGGCCGCTAATCCCGGAAAATGGGTCGAGCAACCGCGCCTGCCGATCCCGACTGGCGAACATGCGGTGATCGAATGCCAGGGCAGAATTCATATTGTCGCCGGTTATGCGCGCCATCGCGTCGACGGCAATTTCCATCAGGTCTTCGATTCAAAATCCGGGCAATGGTCGCTGAAGGCGGAATTCCCCACACCCTGCAACCACGTCGCCGGCGTTGCCATCGGCTCCAAGGTCTATACTTTCGGCGGCTTCATCGAGCAAAACCGCTGCCCGCATTCGCTCTGTTACGTTTACGACACGGCCACCGACAAATGGTCGCGCATTGCCTCGCTGTCGCGGCCGCGCGGCGCCATCTCCGCCGTCGCGCTTGACGGCAAGATACATCTGCTCGGCGGGCGCGACGTGCGCTCGGTCGAATGGCACGAAGTATACGATCCGGCGACCGACAAATACGAAGACCGCGCCTCCATGCGCGGCTCGACCATGACGCAACCTTTCGTGGGACAGCGCGACCATATGGGCGTCGTCGTTGCCGACGGGTTGATCTACGCCATCGCCGGCCGCATGGACTCATACGACTTCAACACCAGCCTCAATGCCGTCTACGACCCAAAGAAGGATTCTTGGGGCTTCCGTGCGCCCTTACCTACCGCTCGTTCGGGTCCGTCGGCGGTCTTCATCGGCGGCAAGATCGTGGTGTTCGGCGGCGAGGCGACCGGCAAGGTGTTCGGCACCAACGAGGGCTACGATCCCAAAACCGACACTTGGGAGCAACTCACGCCGATGGCGATTCCGCGACACGGGCTGCACGGCGCTACCGTCGCGGTTATCGGCAACATGGTGCATGTGCCCGGCGGCGGACCGATCCCCGGCGGCCGCATCCAGGGCGCCTATCACGACGCCTTTACGTTCGGCTAGGGAACGTATCGCGGATTCGGTTGCCGACAGCATCCGGCCATACGGCACCGAGGCACAAGGCCCGGTTTGAACCGCGGCGCGAACACGTCATAATAGAGGGCGGAAACAACCGTCCGGCGCACTAGTGGGAGAGCAAAGCTAACATGTCGCTCATCGACATCGACGGCGTTTGCAAAAATTACACGATCGAGGGCGACCGGGAATTGACAGTGATCGATCATATCGATCTGTCGATCCGCGAGGGCGAATTCGTTTCCATCATTGGGCCGAGCGGCTGCGGCAAGAGCACTCTGCTGCACATGATCGGCGGGTTCGTACCGAGCACGGCGGGTGAAATTCGCGTCGGCGGCGCGGCGGTGCATTCGCCCGGCCCCGACCGCGGCATCGTGTTCCAGCATTTCGCGCTGTTTCCGTGGAAAACGGTGCTCGGCAATGTCGAATACGGTCTGGCCGAGCGCGGCATCGGCAAGCTCGAGCGCCGCGACACTGCGCAATCCTTCATCGACATGGTCAAGCTTTCCGGCTTCGAGAATACCTATCCGAACCGGCTGTCCGGCGGCATGCAGCAGCGCGTGGCGATTGCCCGCATGCTGGCCTGCGAACCCTCGATCCTGCTGATGGACGAACCCTTCGGCGCGCTCGATGCGCAGACGCGCAAAATATTGCAGGAGGAGCTGCGCGAACTGTGGCAGCGCTTCCGCAAGACGGTCGTCTTTGTCACCCATGACGTGCGCGAAGCAGTATTCCTGTCGCAGCGCGTAGTGGTGATGTCGGCGCGGCCGGGGCGGATCAAGACCATCGTCGAGACCGGTCTCGGTCCCGACGCCTCGCGCGCGGCGATCGATGAGAAAGCCGACGAGCTCTGGGACCTGCTGCGCGACGAAGTCGTGCGCACCCTCGATGAAGAAAGGCGCGGGCTGTGAGCAAGGCGCTGCGCATCCCGATTTTCTACCTGCCGATCTTCGCCATCCTGATTCTCTGGGAACTCGCCGCTCGCCTTGGCCTGCTCAATCCCTCCATCTTCCCTTCGCTCACCGACACGCTGGTCGCCTTCGTGCGGCTCGCCGAAAAGAGCCACTTGCTCGCGCATGCGTGGCTTTCGCTGTTCCGGCAATCGAGTGGATTTTTTCTCGCCGCCGTCTTCGGCATCGTCTCCGGCATCCTGATGGCGGAAAGCCGCACGGTGAGGAATATTCTCGAACCGCTGCTGCGCGCGACTTTCCCGCTACCGAAATCGGCGTTGATTCCGCTGTTCATCCTCTGGCTCGGAATCGGCGACAGCGCCAAGGTCGCGGCCGTCTTCCTCGGTTGCCTGCTGCCGATTGTCGTATCGACCTTCAACGCCGCGCGCGGCATCAACAAGCAACTGGTCTGGTCGGCCTGGAGCCTGGGCACGCCGAAATGGCTGATCCCGTGGAAGGTGGTGCTGCCGGCCGCACTCCCTGAAATCATGAGCGGCTTGCGCATCGCGCTCGCGCTTTCCTTCACGCTGATGGTGAGCGCGGAATTTCTGATCGGCCAGCGCGGGCTCGGCTATCTGATCTCGACGCTCGGCGAGGATGGCGATTACGCTGGCATGTTCGCCGCCGTGCTGGCGGTGACCGTTCTCGGCTTTGCCGCCGACCGGCTGTTTCTCTGGCTCAACGACCACCTGCTGGCGTGGCGCGAATGATGAAAGCGCCCTCCCATACGCTGTGGCTGCGGCGCGCCGGCGCCCGCTATGGCTCGATTGTCGTTGTACTGATCCTGTGGGAGCTGACCACCCGTACCGGCATCTTCAACAACTTCCTGCTGCCGCCGCTGTCGGACGTGCTCTATCGCTTCGCGCTCGACTTCATTAGCGGCGAAATTCCGCGCCATGCGCTTGCCACTGCCTATCGCGCCGCGGTCGGCTTTGCGATCGCCGCCGGCTTCGGCATTCTTACCGGCGGGCTGATGTCGATGTCGGCCGTAATCCGTCGCATCATGGAGCCCATCGTCTCGGTCGCCTTTCCCATTCCAAAAATCAGCTTTCTGCCGATTTTCATTTTGTGGTTCGGCCTCGACGATCTGTCGAAAGTTCTGATGATCGCCTTTAGCTGCGTCGTACCGATCATCAGCGCTACCTATCTCGGCACCACGACGGTCGATAAATATTTCCTCTGGTCGGCGCGCAATCTCGGCACCAGCCGCCAGGCGCTGTTTTGGAAAGTCATCGTACCGGCTGCCTCGCCGCAGATCATTAGCGGCCTGCAAGTCGCCTTCCCGCTCGCGCTCATCATCGCGGTCGTCACCGAAATGCTCACCGGCGGCGACGGGCTCGGCGGCTACATGATCCGTTCGGTGCGGTTCGCGCAATCCGACAAGGTCTTCGCCGGCCTGTTGGCGACATTGTTCACCGGCCTGATTTTCATTCAGGGCTTCGCCATGCTGCGGGCCCGGCTGCTGGTCTGGCACAACGAAACCGCCGTCACCGCCGCCGGTTGAATCGGCCGCCGCGCGCAGCGCGAATATTTGCCAACTGGTGCGGCAAAAATGCGCTAATCTTGGCCATCGGCAGTAAAGCCATCCGGACAAGGGTTTTCAGGTCGCGAAAGCGGCCGCCCGCCCCGGCAAGGACAGTGAAATTTGGGGAGGAAGACCATGCACCGCTCAATTCGGAAACTCGGCCTGCTGGCCGCGCTCGCAAGCGCAGCCCTCATCGCCATCGCGCCGGCGTCCGCCGAACCGCTCAAGCTGCGGGTCGGTTACGATTCCATTCCGACGCATCTGGCGCCGATCATTTTCAAAATGCCGGACCAGACCAAATATTTCGACAAGGACTACTCAATCGACTTCATCCGCTTCAAAGGCTCGTCGCTGCAATTGCAGGCGCTCGCTGCCGATCAGGTCGATGTCGCCGTGCTCGCCTTCTCCACCTTCGCCACCGGCATTCTCAACGCGCATCTGCCGATCAAAGGCATTGCCGACGTGGCGCAGGACGGACCGAGCTTTTCCACCGTCTTCGGCGTGGTCGACTCCTCGCCGATCAAATCGATCAAGGACCTCAAGGGTCAGACGATCGCCGTTAATGCCCTTGGCGGCGCCATCGACATGGCGGCGCGTAGCGCCTTGCGCAAGAACGGCCTGACGCCCGACCGCGACGTGCGCATCATCGAGGCCGGCTTCGGCGCGATGGAAGCGATGACGCGCGAGAATAAAGTTCAGGTCGGCTCGTTCCTGGCGCCGTTCTGGTCCAAGGCCCAGAAGAACGGCGGCATGCGCGCGCTGTTCCACCAGAAGGATGGCATGGGCACCACGCAGTTTCTGCTATTTGCCGCCAAGGAAGACTACATCAAGGCGCATCGCGATGTGCTGGTGAAATTCCTCGCCGATTATGTGCGTGGCATCCATGTGGTGCACGATCCAGCCAACCGGCCGCGCGTGCTCAAGATCATGGCGGAGTTAACCAGCCGGCCGGAGAATTCCTTCTCCGAATGGGCGCTGCTGCCGGGCAAGGACACCTACCACGACCCGCACGGTCTGGTGAATGAAGCGGCCTTGCAGAGCAACATCGACACCTTGGCTGAGTTGAAGATGATTCCGAAATCGTTCGACGTGCGCGCGCATATCGATAATTCGCTGGTGCAGGATGCCGCCAAGGGCATGTAACGCACGGTCCGCGAAATAAAAGCGGGCGCCGGTTTATAACCGGCGCCCGTTGTTATTGTGGATCGTCCGCGAAACGCGAATTAACGCGCCGGACGCAAATCGAGGCCTGAAACACCGACCGCCAGATTGAGACCGGTCTGGCCCTGCACCGAAAGCGGCTGCAAGGTCACGGTGCGGTTCGAACCGCCGATCAGCACATTGGCGCCGACGCCGGCGCCGACGGTGGCTTCGGCACTCGCGCCGCCGTAATGGCCGGCCAGCGCGCCAAAGCGGCGGTTTGACGGAGCAAACACCGACCAGACCATTTCGCCGCCGCTGGTGGCGCCGATATCGAGCCCGAACTTGCTGATCGAGCCTGAATAGACTTCACGTGGGCCAGCGGCCGACGGCGTGAACATGCAGGTCACCTGCTTCTTCGACGCGATGATCATGCCGATTCCGCCGGAAATATCGCAGGTCAGCATACCAACTTTGGTCCGGTCACGGCCTTGCGCCATGGAGGGCGCTGGCGCTGCGACCGCTGCGGCAACCGCCAAGGCGGCAAGTGCGATCAAAGATTTGTTCATGGCAGGCTCCTTGGTGATGGGGATACTCCGACAACGTCGGAACTCCGCACAAGTTCCCGTATTGAACTTTTCCTGGCGTGACGCTGTGCCGAAACGGTTACCGTTTCAACCTTCAAGCCGGCGCCAAAATCTGACTGGCTGGAATGACGATGTGGCAACGAAAACCGTCTGGCTCGAAGGTCATCGCAACTTCGGCATCGAGCGCACGCGAGAGATTGCCCTCGATCACCATGCTGCCAAACCCCTTCTTGCGCCGTGGCTTGACGCGCGGCCCGCTTTCTTCGCGCCAGTCGAGTTCGAGCGCCTCGCCGTTGCCAGCCGCGCGGCGGTCCCAGACGATCGCAACGCGCCCCTCGGGTGATGACAGCGCGCCGAACTTGGCGGCGTTGACCGCCAACTCGTGCAGCGCAAGTCCGAGATTTTGCGCGGCCTCCGGTTTTAGCGCGACATCGACGCCGGCAAGCGAAACTCGCTGCCCTCCGCCCAGCTCTCCCGCGTCCGCGAAATAATCCCTTAATTGCGAGCGGATCAATTCGGAGAGCGAGGCGCCATGCCAGCTTTCCCGCACCAGCAGATCGTGCGAGGCGGCCAACGCCTGAAGACGCGCGCCGAATTGATTGAGAAAGCCTTCGGTCGAGCCGGCATAGCGTGCGGTCTGACGCGCCATCGCCTGAATGACGGCTAGCAGATTTTTCGAACGATGGGTCAGTTCGCGTAGCAGCAGACGCAAATGCGCCTCGCCTTGCTTGCGTTCGGTAACATCGACCGAAACGCAGGTAAGCCCGACGATATCGCCGGCGTCGTTACATAATGCCTCGATATGCAGGTCGTGCCAGCGCACATTACCTGCTTCCTCGATCGGCATCTCGGTTCGTTGTGATTTACCGCTGGTAAGCGCTTCCCGTTTTAGCGCATGCACCGCGGCGCTGGCATCGGGCGGCAAAATATCCTGATCGGTGCGGCCTAGAATATCTGCGATCGAACGTCCAAGCATCGGATGGCTGATCGAAGTGTAGCGGAGACCGCGATCCTGTGTGTAAACAATGACCTTCGAGCCGTGCAGCGCGGTTTCGTAGCGGGCAAATCGCGCGTTCAGTAGAGCGAGTTCGAGCTTTTGCGCGGCAATCTGCTCGTCAAGCCGGCGGCATTCTTCCCGCAGTCTGACTAGTTCCGTGGCGTTTGCCGGCGCACCGTCGGACTCCATCGGAGAAATTCCATTTTCTGCTCACGCGTGGCCGACCGGCACTTGCGCAAATAACGCCCGCCCTCCACCTCGGCTCGGCTGACGGGCCCGGAAATAACCATCGGATCACGCGGTCAATACTAGCTCGCCTTGCGTTCTCTCCGTTTAGCGTTGCGGGCGAAAAACAGCGCCTGACTCAAGACGGCTGAAACGGTCGCCGGCTGGAACGGCTTGGCGATCAAGAAGGCCGGCTCCGGCCGCTCGCCAGTCAGAAAGCGTTCCGGGTAGGCGGTGATGAAAATTACCGGCACCTCGAAGGTGCGCAGCATTTCGTTGACCGCGTCGAGGCCCGAACTGCCGTCGGCCAACTGAATATCGGCGAGGATTACGCCTGGCTGCTTTTTCTTTGCCAGCGCCACCGCTTCCGAATGGGTGCGGGCAACGCCAAGCACGCTATGGCCAAGGCCCTCGACGAGCGCTTCGAGATCGAGCGCGATAAAAGTCTCGTCCTCGATGATCAGGACGTCAGTGGCGATTTCGGCGGCGAGTTCGCGGCCGGAATCTTCGACCAACTGCCGCAGCTTCGGCACGTCGATATCGAGGACTTTGGAAGCTTCGTCCTCGGACAATCCTTCCAAGGCGATCAGCAAGAAGGCCTGGCGCGGCATCGGCGCAATCTGCGACAGATGGCGTTCCACCGGCTGGTTGACGTCGCCGAGCGACGGCTTGCCGTTCACCCCGATCGAATTCCATATCTTGGTAAACAGGCGATAGAGGGCGACACGGGTCGAGGTGGCGCCTTCCAGCACGTTCGGGTCCGAAACCAAGGCTTCCAGGGTCGCCGCCACATAGGCGTCGCCGGAGGCCTGGCTCCCTGAAAGTGCGCGGGCGTAGCGACGCAGATAGGGTAAATGCTGGCCAAGTGATTGAGATGTCGTCAAGAATCCCTCCCGAAGCGGACTTGCCCTGGGTAGCACGGGCGATGCCCCAGATTTCCAATTCAACTTACCGCGCCAACGCGTTCGCTGTAAAAAAGTTCCCTCTGCGATGGAACCATCTGCCATGTCACGGGTTTTATGCAAACGCCAGAGGGGGGACCTTGGCCTTGAGTGGGCGAAGGGAGTTGGGGTCGAATGATGAACGAACGCGACAAACCCGTGGGACAACAAAAGCCAATGGATACCGCGGCCACCCGCCACAAGAAATCCGACGCCAAGCCGGCCAAACTCGGCCGCGAGGTCCAGGCCCGCCTCGGTCAGCAACTACGCGCGATGTACGATGATGTCGTCAACCAGGGCGTCCCGGATCGATTTGCCGACTTGATCAAACGTATCGACGACAACGGCAACAAGGACAGGCAGTAATGCCCATGGACGAATCGGTCCGCAATTCAATTCTGGCCGCGGTTCCCAGCCTTCGCGCTTTCGCGATTTCGCTGTGCGGAAACGTGGACCGCGCCGACGACCTGGTGCAGGAAACGATGTTGCGCGCGATTGCCAATATCGACTCCTTCCAGCCCGGTACCAATATGTCGGCCTGGCTGTTCACCATCCTGCGCAATCATTTCCGCTCCGAATATCGCAAGCGCCGCCGCGAGGTCGAAGACAGCGACGGCCACTATGCCGACAGCTTGAAATCACAGCCCGAGCAGCACGGCCACGTCGAGTTCAACGAATTCCGCGAGGCGCTTTCGCAACTGCCGGCCGACCAGCGCGAAGCATTGATCCTGGTTGGCGCCTCCGGTTTCTCGTACGAAGAGGCAGCCCACATCTGCGGATGCGCGGTCGGCACCATTAAGTCACGCGTCAACCGCGCACGCACGCGGCTCGCCGAGATCCTCAATGTGAATAGCGCCGAGGATTACGGCCCGGACGAACAGACCCGCGCGGTGCTGGCCGGCGGCGAGTAAGCGCGAACGTCCCTGCCCGCAGTAAATACAGAAATTTAACGTATCAGGCCAGACTCGGGCTGCAATAAGAGCTGGACCGCCAAAATATTAAAAACACCCGCGCGGTCAAAACCGCGCGAACGTTTTTTCAACCGTAGAATAATGCTCGGCTAAACAGTCCGGCGCCCACGCACCAGATGCACGACAGCCGAAATCAAGAACAGGATCAACGCGACGAAAAACACCAGTTTGGCGGCTTCGACCGCGACCCCGGCGATGCCGCCGAAGCCGAGCACGGCCGCGATGATCGCGATGATCAAAAATGTTATGGCCCAGCCCATCATGGCTATCCTCCTTGAAGATTTCGCTTGTTCATTCAATAAAACGCGCCCTGCCGGCAATAGTTCCAGTTGCGCGTTATCCTGGGGAACCGCTTTAATTGCCAGGGAGTTCACCCCGCAACACGCGTAACGGAGTGACAGCATGGCGCCGCGGCCGAATTGGAAGGGCTTCCTCAAATTGTCGCTGGTGTCCTGCCCGGTGGCGCTCTATCCGGCGACGTCGATGGCCCAGCGCGTCCACTTCAACATCATCAATCGAGTGACCGGCAACCGCATCCATAACGAAGTGGTCGATGCCGAAACCGGCGACCCCGTCGAGCCGGAAGATCGCGTCAAGGGCTTCCAGATTGAAAAGGGCCAATATGTCCTGGTCGAGGACGAGGAGCTGGATAACGTCGCGCTCGAGAGCACGCATACCATCGACATCGACGAATTCATCCCGATGTCGGATGTCGACCGCATCTATCTCGATGAGTCGTATTATATCGTGCCCCAAGACGACGTGGCGCAGGAAGCTTTCGCCGTCATCCGCGACGCGATGAAGAAAGAAGACCTCGCGGGCCTTGCGCGCGTGGTGGTTTACCGGCGCGAACGACTCTTATTGTTGCGCCCGCGCGGTAAAGGCCTGCTGGCGACCACGCTGCGCTACAAAAATGAAGTGCGCAACGAGGAAGACTATTTCGATGGCATTCCAGCGACCAAGGTGCCGGCCGACATGCTCAAGCTGGCAACGCATATTCTCGAAACCAAAAAGGGCAAGTTCGATCCTGCCAAATTCGAGGATCGGTATGAGAACGCCTTGATCGCTTTGTTGAAAGCCAAGCACGCCGGCAGAAAACCGCCCGAGCCGTCCAAAGCCAAACCAAGCAATGTCATCAACCTGATGGACGCCCTGCGCCGCAGCGCCAAGGCCGAGCGGCGCAAGCCGGCGCGACGAAAAAGCACCGCCCGCAGCAAGCGCTCGACATCCCGGCGCAAGGTGCGCAAAGCTAGCTAGACCGCGAGCGCGAACAGGCCAAATCCATGGCGGGGCTCAAGACGTATCACGCCAAGCGCCGGTTCGGCGTCACTGCCGAACCGAAGGGTGCAGTCGGCCGCAAAAGTGGCCACGCGTTTGTCATCCAGAAACACGCCGCGCGCCGGCTGCATTATGATTTGCGGCTGGAGCTTGGCGGCGTCATGAAGAGCTGGGCGGTCACGCGCGGGCCCAGCCTGCTACCTGGCGAAAAGCGGCTGGCGGTCGAAGTCGAGGACCATCCGATCGACTACAACAAATTCGAAGGCACTATTCCGCAGGGCGAGTACGGCGGTGGCACCGTCATGGTATGGGATCGCGGCCGCTGGCAGCCGGAACACGATCCACACAAAGGTTTGAAAAAAGGCCACCTGTCGTTTGAACTCGACGGTGAGAAACTGCACGGTCTCTGGCATTTGGTGCGCATGCATAAGCGGCGCGGCGAAAAGCGCAACAACTGGCTACTGATCAAATCCGAGGACGAGGCCGCTCGAAAACCGCGCGACAAGGATATTCTCGGCGAAGCGCCGCTGTCGGTGAAAACCGGACGCACGATGGATGAAATCGCCGCCGACGCTCGGACACCGAAACATACGAGCAAAAAGCGCACACCCGTGAAAACGACATCGACACGGAAAAAAAAGAAGGCGACAAAGAAAACAGCCAAAAAGACAAACCGCAAGCGCATGCAGACCGCTGACGCCAAAGCCTTGCGAAAGGTGTCGCCCCGTCACTCTTCCGGCAAAGGTGCGCCACCGCTTAAAGACGCGCGCCGCGCCGCCCTGCCCGATTTCGTCAAGCCGTGCCTGGCGACGCTGGCGACCAAGGCGCCGCAGGGTGCCAATTGGATCCACGAAATCAAGTTTGACGGCTATCGTCTGCAAGCCCGGCTTGATAGCGGCAAGGCCAAGCTTCTCACGCGCAAAGGTCTTGATTGGACCAAGAAATTCAAAGTCCTAGCCGACGCCATCGTCAAGCTGCCGGCCAAGACCGCGCTGATCGACGGCGAATTAGTCGTGGAAGACGATGGCGGCGTATCCAGTTTTTCGCTCCTGCAAGAGGTCCTGACATCCGGAGCGCAGGACCGCCTCACCTTCTATGTTTTCGACTTGTTGCATCTTGACGGCCAGGACCTGCGCGCGTTGCCGCTGCACGCGCGCAAAGAGGCGCTCACCAAACTGCTTCAGCGCGCACCGGCCAAAGGCCCGCTGCGTCTGAGCGAATCCATTGCCGAAAGCGGATCTGTGCTGATCCGGCACGCCTGCAAGCTCGGGCTGGAAGGCATCGTATCCAAGCGCGACGATGTGCCTTACCGCTCCGGGCGCGGCCACGACTGGATCAAGACCAAATGCACCGACCGCCAGGAGTTCGTCATCGCCGGCTTTGTGCGATCCACCGTCGATGCCCATGCCGTCGGCGCGCTGGTGCTCGGCGTCAACGAGCGCGGCAAGCTGCGCTATGCCGGACGCACCGGCACCGGTTTCACACATCAAAGCGCGCGCGAACTCTATCGCACCCTCAAATCGATCACGCGCGAGCGTACACCTTTCGAAGCTTTGCCGGCGGAGGAACGCGGCGTCCGTGCCCCCGTCTGGGTCGAGCCGAAACTGGTCGCAGAGATCGAACTCCGTGGCTGGACCCATGGCGGCATGGTGCGGCATGCTTCGTTTCAAGGCCTGCGTGAGGACAAACCGGCGCGCGAAGTCGTGCACGAAAAGAAGACAAAAGCTACCGAAATGGCCGCAAGCAATAAATCCGGCATGGCTAAAAAACGCAGCACCCCAGTCGCAAAACGCAATGGAAGTGTCGAAGTTGAGGGCGTTGCACTCAGCCATCCCGATCGCGTCTACTGGCAAGATGCCGGCGTCACAAAAAGCGATCTTGCCGAATATTACCGCGAAGTCTGGAAATGGATGCGCCCGCATGTCGTCGGACGGCCGATTTCGCTGCTACGGTGCCCAGAAGGAGCCGCCGGACAGTGCTTTTTCCAAAAGCACGCGGCCGCCGGCATCGCTACCGAGCATCTTCATCTCGTGCCGGAGAAGGCCGACAAGATCCTATCGGTCGACGATCTTGCCGGCTTGATCTCGCTGGTGCAGGCGGGAGTGCTTGAAGTCCACACGCGTGGCACCACCATCGATGAACGCGAAAATGCCGACCGGCTGGTATTCGATCTCGACCCCGGGCCAGGCACCGGCTGGAAGGATGTCGTCGCTGCCGCGCGCAATGTGCGAAAACGTCTTACGGCGCTGAAGCTGAAAAGCTTTTTGAAAACGTCCGGCGGCAAGGGCTTGCACGTCGTACTGCCGATCAAGCCAACGCGCTGGGATGAAGCGAAAGATTTTACCCAGGCACTCGCCGCCGCCATGGCCGCCGACGATCCCGACCGTTACACCGCGACCGTCACCAAGAGCAAACGCAACCACCGGATTTTTGTCGACTATCTACGCAACAGCCGCGAGGCGACCGCGATCGCGCCTTATTCGACCCGCGCGCGGCCGGGCGCGGCCGTGTCGACGCCGATCGAGTGGTCCGAGCTCGGAAAACTCAAAAGCGCCGATCAATACACGGTGCTCAATCTGCCGGCGCGCCTAAAGCGAATGCGCAAAGACCCGTGGGCTGCTATCGGTCGGACGAAACAGACCCTTCCGAATTTCAAACGCTGATTCCACCCAAGCTGCGACGATGGAACCGCGCGCCCTCGCCGCGCGTTAAATGGGAACTCTGGCGCTTCGCCATTGGCTTTCGAGAATATATCATGGCGACCGCATCCACGTCGAAAAACGCTGATCGCAATTCTAGCGGCACGCATTGGCGCGCCGCTCATTTTGCCAAATTCGCCCAATTGACTTCCGCCTGGACCGGCCACCCGACCGCGTTTTTATTAGCAGTCGCGGTCGTGATCGTCTGGATCCTCACCGGTCCGCTGTTCGACTATAGCGACACCTGGCAGCTCGTCATCAATACCGGCACGACCATCGTCACTTTTCTGATGGTGTTTCTGATTCAGAACACACAAAACCGCGATATGATGTCCATGCAGCTTAAGTTGTCCGAACTGGTGCTCGCGATGGAGGGCGCGAAAAACAAATTCGCCTCGATCGAAGATCTGACAGACGAAGAGCTTGAGGAACTGCACGAAGAGTCGCGCAGGCGCACCGAGATCGCCTGCAAGCACCTTGAGACCCGCCGCGGTCATCTGGGCGAGCTAATCGCAGCCCATCGCGCCAGCAAAGACAAAACCAAAATCGAGCGCGCCAAACCGGCGCACCGTAAGCCCGCGCGAAAATCCGCTGAAGCGTGATGCCGCGTTTGCCGTGTACCCAACAAACCTAAAATCTGACGCACCTCTCTCCGCGACCGGCGCAGGAACCGACCCATTTGGCCAGCGTGGCCGCCACACCGCTGCATCTGGCGCGACCGCTTTGGCAGGCGGCACTGGCGCTGCCGGCGGTAATCCTGTACGTTTGGCGCGCAGGCAAATAAACACGAAACCGCGCAATTTGTGCGTGCAGGCCTTTGTGTGGTCATATGCCGTCGATAGGTTACTCGATCACGAGTAACGATGGCGAAGGAGCGGCCATGTGGCGGAGTTTGATTGTTGCCTTTAGCATTTCCACGATATTCGCTGGCGCCCCCACGCCGGCACTCGCCGCCTCCCAACAGTTCTCAGGCATAGCTTCTTTTTACGACAAGAATTATTCCGGAAAGACCGCCAGTGGCGAAACCTACGACGCCAAAAAACTCACCGCTGCGCACCGCACCTTGCCGTTTGGCACTCGGCTTCGCGTTACCGACAAAAGGTCCCACCGCAGCGTGACGGTCGTGGTCAACGACCGTGGCCCCTTCGTCAAGGACCGCGTGCTCGACCTGTCCTATGCCGCGGCAATAGCCTTGCACATGCTCGACCGCGGCTTGACCAAGGTAACGGCGTCGGCCGAGTAAAGGTCCCGCTCGTTCGGCGGCGCCGCAAAACCTGTCTCATTTTTGCTGATGAAAGCACAGCTGGTGTAACTTGCTGACGCTGCAAGCTGCGCCAACCGCCCTGCCGTTCGCCCTTTCTGAAATCTGAGGAAGCCCTATGCCCGCCAAGCGCCCCGCGCCACGTCTTGCTGTCCCGCAAGAGGCATCGATGAATGCCGCCCAGCGCGCGCTGATGGATGCGATCCGCTCAGGCCCGCGCGGCGCTTCGGTGACACCGCGCGGGCCTTTTGCGGTCTGGCTGCATGCGCCGGAATTCGGCCAGTTGGCGCAGGCGCTCGGCGGCCATTGCCGCTACAAGACCGTGGTGCCGCCGCGCCTGTCGGAATTTGCGATTTTATGCACGTCGCGCTTCTGGCGCGCGCAATATGAGTGGTACGCACATGCGCCGATTGCCGAGCGCGCCGGCGTCAAACCGAAAACCATCCAGGACATACGCGCCGGCCGCGTGCCAAAAAGCGCCGCCAAGGATGAGCGCGTGGTCTACGACTTCGTCCAGGAGCTTTTCAAAACCAAGCGCGTGAGCGAGCGTAACTTTAAACGTGCGCAGACGCTGTTCGGCGACGCCGGCATCGTCGAGTTCGTCGGCATTATCGGCTATTATTCGATGGTGGCGATGACGCTAAACGTGTTCGGCATGGTGCCGCCACCCGACCAGAAGCTGGCCTTCGTCGAGCCGAAGTAAGCGCGCCAATTAGCTACCTCGCCACGTGACCGAATAAAGGTCAAAGCGGCGATCTTTCAGGTTCTGCACGGTGCCGCCCTGGCGGGCGCCGCGCAGACTGTCGAGCGGCAGATCGGCAATCGCCACCATTTCGACATTCGGCGTCGTGTCGGCCGCGATGCCATCCCGCGCGAAGGGAAAATCGCAGGGCGTCAGCACGCAACTCTGCGAATATTGAATGTCCATATTGTCGACCTTTGGCAAATTGCCAACATTGCCCGCCATCACCACGTAGCACTGGTTCTCGACCGCGCGCGCCTGCGCACAATAGCGCACGCGCAGATAGCTCTGCCGCTCGTCGGTGCAGAACGGGATGAAGATAATGGCGGCGCCCTGGTCGACCACGTGGCGCACGACTTCAGGAAATTCGCAGTCGTAACAGATCAGCACGCCGATCGGCCCGCAATCGGTGTCGATGACGTTGACCTTGTTGCCGCCCCGCACGTTCCACCAATAGCGCTCGTTCGGCGTCGGATGGATTTTGTGCTGCTCGTGCACGCTGCCGTCGCGCAGGAAAATATAGGAGATGTTGTAGACTTCGCCGTCGGCTTCACGCGTCGGATGCGAACCACCGATGATATTGACGTTGTAGCTGACCGCCAGCCGGCTCATCATTTCCTTAAAACGGCCGGTATATTCGGTGAGCTTGGCGATCGCCTCGGCGGCGGGAATTTGCGCGTTCTCGATCGACAAAAGTTGCAGTGTGAACATTTCCGGAAACACCGCGAAATCGGCTTTATAGTCGGCGACGACATCGACGAAATACTCGACCTGATGGGCGAATTCGTCGAACGAATTGACGGCGCGCAACTGGTATTGCACCGCCGCCACCCGCACGCTCTGCGGACGCCGCGTCATACGCGATGGCTTGGTCGTCGCTTCCTGATCGACCTGCGGATTGCGCCAGATCATGTGCGTGGCGTAGCCGCGCGATTCATGATCGAAGGGCAGGTAGTCGGGCAGCACTCCGATGATCTCGAACCCGTTGCGCAACTGGAATCCGATCACCGGGTCGCGCTGCTTGCCTTCCTGAACGAGCTTGAGATAGTTTTCCGCCGATCCGACACTGTTCCAGCGTTTTGCCAAATTCGGCATGCGGCCGGCGAAGACCACGCCCTTGAGACGCAGATGCTGGCAAAGCCGTTTGCGTTCGTTGTACAGGCGTTGCCCGATGCGGTTGCCGCGGAAGGCCGGGTCGACGCAGACATCCATGCCGTAGAGCCAGTCGCCCTCCGGATCGTGGCGCGAGGCAAATCCGCGACCGGTGATCGTCGCCCAATCATGCGCTTGCAACGCCAGCGCTTCCGGAATCCGGAAGGTGGCGCAATACCCGATGATCTTTCCCTCATAGGTCGCGACAAACTGCCCCTCATGAAATTGGTGCATCTGCCCGCGCAATTGCGCTTCGGAATAAACGCCATGCGAGCCGAAGGACGGATAGGCCTTGGCCATCACTGACCTTATGCCGTCGATATCCGACGGTACGGCGTTGCGGATGACGAGCTTTGGCTGCGGTTTGGGTTTTTGCGGCATGTCAGGAGTTATGACAGCGATTCACCGCCGTTGACAACCTTGGTCCGCCATAGCGGACCGAAGTGCCGTGGTCTGCCCTAACCTAACGAGCAGAAACCGTCGCGGACTCTACCGCGGGTGCCACCGAAGCCTGTGGCGGCTTGTTCATGCGCTGTTTCAACAAATCGATAAAGCGCTGCTTCGGCATCGGCGGCGCCACCAGTATGCCCTGCCCGAAATCGCAGCCCATCGCCACCAGCGCCTGAAGATCGGCCATGCTCTCGATGCCTTCGGCCACCGCGACACTGCTGAATCGATGCGCGAGATCGATCGCGGTCTGGCAGATGGCGGCGTTATCGGCATCGACCGCGCAATTCTTGACAAACGAACTGTCGATTTTGAGTTCGGCAAAAGGCAGATCACGCAAACTCGCGAAGGACGAAAATCCAGCGCCGAAATTGTCGATGGCGATCGAAACGCCGCTCGCCTCGAGCGCGGGCGCGACTTTTTGCGTGCGCGCGATGTCGCGCACAATCTCGTCCTCGGTCACTTCCAGGATCAGACCTGGCCAGGATTCCGACGCAGGCCGGCAGTCGGCCACGAGCGCGGCAATCGGCAAGCTATGCACCGCGCTTGCCGGCACGTTGATGGCGAGGTGGAGATTGAACCCCGCTTCCGCAAACAGCGACCAGTCGTACAAGCTGGCACGCAGCGCATGCTCGGTGAGTTGCACGAAGCTTTCTTCGCTGGCGCCTGGCAGAAAGGATTGCGGCCACAGCACGCCCTTGCTGGGATGGCAGATGCGCGCCAGCGCTTCAGCGCCGGCCAGACATTTCCGCTTGAGATCGATCTTGGGCTGGTACCACATTTCCAGCCAATGGTTGCGCAATGCCTCGTCCATGGCGTCGCGCGCCGGAGCATCGGCGAGGGGGCTCGAAAAGCGCCCGAGTTCGTTATGGTCTTGCTGGTCGCTTTGGCTAGCCGCCATCCCACACACCCGACATGTTTCATATTTGTGACGCCAAGTCTAAACGCCACGCCTTAACTATTAGTTCGACCCCCGGCTTGTTCGATTGTCCATTTACGATTTCTTGACCAATAAACGGACGTTGTTTGGCCAAAATACAGACATCTGAGGCCATTTGCGTGGCGCGCCGGCCAACCGCGCCAAGCCGGCAACAAAAATCTCCAAATCACAACAACGTAGCGGGTGATGGCACGTCACTCGCTCTTTCAAGACAGACGCAAAGCCAACCACAATAAATAGACGGAGTGCTTAATATGCGACGTCGAGATTTCACCAAAATGGTCGTAGCCGGCGCCGCCGGCACGGTTGCCGCGCCCGCTATCAGTGCTTCATCTGCATGCCGGGCGTATCGTGGCCGCTGGCTGCCGCGCTGCCCGGCGCCTGCGCACCGATGCCTTCAACAACGAAATCGACATCGACCTTGCCGGCCTTTTCGAATTCGAGCGTCGCCTTGAAATGCTGGCCTTGCGTCAATTGCTGCTTGAGGCCCACGAGCATCACGTGATAGCCACCCGGCTTGAAGTTGACGGTTTCGTCCGGCTTGATCTCGATCCCCCTGGGCAGCATGCGCATTTTCATGACGCCATTGTCCATGCTCATTTCATGGATCTCGAACCGGCCGGCGACGGGAGTGCTGCCGCCGACCAGGCGGTCTGGCACCGTGCCGGTGTTGGTGATGGTCACATAACCGCCGCCGACGCTGGCGCCTTTTGGCGTCGCGCGCGCCCAAGACGCGGAAATTTTCAGTGAACCGACGGTGACGGATTGCGCGTAAGCCGGCATGACCAGCAAAGTGGCCATCAGCGCGGCGGCGAGAAAGGAAATACGAGTCATCTTGGATTCTCCTAAGCGCAGGCGCGAGCCTGCTAAGGCGCGGCTTACATCTAATTGTTATGATACGTGTGACGCGAACGGGGGCCGCTCAGCCCGCCGGCGGCGCGCGCGGGATGAGCGGACTGCGCGTCGCCGCCCGCGCCATGGCAACAGGGTGCAGCGGCGTGAACATCGCATAGCCGGACGATCGCACCCGCAAAAAGGTATCCGGCTCGGCTGCGTTCAAAGCCTGCGCGCAGCACTGCATGCCGCAGCCGGCCGCGCAGAGGCAGCCGTTGCCATGGCTAATGTCCTGACCCGCCGGCGCCGAGGCCTGACTCGACGCGGTCACGCACAAGCTATTGGCAAAGGGCCCGCCCGCGGCCACCGCCAAAGGCAGCAGCACGGCCTGGAGCGCGATTACGTAAGCGGCAATCAGCGCAATACTTCGCCGGGAGCGGAACGATTTTGTCATCGCCGTCAGTTTAAGCGCTTCGCCCAGCCCCGTCCATTCGGACGTTATGCCGAGGCGGGATAGCGGCGAATCAATTGCGTCTGCTTCAATAGGCTCGCCACGAAATCACCGACTTTAGTCGGGTGAAAACCGCGCGCGCGGTTGCGCTCGCCGATCAAAAACAGCAAGCGCTGTTGCGCGGCCAGGCGGCGATAGACCTCGCGCACGCCGAGATGCGGATCCCAGCAGTCGATCGCTTCGCCGCCGATACCGTTGATTTCGACAATCGAGAAATCCACGGCCCGTTTGAGCCCCTCAATGCTGTTGAATCGCAGGTCGAAACGGCCGTAATGAAACTCGGTCATGCCGCGGGCGATGGCGTCGAACCGCTGTTCGAGCGCGGCGGTAATGTGGCGATGACCGTCACGATAAAGCGCGCCCACGCGTTGATTGCCGATCAGCGCGATGCGCACCACCTCGCCGCGCGCCGCCACACGATCAAGGTCGATCGCATCGACACCGCGATGGGTCGGATCGATACCGAGATGCAGCGCCTGTTTCCATTGCGCCCGCGCGTCGCTGCAAATCAGTTGACGGGTGGTCGATCGGCCATTGCCGACCACATGCGGGAAATAGCGTAGTGTGAGCGACACGATACTCCCGTTCGCCTCGCCCGGCAGCCGCGCATAAAGCACCGCTGCCTCGGCGGCGTAAGCCACGTAGCGTTGCAAGACTAGCGTATTGCCTGCCGGGAATTTGGCGATGTAGTCGGCAAGCTGGGCACGATCGTCGATCCGCCGCACGCCGTGGCCATGCCAGCCGATGTCGGGCTTGGCGACCAGCGGAAAAACAAGATTGTGCGCTTTGATCGCGGCCATTGCGGCAGCCACTTCCGCCGCCGGATCGTGCGCGTAGGGCGGACGCGTAATCGTCACGAAATCGGCGATCCATTGGCGCTCTTCCGGCGCGACGTCGTCGAGATAGCTGCTCTTAGTTTCGCCCCACATCCCGCCTGTGAAAATTTTTGGGTTTGCCGCCGTCGGCAAAGTCAGACTGCGATAGCGCAAGCCGAGGAATATCCAGTTGAGCACCAGCGGCAGATAAAACAGTGCCGGCGGTATGCGCTCGGCGCGTGCGACTTTGCGGTCGGCGCGCGACAAAGGCGGCATGCCGAAGCAATTGTCGGGCAGTGCCGCTTCATAGACCGCCGCCGGTTGCTGCTCGCCATCGCGGAACCCGAAAATCCGTTTCCGTACGAAGCTGGCGGCGGCAATGGCGCAGAACAGCACCGGCCAGGCCCAGAGTCCGACATGGTCGTCGAGCGCGTCGCCGAACACGATGACCAGATAAAGCATCAGCGGCAGATAAAGCGCCGAGACGATCAGGCTGGCGGCGGTAAAGCGCACGAGCGAAACGCGCGCCCAGCCGCAGGCGACGAAGGCGGCGAAAACGATCCCCGGTACCACCCGGCATAGCACCACCACGCCGAAGACATTGCGTTTGAGCGTGTCGCCATAACGGCGCACCCGGTCGTCGACCGCATAGCGCGACAGCCACGGCAGACGGCGCGCAGCGGCGCCGATGCCATAAAGCGCGAAATCGCTCGCGACCATGCCGCCATAAATGCTCAATACCACCCAGGTGGCCGGCATTAGGTCGTTCACAATGATGTAGCCGCCGAGGACGATGGCGAGGTCCTCATGCGCGAATGGCAACACCATCAGCGACATTATTTTGGTGTACCCGGACAAGTCGAAAGTGACGACATGCCCAAGTATCGCGATCGATTGTAACAAAGCGCTTCCCTAATCCCCCACCAAGCCTTCTCGTCGTTGCGAAAAGGCTATGAACCCCTCATCCGCCGCCGGCTTTTAGCGCCGTGGTCGTTTTATTGTGCCGACAGCCATCGGCCCCAATGACGGGCAAAGCCTGCCGGTACGAACGGACGGGCTTCGAAAATGACTTTGGCGCAATGGGATGCAGCGGACAAGGAACTTCGTTCGGCAAAGCGCATATCTTGGCCCATATCATGTCGACCCGGCTATAATGGGCTGTGTCGAAAAATCCCTTGATATTTCAAAGGCCCGCCCCGTATTTGCGCCAATTTGGGAGCGTGTGGTGCGGCAAGCTTCGCCCACTGCTGGCACAATCCGGCCGCTGTCGAACGTCAATTTCATTCGTGGTAGCTTTGCGCCAGTCATGACCGGCACGAACCCGCCTTTAGGCAAGCACGGCGCGCGCATCCTGGCCTTCCGACGCTACCGGGGGACGCATCGGCAGACGGCGGTCAGCCCGGTGCAGGATCTCGTCAAATTCGAGCGCGGCCCGCGCGAGCAGGCCGAGGAACCTGGCGAGTATCGCCATCGTATGATCGTCAACCTGGCGGCATTTCTTGTCGTCATCGCTTTGATTTGCACCGGTCTGTGGCTGGCCGACACCATGGCGCGGATGCGAAAAGACCAGGATTGCGTCCTGTCCGGGCGGCGGGGCTGTACGCCGGTCGAGGTGATACCGAAAGACCGTTGGTAAAACCGTCGGCTGCCGCAAGCCCCTGAAACCCGGCGCGGAAGGCGCTTTTACCGTTAAAACCCCTCCGCCATTGAACTTACCTGAGCCCTTCGCTATACGGGCAGCCGACCTTTGCCGGTAGAATAAACGGGCCGAAATACCCCCTTGCCGGGCGCACGCGCTTAGCCCAAGACTCGCCGGAAACTCAAATAAATCAGAGAGTTATCGATGTCATCTACATTCGACACCATCGCCAATATTATCGCCGAGACCTGCGATATTCCGCGCGACTCCATTACCCCCGAAAGCCACGCTATTAACGATCTTGGCATCGACAGCCTGGATTTCCTCGACATTGCTTTTGCCATCGACAAGGCTTTCGGCATTAAGCTGCCGCTCGAGCAATGGACGCAGGAAGTGAGCGACGGCAAGGCCACCACCGACCAATATTTCGTGCTCAAGAACCTGAGCTCCCGCATTGACGATCTGGTCGCCGCCAAGGGAGCCTGAAGCCGGCCTCGCGCGGGCAAGAAGCAAGAAGCCAAATGCGTCTCGAGTACTTTCAGCTGATCGACCGCATCGTCGACATCAATCTCGCCGATCGCAGCATCGGCAGCGAGGCGACGGTACCGACCGAAAATTCGATCTTCGAAGGGCATTTCCCCGGCTATCCCTTGATGCCGGGTGTATTGCTGGTTGAAGCAATGGCGCAGACCGCCGGCTGGCTGGTGGTCGCCATGAACCAGTTTCGGCGCATGCCGTTCCTGGCCGCGGTCAAGGAAGCCAAATTGCGCACCTTCGTCGAACCCGGACAGCGTCTTTCGATCGCCGCGCAGCTCGTGCACGACGGTTCCGGTTTTGCCATCACAGACGCGGAAATCAAACGGGCCGGCCAACCGATCTGCAACGCGACCATCACTTTCCGCATTCTCGATTTCCCCAATGCGGCGATGGCGACCTATATGCGCAAAACAGCCGTCGCTCTCGGGCTGAACACGGAAGCACCCGCCGATGGCTGATGCGCCCCGCGAAGCCTGGATCACCGGCATCGGCATCGTTTCCAGTTTGGGCGAAGGACCGGACGCGCATTGGAAGAAGCTGATGGCGGCACAGCCTGTGGCCGATACTGCCACCTTTGCTCCCTTTGTGGTGCATCCGATGGCACCGATCAATTTCGATACACAAATTCCGAAAAAAGGCGACCAGCGGCAGATGGAAGCCTGGCAGCGCATCGGCACCTATGCCGCCGGCCTTGCACTCGATAGCGCCGGCCTCAAAGGCAACGCCGAGATTCTTTCGAACATGGATATGATCGTCGCGGCCGGTGGCGGCGAGCGCGATTTCAAAGTCGATGCAGCCATTCTCGGCGGCGCGTCCCAGGCGGCCAATCCGGCCACCTTCATGAATGAGCGGTTGATGGGCGACCTGCGCCCGACATTGTTTCTCGCGCAACTCGCCAATCTGCTCGCCGGCAATATTTCGATTGTGCACGGCGTCACCGGGTCGTCGCGCACCTTCATGGGCGAAGAATCATCTGGCATTGACGCCGTGCGTATCGCGCTGTCACGGATCGTGGCTGGTCAAAGCGACATCGCGCTGGTCGGCGGCGCCTATAATGCCGAACGGCCGGACTCTCTCATGCTGTTTGAATTCGGTGGCTATTGCCTGAAGGGCCGCTATGCCCCGGTCTGGGAACGCGGTGAAAATGGCGGCTTCGCGCTCGGCTCGCTCGGCGCATTCCTGGTGATCGAAGGACGCGACCATGCCGAGGCACGCGGCGCCAAGCCTTTGGCGCGGCTGACCGCGGTCTTGTCCGACCGCAGCGCGCGCAAGTCCGGCGCCATTAGCGGTGCGCTCACGCGCATGTGGGATAAAATCAAAGGCCAACTAAAACCCGGCCGCATGGCGGTGTTGTCGGGTGCGACCGGGGCCAGCGCCGCGACCGCCGAGGAACGCGCCTTCCTGGAAGCACAGGGCTCGGTGACGGGCAAAGACGGGCTTGCCGTACGGGCCACCGGGTCTTATTTCGGCCATGCGCCGGAGCCCCAGTTTCCGATGAATGTGGCGCTTGCAGCGGTTGCGCTCGGACATGGTAATCTTTTCCCGCCCTGCGATGCGAGCGGGCTGGAGCAGCCGATGAGCGGCCAGCTCGATCAGGTCGTTGTCACCGGTGTCGGACATTGGCGCGGCGAGGGTCTGGCGTTGATCGAAAGAGTCGGCTGAAAAAGGAAACGCGATATGGGATCCGGCAAAGACAAATTCGGTCGTCCGGTCGTGGTGGTGACCGGTCTCGGCGTGGTCACTTCGCTCGGCGCTGGCAAAGCCGACAACTGGGCCAAGCTGACGGGCGGCGAGTCGGGCATCCGCAAGATCTCTCGCTTTGAAACCGATGGCCTCAAAACGCGCATCGCCGGCACCATCGACTTCCTGGGCGCGCAGCCCTCTTCGGCTGCGCTGTCGGAAATCTTCGCCGACCTCGTTGCCGAAGAAGCCATCGCCGAATCCGGCATCGGCTCGCCGGGCGATTTTCCTGGACCGCTGTTTCTGGCGGTGCCGCCGATCGAGGTCGAATGGCCGCAGCGCATCGAGGTCAGCGCCAAATCGGGCGCTAACGACGCGATCACATACAACGACCTGTTGCGGGTCAGTAATCAGTTTCCCGCCTATCACGCCCGGTTTCAGTTCGGCTCGGTAGCCGATCACCTGGCGGAAAAATTCGGTACGCAAGGTTCGCCTATTTCGCTGTCGACCGCCTGCGCCTCGGGTGCGAGCGCCATCCAACTCGGCGTTGAAGCGATCCGCCGTGGCGAGACGGATGCTGCGCTCTGCATCGGCACCGACGGTTCGATCAATCCAGAGACGCTGGTGCGTTTCTCGCTGCTGTCGGCGCTCTCCACCAGCAACGATGCGCCGGAGCGCGCCGCCCGTCCGTTCTCGAAAAACCGCGATGGCTTTGTGATGGCGGAAGGCGCCGGCGCGCTGGTGCTGGAAAGCTACGATCACGCCAAGGCGCGCGGCGCCAAAATTATCGGCGTCATGGGAGGTTGCGGCGAGATGGCCGATTCCTTCCACCGCACCCGCTCGAGCCCGGATGGTAAGCCGATCGTCGGATGCATCGCCAATGGCCTCAAAGATGCCGGCCTGACGCCCGCCGACATCGATTATGTCAATGCGCACGGCACCAGCACGCCCGAAAACGACAAGATGGAATTTACCGGCCTGGCGAAAGTATTCGGCGAGCGGATGAGCAGCATTCCGATCTCGTCCAACAAATCCATGATCGGCCATACGCTTTCGGCAGCCGGCGCCGTAGAGGCGGTGTTCACGCTGCTGACGCTGCGCCACCAGCGCATTCCCCCCACCATCAATTACCTGGTGCCCGATCCGGATATCCCGCTCGACGTAGTACCCAACAAGGCGCGCGACGTGCCCATGCGTCACGCGATTTCGAACTCGTTCGGCTTCGGCGGACAGAACGTATCGCTGGTCATGGGTCTGGAGCCGGCGGCGTAACGTCGCCGGCTCCCCACAATTCGCCGCCAAGCCTAGGCAACCATAGATGCGCGCCCTCCAACTGATTGCCGATCGCAAGCTCGACCTGGTCGAACTGCCGGATCCTGCTCCGCCGGCAACGGGCGAGGTTCAGGTGCGGATCAAGGCGGTCGCGCTCAATCATCTCGACGTCTGGGGCTTCCGCGGCATGGCCTTCGTCAAGCGCAAATTGCCGCTGGTGGTCGGCGCGGAGGCTTCCGGTGAAATCGCCGCCACCGGTCACGGCGTTACGGGCCTAAAAACCGGCGACAGGGTCGTGATGTATGGCGCTATGACCTGCGGGCACTGCCCCGCCTGCCGCGAGGGCCGCGATAACCTGTGCGAGAACGTCGCCGGCATCATGGGGTTTCACATCGATGGCTTTGCGCGCGACCTGATCAATCTGCCGGCGCGGCTCGTCATTGCGGTGCCGGACGGCGTATCGCTGCGCGACGCATCTTGCGCGCCCATCGCCTTCGCCACCACCGAGCATATGCTGTTCGACAACGCCAAGCTCAAACCGGGTGAAACCATCCTGGTGCACGCCGGCGGCTCCGGCATCGGCTCGGTCGCCATCAAAATGGCGAAGGCTTTGGGCTGCACCGTCATTACCACCGTCGGGGACGATGAGAAGGCGCAAAAGGCCAAGACGCTCGGCGCCGACTACGTCATCAATTACAGAACCGAGCGCTTCGAAGGCGTCGTGCGCAAGCTTACCGGCAAGAAAGGCGTCGACGTCGTCTTCGAGCATGTCGGCGGCGAGGGTTTCAATGCCTCGCTGTTTTGTCTTAAGCGCGGGGGGCGGCTGGTGACCTGCGGCTCGACCGCCGGACCCACCGTCACCATCAATCTGATGCAATTATTCCAGCAGCAATACAAAATATTCGGCTCGTTCGGCGCCTCGATACGCAATATTCGCGACAGTCTGTCCAAGATCGCCTCGGGAATGACGCCAATCGTCGACAGCGAATTCGCACTGGCCGATTTCGAACGCGGCCTGGCACGGTTGGAGGGTCGTCAGGTCTTCGGCAAAGTGATCGTGAATTTCTGATGCTCAGTCTTCGCACGAAGTTGCGCCTGCGCCGAGCCGGCAAAAGAGCCGTCGACGCCGCGGCCGGTACGCTGGCGGTCGCGCTTCTCAACCTGGTCCGGCTCATCGACCCGGACAGAATGGCGAATTTCGGCGGTTGGTTTCTGCGAACCATCGGGCCGCTGTTCAAGGAAAACGCCATCGCGCGCGACAGTCTTGTGCGCGCCTTCCCGGAAAAATCCGGCGCCGAAATCGATACGATCTTACGCGGCGTCTGGGACAATCTCGGCCGGGTCGGCGCGGAATTCGCCCACCTCGATCGACTGTGGGACTTCGACCCGGCGCATCCAGAAAGACGTGGCCGCTTTGAAATTTCAAAAGCCGACGTGCAGCGATTTGTCCAGCTTGCCAATGATGGCAAGCCGGCGCTGATTTTCGCCGCGCATCTGGCCAATTGGGAATTACCCGCGGTCTGTGCCGCGACCCATAATCTCGAAAGCGCCGTACTTTACCGGCGGCCTAATATTTCCGCCATCGACCGCTGGCTGCGCAAGACCCGCGCCGCCAACATGGGATCGCTGATCGCCACCGGGCTCGACGCGCCAGTCAAGCTCGCCGACGCGCTCAAGCGCGGCGTCCATGTCGGTATGCTGGTCGACCAGTATTACGTGCGCGGTGTGCCGGTGACATTTTTCGGCCGCCGCACCATGGCCAACCCGCTGCTCGCCCGACTGGCTCAGCATTACGACTGCCCGATTCACGGCGCTCGCATCGTTCGCCTTCCGAACAACCGCTTCCGCGCCGAACTGACCGACGAAATCAAGCCGGCGCGCGACGCCGCCGGAAAAATCGACGTCGCCGCCACCACGCAGATCGTCATGACCGTGATCGAGGGCTGGGTACGAGAGCATCCCGAGCAATGGCTCTGGCTGCACCGGCGCTGGCGCCCGGAAGATGCAAAGTTGAGTACTTCGCAAGCCTGACGGAACAACTCAGGTTTTGGTGGGCAAGCCCGCAGCCTTCCAGGCAATAATCCCGCCGGCCAAATGGGCCTTATAAGGATAGCCGGCGTCCTGCGCCGCCACCGAAGCGGTAATCGAGCGTCGTCCGGACCGGCAGGCAAAGACCACCTGCTTGCCTTGCGGGTCGGGTATGGCGGCCGGATCGAAAACCGACAGTGGCACGATCACCGCGTCGGGATAGCTTTCGACGCCGGTTTCGTTTAATTCGCGCACGTCCACGAGCAACATGCGGCCCTCGCGCAAGCCGGCGGCGACCTCGTCGGGTGTCAGGTTGGTTACCTCATCGGCGCGCGGCATTTCGTCGGCCATAACGCAACTCCAATCTTTGTTGCGCCCGTTTTAGCCGGAAACAGCCGCCGCCGCACGCGTCTTTTTCGGCTGCTTAAACCGTGACCTGCGTACCGACCTCGACCACCCGCCCGGTGGGAATCTGGAAATAGTCGGTGGCGTCGTTGGCCGAGCGCGTGAGCGCGATAAACAGCCGGTCCTGCCAGCGCGGCATGCCGGATTGAGCGGCCGGTCTGAGCAGGCGGCGTGACAGGAAGAACGAGGTCGCCATGATGTCGAATTGCCAGCCGTGCCGGCGCGCGACAGCCAGCGCCTTCGGTACATTGGGCTGCTCCATGAAGCCGAACCGCAGTACCACCCGCGAAAAGGTTTCGCCGACGGGCTCCATGCGCACGCGCTCGGAGATATCGACGCGCGGGGTGTCGGCGGTCTCGATGGTGAGGATGACGTTCTTTTCGTGCAGTACCTTGTAGTGCTTGAGACTGTGCATCAGCGCGGTCGGCGCAAATTCCGGATCGCTGGTAAGAAACACGGCGGTACCCGGTACGCGCATCGGCGGCTTTTTCTCCAAATTGGCCACCAGGAAACCAAGCGGCGTTTCCAGCTTGCGTGTTTTCTGTGCGAGCAAGCGGCTGCCGCGCCGCCAAGTATACATGATCGTCATCACCACTGCGCCGAGTGCCAGCGGCATCCAGCCGCCCTCGGCGATCTTGAGCATGTTGGCGGACAGAAAGGTCAGGTCGATGAACAAAAACGGCAGCATCAGCGCGAGCGCGGCGGCAAGCGGCCAGTTCCAGACCTTGCGAATGACAATGATCGCCATCAGCGCGGTGACCACCATGGTGCCGGTCACCGCGATGCCGTAAGCGGAAGCCAGCGCACTCGATGAGCGGAACAATGCGACCAGCAGCAAAACGCCGACCAATAACAGCAGATTGACCTTCGGCATGTAAACCTGACCGAACAACGCTTCCGACGTGTGACGGATTTCCAGACGCGGCAGCAGACCAAGCTGGATCGCCTGACGCGTCAGCGAATAGGCGCCGGTGATAACGGCCTGACTCGCGATCACGGTCGCGGCAGTGGCGAGAAGAACCATCGGCAACAGCGCCCAATGCGGAAAGAGCAGAAAAAACGGATTGTCGATCGCCTTCGGATTGGCGAGCACCAGAGCGCCCTGTCCGAGATAATTGATCGTCAGCGCCGGCAGTACCACCACCAGCCAGGCAAAGCGGATCGGTCCGCGCCCGAAGTGGCCCAAGTCGGCGTAGAGCGCTTCCGAGCCCGTCACCACAAGAAAGACCGCGCCAAGCGTGAAAAAGCCGATGATACCGTGGTGCATAAGGAAATGGACGCCGTAGTACGGATTGAACGCGAGCAGCACCGAGAGATTTTGTCCGATGTGCCAAAGCCCCGCGGCGGCAATCGCGAAAAACCACACCAGCGTTATAGGACCGAAAAAGGTTGCGACCCTCGCGGTGCCGCGCGATTGCACGGCAAAGAGCGCGATCAGGATCACGACCGTGATCGGAACCACATAATCGTCGAAGGCCGGCGTTGTGACCTTGAGGCCTTCGACCGCGGACAGTACCGACAATGCGGGGGTGATGATGGCGTCGCCATAAAACAACGCGCCGCTGATAATACCGAGCAGGATCACCACCATGTTGCGGCGGCCGAGCGCGCGCGAGGCCAGTGCCATCAGCGCCAGCGTGCCGCCTTCGCCGTGATTGTCGGCGCGCAACAAAATGAGCACGTATTTGGCGGTCACCACCAACAGCAAAGCCCAGATAATCAGCGAGAGAATGCCCAGCACAATCACATCGCTGACAGGCTTGCCGGGGCCGACCGCGGCCAGCACCGACTCGCGGACGGCATAGAGCGGACTGGTGCCGATGTCGCCATAGACGACGCCGATGCTGCCGAGCGTAAGCGTCCAGAAGTTGGTCTTGGTGGGTGTTTCAAGACCACTGGGGAGCGCAGTCGAACCGCCGGCGGCGGTGGCGATGCTTTGTGACATGGGTCAGCCCCTGGATCGTTTGCAATGGACTAAAAATCTTTGAGCCCCGCTTATAACGCCGGGGCCGCCAGGTCGGCAGGTTCGTTGGTGCAATGCAGCAGGCGCAGCTATGCGACTGCCGCAAGCCGAGATACCATTATTGTTGTTTATTTTCAGAGGCTTACCGAAAGCGATAGCGGGACGCCGCGTTGGCCGCGTACCTCAGACTTTCGGCTAAACCGTCACTTGAGTGCCAACTTCCACCACCCGTCCGGTCGGGATCTGGAAGAAGTCGGTAGCGTCGGACGCCGAGCGCGCCAGTGCGATGAACAGGTGATCTTGCCAGCTCGGCATGCCTGACGACGCCGACGGCCGCAACGAACGCCGCGACAGAAAGAACGACGTCGACATGATGTCAAATTGCCAGCCGTGCTTGCGCGCGATCGCCAGCGCCTTCGGCACGTTCGGCGTATCCATGTAACCGAATTTCAGCGAGACGCGCGAGAAGTGCTCGGACAACGGCGTGATCTGGACGCGCTCGTCGTCGGGCACGTGCGGCGTATCGGCGGTGACGATGGTGAGAATGACGTTGCTCTCATGCAGCACTTTATTGTGCTTGAGGTTATGCAGCATGGCCGTGGGCGCAAAGTCCGGATCGCTGGTGAGAAAAACCGCGGTGCCGGGCACGATATGCGGCGGCCGCTTTTCCAGATTGCGGAACAGCGTGTCGATCGGCACTTCGGTGCGGCGCGTCTTGCTGATCAGAATGCCGGTGCCACGCCGCCAGGTCAGGATGATCATCACCATCGTGATGCCGAATAACAGCGGCAGCCAGGCGCCTTCGAAAAGTTTGAGCGCATTGGCGGAGAAGAAAGTGGCGTCGACGACGATGAATGGAACGATTAGCACGAGCGCCTGCCACAATTTCCATTTCCACAATTTCCAGACCACGAAGAAGCCAAGCGTTGCGTCCACGACCATGGTGGTGGCGACCGCGATGCCATAGGCCGAAGCGAGCGCGCTCGAGGAGCGGAACAGTCCGACCAGCAGCAGCACGCCGATGAGCAGCGCGATCGTCACGCGCGGAATATAAATTTGGCCGACATGCGAATCCGACGTGTGCAAAATGGCAAGCCGCGGCAAAAGACCGAGTTGAATCGCCTGATGCACCAGCGAGTAGGCGCCGGTGATGACCGCTTGGCTGGCGATCACGGTCGCCGCCGTGGCCAGGACAATCATCGGAACGAGCAAGCCTTCCGGCACCAGCCGATAGAACGGATTTTCAATCGCGCCGGGATCGGCCAGCACCTTAGAGTCTGTTTGAGAATACATTTAGTGAGCAATTCGTCTTAGCAGGAGGCTTCCCATGGCGACATGGATCATGGCCTTTGAGACGTCGATGCGTTGCTCGTAGTCGCGCACGAGACG
>Ga0075522_10000126_pt1 | contig 48631 bp, 40 predicted proteins | sample NGEPerA_FD_74796 | JGI IMG/M metagenome (GOLD analysis project Ga0075522, IMG submission 74796) | Arctic peat soil microbial communities from the Barrow Environmental Observatory site, Barrow, Alaska, USA - NGEE PermafrostL2-A | ecosystem: Environmental > Terrestrial > Soil > Wetlands > Peat ... | reverse complement strand
ACCGGGCCGTAGCTGTCCACGGCAATCGTCACCGGCCCCATGCCGAGAAACCCGAACGCGACCAAGCCGAAGGCAAAAATCGGCGCGGCGAAAACGAAGGCGGGCGGCATCAGCGCCACGATCGGCGAGCCGCTGAAAGTCGCCAGCAGCCAGCCGACCAGCATCAAAGACAGAATGCACAGGCCCATCCAGAAGCCGGAAAAATTTCCCGCGACGAGGCCGGACAAAATGTTCAGCGACGCGCCGCCGTGCTTGGAGCAGGTTGTGATTTCGCGGACGTGCTCCGACTTGGTGCTGGTGAAAACCTTGGTGAACTCCGGGATCACCGCGCCGGCGATGGTGCCGCACGAGATGATCGCCGACAGCACCCACCAGAGTTTTCCGTCCATGCCGGTTTGTCTGGCCAGCAGCAGGTAACTCGCCATGAAAGTCACGGCAATGGAAACCGCCGACGTGATCCAGACCAGGTGCGTGAGCGGTTCTTCAAAGTCGAAATCTTTTTGGCCGCCGTATTTTGCCCGCGTGATGGCTTCGTTCAAAAAATAGGAGACGAGCGAAGTCACGATCATCAGCGCACGCATCACGAACAGCCAGATGATGAGCGTGGCGCAAATCACCGGCGACGACGCCAGCGCGAACGCCAGAAACGCGATGAGCGCGACGCCCGTTACGCCGTAAGTTTCAAAGCCGTCGGCGGTCGGGCCGACGGAATCGCCCGCGTTGTCGCCGGTGCAGTCGGCGATGACACCGGGATTTTTTGGATCGTCTTCGGGCAATTTGAAAACAATTTTCATCAGGTCGCTGCCGATGTCGGCGATTTTCGTGAAAATGCCGCCGCCGATGCGCAACGCCGACGCGCCGAGCGATTCACCAATCGCAAAGCCGATGAAACACGGGCCGACGAGGTCGCGCGGGAGAAAAACCAGGATGCTGATCATGAAAAAAAGTTCCACGCAGACGAGCAGCAGGCCGACGCTCATGCCGGAGCGCAGCGGAATTCCCACCGTGGCGGCGGCGTCGCCCCGCAGCGCGGCGAAGGCCGTGCGCGAGTTGGCGGTGGTGTTGATGCGGATGCCGAACCACGCCACGCCGTAGCTGCCGAGAATTCCCAGCACGGATGAAACCAAAATGACCGCGACATTTCCCCACGAAAGCCCTTCCAGAATTTTGAAATAGAAAAAAATGCACGTCCCGATGAGCAGCCAGAGGACGGCGAGAAATTTTCCCTGCTGGAACAGATAAGTTTTGCACGTTTCCCAGATGATTTGGGAAACGTCGGACATGGATTTGTGGACGGGCAGTTTTTTTGTCTGCCAGTATTGTGCGATGCCGAAGACCGCGCCGACGGCGCAGACCAAAATGCCGAGATACATCAGCGTGATGCCGCTGACGCCGCCGAGCGTGTCGAACCTCACCGTGTCGAGCGCCGGGACTTTCAAGTCGGCCTCGCTGGCGTGCAGGCTGGCGCCGGACAGGAACAGGATGAACGCGGCAAGTTTGGCGGGAAACATTTTGGTCGGTTGCATAATTTGTTTGGCAATGTCAATGGTTGGCGCTGTGCGTCTGCGAAACATGAAGCCGGCTTGACGGACCAGCAAATTCCGCAACATAAAGCTGATGCCATTGTCCGGTTCTATCTTCACGGAAATTGGCAATATGTTCGCATTTTTTGGAGACGTTCCGAAGCGCAGCCCGCGAAAAATAAATTACGGTGGCTGTTTGCCGGGCGCGGTGATGTCCGCCGCCGCCCGGTCGGGAATGCAGGATGGCTGATGCGTTTGAGGTTGACGCTCAAGAGTGCGATTGGCGCGAGCCGGGTTCTCGACATGCCGGGCGGCGAACAGTTGCCGCGAATCTGCCGAATCATTCAGCGCGTCAGGGCAAGCAGGCGGGTGCGCTGATAAATTTCCCCGGGCGAACCTTCGGCGGAAATGGTGACGAGCAGTCCGCGCTGCTGATAAAACTCGGTCAGCGGCCTGGTGCTTTCTTCATAGGCTTTCATCCGCACCGCCACGGATTCAGGCCGGTCGTCCTCGCGCTGAAACAGGTTTCCGCCGCAATGATCACAGACGCCGGTAATTTTTGGCGGGCGCGCGGTGATGTGATAAACGGCCTTGCAACTCGCGCAGGTGCGGCGGCCGGAAATGCGCGTGACAATTTTTTCGAGCGGCAGTTCGTAATTGAACACGGCGGTCAGTTTGACGTTTTCATCCTGCAATAATTTTTCCAGCGCCGCGGCCTGGGCGACGGTGCGCGGAAAGCCGTCCAGCAGAAATCCGCCGGAGCAATTCAAACAGCGCAGCCGTTCACCGACGAGTCCGAGCACGGTTTCGTCCGGCACGAGCGCGCCGCGCCGCATGAACTTCAAGGCTTCATACATGGATGCGGTCTGGTCTTCTTCATTCAGGCATTTCGCCGTGCGGAAGACGTCGCCGGTGGAAAGATGACAGGTGCCGAGGCGCTCGCAAAGCAGTTCGGCCTGCGTGCCCTTGCCCACGCCGGGTGCGCCAAGCAGGATGATGCGCCAGGCCCTGCCGAGCGGAGTTCGCGGCGGCATTTGACAAAGCGCAGAGCCGCCTTTGAGCCACGCGGTCCGGTCGGGTTTTGGCATCAAGCCGACCGCATCGCTCTTCGGAAAAAAACGGTTTGAATTCATGCCATAATCATAACCCAATTTTTTCCTGCTCCAAGCGTTGACGGCCAGTTTCCCAAAAAATGTCGTGTGTTTGGCAAAAAAAGTCCGGGTGCGTTTTCAAAATTCGAAATGGCGGAAGGAGGTTCAATGTATGCGACGGGCATCCGCACATCCGCCGGCTCCATTGCCTCGTGTTTTGATCCATTCCATCGTTGATTACAAACAGCCATCCAGTTTTGCCCGCACCATGACAAAATTGTGGAACCAGCCGCCGGAAAAGCTTCATTATTTTTGACGGGAACGGGCGGATTCTGCCGGTTTCATTTGGAAATATCGTTGGCGTAATTTTTTTTTCAAATTTTTCTTGAAATCCACAACTGGTGGTAGCATGATGGATTTTGTTCCCCATTAGTAGGGGGAGGTCAATTTTCGCAGAAAGTCCGTTTTTTCGGGGAATTGCCTGGTGTTTTGAATCCCGGTGCGCAACATTTCTTTGGATTGCCCGCCGGGAAAAACGTCTAAAAATTAAACTGGATCATACCATGATTGATGCACGCGAGGATATCTCGGCTCCGGCTCCAAAAGCCGCCGGCCACCGTTCCAAAACAATTTCCGCGACCCGCTCGATAAAACCCGCCAAATCCGCAAATAAAAAATCGCTGCGGATCGGGCGCGTTTTCAGCGACGCGAAAGTCAAGCCGTTCGACCAGATCGAATGGGAAAAGCGCACCGCTGAAATCACCGACGACAGCGGCAAGGTCATTTTCAAGCAGGAAAATGTCGAGGTGCCGAAGTCGTGGTCCGTCCTCGCCACGAAAGTCGTCGTGTCAAAATATTTTTACGGCGAGCAGCACACCTCCGAGCGCGAAACGTCTGTGCGCCAGCTCATCCACCGCATCACGCGCACCATTTCGGACTGGGGCGTCGCGGACGGCTATTTCAGCAAGGCGGACGGCGAAGTTTTTTACGAGGAACTGACTTGGCTCTGCCTGAACCAATACGGCGCGTTCAATTCGCCGGTGTGGTTCAACGTCGGGCTGTATCACGAATACGGCGTCGGAAAAAAATCCGGCAAGGGCAACTGGTTCTTCAACCGCAAGACCAGGGAAGCCGAGCGCGCCGCGACCCAATATGAATATCCGCAAGGCAGCGCGTGCTTCATCCAGTCCGTCAAGGACGACATGGAATCCATCATGCACCTCGCCTACAGCGAGGCGATGCTTTTCAAATATGGTTCCGGCACCGGCACCGATCTGACGCCGATCCGTTCCAGCCGCGAGAAATTGAGCGGCGGCGGGCGGCCCAGCGGCCCGATGAGTTTCCTGAAAGTTTATGACCAAGTCGCCAACGTCGTGAAGTCCGGCGGCAAAACCCGCCGTGCGGCCAAGATGAACACTTTGCGCGACTGGCACGGCGACATCGAGGAATTTATTGACGCGAAACAGAAAGAGGAAAAAAAAGCGTGGGCTTTGATCGAGCAAGGCTACGACGGTTCTTACAACGGCGACGCCTACGGCAGCGTGATGTATCAGAACGAAAATCTTTCCGTCCGCGCCAGCGACGAATTTTTCGAGGCGGCTTTGTCCGGCAAGGAATGGATGACACGCACCGTGACCGGCAACAAGCCGCTCCAAAAAAAGGACGCCAGCCGGTTGCTCGAAAAAATTGCCGAAGGCACGCACATCTGCGGCGACCCCGGCATCCAATACGACGGCGCGATCCAGAAATGGCATACTTGCAAAGGCACCGAGCCGATTCACTCGACCAATCCGTGCAGCGAATACGTTTTCATCAACAACACCGCGTGCAATCTCGCGTCGCTGAATTTGATGAAGTTCAAGCGCGAAGACGGAAAGTTCGACATCGAACGGTTCAAGGCCGCCGTCCGCATTTACATCACAGCGCAGGAAATTCTCGTGGACAACGCGAGCTATCCGACCAAGGACATCGCGGAAAATTCCCACATCTTCCGCACGCTCGGCCTCGGCTTTGCGAATCTCGGTTCACTCTGCATGAGCTACGGTTTGCCTTACGATTCTGACGAAGGTCGCGCGCTCGCCGGAGCCATCACCGCCATCATGACCGGCCACGCTTACGAACAAAGCGCGGAAATCGCCGCGACCACCGGCGCATTTGCCGGCTATCGCGATGCGCGTTGTGCCGGCGTCGAGAAGACCGTGGCAAAGGACAACGTCGAGTCCATGCTCGGCGTCATCAAGCTTCATCGCGACGCCGTTGAAACCATCCAGCCGAGCGCTGAATTTAATTATCTTAAAACCGAGGCGCGCAAAACGTGGGACGGCGCGCTCGCCAAAGGCAAACAACACGGCTATCGCAACGCGCAAGTCACCGTGCTCGCGCCGACGGGGACGATTGCGTTCCTGATGGACTGCGACACGACCGGCGTGGAACCCGACATCGCGCTCGTGAAATACAAACTGCTCGCGGGCGGCGGGATGTTGAAAATTGTGAATCGCGGAGTGCCGGATGCGTTGCGCCGCATGAATTATAGTGAAGCCGAAATTAAAAACATCATCGCGCACATCGAGAAACACGACACGATTGAGGATGTTATTGAAGAAAAACAAAATGTTGCTGAAAAAGATTCCAAGTCCGGTCTACAAACTAGACAGAACGGCGAAAATGGAATTGTTCACAGCGGTCTCAAGCCGGAACATCTGCCCGTCTTTGATTGCGCGTTCAAACCGCATCAAGGCCAGCGCAGCATCGGTTACATGGCGCACTTGAAGATGATGGCCGCCGCGCAGCCGTTCATCAGCGGCGCGATTTCCAAGACCGTCAACATGCCCAAGGAATGCACCGTCGCCGAAATTCGCGACACTTACGTCCAGGCGTGGAAGATGGGTTTGAAATGCGTGGCGATTTACCGCGACGGCTCGAAACGTTCGCAGCCGCTCAACACGAAAAAAACCAACGAAGGCGCGAACAAAACCGCCGCGCCCGCCGCCGACCCCGTCGCACTCGAAACCCGCCTGCTGGAACTTGAAACTGAAGTCCTCAAGCTCCGTTCCGAATCCGGCAAGCCGTTGCGCCGCCGTCTGACCGACACGCGCTCGGCGCTCACGCACAAATTCGACATCGCCGGCCACGAAGGTTATCTCACCGTCGGCCTGTTCGACGACAACCAGCCCGGCGAGCTGTTCATCACGATGGCCAAGGAAGGCTCCACCATCGGCGGCTTGATGGACAGCATCGGCACGCTCACCAGCATGGCGCTGCAATACGGCGTGCCGCTGGAGGCGCTCGTCAAGAAATTCGCGCACCAGCGTTTCGAGCCGAGCGGCTTCACGAAAAACGCCGAGATCCGCAACGCCTCGTCCATCACCGATTATGTTTTCCGCTGGCTCGCGTTCCAGTTCATTCCTGGCTACCGCGAAAACATCACCGCCGCGCGCAACCAGCCGGAGCTGGCGATACCGGGACTCGTCGAGGAACTGAAAAAAAAAATAAACCGGCCGGTGCCTGAACTGCCGATCTCCGACGACACCGACGTCATCGAATCGAAGGCTGGCAATGGTTACAGTCATCGCACGTTGACGCTGACCTCGATGATCACCAACCAGCAGGACGCGCCGACCTGTCCGAACTGCGGCAATGTCGTCGTCCGCAACGGCGCGTGCTACAAATGCCTGAACTGCGGCGAAAGCCTCGGCTGCTCGTAACAGATGATCCACAAAACAAGCCGGAGAATTTGCGTTCTCCGGCTTGTTTCATCTTAATTGTTGTAGCGTCGAGCCTGCGGCTCGAAATCGGCGCGCAGCGCCGACACTACAACAATTAAAATTTCGCACGCTTGTCACTTTTCATCGCCGCGATTATGTTTCAGCCATGAGCGACGGCAATAATTTCATCCGCGAGGATCCCTGGCGCATTTTCCGCATCATGGCGGAATTTGTGGACTCATTCCAGACCATGTCACAAGTCGGCCCGGCGGTGACCATTTTCGGCTCTGCGCGGACGAAGCCGGCGGACAAGTATTATCGCGCCGCGCAGGAAATCGCGAAGCAACTGGCGAAGCACAATCTCGCCGTCGTCACCGGCGGCGGCCCCGGCATCATGGAAGCGGCGAACAAGGGCGCGGCGCACGCCGCCGGCAAATCCGTCGGCCTCAACATCGAACTGCCGCACGAGCAGAGCGGCAACCGCTTCGCCAACGTGCCGGTCCACTTTCATTATTTTTTTGCGCGCAAGGTCTGCTTCGTGAAATACAGCCTCGGCTTTGTGTTCATGCCCGGCGGCTTCGGCACGCTCGACGAATTTTTTGAAGTGCTGACCCTCGTGCAGACGCAGCGCATCCCGCAATTCCCGCTCGTCCTGTTCGGCAGCGAACATTGGAAAGGTTTGCTTGCGTGGATGAAATCGCGCCTCGAAAAAGACCGGCAAATCAGCCCCGGCGACCTCGATCTCGTCAACATCACCGACGACGTGGACGAAGTCATCGCCATCATCCGCGACTACGAACGCCGCGTCGGCCCGCCGGGAAGTTTGCCGGTCGCGTTTGCGTAAATCAAATGCGCCCGCTGATCCAGGAAATCCAAACCGCGCATACGCCCGAATCGCTCGTCGAAAATCTGCGCGGCTTGTCGCGACGAAGCGAAGCGAAGGCGGACGAAAGCGGAATTATTTTGCTCCGCAGCAATTCGTTTGATTCACCGCAGGCGCGTTATTCATTCGTCGCCGCCAATCCGTTTCTGACTTTCCGCTCCCTCGGCTCGCGCTGCGAAATCACTCGTCACTTGTCACTCGCCACTCATCACTTTGGAAATCCATGGCATCTGCTCGAAGCGCTCATGTCGCGCTTTGAATTGCTGGACGAAATTGATTTGCCGTTTCCGCTCGGCGGCGCGTTCGGTTGCTGGGGCTACGACCTGAAAAATTTCACCGAGCCAAAACTCCCGCGTCGCGCCGTCAACGATCTGGAATTGCCCGACTGCCACGTCGGTTTCTACGACAGCCTCGTCGTCTTCGACCATCGCCTCGGCAAAGTCTGCATCGTCTCCACCGGCCTGAACGCCGACGGCTCGCGCAGCGAGGCGCGGGCAAAGACGCAGTTGGAATTTTGGAAGAACCAGATTCAAGACCTGGAATTTTCACGCAAAGCCGCAAAGCCGCAAAGCGAATCCGCACTTTGCGCCTTTGCGCCTTTGCGTGAGATTTCCGCCAATCTTTCGCGCGAGGAATTTATTTCCAAAGTTGAGCGAGCGCAAAAATACATCCGCGCGGGTGATATTTATCAAGTCAACCTTTCGCAACGACTTGCGGCGCAATCTGAATTCACAGGCTGGGAATTTTTTGAAAAATTGAACGCTGTTTCGCCCGCGCCGTTTTCCGCGTTTCTGGATTGCGGCGAATTTGAAATCGCTTCCTCGTCGCCGGAACAATTCCTCCGCATGAGCGGTTCGCAAATCGTCACGCGACCGATCAAAGGCACGCGCCCGCGCGACGCCGACGCGACGCGCGACGCACAGCTCGCCTACGAATTGCAGACGAGCGCGAAGGAGCTTTCCGAATTGGTAATGATAACTGATCTGCTGCGAAATGATTTGGGAAAAGTCTGCGAATTTGGTTCCGTGCAAGTGCCGGAACTGGCCACGCTGGAAAAATTCGCGCAGGTGCAGCATTTGGTTTCGACGATTGAAGGCCGCTTGAAAAAAAATGTGACGCATTTCGCTGCGTTCGCGTCGTGTTTTCCCGGCGGCAGCATCACCGGCGCGCCGAAATTTCGCGCGATGGAAATCATTGACGAACTCGAACCAATTTCGCGCGGGCCGTATTGCGGCGCGATTGGCTATCTCGGCTTCAACCGCGAAAGCCAGTTGAGCATCACCATCCGCACGGCGATTTGCGCGTCGGGAAAAATTCATTTCAATGTCGGCGCGGGCATCGTGGCCGACTCAAATCCAGCGGCGGAATACGAGGAAACCCTTACAAAGGCGCAGGGATTTCTCGCCGCGTTGGAAGTCGCGGAGCGTCTTGGAGTGCGGTGGCAGAGCGGGAGCGGCGACACCGCTTTCGAGCGGACGAAGTCGCATTGAAAAATAACCCGTGTCGTGCTGGCGAAAGCGGCGTGGCGCTGTGCTTCCCGCCGCAGTCCAAGACACGCTGGCGCGAATCCTGATTGCCCACTTCGTAGCTGGCTAATTTCCGGCTGTCGCTCCGCGACTCATTCCGGTCAATTCGCTTTCTCCACGACCAGCATCTCGATTGGCATATTGGTGGAAACAAGTTCGAGGCCGAGTTGGTCAAGCAAAGCCTGTTTAATGGCGTCTTGATTCGCTTGTGGGTCGGTTTTCACTTTCCATTGGAGATGAATTTGAAAATTTTGTTTCAGCCCCGTTTGATCAACAACAGGCATCCCGAAATAGCCTTCCAATGCCATGGTCAGGGTGAAATTCATCGAGGGATGTTGTGCGCTAATAGGTTCGTTATAGACCTGAAAATCTCCATCACCGTCGCGTTCCGTGCCTCCCGCGATACGTCCGATGGGTGGTTGCAAGCCAGGAGCGTTTGGAATTTGAACTCTCAAGGTCAAAACATCTGCGTTTCGCATTTCCATTCGCGCCACCAAGCCGAGTTTGTTTTTTAACCCGCGTTGCAACGTCTCGTCGGAGTCTTGCGGCAGATTGGCAATGAAATCATATTTTTTTTGCGGATCACCGGACGCAAAAAAAACTCTGGCAGAAGGGCAGTCATAGGCAAAAGACATGATTAGTTTAGCCGGCAATCCGATTCCCCACCTGCGCCCGCCGCTGTGCATCCAACCATTTACATCATCCGGAAATTTCGTTGGCAGAATCGTGACTTGCGGCGTTGCTTTAAGCAGCACATCAGGATTGGGATTTGGCACCCGCCATAAAGCCTCGTCATGGTTATCTTCTCGGTGCGCGACAATTTCTTTGACGGTGATGGTGGTTGCGCCGACTGCTAGAATTGCCGCCACACCGACCACGACCGCCGTTTTTGCTTTTGTCCATGCCATAATTTTCAATGCTCCTTTGATGAGGGTTAAGGTTGAACCGCTGGCCGCCGCGCCTTTGGCCAGCGCCACGGCAGTCACAGATTTTGCCAGCGCCACCGGCGCGGCTTGAACGGAATTGGCGGAAATCGCCCCGGCAATAATTGCCGTGGTCGAGCTCACGCCGCGTTTTGTGAAAAATTTCCGCAGTTTTTCCAGCGCGCGCGTGACGCGCTTGCGCGCGGTGTCTTCGCCGGCGCCCAAATAATTTCCAACTTCCGCGAGACTTTTATTTTCAAAGAAACGCAGCAGCACGGCTTGACGGTCGGTTTCGCCGAGCGTTGCCAGCGCTTCGTCGAGCAGCGGCGACATTTGGTTCCAGATTTCATCGGTCGCGCCGGATTGAAATTCATTTTGCATTTGAAACTCCTTTTCGATGGTGGCCGTCCGCAAGGACCGTTTCATTTCGGCGCGCATTTGCGCGAGCGCGGCGAAGCGCGTGGTTTTGAAAAGCCAGCCGGTCAAAATGGTCTTGTCGGAAATGCGTCCAGCCTTTTGCGCGAGGATGATGAAAACCGCCTGCGTGATTTCCTCAGCCAGATGCGGGTCGCGCACCTGCCGCAACGCCGCCGAATAGACGAAGCCGACGCGCCGCGAAACCAATTCTTCAAACGCCGTTTCGGAATGGTTTGCCGCGTATTCGCGCAGCAGCGCGAGGTCGTCCAAATCTTGCATTCACCTATAAATGCACGTTTTGGCGGAAACCGGACAATCTTTTTGTAGCAAATTTGCAGAAACCGGCGTGAGGAGGCTCATTTCAAAATCGGAAGCGGGAAATTGATCTGATCCTCGCCGCCCCGGCTTGAAGAATCTCAATTCACCCGCAGCAGCACGCAGCCGTGCGGCGGAATTTCGGCGGTGAAATTTTTCGCCCGGCTCAAATCTTTCCGCAGCCACAGGTCGCGGACGGCGGGCTTGGCGCGCAGGCCGAGGTCGTGCCAGACAAGATTCACCGGCACGGCGGCGTTGCCGCGATTGAAAATGCCGACGGCGAGGGATTTGTCCGCGAGTTTTTTCGTCCAGATTTCCGCGCCGGCGATGGCATTTGTCAGCCGTTGCGCGGGCAGGCCGAGGACGTCCTGATCCACGGCGATGACTTCGGGGCTGGTGAGCAAGGCGAGCGTCCAATCGTCGTTGTCCGGCAGATTTGCGCCGACCATCAGCGGCGAGGGCAGCAGGCTCCAGAGCGACATGACCGTGAGTTCTTCGTTGCGTGTGAAATGGGAGGACCGGTCATTGCCGACGGAGCGGTGGCCGATGGAAAGATGGCCGAACGGCAGCATGTCCGCGTCCGGCCAGTGTCCCGGCCCGACGAAATCATGCCAGCGCACGCCCAGCGTGAACTCATGGTCGAGCGATCTCCAGTTGTCCCAGAAATCGCCGGACGCGCGCCAGAGATTTGCGTGCGTCGAAATGTGCGCGGCGTCGCGGACGGGCGTTTCGCCGGGCGACGTGCTGAACACGATGTCGCGCCCGCATTTGTCAATCGCGTTGCGGACCATCTCCACTTCGGCGGTGTGATAGGGAGACGAGAGGTCGTCCACCTTGATGTAATCCACGCCCCACGAAGCCCACAACCGCGCACAGGAATCATACCAAGCCTGGCCGGCGGCATTGCTGATGACGCCAAACATGTCGGGACACCAGCCGCATTTGTCGTTGGTGTTGCCGGCGTCGGCGGCGGTGAAATTTGAACCTTCGATGGGCAGGTTCGCGTGAACGGAATTGCGCGGAATTCCACGCATGACGTGGATGCCAAATTTCAAACCCAGCGCGTGAACCGCATCGGCGAGCGGCTTGAAACCCGCACCGTCCACGGCGGACGGAAAACGATTCGGCGCGGGCAGCAGGCGGCCAAATTGATCCATCGCGAGGGGCGCATTGGCGCGGGCATTGCGGTTGTTGTCATGCGCGCCGGGGTCGGACCAGCAGTAATCCACGACGACCGTGTCCCAACCGACTGGCTGCATTTTCTCCGCGAGGCAACGCGCATTCGCCAGCATCTCGGACTCCACGACGTTGTCGCCGAAAGCATCGTAACTGTTCCAGCCCATCGGCGGCGTGAGCGCGAGGGCGTCGCCGCAAACAATTTTAATTTTTGTCGAGGTTCTGCCGGCGGAGTTTTTGGCGGACGCGGTGAAGGTGAATTCGCCTTTTTCCGCCAGCGCGCCGGTGATGATGCCGGTTCTGGCATCGAGCGTGAGTCCGGCGGGCAGTTGCTTCGCGGAAAATTCCAGCGGCCGTGTTCCGCTGACGGCGAGCGAACAAATCAGCGGCGTGTTGGGATGGACGCCGACGATGTGCGCGCCGTTGAACTGCGGGGCCGCGCCGGTTTTGGACGCGGCGACAATCTGCTGCTCGCGCTCCGTCAAACTGGCGTCTGGTGAAATCGTTTGCGCGGACAAGACATTTGCCGCCGAAACGAGGACGAACAGAGCTAGGATTTTTTTCATTTTGGTTGACGGGCGTTTTTCTTCGCCGAACGCGCCTGAAAAAGCTGGTCGGCCAGCACGCCGACGAGCACGACCGCGCCCATGACGGCGAAGTTGAGCGAGCTGTCAATGCCAAGGAGATTGACCAGATTTTGCAGCACAAGCAACAGCGTGGTGCCGATGAGAATGCCGACGACGGAACCTTCGCCGCCGCGCAAACTGCAGCCGCCCAAAACCGCAGCCGCGATGCCATAAAGCTCGTAAAAATTTCCGTGCGTCGAGGGCGAAACGGAATTGGTATAAAAGGCAAAAAGAATTCCCGAAATGCCCGTCAACAATCCGGCGAGAATGTAAGTGCTCGCCACCACCCATTGTGTGTTCACGCCAGAAAAACGTGTGGCTTCCTCGTTGCGTCCCACCGCAAAAAGATAACGACCATAGACCGAACGATGCAGCACAATCCACATGATGATTGCGATGACGATCAAAATGACAAACGGCATCGGCAGTCCTAGAAATTTTCCACCCGCCAGAAATTGCAGCGTCTTGAAACCCGCCGCATCACCGAAACCCTTGGTTGTATCGTGGGAAATGCGCCGTGCAAAGCCGCGATACAGCAGCAGGCCGCACAGCGTCACGATGAACGGCTGCATTTTGAACCGCGTAATGAGCAGCCCATGTCCAAGCCCCAAAAGCATCGGCACCGCGAGCGCGAACAGCGCAGCGAGCGGCCACGGCCAGTGCCATTCCGTCAGCGCCAGCACAAGCAGCATTCCATTGAGGGCAATCATCGAACCGATGGACAGATCAATGCCGCCGGTGATGATGACCATGCCGACGCCGATGCTGAAAATTCCAAAAAGTCCTATTAAATTTCCCGTATTAACTAAATTTGCCTGCGAGAGAAAGCGCGGCAGCTTAAATGTTGGAACTTTTTCGTCGGGATGAAGTTTTTGGAATTCCTGTATATCAGGATGGGCTTCCTTAAAATCTCTTATCTCCTGATATTGACTGAAAAGTTCCATGCCAACGACTGTGGCGCAGAGGACAACTAACAACATGAACAATCCAAATTCTTTTTTCATTAGAAAATTTAATTTCAATTAACAAACGCTGGTTTCGCGGCGGGGATTTTTTTGCCGACGGCCAGTTGCATCACGTTTTCCTCCCGGCAGTCGGCGCGTTCCAGCACGCCGGAAATTTCGCCCTCGTGCATCACGGCAATGCGGTCGCTGACGTTCAAAATCTCCTCCATGTCGCTGCTAATCATTAAAATCACCGCGCCGCCGTCGGCCAGTTCGCGCATGAGCCGGTAAATCTCCGCCTTCGCGCCGACGTCAATGCCGCGCGTCGGCTCGTCGAGGATCATCACCTTCGGCGTCATCGCCAGCCATTTGCCGAGCACGACTTTTTGCTGGTTGCCGCCGCTCAAGTTCAGCACGCGCGTCTCGATGCCGGGTGTTTTGACGTTCAATGACTTCACCTGCTCCGCCGCAATTTTGCGTTCGTGTTTGCGGTTGATGAGGCCGAGGCTCGAAAAATTTTCCAGCGACGGCAGGCTGATGTTTTCGCGCACGGTCATTTCAACCACGAGACCTTCCGTGCGGCGATTTTCCGGCGCGAGATAAATGCCGTGGTCAATCGCGTCGCGCGGCGAGCCGATGGAAAGCGGTTGGCCGTCGAGAATAATTTCCTGCTGCGGCGAATCTTCCAGTCCAGAAATCGCCTTCGCCATTTCCGAACGCCCGGCCCCGACGAGTCCGGCGAAGCCCAGAATTTCCCCGCGCGCGGCATCGAACGAAACATTTTTTCCGGGATGCAGCGACGAGGAAGCGTTGCGGACTTTGAAGTAGCCGGGCGTTTTCGTCCCGGACGGCTGGACGTAAAAATTTTTGATCTCGCGCCCGACCATCAGGTTCACCAGCCGGTCATGCGAGGCTTCCCCATGCGTCAGCTCGCCCGCGTTTTTTCCGTCGCGCAAAACGACAACGCGGTCGGCACATTCCTCGATCTCGCCGAGCCGGTGCGAAATGTAGGCGATGCTCACGCCCTGTTCGCTCAATTCGCAGACAAGTTCGAGCAGGCGCTTGGTCTCCGTCAGCGTGAGGCTGGAAGTCGGCTCGTCCATTATGATGAGGCGAGAGTTCAACGACAGCGCCTTGGCAATCTCAACCATCTGCTGCTGCGCGATGGACAGATTGTCGAGCCGCGTGCGCGTGGAAACTTCCAATCCAAGCTGCCGGATGAACGGCGAGGTGGTGGCGTGGATTTTTTTCCGGTCTATGAGGCCGAGCGCATTTTTGGGTTCGCGGCCGAGAAAAACATTTGCCGCAACGTCGAGGTTGCCGAGGACGTTCAATTCCTGATGAATGAACGCGATGCCAAGCCGGATGGAATTGTTGACACCGTTGATTTTCACCGGCTGGCCGTCAATGAGGATTTCCCCGGCGTCGGGCTGGTGCACGCCGCCGAGGATTTTCATCAAGGTGGATTTGCCCGCGCCGTTCTCGCCGCAGATCGCGACAACCTCGCCGCGCCCGATGGTCAGGCTGACGTTGTCGAGCGCTTTGACGCCGGGAAATCCCTTGGAAATCCCGCGCATTTCGAGCAGCGGCGCGGTGGTCATTTAGTTGCCGAGAATTTTTTTCACTTCGGCCTGATAATCGGCGACGTTGTCTTTTTTGATGTCACGCGTGGGAATGAACATTTTTCCGCTCAACTGTGTTTTGTCGCCCTTGATATATTTGTCCATGCGGGTGACGGACTGCCGGCCAAACTCAAACGGATTCTGGACGACCGTGCCGTAGATGTCGCCGGCCGCAATGCCCGCGAGCGTGTCGGCCTCGTCGTCGAAGCAGACAATTTTCACCGCGCCGGTTTTGCCCGCGCCGCGCACGGCGTTCAAAATCGCCGGGCCGTTGTAATTCCACAGGCCGACGAGACAGCCGATGTCGGGATATTTCACGAGCGTGTCCTCGGCATTTTTCTGCGCGCGGACGGCGTCGGTGTCGTCCGTGCGGGTGTCAATGATCTGAATGTTCGAGCCTTCCAGTGCTTTTTTGATGCCGCCGGAACGTTCCTGCGCATTTTGCGAATCGCTGTGGCCGACGAACAGCATGATTTTGCCGCCGTTGGGCAGACATTCCTTGATCATTTTTCCGGCCTCTTCGCCCGCCGCCTCGTTGTCGGTGCCGATGTAGGCGACGCGTTTGCTCAAGGCGGCGTCGCTGTCGCAGCAGACCAAAAGCGTCTGGCCAGCGATTTTATTCAGGAAATCCGTCTGGTTGTCCGGGTCGTTGACGCTCACGGCGACGCCGTCAACGCCTTTGGCCACGAGATCGTCGAGAATCTGCCGCTGCACGGCGGAACTGCCGTCCTGCGTGATGCGAAAATCCACGTCCACATCGCCGAGTTCCTTGGCGGCGGCATCGCAACCCGCGCGGGCGAACGACCAGAAGTTCGCCGCGTTGTTGCTGACAAACGCGAGTTTCAATTTTTTGGCGGGTGGTGCGCCGCCGGCGGAGGCGGTGGTGCTGTCTTCTTTTTTGCCGCAGCCGGAGACGAGCGCGGCCACGCACAACGCCGTGAGGAGGAGCTGGAATTTTTTCATGGTATGATTTTGGTTGTTGGTTTCGGAATTTTATTTCGTGCCAAATTTGTAAATGATGGTGTTGCGGTAAGTTTCACCGGGCTTCAGTTCCGCCGAGGGAAAATTGGGATGGTTTGGCGAATCGGGAAAATCCTGCGGCTCCATGGCCAGGGCGTTGCGGAACTTGTAGACCCAGCCGCCCTTGCCGGTGAGGGTGCCGTCGAGGAAATTGCCGGTGTAAAACTGCATACCGGGCGAGGTCGTCCAGACTTCCATGGTGCGGCCGCTGGTCGGCTCAAGGACGCGCGCGGCGAGGCTCAATTCGCCCGGCGCAGTCTTGTTCAGCACCCAGTTGTCGTCGTAACCGTTGGCAAATTTGATCTGCTCGTCATTCGTCTCGTTGATGCGGGCGCCAACGGCCGTCGGCGTGAGGAAGTCAAACGGCGTTCCCGCCACCGGCTGCAGCTTGCCGGTCGGAATCAGCGTGCTGTCCACCGGCGTGAACTTGTCGGCGTTGATATAAACAATGTTGCCAAGAATGTCGCCGCTGCCCGTGAGGTTGAAATAGGAATGATGCGTCAGGTTCACAATCGTGTCCTGGCTGGTCGTCGCCGTGAAATCCACGCGCAACGCATTGTCCTCCGTGAGCGAGTAGATCGCGGTGACGGACAGCGTGCCCGGAAACCCTTCCTCGCCGTTCTGGCTCACATAAGTCAGGATCAGCGACGGGCCGTGCGCCGTCGGCAGCGGACGCGCCGTCCACACGACCTTGTCGAAACCTTTCGGGCCGCCGTGCAACGTGTTCGGCGGATTATTTATCGGCAAAGTATATTCCACGCCGTCCAGAGAAAATTTCCCCAGCGCGATGCGGTTGCCGTAACGGCCGATGAGCGCGCCGAAATACGGGCAGTTTTTCACATAGTTGTCGTTCACATAACCGTCCAGGCTGTCGAAGCCGAGCACGACATCGGCAAACTTGCCGTGCTTGTCCGGCGTCTGGAGCGACGTGACGATGCCGCCGTAGGTCATGATTTGCGCCTCCATGCCTTTGCTGTTGTGCAGCGTGTAGAGTTCAACGGGCGTGCCGTCCGGTGTCTTGCCGAAGTCCGATTTCGTGATGGTGCCTTTGGGTGTGTTTGACATGGTATCGCAGCCGGTTAAGCACGCCGCCAAAAATCCGAGCGACGTGACGGTGATGAGTTTAATGATTTTATTCATGTGGTTGGTGGTTGATTTATTTCTGGCCATAATAAGCATTCGCCCCGTGTTTGCGAAGAAAATGTTTGTCGAGCAGGACGGATTGCATCGGCTTCAATTTCGGATTGATCTTCAAAGTCTCGCCAGCCAGCCGCGCGATGAATTCCAAAACGCCCGCGTTGTGAACCGCGTCCGCGACATCCTTTCCCCAGGTGAACGGCCCGTGGCTCGCCACCAAAACCGCCGGATGATGCAGAGGATCAAATTTTAATTTCGCAAACGTCTCGACAATGACTTCGCCCGTGTTCGCCTCGTAATCTTTTTTGATTTCCGCCGGCTTCAGCAAACGCGTGCAAGGCACGTCGCCATGCCAGTAATCCGCCTGCGTCGTGCCGTAGCTGGACAAACCGCGCTGCGCTTGCGCCCAGGCCGTCGCGTAAAGGCTGTGCGTGTGGACGACGCCGCCAATTTCCTTGAACGCGCGATACAAAACCAGATGCGTCGCCGTGTCCGAACTCGGTTTCAAATTTCCTTCCACGACTTTTCCATCCGCCAGCGAAACGACGACCATGTGCTGCGGCTTCATTCCGTCGTAAGGCACGCCGGATGGTTTTATGACAACGAGGCCGCGCGCACGGTCAATGCCGCTGGCATTGCCCCAAGTCTGTATGACCAAACCTTCGGCGACCAGTTTCAGGTTCGCCGCGCAAACTTGTTCTTTAAGCTTTTCGAGCATGAAAATCTGCGGATTATTTCCGTGCGCGGCTGCGGATGTCAATCAGTTGCTTCATGACGTCGTGCAAATTTCCATTCCACTCGCGCGTGCCGAACGCGTCGTGCAACTTTTTGTAAATCGCATAAAGCTCGCGATAAACCGCGTGCGCCTTCGCATCCGGCTTGTAAATTTTCGGCTTGAGACCGGTCATCTTCTTTTGCGCTTCCGCAAAATTTTTGTGCGCACCCGCCACTGCCGCCGCCGCCACCGCCGAACCCAGCGCGCAGGTTTGCGCCGAGCGCGAAACTTTCATCGGGCGTCCGGTGATGTCTGCGTAAATCTGCAGCGTCAGCGGACTTTTTTCCGCAATGCCGCCGCAGTTGACGACCTGATTTATTTTCACGCCGAATTCTTCAAAACGGTTGATAATGGTCAGCGCGCCAAACGCCGTCGCCTCGATGAGCGCGCGGTAAATTTCCGCCGGCGTCGTGTAAAGCGTCTGGCCGATGAGCAGGCCGGTCAGTTTTTGATCAACCAGAATGGTGCGATTGCCATTGTTCCAATCCAGCGCGAGCAAACCGGATTCACCCGGTTTTAATTTCAGCGCCGCTTCGTCCAAATCGCGGTGTGACAAAACTTTCGCGCTCAAAGCGCGCCGCGCCGTAGCGTCTTTCGCGAAGGCGGGTCGGATATAATCAACCAGCCAGTTGAACAAATCGCCGACGGCGGATTGCCCGGCTTCGAGTCCGAAAAATCCCGGCAGAACGCTGCCGTCCACAATGCCGCAAAGTCCCGGCACGTCCGCGAGCTTTTGAGTGTTCGGCGAAATCGCGATGTCGCATGTGCTCGTGCCGATGATTTTCACCAGCGTTCCCGGCGCCACGCCGGAACCGACCGCGCCAAGATGCGCGTCGAATGCGCCGACCGCGACGGGAATGCCCGCCGTCAATCCAGTTTTTTTTGCCCAGCTTTCAGTCAGTCCACCAACGGATTTATCAATCGAATAAACTCGCGGCGTCAAACGCGCGCGAAGTTCGCCAAGTTTGGGATTTAGTTGCGAGAGAAATTCCGTGTCTGGATAACCGCCCCACTTCGCATTCCACATCGCCTTGTGACCGGCGGCGCAGACGCCCGCGATGAATTTGTCCGGCGCTTCCGTGCCGGTCAACGCGGCGGGAACGTAATCGGCAAGTTCAACCCACGAATGCGCGGCGTTGAAAACTTCCGGCGCGACGCGCAGACATTTCAAGATTTTGCTCCAGAACCATTCGCTCGAATAAACGCCGCCGCACTTGGCGAGAAATTGCGGGCGCATTTTTGCGGCGAGCGCGGTGATCTTGGCGGCTTCGTTGACGCCGGTGTGGTCTTTCCACAGCCACGCCATCGCGGCGGGATTGTTTGTGAATTTTTTCTGGAACGCGAGCGGCTGGCCGTTCGCGTCAACTGGAAGCGGCGTGCTGCCCGTCGTGTCCACGCCGATGCCGACGATTTGATTCGCGCTAAACCCTTTGACGTTTTTTTTTGCCGACGCGAGCGCGGCTTTGATCGTGATCTCCGCGCCTTTGACATAATCCGCCGGATGCTGCCGCGCGAGGTTCGGGTCGCGCGACAAAATCACGCCGACCGTTCCATGCGCATAATTCCAAACCGCCGACGCGATTTCCGCGCCGTTGGCAACATTGACAATCAACGCACGAACCGAGTTCGTGCCATAATCCAAACCGATGGTGTATTGGTTCGCCATTTTAGTTCTCGTTCAGAGCCGTTTGGAAAAAGCTGTCGGCGTCGGCGGAAATTTTATCAGGATTGTTTTTCCAATCCTCCGCGCTCACGACGTTCCAATAGACGGAATACCGCTCGTGGTTCGCCAGATAAAACGGAACCAATGTCACGTCATTCGGCTGGCCGAGATTTTTCGTCTGGAAAACCAGCGGCTGCTTCGTCGGCTTGATGTTTTTCAGGAACGTTTTGGTATTGCCGACAAACACCGGGACTTTCGGGTCGCGAATCCGCACCAGATCGGTCTGGTTTCTCGCGTAGACGTTGGGCATATTGTTCGTGCCGAGATTTCCCGCCAGCACGATCGGGCCGTAAAGCACGGCGACAATGTTGGTCGAACCGGGCAACGGTTCGTAATGCAGTTTCATCGGCAACTGGATTTCAACTTTGTCGCCGTCTTTCCATTCGCGGTCCAACGTCACATACGATTCCGGCGCGCCGGAAATTTTTTGCTTTTTGCCGTTCACCTTCACCGAGATATTTTCCGCCCACGCCGGCCAGCGGATTTTCAGCGCCAGTTGCGTCGGTGCCTTGGTTTGAAAGGTCAGCGCCGTCGTGTCGCTTTCGGGAAATTTCGTCTCCTGTTTCACGACGAGATTTTTTTCCGGCCACGTCAGTTCGGATGGAATGAACAGGTTCACGAACAGTGAATTGTCGCCGTGAAAATAAATCGTGTCGCCGTATTTCGCGTGATTTTCCATGCCGGTGCCGACGCAGCACCAGAAGGAATTTTCCGGCGTCGAATACGTCTTGAAATGTCCGGGCTTGAGAGACATCAGATAGACGAACATCCCCTGCTCCGGGTCCTGCGACGCGAGAATGTCGTTGTAAAGCGCGCGTTCGTAAAAATCCATCGTGGTCGCCGACGGTTCCCACCCGAAAATGTGGCGCGTGAGCTTCAGCATATTGTAGGTGTTGCACGTCTCGGCGGTCTCGGCGGAAAGATGCTGCGCGAAATCATTTGTCGGGAAAAAATGCTCGCGGTCGCTGTGGCCGCCGATGACGTAGGAACGGTGCAACGCGACTTCCTGCCAGAAATAGGTCGCGATTTTTTCATCGCAGGTGTCGCCGGTCAATTCATACTGCCGCGCCGCGCCGATCATTTTTGGAATTTGCGTGTTCGCGTGCAGGCCGTTGAGCCGGTCTTCGCCGGCGGCGAGCGGATCGAAAAGTGTTTTTTGGTTGAACGCCTCGGCGAGTTTCAAATAATCGGGATTGCCGGTGACGCCGTAAAGATTCGCGAGCACTTCGTTCATGCCGCCGTATTCCTGTTTGAGCGACGCCTGCATTTTTTCCTCGGACAAATTGTCCACGCGGAATTTCACCCAGTTCGCCATGTTGGTCAGCACATCAAGCGCCTGCGCGTTTCCACACAATTGATTTGCGTCGAGCAGGCCGGCCATGATTTTGTGCAGCGTATACCACGGTGCCCAGACCTGTTTGCCGTTCTCCACGCGGTCAATGAACGATTCGGGAAACGCGGACAAATAACCGTAATGCGTCGCGTTCGTGGCGAGCGCGGCCTGGCATTCGGCGAATCCGGCCACGATTTTGTCCGCGCGTTCCTTGAACCGCGCGTCGCCGGTGCTGGCATACATCAGCGAGCACGCGGACAAATAATGCCCAACAGCGTGTCCGCGCAATTCGACCGTCGGCGCTTCCCAGCCGCCGTAAGGCTTCGCGTCCGTCGGCAGATTCGCGTTGGCGCGAAAATTCCGCAACAGCCGGTCGCAATCGAGGCTCAACAAATAATTTTGATCCAGCAACATCGCGTCGCGAAACGGGCTGTCGAGCAGCCGCACCTGCGACAACGGAAATGGCTGCGCCTGCGGAGCGACAACCGAAGTGATGTCGCCGCGCGAAACGACTGCCGCCAAAATTGTGACGGCAAGAAAGATTTTCAGGTTTAATTTTTTCATATTTTGTTAATTTTTCCTATTCGAGTTTAATTTTGAATCAGGCAACCCAGCCACCTTTCAGTCCGTAGGCGGTTTCGTTCCAGAGCAATTCCTGTTTGAACTGGCGCAGCTTCGTGTCCGCGTCAATCACGACGACTTCAATTCCCGCAATCGCCGCGAAATCTTCGAGCATCTCGGTCGTGACCGCCTGGCTGAAGCCGGTGTGATGCGCGCCGCCCGCGTAAATCCACGCCGCGCACGCGTCCTCAAAATTCGGTTTGCATTTCCAAACTGCGCGGGCCACGGGAAGTTTCGGCATATCGTGTTCAGGCGCGACGACGTCCACTTCATTCACGAGCAGACGAAAATGATTGCCGAAATCCATCAGCGCCGCGTTCAGCGCCGCGCCCGGCGGCGTGTTGAAAACCAAACGCGCCGGATCAGCCTTGCCGCCGATGCCGAGCGGATGCACTTGCAATGAAACTTTTCCGTCCGCGATGCTTGGACAAATTTCCAGCATGTGCGCGCCGAGAACCAATTTATTTTCGGGCTGCAAATGGTAAGTGTAATCTTCCATGAACGACGTGCCGCCGGTGAGTCCGCTCGCCATGACTTTCATCGCGCGGACGAGCGCGGCGGTTTTCCAGTCGCCTTCGCCAGCGAAACCGTAGCAGTCGGCCATCAGGCGTTGCGGCGCGAGGCCGGGCAATTGCACGAGTCCGTGCAAATCTTCAAACGTCGTCGTGAAGCCCTTGAAATTTCCGGCGGTCAAAAATTCGCGCAAGCCGAGTTCGATGCGCGCGGCTTCACGGATGGAATTGTGCCGCGCGCCACCTTTGCGAAGATCGTCGGCGACAGAGTAAGCCGCTTCATACTTCTCGACCAGGTTGTCTATTTTCTTCGGCGAAATTGCATTGATGACTTTCACCAGATCGCCGACGCCGTGCGTGTTGACGGCAAAGCCAAATTTGATTTGCGCGGAAACTTTGTCGCCTTCGGTCACGGCCACTTCGCGCATATTGTCGCCGAAGCGGACGAACTTTGCGGTCTGCCAGTCCGCCCACGCCGCCGCCGCGCGCGTCCACGCGCCAAGTTTTTCCTGCGTGGATTTTTCCTGCCAGAAACCGACGACGACCTTGCGCGCCAAACGCAGCCGGCTCCAGATGAAACCATGTTCGCGGTCGCCGTGCGCGGCCTGGTTCATGTTCATGAAATCCATGTCAATCGTCGCCCACGGAATGTCGCGATTGTATTGCGTATGCAAATGCGCGACCGGCTTGCGCAATTGCTTCAGCCCGTTGATCCACATTTTCGACGGCGAAAACGTGTGGCACCAGGTGATAAGGCCGATGCATTTTGATTCGTTGTTCGCAGCCTGGCAAAGTTCAGTGACGGCGTCCGGCGTGACGAGAATGGGCTTGAAAATAACTTTGACCGGAATCGCAGGCGCGACGTTGAGCGCCTTGGAAATTTCCTGCGAATGTTTGGCGACGGCCTTCAAAGTTTCCGGCCCGTAAAGATGCTGGCTGCCAGTGACGAACCAGACTTCAAACTGTTTCAAGTTGATGTTCATAAGATTATTTTGCTCATACTTGATGGCAGCGCGTTTCAGCGGAAATGGGGAGCGCGCCCGTCCCGGGCGCAGCCGACGACGCCCCGTCGTCGGCATTGAGCGGCGCGGATTGGGCAATTGGACGTGCAACCACGCCCGGGTTCGGCGCGAGGGCGCGCCGAACCGCAGCCGGGGCGGCTGCGCTCCCCAAACCATCCGCTCGGTTCGGATTAAATAAATTCATTGATCAGGTTTTCCAAAAATTCCTGACGTCCGCTCGCGTTCGGGGCGGCTTCGCCTTTCTTGAGAATGTAAGTTTCGAGTTCTTTCAATGTGGTTTTGCCGGATTCGATTTTTGCGCCGATGCCGGAATCCCACGACGCATAACGCGACTTCACAAATTCCGCGAGCCGTCCGTCTTTGCGAATCGCCGCCGCAATTTTCAAGCCGCGCGCGAACGCGTCCATCCCGCCGATGTGCGCGTGAAACAAATCAATAGGCTCGAAACTTTCGCGGCGAACCTTCGCGTCGAAATTCACGCCGCCGGTTTTGAGTCCGCCGTATTTCAAAATCGTCAGCATTGTGTAAGTCGTCAGATAAATGTTCGTCGGAAATTGATCCGTGTCCCAGCCGAGCAGTTCGTCGCCGGTGTTCGCGTCAATCGAGCCGAGCGCGTTCGCCGCGCCCGCGACTTCGAGTTCATGTTGCATCGAGTGGCCCGCGAGCGTCGCGTGGTTCGTCTCGATGTTTAGTTTGAAGTGCGGGAGCAAATCGTATTCGCGCAGAAAATTCAGGCACGCAGCGGCGTCGGAATCGTATTGATGCTTGGTCGGCTCTTTCGGTTTTGGCTCAATGTAAAATTGTCCTTTGAAACCGATCTGTTTTTTGTAATCCACGGCGAGATGCAACAGCTTTGCAAGATGATCCAGTTCGCGTTTCATGTCCGTGTTGAGCAGCGTCCAATAACCTTCGCGTCCGCCCCAGAACGTGTAGCCCGCGCCGCCGAGTTCGTGCGTGACTTCCATTGCCTTTTTGATCTGCGCGGCGGCGAACGCAAAAACGTCCGCGTTGCAACTCGTGCCCGCGCCGTGGACGAAACGCGGATTGGAAAACAGATTCGCCGTGCCCCAAAGTAATTTTATGCCCGTGCGTTTTTGTTCTTCCTTCAAAACTTTCGCGACGGCATCAAAATTTTTATTGGACTCGCCTAGAGTTTTTCCTTCCGGCGCGACATCGCGGTCATGCCAGCAATAATATGGCGCGCCCAGTTTTTCAATAAATTCAAACGCGACGCGCGCGCGGTTCTGCGCATTACTGACGGAGTTCGAGCCGTCGTCCCACGGACGCTGCATCGTGCCCGCGCCGAAGGGATCGCTGCCCGTGCCGCGAAACGTGTGCCAATACACCACGGCGAAACGCAGATGCTCGCGCATGGTTTTGCCGGCGACGATTTCGTCCGCGTTGTAGTGTTTGAACGCGAGCGGATTTTTTGAGTTCGGGCCTTCGTAACGAATTTGTTCAATTTGAGGAAACGCAGTTTTCATTTTTATTGGTGACAGCAGCTTTGTTTTTATTCTGACAGTTTCAGCACGGCAGTTTTTCCGCGCGAAATTTTGGGTCCGGCTTCCGGCACAACCAGCCGGTCAATGCCCACGGCGACCAGCCCGGCGGTGCGGCGGCGCGGCGCGCTGACACATTCCACCTCGCCGAAGCGCGCCCACATTGCGCCGTTTTGAATCGCACTGGAAAGATGCCGGATGACCGCCGGCGCCAGTTCCACGAGGCTGCCGGTGATGACCACGCGGCGCAGGCCGAGGACGTTCAGCGCGCCGGCAATCGCCACCGCCGCCGCGTCCAGAGATTTCGCGAGCCACGGTTCAACGCCGTTTTCAGCAATGTGATTTGCAAACGCCGGCCAGCTTTTTTTCAGTTTTAGATGCGCGGCGGAAAAACTTTTCAGCAGGCCACGCGTGGAAACGAGCGTCTCCACGCAGCCGGTCGCGCCGCAGCCGCAGCGGCGGTGGTTGCCGAGCGCGGGCGTATGGCCGAGTTCGCCGCTGATGGGCAGCGGGCTGGCGAGCGGCTTGCCGCCGACGATGACCGCGCCGCCGACGCCGTCGCCGAAATCCACGAGCAAAAAATCCTCGTGCTGCGGATGATTGACGTGATGGCCGAGAGCCAAGGCGCGTTCCTCTTGAATGATGAGCACCGGCGCATCCCAGACGCGCTGGATGATCGCCGGCAGGTCCGCGTTTTCGCTCCAATGGATGTTAGGCGAAAACAAAATGCGTTTGCCGGATTCGTCCACGACGCCGGGCACGCTCAACAGCACGCCGAGGTAATTCTTGATGCCAAATTCTTCCGCCGCCGCACCCAGTTCGCGCTCCCAAAGCGCGGCGGGATTGGGCTGCGATGCCGGAGTGCGAAAGGAATGCTGCCAGCCGTCCTCATTCGTCGCGCCCAGCGGCAGCTCGGCCAGTTGAGTTTCTTGAACGCCGAGTTGAATTCCCAAAAATCCCGGCTGCGAACGGTTCAATTGCAGCCGGCGGCCCGGACGGCCGAGCTGCGGCGCGCCGTGGCCGTTGGTTCCATTGACTTCAACTTCTTCCAGCACGCGCACCGCCAGCAGTTCGTCCACGATTTTTCCCGCCGTCGGCTGGCTCATGCCCAGCGAACGCGCCAAGTCGGCGCGCGAGGCGGTTCTGGCTTGCTGCAATTTCCGCACAAGGGCGCGTTTGTTGAACAGGCCCATCCGGGCAGGGTGGAAAATCATTTGTTAAGACAACTACGAAATTGGCCGCCCTGCCGTCAAGCGCTTTTGGAGAAAATTGACGGATTTCTTAAAATGTCCGCTCAACAGTTGACCGTTGATTGCAGCTTGCCAGTGCCAGCCGTCAAATCTGCTGCACCAAATCTTTCATCTCGAAGCGCACTTTTGCCAGGCTCGCGTATTTGTCGTTCGCGGCGCGATAGCCGAGCGCGCAGGCCACGACCGTCGCATAGCCGCTGCCGTTTAATTTCAAAACCTTGTCGTATTCGGCGGGAACCAGGCCTTCCATCGGGCAGGCGTCCACACCGAGCACGGCGGCGCAGGTCATCAGATTGCCGAGCGCGATGTAAGTTTGCCGCGTCGCCCATTCGTGCGCGGTTTTTCCGCGCGGGCCGTTCACGACGTCGCCGAGCATCATATCACGATAGGGATTAAACGCGCCGTCAGGCAGCTTGCGCACTTCCGTTGTGCGTTTGATGAGCTTGTCCACGTCGGTTTCCTTCATTTCCGTGCGCGCGGTGAAAACAACAAAATGCGACGCATCCACGACCTGCTTCTGTCCCCACGAATGCGGCAACAGTTCCGCGCGCTTGGCCGGATTGTTGATGACGAGAAATTTGTAAGGCTGCAAACCGTAGCTCGTCGGCGTCAAGGCCAGCGCCTGCTCCAGCGTCTGCCAGGTGTCGGCGGGGATTTTTTTGGTCGCGTCAAAAAACTTGGTGGCGTAGCGCCAGTTTAGGGCTTCGAGAAGTTGTGCGTTGGTCAGGTTGCTCATGGTTCAAAATAATTTTGTTTCTTCGCCGGTGAAAATGACACAAGTTTTCCAAAATGCAAAGCAGCCAATCGCTCAACATCCGCCGCGCCACCGTGGACGACCTGCCCGCGCTCAAGTCCATCTGGACTTCGATGCGGCTGCCGGCGGACAATTTGGAATCCCGCCTCACGGAATTTCAAGTCGTCGAGCGCGCCGGCGAAGTGATCGGGGCGGTTGGCTTTCACATCGTCCGCACCGCCGCCCTGCTCCACAGCGAAGGCTACTCGGATTTTTCCGTGGCCGACGCGGCGCGGCAATTGTTTTGGGAACGCATCCAGATTCTCGCCGCCAGCCACGGCGTTTTCCGATTGTGGACGCAGGAAAATTCCCCGTTCTGGCTGCGCTGGGGATTTCAACCGGCGGGCGCGGAAATTCTCGAACGGCTGCCGGCCGGATGGAAAATTTCCGAAGAAAAATGGTTCACGCTCGAACTGAAAAACGAGGACGCCATCAACGCCGCGCTGAAAAATCAGTTCTCCGGCTTTCTGAAATCGGAAAAAAAATCCGCCGACGAGGTTGTGGCGAAGGCGAAAAAACTGACGACCCTCATCACTGTCGCGGGTTTTTTGATTTTTTTCATCTGCCTCGCCGTCGCCGGCTGGCTGTTCATGCACCGCCGTTGAGAAGGAACGCGGACGGCATTGGCCGCCAGTTGGAGTTCAAGCTTCAGCTTGCCACAGGCAAAGAAAATTCATCCGCATGATACGAACTGCGCACCATCGGCCCGCTCGCGACATGGACAAAACCCATTTCTTCCGCGCGCACTTTGTATTCCGCAAATTTTTCTGGAGACACAAACTCAACTACTGGCAGATGTTTAAGCGACGGCTGCAAATACTGACCGAGCGTGAGAATGTCACAATTTGACGAACGCAAATCAGCCAGTGCCGTCAATACTTCTTCCTCGCGTTCGCCGAGGCCGAGCATGATGCCGGACTTCGTATAAATCGTAGCGGCGGTCGGCAGACCGCCGGATTTTTCCGAAGAATCAAAATTGGCGGCGCTCTGCCGAGACGCCGCTACGAGCTTCTTCACCTTCGCCAGCACACTCAAGCTGCGGTCGTAAGTCGCGCGATGCCGCACGCTCGGTGTGAGTCGGCGAACCGTTTCGAGATTGTGGTTGTAAATATGCGGATTCGCCGCGAGGACATTTTCAATTGCCAGATCATTGTCCAAAAAATCCGGCACGAGCACTTCGATGACGATTCCCGGATTCAACTCGCGCACCTTTTCAATCGTCTGACGGAAATGTTCCGCGCCGCCATCTTTCAAATCGTCGCGCGCCACGGCCGTGATGACGACGTGCTTCAATTTCATCCGCCGTGTCGCCTCGGCCACGCGCACCGGTTCGTCCGCTTCGAGCGCGAGCGGCTTGGCCGTGCTGACCGCGCAAAAGCCGCACGCGCGCGTGCAGCGGTCGCCGGCGATCATGAACGTCGCCGTGCCTTTGCTCCAGCATTCCCAATGGTTCGGGCACTTGGCGCTTTCGCAGACCGTGTGCAGCTTCAGCTCGTCAAGCAGCCCGCGCGTGCGCGCGAAACTGTCCGATGTCGGCAGCGTGATGCGCAGCCATTCGGGCAGACGCGGGCGCGGTTTCAATTCAGTTGTCGTCACAAATTTATTTTAACCACGGATAAATACGGATGCACACGGATAAAAACGGATTATTGGATAAATGGATTGATGGATAATTGGGATTCGCTTACGACAGCCCGCCAATCCATTCATCCAACAATCCAGCAATCCATTTGTCCTCCAGCGGGCATCCGTGTTCATCTGTATTTATCCGTGGTTGAAATGGTTTTGAAAAATCCCGGCAATTCTTCCGGGCCGAAATCCGCCAAGATTTTTCCATCCACGTCCAGCACCGGCGCGAGTTCCTGGCCGGAAAGGCGGACCATCTCGGCAAACGCCGCGTCGTCCGCGATCACGTCAATCTTCTCGTAGGCAATGTCGTGGTCGTCGAGCCAGCGCATCGCCTTGTGACACCAGCCGCAATACGGCTTGATGAATAAACGGATTTTCATTCGGCGAAAAACAAATCAAGTTCAGCGCAGCTTGCGAAATTCTTCCTCGGTAATTCCCATTTGCTTCAAAATCTGGTGATACAGCCAGCCGCCGATTTCAGTGCTGGGATGGACGGGAATTGTCGTCGCGCGACCGTCTTTGTGCTGCCAGCGAGCGTGACTGCCCTTTTGCCGAGTCTGGACGAAGCCGAGTTCCGCAGCGGCGCGCATCAATTCCTTCGCTTTAGCGGGCATGGGCGACGGTAAGTTCCACGTCGCCGGGAAGCGATTCGCCGCGCTCGGCGTGTTCTTCGGCAATCATGTCGAAAACATTGTGGAGTTCGTGCTGCGCTTCTTCCGGCGTGCGGCCAATCGCGTGGCAGCCGTCAATGGCCGGAACGTAGGCGACGAAACTCCCGTTGTCGTCCCGATGACAAACGACTTGATAATCGAAGAGCGTTTTCACGCTGCCAATCTAACGCACGAGCCGGGTGAATGAAAGTGGAAAAATACAGTTGTCGAGCCAGCGTATCGCCTTGTGACACCAACCGCAATACGGCTTGATGAATAAACCGGTTTTCATTGGCCACGGATTGAACACGGATAAAACACGGATTTTTGTTCCGAAGGAACGGCGGAAATTAGCCAGCTACGAAGTGGCTGGAACAGCGCGCCAAACGATTGCGTCCTGAAAGGACGCTGGGAAAATTCGGTTTTCCATTGTCCCTTCAGGACAAAAATTTTGGCGGACGCAGACCAGTGACTGTCGTCACTGGCTAATTTCCGGTCGTCGCTTTGTGACTGCATGAATAAACGGATTTTCAATGGTTTCATATTATTGCACTAACCAATGGAAAAACCACAGCCAAAACCAAATAACACCTCGCGTGCAAACCCAAGCAAACCACAAGCACAAGGCAAGCAATGCAACCAATTTGATCCGCTCCAGCCATCGCCTTTGTCGAAACAAGCTGCGCAAAAGAAAATAGGCACATGGCCAAAGTGCCAGAAAGATATGAGCAAGAAATATATTGATGGCAAACCTGATTGTTGCCAGCGGGCCGACGAGGTGCGTTTTCAACCATGGAATATGATCGAACAGCGGATCGGTAATCAGCACTATCGTAATCAAAAACAGGATGGCGTTGCACACTTGATTGACCAGCACATCGAAAATTTTGTGATTATCTTCGCGGTTTGATTCATACCAGATTTTTTTCACGGACGAACGTCGCGTCAACATTCCGGGGGAAAAAGCCATGCGAATCATTGATGCCAGCATTTGCACTCCTTGAATTCCGCGCGCCCGACGGCCGGAAGTAAATACATATTTCCAAAGCACAACAAACCGGCCTTCCCGTTTCAATGCCCACGACATCGCTGCGTCCTCCGCGCCAAAAAGTCGTTCGTCAAAACCACCGACTGCCTGAAAAGCATCACGCGTGCAAAACATGAAAGCGCCGCCGGCAATTCCCGCCAGCCGCATCCACAAACCGAGATACCACAATAAGAAGTTTGCGTATAGCGGCGCATCTCCTTCAAAGCGCGCCGGAGCACCGCCGCCAGCCGCGCCTTTGTCCATCCATCGCAGTGCCGATGCGACAACGCGCGGATTGATAGTTGTGTCCGCGTCCACAAAAAACAATCGTTCACCTTGCGCCGCACGCACGCCGGAATTGCGAGTCGCTGCGATTTGCCGATTGTTGACCGGCAATACTGTTGCGTTGTTTTGTCGGGCAATTTCCGCTGTGGCGTCTGTGGAAGCATCGTCAACTACAATTATTTCATACGGCTGATTAACAGAGCGAGCGGCTTTGTGAATTGCCTGCAATGTTTTGCCAATGCAGTTTTGTTCGTTATGTGCAGGAACGATGAACGAAATCATGACGCGATTTATCCGCCAATCTGCTTCTTGTAATCCTCCGGCGAGAGCAGCGCGTTCAGTTCGGCGGGATTGCTCAATTTGATTTTGAAAAACCAGCCGCCCGCGTATGGCTCGGTGTTCACCAGCGCGGGATTGTCGGTGACGGGTTTGTTCAGCGCCACGATTTCGCCGCTGACGGGCGAATAAATGTCGCTCGCGGTCTTCACGGATTCCACCACGGCGCAGGCTTCGCCGGCCTTGACCTTGCGCCCGGCTTCGGGCAGCTCGACAAAAACGACATCGGTCAATTCGCTCTGCGCGTGGTCGCTGATGCCGACGGTCGCGGTGTCGCCGCTGACGCGGATCCATTCGTGTGATTTGGCGTATTTCAGGTCGGAGGGAATGTTGCTCATAAATTGTGCCGCTATTTCACCGCAAAGACGCAAAGACGCAAAGAAGAATTTTTGAATAAGGAAGGCAGGAAGGCAGGAAATAAAAAAATTCCTGCGTTCCTGATTTCCTTATTTGTCCGTCTTCTTGTAAATCGGTTTTTGCCGGGACATGGAATTCCGCGCACTGAAAAGTTCGAAGCGCGATTTCCGATTCAAGTCCGGTCAATCGTCCGGCAGCCGCCGCTAGGCCTTGACGAGGACGGCCTTGTTTTTTTTGAGATATTTTTCGATGGTGGAAATGCCGCCGACGGAGTTGGGAATGCGGACGGCATTGGGCTTGGCGAGCTTGTAATGGACGAGCAGTTTGCCGACGGATTCCACCTTGAGGTTAAGTTCGGCCATGCGCCAGACTTGGCCGTCTTCCAGAGGTTTCATGCGGGCGCGCGGAGCCGGCTTGTTTTTAATCATTTCCCAGTCTGCGCGAGAAACGCAAATAAAACCAGTCAAATCGCAGCGGCATGGCCGAGGAAAATGCCGGGGCGTGATTTAGCCGCGCAATTTGTTTTCCTTCGCTGAACATTTTTGGTTAAAGTTGGTCAAATGCTGCACATTGTCATGCGACCGAACCGGATTTTAGTCCTGGCGCTCGTTGTTGCTGCCGGACTGGCCGTCTGGGCAGGCTGCGAAACCGGGAAGTCTCAAGTGTCCGCGCCCGCGCCTACGGCGCAAATGACGGGCGGAGTGCAGCCGGGGCCGGACGATCCGCGCATCGCGCATCTGACGGCCCGCTTGCTGGAGGGATACCATTATCTGCAACGTCCGCTGGACAAGGATTTGTCGGCGAAGTTTTTTGACGGCTACATTGATTCGCTTGATCCGCGCCATGTCAATTTTCTACAGTCCGATCTGGCGCAGTTTGCCTGGGTGCGCACCAACCTCGACGTGCTCACATTAGGCGGCCACGGCGTCGCCGATCTGAAGCCGGCGTTTGCCATTTATCACATTTTCTGCGACCGCTCGGTGCAGCATGCCGCCTACGTCAACGAACTGTTGCAGCAGGACAAGTTCAAGTTCACCACGGACGAAAAAATTCAATCGGACCGGCGGCATGAGCCTTTTCCGAAAGACCTGGATGAGGCGCAACAGCTCTGGCGGCAGGAGGTGCGCTATGAATACCTGATTGACAAGCTGGCGGCCGAACTTTCGGAGACGAACGGCCAGTTCACCGTGAAGCTGCCGTCCGGCGCGGCCACGAACATCACCGCCGATCTGGAGCGGCATGATCGCTGGATCCTGCGGATGACGACGAACTGGGACAGCGACAGCGTTCTATTCACGTATCTCAACGCCATGACGCACGCCTACGATCCGCACACGGATTATTTCAGCAAGCCCAAGGCGGAGGATTTTTCCATAGAGATGAATCTGGGGCTTTTCGGCATCGGCGCAACACTATCCGAGGACTACGGCTATTGCACCATTCAAAATCTGGTTCCCGGCGGCCCGGCGGCCAAGAGCAAGGCGTTCAATGCCGGCGACCGGATTGTCGCCGTCGCGCAGGGGGACAAGCCTCCGGTGAACGTGGTGGACATGGATCTTGAAAAGGTCGTTCAGTTGATCCGCGGCCCGAAAGGCACCAAGGTCACGCTGACTTTGAGTCCGGCGAATGACCGGGCGGCACGTCCTCTCGTCCCGCTCGTCCGCGATGAAATCAAACTCGAAGACCGTCAGGCCAAGGCGGATTTGATTGAATATCCCGATGGCAGACGGATCGGCGTGATTAACCTGCCTTCATTTTACGCGCCCGTTGGTGATTCCGGCGGAGAAGCCACCACGCCCAGGTTCACTTCTGTGGATGTCGCCAAGCTGCTCAAGAAGTTGAAGCAGGAAAAAGTGGACGGCATCGTCCTCGATTTGCGGGGCAATCCCGGCGGCTCGCTGGAAGAGGCCGTGAAATTGACCGGCCTGTTCATCAAGGACGGCCCGGTGGTGCTTTGCCGCGACGGTCAAACCGGACGTCTCGTCGAGTATAACGACCCCGACCCCGGCGTGGTTTATGACGGCCCGCTGGTGGTGATGATCAACCGTTTCAGCGCGTCCGCGTCCGAGATCGCCGCCGCCGCGTTGCAGGATTATGGCCGCGCCGTCATTGTCGGCGACACCTCGACGCATGGCAAAGGGACGGTGCAACAACTGTTTCCGCTCCGCCTGGTCGCCCCCGAAATGACGAACGACCCCGGCGAACTCAAAATTACCAAGGGCAAATTCTACCGCGTCACCGGCGCTTCGACCCAATGGAAAGGCGTCGCCTCGGACATCGTCCTGCCGGACATCTGGAATTATTCAACGCAGGTTGGTGAAACAAATCTTCCCAACGCCCTGCCTTGGGACACGATTCCAAACGACGATTACGCCAAACTGAATCTCGCTTATGACAAGTTGAATCTCGTCCAGCCTTATCTCGCCGAACTCCGCGCCCGCGACGAGGCGCGTCTGGCAACCAATCAGGATTACAACTACATCGGGCAGGACATTGTGCAGTTCAACAAGACGCAGGCCGACAAATCCGCCACGCTCAACGAACGCGACGCCATCAAGGAACGCGAGCAGATCGCCGACCAAAACCGCGCCCGCGACAAGGAAACCAAAGGCCGCCCCGTGCCGGATGAAAAAATCTATGAACTGACCGTGGAGGACGCCGCCCAGCCGGGACTCCCCGCGCCGGAAATGTTTTACGCGACGAATTACAACGTGACAACCAGCCACGGCATGGATTCCGTATCACCAGAGGCGATAGCCGCCGTCATTGAAAAGCTCGATGCAATGAAAAGCTCGATTACAAATCATTTTTCCGTGGATTCCAGCATCAAAAGCAAATCCAACGTTTATGTGGTCGATGTTTACACAAATTATTTCATAGATTATCTGGCCAGCTTTACCAATTTTTTCAGGACAAACTTCCCCGATATGTCCGAAGCCAGATTCATTTACACCAATTCAACGTCCACAAACATCATTGCCGAAATCTTCAAGCCGTTCTTCGGGACGAATCAGGTTATCAAGCCTAGTGTGACCAAGTCATACGAGCAGCACAGTCCTCCGGGCAACCCCTTTTGGAGCATGACGCCGGAAGTGACCAAAACCTACCAGCCCGACGCGGCGCTGAACGAAACCGAGGACATCCTGCGAGATTATATTTCATTGCTCTCAAAAGATGGTATGTTGACGGCAAATCATTAACCGCATGAAAACGCGCATCGCAGCCTTTTGCGCGCTGCTGATCGCCGGCAGCGCGCTGGCCGACCCTTACACCATCGCCAAGCAGCAGGCGAAACGGGCCAGTTCCCAGAACGACGCCGAACAGTCGCGGATCGCCAGCGCCGCCAACGGCGCGGCCCCGGCGCAATCAGCATCCGCCGCACCGGCACCCGCCGCGCCGCCCGCCAATCCGGCGCTTCAGGCCACGCTGAACAACATCAACAGCCTGCAGGCCGATTTCGCCGCGCTGAACAATTCCACCGGCGACAAGCCCGATCCCGGTCAAAAAATTTCACTGCTGAACAATCTTTCGTCTGCGGCGCAAGGCACAAAGCCCGCTTCCGATTCCGTCAAAAGCCTGGCGGACGACCTCTTGACGGCGGTGGCGGGAAAGAAAAAATTGTCCGCAGCCCAGCAGACAACGCTCGCGCGCGACGTCCACGCCATCTTCAACAGTTCGCACCTTTCCGCCGCCCAGCAGCAGACGTTGTATGACGGCGTGCAGAAAATTCTCATGGACGGCGGCGCTTCGGTGGATGACGCCGTCAATGTCGTGACGGATTTGAAAAAAATCGCCGACGAGACCCGGCAGCCATGACGCGAGTCAAATGCCGGCCTGCAACAAGTCCGGCGGGAATCTGGATCGGCCGGAAATAGATTGACTGAAAAATGAGAAACACGATTTTAATTTTGCTGGCCGCCGGCGCGGTGACTTTTTCCTGTTCGCGCGCCGCGCCGACCGTTGACCAAACCAAACCGATTGAAACCATGAACCCATCTGAATCCAAACCGGCCGGAACGAACCAGCTCGAAACCGCCTATCTAGGCGGCGGCTGTTTCTGGTGCATGGAGGCCGTGTTTGAACGGCTGCCCGGCGTCGTCGCCGTGACGAGCGGATTTTCCGGCGGCACCACGGAAAATCCGACCTACCAGGAAGTCTGCACCGAGACCACCGGCCACGCGGAAGTGACGAAGATTGATTTCGATCCCGCCAGGATTTCCTACGCGAAGCTGCTTGAAGTTTTCTGGCAGGCGCACGACCCCACGACTTTGAACCGCCAGGGCGCGGACGAAGGCACTTCCTATCGCTCCATCATTTTGTATGCGGACGACAAACAGAAGCTGCTCGCGGAAAAATCAAAGCTGGAGGCGCAGCAGGATCACCGCAATCCCATCGTGACGGAAATCGTGCCGTTCAAAAAGTTTTACCAGGCCGAGGATTATCATCAGCTATATTACGACAACAACTCCAACGCGCCCTACTGCCAGGTTGTCATCGCGCCGAAGCTGGAAAAGCTGGAGAAGAAAAAAGTGATTCAGGAAACGCCGCAGACGGTGAAATGAAAGTAGCGGCGCGTCGGCAGACCGCCGCATTAAAACGGTTTGCGGCTTTCTGCCGAAAAGCCGCTACGAAACTCGCGAAGTGAATTGAAAGTGTTGACAAACATTCACGGCTAAAATAACGTGCAGAAATGAAACCAGATAGGCTGCAAAAATGTGAGGTTGAATCCTTGTTAGGCTTGAACACAGTGACATATTTTCAGTCAAACATCAGATGAGTATTAAAACAAGTGTTCCTCTCATATTAGCATTCATATTGCTGAAGCACGCAGCATTTGGCGACGCGGTTGACGTTCCAAGCACATCAAATCCTTGGCTTGCGGGGATGCCGGATGGTTCGACCGCCAGACGTGGAGACGTTGCACCGGATGAATCTCCGGTGTTGGTAACTGGAGTTTCCATTGAAGACGGTGCGACATTTATCTTTTCAGCCACCGGTTCCGTGTCGCGTGGTAGCCCATTACCATTCTTCGGACCAGATGGCGAGACCAATAGTATTTCCCACTATTTAGGTGCGGAGAACGGCATTGCTGACGTAACGGCACCATTTGAGTGCCTAGTTGGTGTTTTTCTTGGAACAAACGAACCGGATATAAATCCAACACCCCAGCCTCTGGACTTTAGCACCGCGACCAATCAGGACTACTTGATTCTTACGCCTGCACTTCAGCAGCCGTTTTTCATTGGCGACGGTTTAACGAGTTTCGGGACGGTTCAGCAAGTGATAGCACCGAGCGGAGCGACTCGTTTGTTCCTCGGAACAATAGATGAGTATTCGTGGTATAATAACGAAGGCTCTTTTACAGTGCAGGTTGTTCAAGTTCCGCAACTAAGCATCACCACAATCAACGCAGCCACCGTTCAGCTTTCGTGGCCAGCGTCATCGGGTAGTTTTGCAGTGCAGCAGAACCCAGACCTCACGACTACAAATTGGATGACCCTTACAAATACGCCGATTCCTGTGAGCGGCGAGTATCAAGTCAGTTTGCCATCATCAGCCACCAATATGTTCTATCGGCTTGTTTTTCAGTCGTTCTGACTCTACGAAGCAGCCTAAGAGTAAATAGGCTCCAAAAATTAAATTGATTCTCAAAAACAAAAAACGGCGAACTGTTTCCAGTCCGTCGTTTTGAATTTTAATTTCGCTTACAGCCCTTTGCCGATCATGAATTTCAGCAGGTCGGCCACGCGGCAACTGTAACCCCACTCGTTGTCATACCAGCTCACGAGCTTGAAGAAGCGTTTGTTCAGTTCGATGCCGGAGCCGGAATCAAAAATGGACGACGACTGGCAATGGATGAAATCGCTGCTCACCACTTCGTCGTCGGTCCATTGCCCAAGATTACGACCACTTGACCGGCTTGCTCTTGTGTGGTGTAATTATTTTGGAATTCAAAGGATTCATGCGGCTTTTCAAAAATAAAAAAATGAAACTGCTCGGACCAAGAATGACCCGCTGGGGCATCAGCATGACCGAGTATCTCATCATTCTGGCAATTATTGCCATCGCCGCGATTTTAATTGTCGGGTTGTTTGGAAGGCAGATCAAGGCCGTCTTTACCAAATCCAACGGGGCTTTGACTGGAACTAAAGTGGCCGTTATAGACCAATTCAATTTGTCTGAAGTAAAAACGGATGATATGGGAACATTCACCGGAACCAGCTCATCCGATTCGTCCGGTTCGTCCGGTTCATCTGGTTCGTCTGGTTCATCTGGTTCGTCTGGTTCATCTGGTTCGTCTGGTTCGTCTGGTTCGTCTGGTTCGTCTGGTTCGTCTGGTTCGTCTGGTTCGTCCGGTTCATCTGGTTCGTCTGGTTCATCTGGCTCGTCTGGTTCATCTGGCTCGTCTGGTTCGTCTGGTTCGTCTGGTGCGTCTGGTGCGTCTGGCTCATCTGGTTCGTCCGGTTCGTCCGGTTCGTCCGATGCGTCCGGCGCGTCTGGCGCGTCTGATTCATTAAACCTCTCCGGCTTGTCATCCACGCCCGTCGCCTCGGCGACATTCGATGCAGCGTCAGCGTCCGATAATGCCAGCGGCTCCAAGCACCTGTATTTATGGATATGGATGATCTTAATCCCGCTGGCAGTCGGTCTGATCATTTATTCAGTGGCGAGTTACTTCGCCCTGAAAAAAGGAAATAAAAAATAAAAAATTTTGCGCCGTTTCCGCCCCCGTTGTTGTTTCCTTTTCATCAGCGTCCTTCTGTGCAAATCTGTGGCTGAAATATGGCCGCTGAAAAACCGATCATCATCTGCACGCGCGGCAGCGCGCTCGCACTTGCGCAGGCCAATCTAATCGCCGCGCAATGCCGCGCCGCATTTCCCCGGCTGCGCTTCGAGCTGAAGATCATCAAGACCACCGGCGACAAATTGCAGAAGGCTTCGATGGCCAAGAAAGGCGAGACGCTGCCAAAAGGCCTTTTCACGAAGGAACTCGAAGTCGCGCTCGTCAAAGGCCACGCCGACCTCGCCGTCCACAGCCTGAAAGATTTGCCGACCGACCTGCCCGCCGGCCTGATTCTCGCCGCCACGCCGAAACGCGAGGACGTGCGCGACGTTTTGATTTATCGCGACGCCGAGGCAATCGCAAATCGCAAATCGCAAATCGCAAATTCAATGGACTGGTCGCCGGGGCAAAGCGATTTGCGCGGCTACAAACCGCATCTCAAGCTGAAAGATTTTCCGAAGGGCGCGACCATCGCCACGAGCAGCACGCGGCGGAAAATGTCGCTGCTCGCCGCGCGGCCGGATTTGAACATCGTGGAGATTCGCGGCAATGTGACCACGCGGATGCAAAAGGTCGCCGGGCGCGGCGAACTGGACGCGACCGTCCTCGCGCTCGCCGGCATGACGCGGCTGAATTTCAAGATCAACGCCGACGGCACGCTCGCCGGCGACGCCGTGCCGGACGGCTTGCTCGCGACGGTTTTGGATCTGGACGTGATGCTGCCGTGCGTCGGCCAGGGCGCGATTGGCATCGAGGTTCGCGCCGATGACGAGCGCATCGCGAAAATCGTCGAGCGGCTGAACCATTTCAACACCTTCCATTGCGTGACGGCGGAGCGCGCGTTTCTGCGCGGCATGGGCGGCGGCTGCCAGAGTCCCGTCGGCGCGCACGCGGAAATTTCCGGCGACAAGATTTCGCTCAAGGCGGTTTCCTTTCGCGATGAAGCGGTGAAACGCGGTGAAGCAAAACGTCCGATTGCCGAGGCCGCCGCGCTGGGCGAGCAGATTGCGGCGGAATTGAAATGATTTTGTCCATCTGGTCCTGCATGCGATTTCAAAATCCGCCGCACGGAAACAAGATTTGATCCGGCTGGCGCCCGCTGTAAATCCATGTTGAATTTTCATGCCGGTTCTGATTATTCTTCGTTCATGCGCTTCCCCAAATTTATTCTCGCCGGATTATTGCTGGCAAATGTTGCCCTGGCCGCAGACAGCTCGTGGCAGCCGCTGTTCAACGGCAAAGACCTCGCCGGCTGGGACACCTACATGAACAAGCCCGACCGGGCGTGGGACGTGCCGGGACTCAAGCGCGCCACGAACGGCGTCTATCTCGAAGCCACCGGCAAGAACTACGACCCGCTCAAGGTATTCACCGTGGAAAACGTGGACGGCCAGCCTGCCATCCATGTATCCGGGCAGGGTTTCGGCACGATGACGACCACCGGAACATTCACGAATTATCATCTGCGCCTGCAGGTGAAGTGGGGAGAAAAACGCTGGAGCACCAAGGCAAACAGCCCGCGCGATTGCGGACTGCTCTATTTTTGCCACGGCGAACCGGGCGCGATTGACGCCACCTGGCCGCGCTCGATTGAGTTCCAGATTCAGGAACATGACATGGGCGACCTTTACGCGCTCGGCATGCAAATCACCGTGCCCGCGCGGATGCAAAAAAACACGAACGGCCAGTCGTTATATTTTTATGATCCGAAAGGCGAGCCGACGGTGTTCGTCCAGAAAAGACCGGTTGGCAACCGCTGCGTCAAACTCGTGGACGCCGAGAAACCCAACGGCGAATGGAACACGCTCGACCTGATTTGCTTCAACGGCGACAGCATCCACATCGTCAACGGCCAGGTCGTCATGCGCCTGCACAACGCGCAACAGCTCGATGGCGGCACGCCCGCGCCGCTCACGTCCGGCGCAATCAGTTTGCAGACCGAAGGCGCGGAAGTTTTCTACCGCGACGTGGAAATCCAGCCCGTCACGGAAATCCCCGCTGAATTTGCCGAAAAGAAAATGTAACGGCGCGCCTCCGGCGCTGGGCGAAAGCACGTAAAATTCTTCAAGCAAAATTGCCAAGGCGTCCAGTGATGGACGCCTTTTTTGTTTGCGCGTGAGAACTTGACGGTTTTCCCACAATGAAGCATTTTATACCTGAAAATAGAATTTGAGTTTGACGCCGAAAAGAGCGAAGCCAACCGGAAAAAGCACGGCATCAGTTTTGAAGAGGCAAAAATTCTTTGGCGGGATATGCGTGCGCTGGTGAGACCGGCCCGAAATGAAGGCGAGGTTCGCGGAATGCTGGTTGCCAAACATGGCGGAAAATTGTGGGCGGCGATTTTTACGCAGCGCGGGGACAAGGTGCGAATCATCAGCGTTCGCCGTGCTCGCAAAAATGAAGAAATATTGTATGAAAAATAACAAGACAACGGCGGAAAACCTCGAAGCGCGTTTCGACGCGGGCGAGGACGTGTCGGATTATTTTGATGATACAAAAGCTTTTCGTCCTAATGAGCGCAAAGAACGCGTGAATGCGGACATGCCGCACTGGATGATTTTGAAGATTGACCGGATCGCCGGACGCAAAGGTCTGGCGCGGCAGGCGCAAATCAAGGAATGGCTGGCGGACAAACTCAAGGAAGAGGAAAAAGCCGCCGCCTGAAATGATTCCGGCGAAAGCGCGTAAAATTCTTCCAACAAAATTGCAAAGGCGTCCAGTGATGGACGCCTTTTTTGATTTCAGACGCAAAGCGGCGGACGAAAATAGCCCGCAGTTTCAACTGCGGGTAAAATGCAAATGAACCAGCCGAGTCCCGTAGGGACGAAAGAATTTTGCGCGCGATTTTTTCTGCCGCCCCTGACGGGGCTTGGGGATTTTTGTCCGGCTGACCCACGGTTGAAACCGTGGGCTATTGTCGGTCGCGCCTACGGCGCTGGGCGAAAGAGCGGCGCTTTGAGTAGATTTTCCAATCACTGATTGGAGAATTATTGCAAGCATGGATTCCGCGTTTCCAGATTCGTCAATCACTGATTGACGAATTCCCGATTTTTCAATGAGTGATTGAAAAATCTTGGCACTGGGGAAATTTTACCTCGCATCATTCCTCCGGCTGGGGACTTTGTGGACTTGGGAGAATTCACCTGCTATAGCGCGACGTTGAAATTCGTCAATGGCTTCTTGGGTGAGATATTGCCGCCCGGCTATGTTGATGGTTTTAAGCCAGCCCTTTTTCCGCCAGCGCCATGCGGTGCATGAAGTCACACCAATCTGTTCTAACCACTTTGACAGACTGATGACTGTGGTGGTGGGATGTGTCGAGTTCAAAGAAGACGTATTCATAGAATATAGAACTAGAAGTTTGGAGTCCATTTCGGATCACAAATTTTACTTTGCTTTCGATAGATTTTTTGTCGAGAGAATTTTAGCAGTTGAAAATCGCGGCTTTGATTTGACGATTCGGCGCGCGGCTGTTAAACATTTTGCGATGCTCCGCGCACTGCAACTTTTATGACCACGGCCCAAAAACCGAAATTTTCCCGCATCCTGCTCAAGTTGAGCGGCGAGTCGCTCGGCGACGCGAACGGCGTCGGCATTTCGCCCGAGGCGGTGCAGCACATGGCCGGGCAGATCCGCGAGGTGCGCGAACTGGGCGTGCAGGTGGTCGTGGTCGTCGGCGGCGGGAATATTTTTCGCGGCTTGAGCGGCAGCGAGCGCGGCATCGAGCGCGCGACGGGCGATTACATGGGCATGCTCGCGACGGTCATCAACGCGCTGGCGTTGCAGGACGCGCTGGAAAAACTCGGCTCGCCCACGCGCGTGCAAAGCGCCATCGTGATGTCGCAGATCGCCGAGCCATTCATCCGCCGGCGCGCGGTGCGGCATTTGGAAAAGGGCAGGGTGGTGATTTTCGGCGGCGGCACGGGCAATCCCTATTTTTCCACGGACACGGCGGCGGCGTTGCGTGCGAATGAGATCGGCGCGGAAGTCGTTTTGAAAGCGACGAAGGTTGATGGCATTTACGATTGCGACCCGAAGAAAAATCCGAAGGCGAAGCGGTTTGAAAAAATTTCCTATCTCGACGCCTTGCAACGGCAATTGCAGGTGATGGACTCGACGGCATTTTCACTTTGCATGGACAATAAAATGCCGATCATCGTTTTTGATTTTAACAAGCTGCACAATCTCCGCCGCGTCGTCATGGGCAAAAAAGTCGGGACGCTGGTGAGTTAGCCGCCCATCATTTTCATGCCCGAACTCCCAGAAGTCGAAGTGCTCGCGCGTCATTTGCGACCGCTGCTGCACGGCAAAACCATTCGCGGCGTGGAGGTGCGGCGCGCAAAAGTTTTGAGGCCGACTTCGCGGCAAAAATTTCAACGCGCCTTGGCCGGGGCAAAATTCACGGGCTTGTCGCGTCGCGGAAAATATCTTCTGTTCCAGCTTCGCTCCAAAACTCCAAACAAAACTGTGGCCGTTCTTGGCCATCTTGGCATGACCGGACGAATGTTTCTGGCGAAGCAAGGCGAACCGCTGCCAAAACACGTGGCCGTCATTTTTGATTTGGGTGAAACGAATTTTATTTACGAAGACACGCGTTATTTTGGCCGGATGACCTTGGATTTGTCGGCGGTTGAAAAACTCGGGCCGGAGCCGCTGGATGAAAATTTTTCGCCGGAAATTTTCGCGGAAGCGTTGGAGCGTTCGCGGCAGCCGATCAAGATCAGACTGCTCGATCAAAGTTTGGTTGCCGGAATCGGAAACATTTACGCGAGCGAAGCGCTTTTCCGCGCGCGGATTTCTCCCGGATTGGCGGCGAACCAATTGACGTTCGCGCAAGCAAAAAGAGTGTGGCTGGCGATTCGGAAGGTTTTAACCGAAGCCATCCAGTTTGGCAGCACCGTGCCGCTGAAATTTGTCAGCGGCAAATCGGACGGGCTGTTTTATTTTGGCCGCGCGCCCGGCACGCCGGATTTTTACGAGGAGCGGTTGCGCGTTTATGGCCGCGCCGGGAAGCCTTGTGCGAATTGCCGCCAGCCAATCAAACGCATCGTGCAGGCGGCGCGGAGCACGTTTTATTGCCCGCATTGCCAAAAAGCGTGACGAATGAAATTGACGGTTGGGGCGTTGGTTTGTAGATTGCGCGCCCGTTTGATTCCAGAGTAGCTCAATGGTAGAGCACGCGGCTGTTAACCGTGGGGTTGAAGGTTCGAGTCCTTCCTCTGGAGCCAATCCGCGCCATAGAAAGAACCTCGTTTCTGCGATTCCCGCCAAATCCTATAGGACAGGTATATTCAATTTCCGCCTCTGAATCCTTAATGTTTATGCGCCGGATAAATGAATTCAAAAATGCTTTTCGGTGCATAATGCTTCCCTCGTTTAACGTGCTTCGCAGATCCTCAGAATGTTCATCCATGGGGGTTTGTATTCCAGCTCGGGACGCGGTGAACGGTTCATGGAAAATCAGCAAAATGAATCTTGGCGCTGATTAAACTTGTTCAATTCTGTTTGTTCTAATCCTTAAACAACATGGATGAAGCCAGGCGACTCACAGGCAAATGGCGCTCTTTGCGGCAAAACCGTTTGTTGTATTTATGCTTGAATTAAACGAGCAATTAAAGCCATGCTTGAACAATCGCGCCTAAAACAAGCAATCCGCCCGAGATTCTTAAGGTGAATCTTTGTCACGCTTGGAGTCTGATGGCAAATTTAAGTTTAAAGAACAGGATCAACATGAAAACGAAAAATATGAAAACGAAAATCGGTTTTGCGATAATGCTCGCAGTGGTGTTCATACTGCCTGTTACTTTGATGGTGGCCTGCAAGTCAGGCTTGTCGTCCACTAAACTGGCCAGGAGGGGAGCCAACGGCGCTCTGATCAGACCGCAAGGTCCATGTGACATCTACGCCGCTGCCGGCACTCCCTGTGTTGCCGCCCATAGCTCCACCCGCGCGCTTTACGCCGCTTACAACGGCCCGCTCTACCAGGTCATGCGCCAGTCGGACGGCAAGAAACTGGACATCAGCGTCGTCCAGGCCTCCGCGACGGATGCGGGCGGATACGCCGACGCGGCCGCGCAGGACAAGTTTTGCGCCAATACTTATTGTTGGATCACCACCCTTTACGACCAGTCCGGCCACAAGAACGACCTCACCCAGGCACCTCGCGGTCCCGCCGGCACCGTCATGGTCATGGGTGGGTTTAACAACATTCCGATTGCCGACTGGGCGCCGGTCACAATCATGGGCCACAAAGTTTATGGCGTCTTCATCGCGCCGGGCATGGGGCTTCGTAATGACAATCCCCACGGCACTGCCGTTGACGATCAGGCGGAAGGGCAGTATTGGGTAGTCAACGGCCATCACTACAACGGCGGTTGCTGCTTCGACTATGGCAATGGCGAGACCGACAGCCACGACGACGGTGCTGGCACCATGGAAACCGCCTACTTCGGCAACGCCACGGCTTGGTATCACGGCCCCCAGCCCGGCCCGTGGATCATGACCGACCAGGAGAACAATCTGGTGGGTTGCGTCACCACGAATGGAACCAAGAACTGCGACCTGCCGATCATCAAATGGCGGTTCGTGACCGCCATGGCCGACGGCGAACCGCACCATTGGAGAACCATGGGCGGCGACGCGCAGACGGGTGAATTAAATATCATGTTCGACGGCCGGCGCGTTGATCGCGGCTACGATCCGATGCGCAAGCAGGGAGCCATCCTCATGGGCAACGGCGGCGACAACAGCAACGGCTCGGACGGAACCGTCTATGAAGCCGCGATGACAGCCGCAGGAACTTTTCCAACGCAGGAAACTTTGCAGAAGGTGCAGGCCAACGTTGTGGCTGCCAACTATGCCGAACAGCGGCTGAACCTGACACCAGCGTCGGCCATTGACACGCCGCCGGGACTCCAGACATTTTCACCCGGTTCCTCGCAGGACGCCACCGTGACATTTAGAAACGTCTCGGCGTCGCCTGCAACGGGCGTCAAGTTGAGCATTTCCGTTCCGGCGGGTTGGACTGCCGTTGTCTCCGGCGGCACCGACACGTCAAAAACTTTTGCTGACCCGGTCGCATCGGGTGCGACCGTGAGCGCGACCTTCAAAGTCACATCGGGATCGGCGGCCTTCAACGGTGATCTGGTCGCCAACGCTTCTTGGACGGCGGCTGGCGCAAGCCAATCTGAAACAGCCATCGAAAAGGCGCGGAACATCAGCCCGGTCAAGATCAACGAATTCGCCGTCAACTCGACGGATTCTTTCATCGAGCTTTACAACGCTGGCGACAGCGACGTTGACCTCTCCAATTGGAGCCTGACCCAGCACGCGATTGCGCAGCCGATTTTTTCTTCGGTAAAAGTCCCGGCGGGAACAAAGCTCGCTGCAAAAAACTTTTACCTGTTCGGTCTCGCCAACTCCGGGCTGGCGGTTCCCGCGCAAAAAGGCGATGCCTCCATTTATGTCCGTAGCACGACCGGTATGAACGTCGGTGACACGATTCAAATTGACGCCGGCTCTGCCGTGGAAAGCCGCAAGATTGCCAGCGTCGGAACGGCGGCCGGCAGCAGCACAACGCTGTGGCAACCGCTCCCCGACGGCCCGGTGATCACGATTCCGCCTGGCTCGACCAGCGTGCCATATACCGGCGGCGGTGGTGGTTTTGGTGGCGGTGGCGGCTTCGCGGTTGAGGTCGGCCAAAAAATTGGCCTCGGCTATGGCGGCACCTATCCCGCGGTTGCGAATACCGTGGAAAAGTATGAGGTGGTCACGGTCACGGCAGTCGGCAAGCCGGGCACGCAAACCTACCTGGCTGCAAACGCGAAAGCCGGCGACACCAATATCATGGTGAGGAACGCCGGCAACATTTCGGTCGGCGACAAAATCAATTTGGATATTGACAGCGTCGGCCACGGAACCGAGACCATCACCGTTAAGAGCATCGGCGCGGCGGGCGGTGGCGGGCGCGGCGGTGGTGGCGCGAGCCTCGAATTGGAGGCACCGTTGAAGTTCAACCATGCGAACAACCTGCCCTTCAGCGTCAGGGGAACAGGAATCAGTTTCCAACCTGCGACGGCCTTTGCCCATTCGAGCAACGAGCCGCTCCAGCCGCTCGGCACCGGCATCACGCTCGACAGCCCATTGGACAATAATCATGAAATTAACGCGGTTGTCCGTGACGCCGCTGTCACGACCGCAGGCTACCAAGAGTCTCCGGCACCCGACCAATGGTTCGGAGGCCCCGCCCTCGCAAACTCCGGCAGCATGGTGTTGCGTGATGCCGCCGGCCTGGTCGTTGACAGCCTCAACTACGGCGGTGTGGTTGACCCATGGGCGGCACAGGGCTACCAAGGCACGTCCCCGGGAAGCGGCAATTTCGTGGCTTCGCCCAGCGCGGGTCGCGGTGGCTTCGGTGGGCGGGGCGGTCCGGCCGGTCCCACGCCCGCCAGAAGCGCTGGCCGTTTCCCGGACGGTGCCGATACCGGCAACAACTCCAAAGATTTTCTTTTGCAGACGGCGATGATCCTGTCGCTTGATTCAGCCGCCGGCGCAAACAATATCAAAGTCGCCAGCGTTGCAGACTTCGCCGCCGGCCAGACGATTAACATTGATACGGGCGCGAACCGCGAGACCGCCGTCATCGCGACGGTTGGCACTCCCGGCGGCACCGCGGTTGGCACGGCCACCGATGTTGGCGCGACCGTTATCCCTGTCGCCAATGCTACGGGCTTTGGCTCCGGCCAGACCATCACCATTGACAGCGGCACGAACCTTGAGACGGCGGTGGTCGCCTCCGTCACCGGCGGCGGTCGTGGCGGTCGCGGTGGTTTTGGCGGCGGGAGAGGCGGCCCTGGCGGTGCTTCAATCACCGTTGCCGTGCCGCTCACGATGACTCACGCGGTGGGCGCACAGGTCTCCGGCAGCGGCATCACCTTCACCACGGCATTGACCAAGTCGCATAACAGCGGGGCGCAGGTCGGCGGCACCGGTCCCACACCCGGCGCGCCCAACCAGTTTGCCCGGAGGAATTAGTTGACAGCTTTGAATTGAATCAGGGCAACGCGGCTTGAGCCGTCTTGAAAACAAATTAAGGCTCCGTGGCTCAATGTCGGGCTGCGGAGCTTTTTGTTTCATCGCGACGTAACTTTAATTGAATCAAACTTTGGCCGCTAAAAAAGAAATCCCTCGTCGTCAACCCTGGCCTTGGTGGCGCTGGGTCTTGGCGGGTTTGAGTGCGCTGGGCTTGGTGTTGAGCGCCTACTTGAGCTGGCATTACCTGTTAGGCGGATTGGTTATCGGCTGCGGCGGCGGGAGTCCGTGCGACCAGGTGCTAAACAGCCGGTGGTCTTCGATAGCGGGCGTGTTACCCGTGAGCGGTTTGGCGGCGGGAGCATATCTGGCGATTTTGGTTGCCAGTCTTTTCATTGGACCGGCCACGGAGGCATCGGTTCGGCGGATGGCTTGTGGCGCGATGTTGATTCTGGTCGGGGCGGTCGCGGGAAGTGCCGTGTGGTTCATCATCCTGCAGAAATGGGTCATCGGATCATTTTGCCCCTACTGCATGGCCACGCACATAACCGGACTGTTGCTGGCAACTTTGGTAATCTGGCAGGCACCCAAGCAACGCGAAGACGGTTCAAGCGAAATCGCGCCGCCGAAGTCAGCTTCGTCAACAGTTGCTTCACGGCGAGCGAATGGTTCCCTGTCAGTGATTGGTCTCGCCTCATTCGGTGTGGTTCTGGCCGGCATCATGGCGATATGCCAGGCCACCATCACTCCTCCACCCGAATATCGCGCCGGCGAGTCGAAGGATAATTTGCCCGGCATTGATCCCCGCGCCGCGCCGCTGGTCGGTTCGCCGAATGCTCCTTACATCGTCAACTTGCTCTTTGATTATAAATGCCCCCATTGCCAGCAATTGCATTTGATGCTCGATGAGGTGGTTCGCCGCTATCAAGGAAAGCTGGCCTTCATCCTGTGTCCGACGCCGTTGAACACCCAGTGCAACCCCTACATTCCCCGCGACGTGGATGAATTCAAAGGTTCCTGCGAACTTGCAAAAATTGCCCTGGCAGTTTGGGTGGCCAGGCGTGAGGCGTTTCCGGCCTTCGACCGTTGGCTGTTCTCGTTTGAGTCCGGCGACCGCTGGGAGCCGCGAAGCCTCGACGCCGCCCGGGCCAAAGCGGTCGAATTGGTCGGCCACGCGAAGTTCGATGCCGCCCAGTCCGACCCTTGGATCAACCGGTATCTGCAAGCCTGCATTCGGACTTATGGCGACACCACCCAGGGCGGCAACACTGCCGTTCCCAAAATGGTTTACGGCTCGCGTTGGGTGATTCCCCAGCCGAACGACGCGGACGAATTGGTTTCGATTCTGCACGACAGTCTGGCCGTGCCCAAACCCTGACTTGAGTTGTCTCGATGTCCAAAGCCGTGGTTCAGCTCAATCAACGAGGGTTCAATGGCCTTGGCTTCGAATCCCACCCCTTCCGCCAGTCTGGAAAATCACCGCGTCACCAGATCGTCGAACGTCCACATCTTCCGGTCTTCGCCGGCGGAGCGGATTTCCATTTCCTGCCCGGAAAGCTGGTGGAAGAAAAACGGCGTGCCGTAGGCGTCCACCATCTCGCCATTTCCGTTCACGCGCAAACCGGAATCGGGCGTGATGAAATTGATCTGCTTCGGATTTTTTCCCATGAGCGCGGCGGTGATTTCAGGATTCGTGCCGACGGGATTTTCACCGAAGGCCGAGTTGTAATTGTGGATGGCCACGCGCGCCTTGTCCAAAACGGTCAGCGGCGGGAGATTTTGAACTTCACTTGCCGCCGGAGCCGGATTTGGCGAAGCGGCGTGCGAGGCAAGGTCGTTCGGCGAAGTCGTGTTCGTGCCAGCGGACAAAGTTGTGGGAACAATTCCAGAATTTCCGGGAGCGGCGGGCGCGTTGGAATTATTTTCCGAAGCAATCGCATTCGTCGCCGGAGAATTTTCCGGCGCGGAATTTTTTTGTTTCTCCAAAAAATAAATTCCCGCGACGACGGCGATGATGGCGACGGCGGTCCAGAATTTTTTCATCTCACGAAGTTTTCATGAAGCCGAGGCTGGGCGTGGCGAAGCGTCCGATGTTCGG
>Ga0075522_10000125_pt1 | contig 48723 bp, 42 predicted proteins | sample NGEPerA_FD_74796 | JGI IMG/M metagenome (GOLD analysis project Ga0075522, IMG submission 74796) | Arctic peat soil microbial communities from the Barrow Environmental Observatory site, Barrow, Alaska, USA - NGEE PermafrostL2-A | ecosystem: Environmental > Terrestrial > Soil > Wetlands > Peat ... | reverse complement strand
CAAGGATCGCTCCATAGGCTCGCCTCCGTCATCAAAAGAGGAAAGCAGCCGGATGGACATGATCCTTGTGCCTTCAAATCCTAAACTCGCAGGCCGGATCCCCGCGTATCTGCAGAACTGCAGGCAAAATGGCATCACGATGCTGGAAGCCTTGGATCGGGTTGACTTTGAGACCGTGAAGATTCTGGGGCACCAGATGAAGGGCTCCGGGGGTGCCTTTGGATTCCAGGCCATCACCGACATCGGCGCCGAACTTCAACAGGCGGCCGAGAGCGCCGACACCGACGCGTCGCGCAAGTGGGTGGGCGAATTGTCCAGCTACCTGGACCGTGTCGAAACCATTTCCCACTAGCCCGTCACTCAATCCCGAAAACCAATCCGGCTCAGGCGGAATGTCTGCTTTGGGTCCAGACTGTGTGAAAACTCATACATCCGAAAAATGTAGAAAATACAATTCTCCAACATGGCATCCAACCGCGTGTCCGAAGCATAATCAGTTCTCATGATGCGGAATTTCTCCGAAAAGTTTCTACGCGTGCGGCGAACGTCGGAGTTTCCACACGGCCTGGGTCATTGACGGCCAAGCAATTCAGCTCCCCGGCGGACCTATGTCCGTTGTTGGTCCGATAGCGACCTTGGCGCTGCAATGCAGCGCCTGAATGCCGGCGCTCCTAGTGACGTGTCCGTTTGGGATTCCACAGCATCCCCGCCATGGCGGCATCCAACGCTGTATGCGAGGTGCCGTCCCGAGGCACTGGAGGCTTGTTGGACGGCCACCGTCCTCCCGCCTTCTTCAGAAGTGCAACGATGTCGTGATAACCATTCGTCCAGGCGAGGAAAAGCGCGTAGCTGTTGGCGGCATCCGCGTGCGCTCCTGCTTTGATGAGCAGCCGCGCCACCTCCGCGTGACCATTGCCGCATGCTTCCATCAATGGCCAGTCGCTGTTCTGGTCCGCAGGTGCGCCCGCCGCCAGGAGCTGCCGCACGACACGAACATGCCCGCGCTCGGACGCCGAACGTAGGGGCCGTATCTCTGTCCCAGGACCGGCCGCCGGATTGGCGCCAGCTGCTAGAAGTAACTGCACTGTCTCCCAATGGCCTTCGGCGGCAGCTTCGCAAAGTGCCCTGTTGTCGCACCCGTGAACGTTTGCGCCGTGATCCAGCAGCAGACGGACCGTTTCGGATTTCCCACGGAATGCCGCGTTCACCAAAGCGCGGCCTCCTAGGGCGTGAACATCGGCGCCGACCGACAGCAGATACCTTAGCACCTCGTTTTGCCCTTTAAACGCTGCTGCCCGGAGCGCGGCATTGTCGTTTGCACCAATTTCGGCACCTGCTTCGACCAAAAGCTTTACGGTGGTCGCGTCGCCGCAGTAGGCCGCGCTCATCAGCGGCTCGTTTGAATGTGCTCTGGCGTCCGCACCGGACAGAAGCAGCAACGAGACGACGGACGAAAATCCGCTCACTGCTGCCCATAGCAAGGCCTCGTTTCCATGGCTGGTGGGATCGACGCCGTCTGAAAGGAGAGCAGTGACTGCCTCAACGTTTCCTTGTGCAGAAGCAACGATCAGACCTATCTCACCAGTTTTGGGAGCGGCGAGCATTGCGAGGACAAACCCCAATCCTTCTGCTCTATCATCCCAAAATATGAAGTCGCTCATTTCTATCCACTCCGTTTTTACCTAACGCGCTACGCAAGGTTGTTGGTTGACTACTAGCCGATAACCCTCTTCTGGATATTTGCTGAGATCTCCTGATCGCGCTCGCGGCGTTCAAATAGATATCCATACGTGTCATAGGTCTGGGTAATGCTTGCGTGCCCCATTAGTGTCTGTACTTTCTTCGCGGAATAATTGGCTTCAATCCAAATTGCCGCACAGAAATGGCGCAAAACATGAAGCCCATATTTGGCTTTGACTGGTTTCTTGATGTCATGGGCGCCAGACTCGTGCTGAGACGTTTTAGTCACGCCGGCTTCAATCTGCAGAGGCCAGAAAAATCTGTTCATGATATTGGAATGTGATTTAACGGTCCCGGTGGTCGTAGGAAACACAAGATCCAGCGAACCCTTCGGGCATCTAAGCTTCCACTCCTTCAACGCCTTCATCGCGATCGGAGGCAATGGGATATCTCGTGTGCCCGCATTCGATTTAGGCGATCCAATTTTGCCCCACCGGTCTGCACGTTGATCAACGGTGATCATCGCTTTGGCAAAATTGACGTTCCGCCAAGGCAGCGCCCGAAGTTCTGACGCGCGTAACCCGGCGAAGATGGCGACGTACAGAAACGCCAACCAATCAGCCACGGTGGTAGCCAGTAACTTCCTGACCTCGCCGATAGTTGGCATCGGCGGCCGCTTCTTTTCCCGCTTTGAGACCTTAAATGGCGTCAGCTTGACGACGTTGGCGACAACCAGATTTTTTGTTTGGGCATAAGATAGCGCCGCTCCGAAACTGATCCGCACGCGCCTAACCATGTCGGCGGATCGGCCGTTTTCCAGGAGAGTCTCGTAAAACGCCTCGACGTCGGCTGTGGTGAATTGGGAAAGCTTCTTGCCGCCAACAAATGGCTTAATATGCAAATCCCAATGCTGCTTGTAGGCGATGATTGTCGTGGGCTCGAGCTTCGCTAACTCGCATCGCTTGATCCAGAAATCACCCGCATCACCGGCAGTAATCGATATCGCGTCCGGGACATGGGTCCCGCCGGCGACGTCGGCTCTCGCTTTCACGGACCATTTGTCTGCTGCTTTTCGTTTTGCGAATTGCTTGTGACGGCGCTTTCCTTGCGTGTCGCGGTAATCGACCTGCCAGACGATCTTTTTGCTGGGGAGAACCCGCTTTCTGATACTGGCCACAGGAATTGTCCTACGCTATTGTAAAAAATACAATAGCTGCTACAGGGCCAGAAATCAAGGCTACTGGATAAAATACAGTAGCAATAATATGATTAATATCATACAGTTATGGTTACAATGGCAATAAGCGCAGAACTCGCCGACGCGTTCGCTTCAGTGCTGGGCAGCATATCCGCAACCGAGGTGGGAAATCACCTCAGAAACCTGCGGCAGGCAGGCCTTGTCTCAGTCGCTGGTCGGGGCGCCTCAGCGGCTCAAATGACGGCCGACGATGCCATTAATGTCGTCTTGGCGATTTTGGGCAGCGAGCGGGTCAAGGACTCCGTTTCAACCGCCCAGCAGCTCGCGGCGCTCCGAGTGACCGCGCATCGAGTGAATTGGCGTCACGGGCCGCGGGATCAGCGCCAGAGCTGGGCGCAATACCCTCTTTTAAGCCTGCCGCCGGATCACACGCTTCACGACGCTTTACGCTGTCTTTTTGGCGTCACAGCGCTTTGCCTCGGACACCACACTGAGAACGCTGACGCTCAAGCCTCGTTTTCAACCTTCAACAGAGCGCCACCAACCTTCCATGTAAAAATCTATTATCCGCACTACAAGGCGAACATCCAGGTCTCGCTACGCGGAATGGCCCGGGAATACTGGACCTACAATTTACCGGCTGCTGGTGGTGCAGGGGTCTCCACTGGTGACCTCATCCAAACACGGGAATTTTCAGATGTAACGGTTACGCGGATTTGCCAATTGCTGGGCGCGCCCAAATGACTTCTCGGAAACACCAGCGGCAAGACAGCACCACGCCGTCCACGAGCAACGCCGATCTCCTATTTGGTGCGGAAGCTATTTCCCTGTTTCTTTTTAATGATCCCAAGTTTCGCCGTCGCGTATATCATTTGGCAGAAAAGCATAACCTGCCGAAATTCTACATTGGCTCAACGATCTGCGCGCGCCGCAGCCGGTTAAAAGAATGGCTGGATACCAAGGATCAGCCCACTGCATCCGGACAAGGCGGCGAGCCAGATGAAAACGAAACGTCGCCAATGCGGTGAGTGTTAGCCGAGAAGCGAAAGGGCTTCGTGTGTTCGCAACGGATCGAGAATAGCCCGTTCGGCATTCCTTCGCAAAATCTCTAGCCGTTGCTGCCGTCCAGTATCGTGAGTCAAGAAACACGTCCTGTCGTCACATGAAATTGCGGAAATCGAACAGGTCATCGACCATATTGGGATTCTGCTGAATGATGCGGGCGAAGCGCTGAGAATATTCAAGCGTCACCGGCAATTTCTTATAAAGCGTGTTGTTGTTCCAATCCATTTTCGTGAGGCCGAGTATGCCCGCACAGGTGTCGTGCCAGCCGCCGGAGCCCGTGAAGCGGCGAAGCAGCAACGGCGACGGGACGGGCTTGAGCGATCCCTCTTTGTAGACTGACTTGTTATCCCCCTCCATATGGACACCTTTCACGCTCCCTTGAGTCCACAGGAATGCCGTGTCGGTGGTCATCGTTATATGCGTGCCACGTGTCAGCGGATAGAAATCCGATTGCTGGTTTCTTCCGTAGGCAAGAGCCATCCAGTTCGATGATTTTATGATCTGAACCAGTTCGACTTCGGTGCGGTCATTGAATGCATCCAGCGCGCCCAGAATTTCCGCTTCCCTGAATGGCGTGTTCTTGTGAATCGTAACTTTCTTTGGCGCGCGCCCGGAATGCCCGCTTTGATAAATCTCAAGGCTGCGCGACATCACCGCGAGCATCTCATTATAAGAAAGATAAGGATTGCCACGAGGGTCCTGCGTGAAACCGCGTGTGTCATAGGCGACAAATTGAAACCCGGTTCCGTCCGGGTCGAAGACCTGGCTGCAGCACGTCGTATATTCGGTACCGTCGCCAGCCTTCTTCATCGCGTAACTGATCCCGATGAAAGCTTCGTCCGAATTCAAACCTGACAATTTCCAAGGAATTCCGCTTGCTTTAGCATATAGCGCGACGCTCAGGCCCCACATGACGTTGGCCCGGCAGGAGCGTCGTAAGGCGCTCTCCAGCACGATCTGGATAGGGATGCGCATCGGCGCGCAATATGCCTTCAGGAAATCGTGCAGATCGAAGCCGGGAGACTCAAAGCACGCCTCCCACGCATTCGGCAGGTAAATGGTCAGGACGTCAAACTCGGTCCGATCAACCAGAGTTTTTCCAATTGCATCGAATAGTTGGCGCGCCAACTCGATCCTGTTTCTCGCCCTGGCAAGATCGTCGAGGTCACTCGGCATTTCATATCGCGTGCGAGCGTCCCCGCTGGAAACGGGCGTCCGAAAGAGGGCTTCAAAGCCGGGATAGACAGGATAATAATTCTTCGCCTCGCGCGGCGTCGCAGGTCGCCCAAGTTCTCCAATGATGCTATCGAGCTTGCCCAGAAGCCCCTTTGGCGCCAGTTGCGCTAGGCGCACGCGTGCGGGAACGCCGAGGGTCTTGCTGTAGGGACCGTGGCTGATCAGACCGCGCAGTGGATGGCTGTCGGACATGCCACCTGCAAAGACAAGCTGAGGCTCAGGTACGACGGAATATCCGCTCAGCTCGGAAACATGCCGTGTCATGCGATGATCCTGCGGCTGAAGGCGGTCCGGCCGTTGATCGTGAAATGGGGATGGCCGGTATCCTGCGTGCCCTCCAACGGAGCGATGCCAAGATCGGCGCCCTTGTCAGCGGCCGGAAAAAGGAATGCGATCCAGGCGGAGAGCAAGGCATCGGACGGCTTGTTGAAACGCCCCCCGGTACGCTTGTCGAGAAAATCGACCGCCTGAATCCGCGCCCGCTTCGGCCAAATCCATACGATGGGCCTTAGTAGCAGCCAAAACTTTCCATCGATTTCCTCAAGGTCAAGCTTTACCGCTTCCGCCCACCACACCTCTTCCTGTCGCGGATATTCGTCGGTCGGCACTGTCAAAAGGCCCGGTATTTTCCCGAAGAGGGCCCCACCGACGCACCGCTCAAGGTCTTTGGCAAGCTCGGGAGCAGCTCGCGCCTTGTCGATGATGAGAACCGAGCCGCCGCGCCAGGTGCGGAACAACAACGGTTTGCCCCGCATCAGCGCCAGCCCGATGCCGCGTTCGATGAAGCCTTTCATCGGCAAGTTATTCGGGAGGTCGTGTAGCTCCTCCTCGATTGAGGTGGGCGCAAGTGATTTGAGATCGTCTCCAAAGGCATATCGAAGCGACACTTCGGAGCCCCACGCGAGCACCGAGCGCGCCTTCGTGCACACAATCATATTGTTCGATTTGGTCTCTGCCTCGTGGAGGTCTTTCCAATCCTTGGCCGTCGCGCACGTCAACTCCCAGCAGGTTGTCGGAAGTGCCGTTATAGGGAGCGCGTTCATTCGCAGAATGGGCGCGGCGACACCGGGTGGCATCAATGGAATGGCGACCGATTGCGCGCCGGTTCTTCCAATTTTTGCCGCGAGCGCCGGGTCGGGACCGGGTACTTGCTTCCAGATACGCGAGAGCAGCGAGTCGAATGTTTCGATCTCAACCCACTCGGCGCGGACCCCTTTGGCGCGCGCCCTGTTCAGCAGATCTTCAACCGCCTTGAGCGGCGGCCGGCCTTTTAGGCCCATCCAGTACAAGCCGTGCGGAAATGGGTTCAGGCCGTCGAGCACGCTCGAAAGAAGCCGCATCACGCTTTCATCGCGACCGCTGTAGCCGACAACGATCAGACCGAACCGATTGCACGCGTTGACGAGACATTTGCCGAGTTCGGCATTTTGCGCTTGCAAATCCGCTTCAAGATTTTTCAGGCTCGTGTAGCGAAAATCTCCGTGGAGCTTGCAGTAGATAGGAAATTGGTCAAGGTCGAGGGCCGCCTGGGCCGCGTAGCTGCCTTCCAGATGAAACGCAGCGATATCCCTTCCCGCAACTTCGGCGAGCGCTCGCTCGACGACCGTATCGAAGTTGGTCGTGAATACAGCCTTTATCAAGCCGGACGCCATTAGCCCGGCGAAGGCGCGATGGCCGAGGGTCAGCGACGAATTCTTTTCCGACAACATACCGTGCAGATAGTTTCGTTGCCGTTCGCCATCGGCGCCAAATATCAACTCAAAGCTGCGAGAGTACGCGGTGGGATCGTTCGTCCCCAGAAATCCGCGCGATGACATGAAGGCGCCGATCTTTTCGCGGATCGCCGCGTTCTGCAAATCGTTTGCAGAAATCGATTGCTGTTCTTCCGAGCAATAGTACCGCCGTTTCAAATCCCAAATAACGTCCGTCGCCGTAGGCAGCCCAGCGCTCTGTGACGCGCCGGCCCCTAAAAACCATGCGAACATGCCGGGCGCTTCGGACACTCGCCGAATGAAGTCAGCCTGATTCATGAACTGAGGCTAGCTTCGGCTTCCACGACGCACAACCGGGAATGGGCCTTCCGGGCTCCCACAGCGTGCTTTTCCCCTCAATGGAGAGCGGCATCCGCCGCATCATGGTTATCGGCAAGCAAGCCGATCTCTGCTGAGCGATCGCGTAAAGCGTCACGTCCCGAACAGATATCCAAGGTGTTATGAACTGACTCGGTGTGACGCGCCTGAAGCGCCCTCATTAGGAGGCATAAAAATGGATCCTATTGGTTAGACCCTCGCACTATTAGCGTATGAGCATTCCGTGCATTACCGGGGTAAGCCCCGTTGCCGCTTCAAAGCACCTACCCAACTACATGCGCAATTTTGGAAAGCGCAGCTTGATCCACAACTCTCACGGTAAGAAGTTGTCCCGCCGTCTCGAGATTCCGTAGATCCCACGCGACTCTTGGATCTCGGATCGGTAGCGACCCGTAGACTACTTGTACGTCCAGTCTCCTTCTGACCCCATAGTGTATCGACGCGGCTTGGTATGGGCGAAAAAGGCGTAAGAAAATGTACTCTGCCTGTTCGGAGGGTCTCGATCCGTATCTTCGCTCGAGTTCGTACCGCACGTCCGCGAAGAAAACGTTGGACGCCAACAATGAAAAAATCTGGGACAGTGCTTCGACAACGGTATGTTTGGGCGGCAAATCGAGGAGCGCTAAACGGTAGCGTCCGCGTTCATAGTTGCCGCGCACCGACACTGAAGCAGGGTCCGCGCGGAGCTCGCCATATTGCTCGACGGTGCGAACACTGTCCTTTACAAGTTCACTTCCGGCGACAGCAAGCAACAGATGGGCAGCGTCGGTCGGCCCCATCTCCGCGGCACCCCTTCCCCTCTTTGCTTTCGCGATCAGTCCTGCTTCACGGAGGTTCCGCAGGTGAACGTCGATCCGCTCCAAATGATCTTGCAGCGCAAGCGCTTCGGCGAGCGACTGTCTTAGTTTTCCCGGCGTGACCATTGCTTTCGAGAACGCCCTCCAGAAAAAAGAAATCGCTTGCTACCTTATTCGGGGTAAAACACCAAATCTAGCGCGGTTGGCGACGCCAGGTAGCGCCACACATTGCGCGTGCCGGGCTCACCATGGCTTCGGCGAGCCCAGCGAATGCGGTGGGCTCCAATATAGCGGCGGCATTTCGGGACGAATTTCGGGTACAACAAAGCCAATGCTAGTTTCAGCGCCGTCCTAAAATACTGTAATTACATATGTTCCGCCAAAATCGGCGCCGCGGCGCTCTAAAGGAATTGCGAAGAGAGCGATCTTGCACGCGGTTTCATCCTCGTTGTTTCCATTGAATTTCGACGGTCTTGGTGCGGTTGCAACTGTCTCCCACGACCTGATTCCGTTCAATTCGGGCACTTAATTCGGTCCGCTGTCGCCGAGAATCTTGTAAGGCGTGACCGCCGTAATGCTCGTGATATTGGCATCACTATGCAGGCCGGCCGCGATGCTGGTGCGCCCCACAGTCGTTCTTTACCTTGCCGCTGATCCCCAAGCATTTGTAGTGGGATGCTGCCGCCCGCGCTAGCGCGCGATAAAATTGGGCAGGCGGCGTTCGGCCGTGGCTTTCACGCCTTCCTTGAAATCGTCGGTCTTGCGCAAACGCGATTGCTCCTTCAACTCGTGTTCGGTGGCCGCGCGTACGCGGTCGGCCAATCCGTCGCGCATGGTGGCGCGCGTCGAGATGAGACCGAGCGGCGAATTGGTCGCGATTTCGGCAGCCAAATCCATTGCCGCACGGCGCACCTGGTCCTGCGGCACCAATACGTCCGCCATGCCCATCGCGTGCGCTTCGTCGCCGGTGACGCGGCGGCTGGTGTAGAACATCATGGCAGCCTTGGTCTGGCCGATCACCTCCGGCAGCGTCACCGTCAGTCCGAAGCCGGGATGGAACCCGAGCCGCGTGAAATTGGCGGCAAAGCGCGTTTCCGGGCAGGCGACGCGGAAGTCCGCCACCATGGCGAGGCCGAGGCCGCCGCCGACCGCGGCGCCGTGCACGGCCGCGACGATCGGCTTTTTTGTTTTGAACAGCCGCACGGCTTCCAAATACAGATGCTGCACGGCAGCTTCGCGGTTGAGTTCGCTCGGCCGCTGTCCATCCTTGTCGAGCGCCGAGCCGTCGCCGAAATTGGCGCCGGCGCAGAAGGCCTTTCCCTGTGCGGCCAGCACGATGGCGCGGCATTCAATTTTTTCGTCGAGTGCCTCGAGCGCCGAGGCGATTTCCTGAATGAGCGCGATGTCGAAGAAATTATTCGGTGGACGGCGGATTTCTATGAGCGCGACGTGGCCTGCCTTCTCAACCGCGATATCCTTAAACGGGCCCATCGGATTTCCTTTTTTATTCGGCGGCGGCGCGCGCTGCTGGCGATTGTCGCTTGACGATCAGCGCATCGACTATGGTGAGGCCTTCGCCCGCGTTGTGAACGATGACCGGGTTAAGATCGATCTCGGCTACGCTGTCGACGTGGTCATGCGCAAAATGCGAGAGATTGACCATGAGCGCGGCGAGTGCCGCGATATCCGCCGCCGGTTGCCCGCGCCAAGGGCCGAGCACTGCCGCTGCTTTCAGCCGTGCGAGCAAAGCGCGCGCGGCGGCATGATCGAGCGGTACCGGCGCGAGCGCCACGTCGCCAAGCGCCTCGACCATCGTCCCGCCGAGGCCGACCATCAAGAGCGGGCCCCAGTGGTCGTCGCGGCTGACACCGAGAATGACTTCGCGCCCGGGCCGCGCCATTTTCTGCACCAGCACGCCGTCGATGATCGCCGTGGGGGCATAGCGTTTGGCGGAAGCGAGCACACGCTCGTAAGCGGCGCGCGCTCTCTCGGCAGTAACATTGAGCGCGACGCCGCCGGCTTCGGTCTTGTGCGGGATATCGGCGGACTGAACTTTGAGCGCGACCGGGCAGCCAAAATTTCGAGCGACAGTTTCGGCGTCTTCGGCGGAATTAATGAGCGCGCCGGGTGCGTGGCCGTCGCCAATATCGTAGCAACTCAGAAACGGCATGGCATACCATTCGCACAGCACTGGAGCCGCGGCAGCGAGTTCGACGCTTACATTGTCGCGCGCCTTGCGCCGGTCTGCCGTCGGCGCGACTGGCTGCATGTCCTGCTTTGCCAAAGCCTCGCTCCGCGCCCGAAAATCCGCCAGCACGCGCATGGCGCGGGCGCAACTGTCGAGATTCTTGAACAGCGGATAACCGGCTTCGCTCACCACCTCGACGCTCTTTTCCGATGGCACCGTGTAGCTCCACAGGAAGACCGGTTTCTTGGTCTCCTGTGCGAGCGCGATCAGCTTCGCCTGATCGCCTTGCAGAAAGGCCGAGCGGCGCGCGGTCACCACCACCATCACGCCGTCGATTACGGGCGAGTCGGAGGCGAATTTCGCAAAGGCGGCGTAACCCAGCTTGAACACGCCCTGCGCGGTCGAATCGATCGGGTTCTGTGAGGTGCCGTACGACGGAATGATCGCGTCGATGGTCGCGCGTGTTGCTGCATCCAGTTCCGGCACTTCCAGTCCGGCGCGCACGCAGGCGTCCGCCATCCACACGCCGGCGCCTCCGGACGCGGTGCAAATCGCCATGCGCTTCCCCGCCGGCAGCTTATCGCCGCAGGTGATAAAGGCGGCGGCGAGATCGAGCATCTCGTCGAAGTCGCTGCCTTCGATCACGCCGTAGTGCTGGAATATCGCGCGGTAGGCCGCGTGCGAACCGGCGAGCGCCGCGGTATGCGAGGCGACCGCGCGCCGGCCCGGCTCGCTCTGGCCGATCTTGCAAACGATCAGCGGCTTGCCGAGGCGCATCGCTTTTTCGGCGACGCGGTGGAAGGTCTGCGGCGTTTTGACGTCCTCGAGCAGCACCAGGAAGACGTCGGTCTTGCCCTCGTCGAGCATGAAGTCGATGAGGTCGGATGTTTCGAGCGCCGCCTCGTTGCCGGTGGTGACCACGTAGCGAAATGTGAGATTACGCTCGCGCGCGCGGTCGAAAAAGGCAAAGCCGACGCCGCCGCTTTGCGAAATCACCGATACCTGTCCTTTGCCGAGCGGGATATTCGGACGGATGGGCCCGGCGCTCAGCTCCATGGCCGGCGAGAATGTCGGTATCAGGCCATTGGCGATGTTGGCGAAGCCTTCGGCGTTCGGGCCGGTCACCGCCATGTCGTAGCGCTTGGCAATGTCGCGGATCGCGCGTTGCATCTGGGCGCCGTCGCCGCCTTTCTCTTCCGCGAAACCGGAAGAGAGAACGACCGCGGCCTTGACGCCGGCGCGGCCGCAGCGTTCCAGTTCGTCCGGGATGAACTCGGCCGGGATGATGAGAATGGCGAGATCGGCCGGCTGCGGCAAATCGGCGACTGACGGATAAGCCTTGAGCCCTTGCACTTCGGCGGCGCTGCGGCTGACCGGATAGATCGTGCCGTCGAAGGGGTGACTCAGCATCGTCTCCAGAATGCGCCCGCGCAAGCCGTGCTTGTCGGATGAAGCGCCGACCACGGCCACAACTTTCGGCCACAATAATTTGACGATGTCAGGCACTGCCCGCTCCCATCATCTCAAGCCGAGCCCGCGCGCGATAATGCCGCGCAAAATTTCCGTGGTGCCGCCCTGGATCGTCAGCTTGGGCGCGATCTTGGTGGCGAAGGCGAGTTGCTCATAGAGCGTGCCGCGGTTGGTCTCGCCCGGCTCCAGAAAGGCGGCTAGTTCGCGCACGCGATCCGGCAGTTTCTGCTCCCAGAGGGTTCCGACGTCTTTCACGATCGAGGATTCTACCACCGGCTCCTTGCCGGCCTGCAACATGCCGGCGACCGAGATCGACATGCGGCGCAAGGTATGCAATTGCGCCACCAGCCGCCCGAGGCCTTCGGCACTGCGCAGATCGGGTTCGGGGCCGAGCGCGCGCACCAGTTCGCCCAGCACGTAATAAGTTTCCAGAAAGCGTTCCGGCCCGCTGCGTTCGTAAGCCAGTTCGCTGGTGGCCTGCTTCCAGGCGCCGTCGATTTCGCCGAGCACATGATCGTCCGGCACGAAGGCGTCGTCGAATACCACTTCGTTGAAATCGTGCTGCCCGGTCATCTGGATGATCGGATTGACGGTGATGCCGGGCGACTTCATATCGACCAGAAATTGCGTCAGCCCGTGGCGACGATTTTCGTTGCTCGGCGGCGACGTACGGAACAGGCCGAGCATGTAGTCGGCGATATGCGCGTTGCTGGTCCAGATTTTCGAACCGTTGATCTTCCAGCCGCTCTCGACCTTGGTCGCCTTGGTCTTGGCGGCGAACAGGTCGGAACCGGAATTCGGCTCGCTCATGCCGATGACAAAGCACAATTCGCCACGGCAAATACGCGGCAGGATGTCCTGTTTGATGTGTTCGGGCGCGTATTTCAGCAGGATCGGACCGCTCTGACGGTCGGCGACAAAATGCAGTCGCACCGGCGCGTTGGCGACGCGCATTTCCTCGGTGACGACGAAACGTTCGAGGAAACTGCGCTCATGACCGCCGTATTTTTTCGGCCAGGTCATGCCGATCCAGCCCTTGGCGCCGACGCGCTGGCTGAAGGCGCGGCTATGGGCGTCGCCATGGCCGGGCCGGTCGGGCGCGAAAGTGCCGGTGGCGACTTCCCCGGCGATGAAAGCGCGCACTTCTTCGCGCAGCCGGTCGCATTCCGGCGGCAATCTGATCTGATCGAAGTGGAGATCGCTGCTCATAGGCTGCCTTATCGCGACGCCAGCAGTGGCCAGAAGGTGTCGCCGCCGCGCTGTGCGACCATCGCGCCGAGCGTCGCCGCCCAATAACTTTCGTGGCCGAAATCGTCGCGCCACGACAACAGCCGCAGCGTGAAGCGATGCAGTACATGTTCATTGGTGAAGCCGATGGCGCCATGCACCTGATGCGCGATAGCCGACGCTTCGGCGCTGGCTTCGCCGCAGCGGATTTTCGCGGACGCCGCTTCCAGCAGCAGCGTATCGTCGAAGCGCGATGCGTATTCGACGGTGTCGGCGGCCGAGCCGGAAGCGGCGAGCGCCGCCGCGGTCTCGCCGGCGAGGCGTGCGAGATTCTGCTGCACGGCCTGGAATTTTCCGATCTTGCGTTCGAAGGCAACGCGCTCATTGGCGTATTCGACACTGAGCGCGAGCAACGTTTGCATGGCGCCGGCCGCCTGCACGCCGCGCACCACCGCGCCCATCGCCAACAACGAACGGGCAGCGAAACCGTCCGGCGCCGGTGCGCTGTGGACGGGAACCGCGCGTTCGAAGGTCACGGTGTTCGATGGCTCACCGGCGAGATTAAAACCTTCGCCGACGCGGCAGTCGGCGCTTTTGACGAGCGCGATTGTCATGCCAGCGTCGCTCGCGGCCAGCACGGCAATGTGACCGCATTCGGCGGCAAAGGGCACTCCACTGGCGCGCCCGCTGATGCTGCCATCCGGGTTCAGCGTCAACTTGTCGCGCGGGCGGGCCGGGGCGACCGTCATTGCTCCATCCGGCGGCTTCAGTTCCGCCTGCGCCAGCAGCCAGCCGGCCAGCAGCGTTTCCACGACTGGAACCGGTAGCGCAATACGCCCGGCGGCGGCGATGACCTCAAAACCTTCCGCCAGGCTGGCGCCGGCGCCGCCCAGCGACTCAGGCACCCAGGCATGCGCAAGCCCAGCGTCGCTGATGGCGCGCCAAAGTGGCGCCTTCCATTCGGCGTCGCGCGCTTTATTGACGGTCTGGGGATCGGCGAGGTCGGCGAAAATCCGCGCCGCCGTCGCGGCGACGATGTGGTCGCTCTCGGTCACCATTGCGGTTCCGGCCTTCCAATCGATAGCGGACGCCCCGCGCGGCGCGTGCTGCGTTTAAGCTGCCATCGTGGGGGCGGCCCGCACAATTGGCAAGCGCCCGCGCCGGCATCTGCTGTTGCGGTGCAACCGTTCCGGGTTGATCGGGCTACCCATACCGGGTAGCGTTATCGGCAAAGAAAACAATAAACAGACCGGCAGAGCACAAAGCACGGCCGGTCGGGTCACGGGGAGGAAACGATGCGAACAATTTTCGTTGCGCTGACGGCCGCTATTCTAAGCTGCTCCAGCATTGCCGGCGTGCAGGCGGCCGAGCCGAAGCACGGCGGGATTCTCAAATTCTATCACCGCGAAACGCCGCCCAGCCTTTCGATCATCGAAGAGGCGACCTTCTCCGTGAACGTTCCGGCGATGGGCGTGTTCAACAATCTCGTCATCTACGACCAGCACAAGCCGCAGAACAGCATGGACACGATCGTGCCGGAGCTGGCGACGAGCTGGGCCTGGAGCAAGGACAACAAAGAGCTGACCTTCAAGCTGCGGCACGGCGTCAAGTGGCATGACGGCAAGCCGTTCTCCGCCGCCGACGTCAAGTGCACCTTCGACCTGATCCAGGAGAAATCGAAGGACAAGTTCCGCAAGAATCCGCGCAAGGATTGGTATGCGAACGTGACCGACGTAACGGTCAAGGGCGACGACGAGGTGACGTTGCACCTGTCGCGGCCGCAGCCGTCGGTGCTGGCCATGCTGGCGTCGGGCTATTCGCCGATCTATTCCTGCCACGTGCCGGCCGCGCAGATGCGCACGCATCCGATCGGGACGGGTCCATACAAATTCGTCGAGATGAAGCAAAACGAATCGATCAAGTTCGTGCGCAACCCGGATTACTGGAAGAAGGGCCTGCCGTATTTGGATGGTATCGAATACACGATCATCAAGAACCGTGCGACCGCGGTGCTGGCTTTCGTTGCCGGCAAGATCGACGCGACTTTCCCGACCGAATTGACCTACGCGCTCGAGAAGGACATCAAGGCGCAGGATCCGAAAGCGGTCTGCGAGTTGAAGCCGATTAACGTGAACACCAACCTGATTCTCAACCGCGACGCGCCGCCGTTCGATAACGCGGACCTGCGCAAGGCGATGGCGCTCGCGCTCGACCGCAAGTCGATGATCGACATCGTCCTGCAAGGGCATGGCGATGCGGGCGGTTCGTTGCTGCCGCCGCCGGAAGGCGTCTGGGGCATGCCGCCGGAGATGCTCAAGACCATCGCTGGTTATGGCGACGTCAACAAGGCGCGCGAGCAAGCGCGCGCGATCCTGGCCAAGCTCGGCTATACCGCCGAGAAGCCGCTCAAGATCAAGGTCTCGACCCGTAACCTCGCGACCTATCGCGATCCGGCGGTCGTCCTGATCGACCAGCTCAAGACGATCAATATTGACGCTGAGCTGGACCCGGTCGAATCCGGCGCCTGGTTCGCCAAGGTGGCGCGTAAGGACTATTCCGTCGGTCTCAACCTGACGGGCAACGGCATCGACGATCCCGATCAGGACTTCTACGAGAACTTCGCCTGCGGGTCACAGCGCAACTACACGCATTACTGCAACAAAGAGCTGGAAGCGCTGTTCGACAAGCAGTCGGCCGAGACCGATCCGACCAAGCGCAAACATCTGGTTTGGGAAATTGACAAGAAGATCCAGGACGATGTCGCGCGGCCGGTACTGTTTCACGCCCGCACCGGCATGTGCATGAAGCCGGAGGTCAAGAACCTGACCGTCATGAACGGCGCCTATAACGGCTACCGTTTTGAGGACGTCTGGCTCGACCGGTAAAAAGTTGCCGCGCGCAATGACGGCAGCCGTTTAACCGCGGCTGCCGTCTCGCTTGGACACTATCGGCCGGTGGGACGGCTGCTAAGTGTCTTTCCCCGCTGATACTGGGAGGTTGAGTTGGGGAGCTATCTGATCAGACGCTTCTTCTTGATGCTCCTGACGCTGTTCGGCATTTCCGTGCTGGTGTTCACGATGCTGCGGGTAGTGCCCGGCAATATCGCGGATATCCTGTTCGATTCCGCCGGCATGATCGACACTGCCGAGAAGGCGAAGCTGGAAACCGAGTTCGGCCTCGATAAACCCATTGTCGTGCAATATGTCAGTTGGATCGACGGCCTGGCGCATGGCGATCTCGGCTATTCTTACGTGTCGGAGAAACCGGCGCTCGACGAGATCGCGCCGCGCATTCCGATCACCGCCAAGCTCGCTGGGCTGGCGCTTCTATTTTCAATCGTGTTCGGCGTGCCGCTCGGCGTTATCAGCGCGGTCAAACAGAACTCCAAGCTCGATTACGTGCTGCGGGTGGTCAGCCTGAGCGGATTGTCGATGCCGTCCTTCTGGCTCGGCCTGTTGATCCTGATGGGCTTCGTGCATTTCTTCGGCACCATCCCGATCTATACGACGCCGCCGGTCGGCTTCTGGAATTCACTCGCGCTGTTCAGCGTGCCGGCCGCCGCCGTCGGTTTCCGTTCGTCGGCGCTGGTGATGCGGCTGACGCGCTCCTCGATGCTGGAAGTGCTGCGACAGGACTACATTCGCACCGCGCGCGCCAAAGGCGCGGCCGACCGCACGGTCAATTATCACCACGCCCTGCGCAATGCGATGCTGCCGGTGGTTACCGTGATCGGAATCGAAGCCGCCTTCCTGATGGGCGGCCTGATCGTGACCGAAACGGTGTTCAATATTCCGGGCGTCGCGCGCTTTCTAGTCGAGGCGATCCGCTGGCGCGACTATCCGATCGTGCAGAACCTGGTGATGTTCATCGCCATCGTCGCGGTCTCGATCAATTTCCTGGTCGATCTGCTCTATGCGGCGCTCGACCCGCGCATCAAGTATTCGGGGTAGCGCATGATCCTGAAAAGTGGGAATCGGTTTTCGAATAAGATCATGCGCAAAATTGGAATGTGAGCCGATGGCCATCATCGATATCGTCCCCGGACCGGTTGCGCGCAGCGAGCGCGGCGAGGGCGTGTGGTCGAAAATCCGTTACCACGCTGCCGCGCATCCACTCGGCGTGGTCGGCGCCGCCATCATGCTGGTGTTCGTATTCTGCGCAATATTTGCCGATTTCATCACCGGCTACGATCCGATCCGCACCAATGCGGTTGTCGCTCTGACGCCGCCGACGCACGCGCACTGGTTCGGCGCCGACAACATGGGGCGCGACATCTACAGCCGCATCATTTACGGCGCGCGCATTTCGCTCGCGGTCGGCATCGGCTCGACCGCGCTCGGCTGTTTCTTCGGCGTCATGCTGGGGCTCGCGTCCGGCTACATCGGCGGCTGGGTCGATCTCGTCATCCAGCGCATCGTTGACGTGTTGCAGGCGGTGCCGCTCCTGGTGCTGGCGCTGGTGATGGCGGCGGCGCTCGGCCCGGCGCTTGATAACACCATTATCGCGATCGCGATCCCGCTCATCCCCTATACCGCGCGTGTCGTGCGCGCCAGCACGTTGACGTTGCGCGAGCAACCTTTCGTTGAGGCGGCGCGCGCCGTCGGAATGAGCGAATTCCGCATCGCGGTCCGCCACGTGCTGCCCAATACGCTGGCGCCGTTGATCGTGATCGCCACCGCGCAGCTTGGGGCCGCCATTCTGACCGAGGCCTCGCTGTCGTTCCTTGGCCTCGGCGTTCCGGAGCCGCATCCGTCCTGGGGCCGCATGCTGTCTGAATCGGCCGCCGAATATGTCCGCATCGCGCCCTGGCTGGTAATCTTTCCCGGCGCCGCCATCAGTCTTGCCGTGTTCGGCACCAATCTGTTCGGCGATGCGCTACGCGACATTCTCGATCCGCGGCTGAAGAACTGATGACTTTGTCTCACGACGCCACTCCGCCAAGGCCGCTGCTCGAAGTCGACAACCTGCGCACAGTGTTCGATCTGCGCTACGGCCTGGTCAAGGCGGTCGACGGCGTCAGCTTTTCGCTCAAGCCGAGCGAGACGCTGGCGATCGTCGGCGAATCCGGCTGCGGCAAGAGCATTACCGCGCTCTCCTTGATGCGGCTGGTGCCGGACCCTCCGGGCCGCATCGCCGGTGGCTCCGTCAAGCTCGATGGCATCGATCTGCTCACGCTTGACGACGAGGCGATGCGCGCCGTGCGCGGCAAGGACATCGCCATGATCTTCCAGGAGCCGATGACCTCGCTCAATCCGGTGCTGACCATCGGCAGCCAGATCGCCGAGACGCTGCTGTTGCATGAGGCGATCAATCGCGAGCAGGCGGCGGCGAAGGCGGTCGAGATGCTGCGGCTGGCGCGAATTCCGGAGCCGGAACAACGCGCGAAGGAGTATCCGCATCAACTGTCGGGCGGCATGCGCCAGCGCGCCATGATCGCGATGGCGCTCGCCTGCAATCCGAAAGTGCTGATCGCCGACGAGCCGACGACAGCGCTCGACGTTACCATCCAGGCGCAGATTCTCGACATCATGCTGGAACTGCAACGCGAACTCGGCACGGCGATCATCCTGATCACGCACGATCTCGGCGTGGTGGCTGAAACCGCGCAGCGCGTCATCGTCATGTATGCCGGCCGCAAGGTGGAGGAGGCGCCGGTCGAGGAATTGTTCGCGCGTCCGCAGCATCCTTATACGCACGGGCTGATGGCCTCAATCCCGCGGTTGTCGCTGATGCGCGGCGACACGGCCCAAGCCAACCGTTTGCAGGAAATTCCCGGCATGGTGCCGTCGCTGGCCGACCTGCCGGAAGGTTGCGTGTTCGCACCGCGCTGCGTGCATGCGATAGATCGCTGCCGCGCCGAATATCCGCCGTATGAGGAAAAGCGGCCGCGCCATTGGGCGGCCTGCTGGCGCTCGCGCGAGCTTTACGGTGACAACGATGCTTGAACGCGCGGCGAACAATACAGTTAATGCGGGGCAAGCGCCGGTGCTGGAAGTGCGCGACCTCAAGAAGCATTTCCCGATTAGCAAAGGCCTGTTGCAGCGGGCCGCCGGCACCGTTTTCGCCGTTGATGGCGTCAGCTTCTCGATTACGCCGGGTGAGACGCTCGGCCTGGTCGGCGAATCGGGCTGCGGGAAGTCGACGGTCGGGCGCACCGTTCTGCGGCTGATCGAGCCTACCGGCGGCGAGATCAAGATCGACGGCACAGATATCACGCATCTGAGCAAGCGCGATTTGCGGCCTTATCGCCGGCAGATGCAGATCATCTTTCAGGACCCATTTTCCTCGCTTGATCCACGCATGTCGGCCGGCGATATCGTGGCCGAGCCGATGCGGGTGCATAAGACATTTGAAAGAGCCGATATCAGAGGACGCGTCGCTGAACTGTTCGAGCGCGTGGGCTTGCGCAAGGCGCAGATGGACGCCTATCCGCATCAGTTCTCCGGCGGGCAGCGCCAGCGCATCGGCATCGCGCGCGCTTTGGCGCTACAGCCGAAGCTGATTATCGGCGACGAGCCGGTGTCGGCGCTCGACGTGTCGATCCAGGCGCAGGTGCTCAACCTGATGATGGATTTGCAGGCCGAGATGGGGCTCGCCTATCTCTTCATCTCGCACAACCTGGCCGTGGTCGAGCACATCAGCCACCGCATCGCCGTGATGTATCTCGGCCGCATCGTCGAATATACCGACAAGGTGACGCTGTTCACCTCGCCGGGGCATCCTTACACCGAGTCGCTATTGGCCGCCGTGCCGGTGCCCGACCCGAAGATCAAGCGCAAGAAGCGCGTGCTACAGGGTGACGTGCCTAGCCCGGTCAATCCGCCCTCCGGCTGTCATTTCCACACGCGCTGCCCCTATGCGGTCGAGCGTTGCCGGGTGGAGCCCCCGTTGCTGCGGGAGATAAAACCGGGTCAGATGGTGGCGTGCCATTTGAGATAGGAAGACCACCGCATGCGCGCCGGCGTTTCCAAGATCAATCCTAACCCGTTCACGACCCGGCCCGAGATCGAAGGCACCTTCGGCGTGGTCGCCACCACGCACTGGATTGCCACCGCGGTCGGCATGGGCATATTGGAGCGTGGCGGCAACGCCTTCGACGCGGCCTGCGCCACCGCCTTCACCTTGCAGGTGATCGAGCCGCATCTCAACGGGCCGGGCGGCGATGTGCCGGTCATTCTTTACGATGTGAAGCGCGGCAAGCCGGAAGTGATTTGCGGGCAGGGGCCGGCGCCGCAGGCTTTGACCATCAAACATTTCCGCGATCTCGGCCTCGACATGGTGCCTGGCACCGGCCTCCTGGCGGCCTGCGTACCGGGCATGTTCGAGACCTGGATGCTGCTGCTGCGCGACTACGGCACCATGCGAGTCGAGGACGTGCTGGCGCCGGCGATCTACTACGCGCAAAGCGGACATCCGCTTTTGGAACGCGCCAGCGCCACCATCGCCATGGTCGAGGATTTGTTTCGCGATCATTGGCCGACCTCGGCTGCCGTCTATATGCCGGACGGTCGTGTGCCTGCGCCAGGCGTCATGTTCACCAACAAGCGGCTGGCGGAAACCTACAACCGTATTTTGAGAGAAGCGCAGAGCGCCGGTGGCGACCGGGCCGCGCAAATCGAACGCGCGCGCAAAAGCTGGTCGCAGGGATTTGTCGCCGAAGCGATCGACAAGTTCTGCCGTGCGCAAAAGGTTATGGACGTGTCGGGCGAGCCGCATGCGGGTGTGCTGACCGGCGCCGACATGGCGCGCTGGCAGGCGCATGTCGAAGCGCCGCTCACCTATGATTACGGCCGCTACACCGTCTGCAAGGCCGGCATCTGGAGTCAGGGGCCGGTGACCTTGCAGCAATTGGCGCTGCTCAAAGGTTTCGAACTCGACGGGCTCGATCCGGCGGGGCCGGAGTTCATTCACCTGCAAGTCGAAGCGGCCAAGCTCGCTTTCGCTGACCGCGAGGCGTTTTACGGCGATCCCGACTTCGCCAAGATTCCTGCCGACGTCCTACTGTCGGATAGCTATAACGCCTTGCGCCGCAAGTTGATCACCGACCGCGCCTCGCTTGAGCTTCGCCCCGGCGTCATCGAAGGATTCGGCGGCGAAGTGCAGATGCACGTGACCGACGGTCCGCGTCTGGCGGTCGGCAGTCTCGGCGCCGGCGAGCCGACCGTCGGCCGCATGGGCACGGTCAACGGCGACACCGTGCATTTCGACATCATCGACAAGGCCGGCAACATGGTGTCGTCGACGCCATCGGGCGGCTGGCTGCAATCCTCGCCGGTCATTCCGGAACTCGGCTTTTGCCTCGGCACACGCGCACAGATGTTCACGCTCGACGAAAACCATCCGGCTGCTTTGATGCCGGGCAAGCGTCCGCGCACCACGCTGTCGCCGACTTTGGCGCTGCGCGATAAGGAACCTTACCTTGTCTGGGGCTCGCCGGGTGGTGACCAACAGGATCAGTGGATCACGCAATTTTTCCTGCGGCATGTCCATGCTGGCATGAACATGCAAGAAGCGATCGACGCGCCGGCCTGGCACTCTGAGCATTTCCCGATTTCATTCTGGCCGCGCACCTCGCGGCCGGGCGTGCTGGTGGTGGAGGAGCGGGTGCCGGAAGCGACCATCAACGCGCTGCGCGCGAAAGGCCACGAAGTCGAAGTGGGGCCAGCCTGGTCGGAAGGTCGTTTGACCGCCGCCTCGCGCGTCGGCGAGCGGCGCCGCGCCGCTGCCAATCCGCGCGGCATGCAGGGTTATGCGGTGGGGCGCTGAATAATTAGAGCGGCGGCAGCCGCGCTTCGGCTTCTCTGGCAGCGCTCTCCATGGTCATGAACACCGCGTCTTTCGCACGCATGCGGTCGACCAGATTTTCCAGCGCCAGCATGCGATAGCCGCGTCCGATCACGAAAGGATGCATGGTGTAAGTCAGCACGCCCCACTCAACCGCCTTCTTCATGTAGAGAAATTCATCGAGCCAGTTCTGCATTACGTCGCGCGCGTTTTGCAGGCCCGGCATGATGGTTTGCTCGGTGCGCAGGAATTCGAAATGTGGAAAGTCGTCGAGCGACCATGAAATCGGCATTTCGATCAGAGGTGTCGGTTCGCCGAAATGAAACGGCTCGCCGAGTTTGCCGACATCGCCACGCCGTGCGCGATAGGGCAGATAATCCGAACCCATCAGGCTCGATTCATATTTGAAGCCGTGCTTGAGCAGGAGGTCGATGGTGTTCTCGCTCAGGTCCCAGGACGGCGAACGATAGCCGCGCGCTTTCTTGCCGGTGAGCGCCGCAATGGCGTCGTTGGCGCGCACGATGTCGGCTTCCTCCTGCTCGTGCGTTTGCGTGGCCGGTGGGATATGTGCCCAGCTATGATGCGCAATCTCGTGACCGGCGGCGACCACGGCCTCGCATTCGCGCGGCCAGCTTGCGATGGTGAAGCCGGGCGTGAACCAGGTCGCTGCGATTTCGCGTTCTTTGAGAAACGCTAAAAGGCGCCGCGCGCCGGTGACGCCGAATTCGCCGCGCGACAGCGCCGACGGCGTGGTCATGCCGCGCGAGATCAGGCCCGCCTGCGTGTCGAAGTCGAACGTGAGACAAACGATGTGGCGTGGCACGGAGTGACCTTGCGGAGTACGAAGACGGCGCATCATACTACGGCCAACGACAAGACGGCGAGGGGATATGGCGCTCAAGGACATCGGCATCATCGTCAACGGCGCCACCGGCCGCATCGGCTCGACCCAGCATCTCGCCAATGCGTTGGGGCCCATCCGCGCCGAAGGCGGGCTGGACGTGAGCGGCGAGCGCGTCATGCCGCGCCTGCTGCTGGTCGCGCGCAATGCCGCGAAACTTGCCGACATCGCCAAAATCCACGGCGCGGAGTGGACGACCGATCTCGACGCCGCGCTGGCGCGCCCCGAATTTTCGATTTTCTTCGACGCGGCGGCGACCCGGCAGCGGGTTTCGGCATTGTCAAAAGCCATCGCCGCCGGCAAGCACATTTATAGCGAAAAACCGGTGGCGCCGACGGTGGCCGAAGGGCTCGAACTGCTGCGCGCGGCGCAGAAGCGCGGGCTGAAAACCGGCGCGGTCGAAGACAAGGTGAACCTGCCGGGCCTGCGCAAGTTGGCGCGGCTGGCCGCCGAAGGTTTTTTCGGCCGCGTGACCGGCTTCAAGCTCGAATTCGGCTGGTGGGTGTTCGACGGCGCTGAGCGTCCAAGCCAGCGGCCAAGCTGGAATTACACCAAGAGCAGCGGTGGCGGCATGACCTCGGATATGTATCCGCATTGGCGCTACATCATCGAGGATATCTTGGGGCCGATCCGCCGCGTCGTCAGCGCGGTTATGACCGCGCAGCCCGAACGCATCGACGAGCAAGGCGCGCGTTTCACGGTCGATGTCGACGATAGCGCCGTTACGATGCTGGAGATGGAAAGCGGCGCCCTCGGCACCATCGTTTCAAGCTGGGCGACGCGGGTGCGGCGCGATGATCTCGTTACGCTACAGATCGATGGCACCGGCGGCTCCGCGGTCTCCGGCGTGCACCGGTGCTATGCGCAGAGCGCGGCCGATACGCCGTCGCTGAAACATATCAATCCCGACACCGACAGCGGCATCGATCATTTCGTCGCCTGGCGCGAAGTGGATAATGCGGGATCTCACATCAATCCTTATCGGGTCGGCTGGGAGGCATTCCTCCGCCATGTCGTCGCCGGCACGCCGTTGCGCAGCGATTTGACCGCGGGCATTCGTGACGTACAACTTGTCGAGGCGTGCACCCGCAGCGCCAGCGAAAGAAGATGGGTGGACCTCGATGACATCGCCTAAACGTACCGCCTTCGTCACCGGCGCCTCGACCGGGCTCGGCTACGCCGTCGTCTGCGCATTGGCACGCGAGGGTTACGATCTCGCCGTCGCCGATCTCAATATCGGCATGTTCGAGGCGCTGTTGCAGGATGAGGCGTTGAAAGGTCGCAAGGTGGTGCCGTTGCGGCTCGATCTGCGCAAGGAGGACGATATCGCGGAAGCCTTCGCGGCGGCCGTCAGCGCTTTCGGCGCCATCGACATTCTGATCAACAATGCCGGGCGCGCGCTCTTGAAGCCGGTGGTCGACGTCACCTGGGCCGATTGGGACGATGTGATGAACATCAATCTCAAGGGCGCTTACTTTCTGTCGCAGAAGTTCGCCGTGCATTGCCTGGCGCGCAAGGCGCCGGGCGCCATCGTCAGCCTCGCCTCGACGCATGGTATGACAGGTTTGGCCGGCCGCTCGGTCTACGGAATTTCCAAAGGCGGTATCATCCAGATGACGCGCATGCTGGCGATTGAATGGGCCAAGGACAATATCCGCGTCAACGCGGTGGCGCCGGCGACCGCGCTGACGCCATCGCGCCAGAAAATACTCGACGCAAAGATGCGCGAGACCATGCTGATGCGCATTCCGTCCGGCCGCTTCGTTACGCCGGAGGAGATCGCAGCGGCGGTGTGTTTCCTCGCCGGGCCGGGTGCGGCGTCGATCACCGGCCATACGCTGCCGGTCGATGGCGGGCTGGTGACGAACTAAAAGTTATTGAGTGAGGCACAGCCCGTGATCGGGCTGGAACGACAGATAAACCTTCTGCCTCGGCTCCAACTGCTCGTAGTGGTCGACCTGGATGCCGACCTCGTGCCGGCCGACCTTGACCCGGCATTCCAGCATGTTGCCGAGGTAGATCGTGTCGATCACTTCGCCCTCGAAAATATTGCCGATGGGAGCGCCGGACGGCGCTTCGAGATGCAGGGCGATGTCTTCCGGTCGCAGGCTTAGCGTCATCGCCTGGCCCGAAACGGCGCCGTCGCCGCCGATGGCCTGCACGCGCAACGGCGCGCGGCCTTCGCCGAGGGTAATTTCCATGTCGCAGAATGCGCCGTTGCGGCCAAGCAGGACACCCGGCATCAAATTGGCAACGCCGATGAAATTGGCGACGAAAGTATTGGCCGGCCGCGCATAGATTGTCTGCGGATCGCCGATCTGCTGGATGACGCCCTTATCCATGACCACGACGCGGTCGCTCATCACCAGCGCTTCGCTCTGGTCGTGCGTGACGTAAATCGAGGTGATGCCCACTTCCTTTTGCAGTCGCACCAGCTCGACGCGCATTTGCTCCCTGAGCTTGGCGTCGAGGTTTGACAAAGGTTCGTCGAACAGAACGACGCGTGGCTCATAGACGATGGCGCGCGCAAGCGCGACGCGCTGGCGCTGGCCGCCGGACAGTTGGGTGGCGTAGCGGTCGGCGAGCGGCCCAAGCCCGACGAGTTCGAGCGCGCGCATGGTGCGTTCCTTGATGGCGGCGTCGGAGGCACGCCGCACCCGCAATCCATAGGAGACATTGTCGAATACGGTCATGTGCGGCCAGACCGCGTAGCTCTGGAACACCATGCCAATATTGCGTTCTTCCGGCGCCAGATAAATGCCGCGCGCAGGCGCCGCCACGATGTCGCCGCCGATGCGAATCTCGCCGCCGTCCGGCCGCTCAAGGCCCGCGACGCAGCGTAACGTGGTGGTCTTGCCGCAGCCGGAGGGTCCCAGCAGCGTAACGAATTCACCTTCGGTAACCGAGAGGCTGACATCGTTGACCGCCAATTGGCTGCCGAAATTTTTTTCAAGCCGGTCGATCTCGACCATCGGCCGGCCGCCGCCGTTGATGCGTTCGCCGTTCATGGCGCCACCGCCAGCGTGTGTTCCGGATCGAGCCGCAAATAGACCTTCTCGCCCGCCTTCAGCCCCGCGCGTGGATGCGTCATCACTTTCCACTCGTACTCGCCCCAGCGCACCCGGCAGTCGATGCAATTGCCGAGGAAGATGGCCTGGATCACTTCGCCCTCCAGATTGTGCCCGCCGTTCTGGCGGGTCGCCTGGATATTCTCGGGCCGCACCGAAATCACCGCCTCGGCGCCGGCGGTCAAGCCGGGCGCCAGCAGGCAGGGGAATTGGATGGTACGGCCGTCGCGGGTGACTTCCACCTCGCCGCGGCCGTGGGCGGTCACCGACGCGACGCGGCCTTTCAGCAGATTGACGGTGCCGATGAAGTTGCTGACATAGGCGTTGACCGGATGGGCGTAGATGTTGCGGGGGGCGCCGCGCTGTTCGATATGGCCCTTGCTCATGACGATGATCTCGTCGCTCATCACCAGCGCCTCGGCTTGGTCATGCGTGACGTAGATCGAGGTGATGCCGACTTCGTTCTGGATGCGCTTGAGCTCCACCCGCATCTGCTCGCGCAGTTTCAAATCGAGGTTCGACAAAGGCTCGTCGAATAGCAGCAGCCGCGGCTTCGAAACGATGGCGCGGGCAAGGGCCGCGCGTTGCTGCTGGCCGCCGGACAATTGCGTTGCCAGTTTACTTGCCATGTCGGTCAGCCCGACCAGCTTGAGGACGTTCGCGACGCGGTCGTCAATTTCAGCGCGCGCAATTTTTCGGATTTCGAGAGGGTAGGCGACATTCTCCTTAACCGTCATATGCGGCCAGATCGCGTAGCTCTGGAATACCATGCCGATGTCGCGCTGCTCCGGCGGCATGAAGATGCCGTCGGCCGGCGAGGTATAGAGCACGTCGCCGACGCGGATCGATCCGCCGTCGATCGGGTGCAGCCCGGCTATGCTCATCAGTGTGGTAGTCTTGCCGCAGCCGGAAGGTCCGAGCAGCGTCAGAAACGTGCCCTTTGGTATAGAGAATGAGATTCCATCCACCGCCCGGTCAGTGCCGAACAGTTTGACCATGTCCTTGACCTCGACGTAAGGAGCCGCGTTCTTGCTTTCCATCGCGTGCGCGCCGCTCCTCCTCATCAGGCCGTCAAGGCTTCACGCCCGGCCACGCGCCGGAAGATGAAGATGCAGATCAGCAGCACCACGGTCTGCGCCATCGAGAGCGCCGCGGTCAGCGTTTCGTTTTCGTAATTGCTCAGGTAATAGACGCCGACCGACAGCGTTTCAGTGCCCGAACTGTACAGGATGATCGAGATCGACAGTTCGCGTAAGAAAATGATGAACAGCAGCACCCAGCCGGCAAAGATGCCGGGCTTGAGTAGCGGAATGGTGATGCGCCGCAGCGTCGTGAACCATGACGCGCCGGCCATGCGCGAGGACTGATCGAGTTCTTCCGAAATCGCCAGCATCACCGACGACACGTTACGCTGGCCGTAAGGAAAAAAGCGCGTGATGTAGCCGAGCAGGATGATCCAGAGCGTCGCGTAGATCGGCGTTTTGATGTAGGTGACCAGCACGCCCATCGCCAGCACGATACCGGGGAAGCCGACCGGCACCACGCAGAGGAAGTCAAGAAGCCGCGCGCCGACGCCTTTGGTGCGGTGGATCATGTAGCTGATCACCAGCGCCAAGATCATCGCGATGGTGGCGCCGACGAAAGCGAGGATGAAACTGTTGTAGATGCCGTTGGTCGCGGCCTTGATGTGATCGGGCCGCCACCAGAACAGCGTGCGCTGGTAGTTGATGAATGTGAGATCTTTCGGAATGATCTCGGCCTGCCAGACCGGATGCAGGCTCACCACCAGCAGGCACAGGATCGGTAGAATGACGGCGACCACCAGGAACGTCACGTTGTAGGCGAGCGCCGCCCATTTCCATGCGCCGAGGTCGATGACGTTGGGGCGGAAGCCCTTGCCGGTCACGGTGGTGAACGAGCGCGGCGCGATATAGCGCTGCTGGATCCAGATCAGGAACACGGTGATGATGCCGAGCGTCATGCTCATGGCGGCGCCGAGGTATAAATTGGCGTCGTCGCCGACCGCCTTGGAGAAAATCTGCGTGGTCAGGGTCTGCCAGCCATAAGGCGCCGACAGTTTGAACGGTACGCCGAATTCGCCCGCGCTGGTGACGAAAACGATGATCGCGCCCGACAGGATGCCCGGCGCCACCAGCGGCAGCGTAATGGTGGTGGCGGTGCGAAGGAGGCCCGCGCCGGTGGTACGCGCTGAATCTTCCAGCGAGGGGTCCATGCGGCGCAGCGAACCGACCACGAATAGATAAACCAGCGGCGCAAAGAAAATGCCGGTCACCCAAACCACGCCCCAGAGATTATCGACATTCAGAATATTGCCGTGCGCCCCGAGATAATCGCGCGCCCAGCTGTTGAGGAGCCCGGTTTTGCCGCCGGCAAGATTGTGCCAGGCAATGGCGCCAACGAAGGGGCTGAGGAAAAACGGAATCAGGTTATAGGGCTCGAGTCTGTCGCGGCCCGGGCAATTGGTGCGCGCATTGATCCAGGCGAGCGAGACGCCGAGAAAGGTCGCCAGTACGGTAGAGCCGGTGCTGACAATCAGCGTATTGACGAAGGCCTTCGGGATGATGCGGTCGGTATAAAGCGTTCGGTAATTGTCGAGGCCCCAGACGGTATCGAAGCCGCTCGAATCGAGCACGCGGAAGCTCGAGATCACCAGCACCAGCAGCGGCAAAATAACCGCGGCGGCGACGACGATGCTGACCACGAGCGTCGCCACCGTCTCCTGCGTGACCAGACTGCGCCAGCGGCCTGAGACCGGCGCCGCAAGGTTCGCGTCCGTCAAGGATTGCGTACTCATGTGGCTGCTCGCTTTTAACGATGCGCACAGACCGCGCGTGGCGGCCCGCTTTTACGGGCCCCGCCATCGCGGCGAGGCCCGTCAATATTCGAAGCGGACGCGCCCTACTGGAACACAGCCTGCCAGTCGGAACGCAACTGCTTGAACTTGCCTTGCGCAGCCACCCAATCCTTCAGACCGAGCATCTTGGTGGTCTTGGTGTCGAACAGATAGTCCTTGGCTTCCGCCGGCGGCTCGTAGTCCTTCATGAAGCTGTACATCATTTCGCCGGTGACGAAGATGTCGGTGCCTTCCTTGCTGAGCAGGAATTCGATGAACAGCTTGGCCGCGTTCGGGTGCGGCGCGCCCTTGATCACGGCGGCCTGGTTGCCGAGCATGACCTGGCCTTCCTTGTAGGTGCCCCACTTCAGCACTTTTTTGAGCTCCGGCTTCTTCAGGATGTCCTGGTAGGCGCGGCCGCTCAGGTTCCACATGTCGAGCGGACGCTGGCAGGAAACGACCATCTGCATTTTCGGTTCGGTCCGGAATTCGATGAGCGGATCGGTCGCCTTCATCTTCTTCCAAAGGTCGGCGAGATTGACGCCGGCTTCTTCAATCGACAACGCGGTGTTGTCGTAGGTGAAGCTCTTGGTCAGGTCGGACATGATGGTCTTGCCCTTCAACTCGGGCTTGGTCACGTCGGCGTAGGAATTCGCGGTGAAGTGCTCCATGCCGGGGCAGGAACTGTTCCAGACCGGCTGGAACGAATAAGCGAAGGGCACCACGACATAAGGATAGTTGAAATATTGACCAGCCGCCTTGGCGCCAGCTTCGTGGTTTTTCCAATAGCCGCTATCGAGCTTTTCGAAGGCGCCGCGCTTGGAAGCTTCGTCGAAGAATCCGGGCGCGCTGACGATCAGGATATCGACGGTGTGCTTGCCGGCCTGAATTTCCTGGCGAGTCTGCGCCACGGTCGCGCCGGTGCCCTTGCGTAAATTGTTGAACTTGAAGTCGGGTCCCAGATTGTACTTTTTGACGAAACCTTCGCCGAGGTGCTGGCCGGTCCAATCGCTGAATTGCGGATTAAGAACGATGACCGAGCCTTCTTTCTTGGCGCCGTCGATCAGCGCTTTTTCCTGGGGCGTGAAGTCCGCGGCATAGGCCGACGCGGTGGCGGCGATCATGGCCGCGGCGGCGAACGGCGCTGCAAGCGTTACGATGTTAGCAAATGCCCGTGCCGTGTGGCGTGAGCCCATGTAATCCTCCCATTGACGTTTCCCAAATTCGAGTCGGCTCGCCGGCGTGACGCCGGTTCCGATTATTTTTTATCCGTTTCCGTCCGGCGGCTGGACCGGGCGGCACCCTATTTAACCGCATAACTCCTACCCAATGCAATTTATGTCTTCCGGTGCGGCAATGTCGCAGTGCCGCATTTGCAGGCGCATCAGTGCGACATGACGAAATTCGCACGGGCCGGCTCACGGCAACGTTGCAATGGCAACCACGGCGGCGCTAGCCTTCGGCCGTTCTGGGAGGCATCGGCTTGAAGATCGGAATTATGCTGGGCGACGACATCGGTCATGAAGTCGTTCCCGAATGCGCCAAGGTGATGCGGGCGGCGGCTCAGCGTACCGGCCTCATTGTCGAATGGCAGACATTGCCGCTTGGCCGGCAGGGCCATGAGGAGCACGGCAATACGCTACCCGAAATCACCGAAAAGGCGCTGTGGGGCCTCGATGGCTGGATCATGGGCCCAATCGGGCACGCCGCCTATCCGCGCAACGACCCCACCTGGGTAATGCCGGCGGTGCGCAAAAAATATGAACTGTTCGCCGCTGTGCGCCCGTCACGGTCGTTTCCGAACATTCATTCGATTCACAAGGACGTCGATATCGCCTTTGTGCGCGAATTGTCGGAGGGCATGCTCTATTCCGAGACGGTGGTGGCGGGCGCGGCCGAGTTTCGGCCGAACGACGAATTCACGATTGCGACGCGCCTGATTACACGCAAAGGTTCAAATCGGGTGGCGCGCGAGGCGTTTGAAATCGCCCGCACCCGGCCGCGCAAAAAAGTGACCGCCGCTCATAAGGAGCCGGTTTACCGGCTCGCCTGCGGTATGTTCGCCGAGGAATGCCGCAAGGTCGCCGCCGAATATCCCGACGTGAAATTCGAAGAGGCGATGATCGACACCATCTCGATGAAGCTGGTGATGGCGCCGCAGCAATATGACGTGGTGGTGACCTCGAACCAGTTCGGCGACATCCTCACCGATATCGGCGCCGGGCTGGTCGGCGGGCTGGGCCTCGCGCCGGGGCTTTGCGTCGGCGCCAAACAGGCGATGGCGCAGGCGACGCACGGCTCCGCGCCCGACATCGCCGGGAAAGGCATCGTCAATCCTTATGCGATGATTGCGTCGGGACAGATGCTGATGAGCTGGCTCGGCCGCAAACATAACGAGCCGAAGGCGGTCGCCGCCGCTGAGTTCATGCAAACGGCGATCGACAAGGTCATTACCGAAGGCAAGCACTTGACCGCCGATCTCGGCGGCAAGGCCGGCACGAAAGAAATGGGAGACGCCATCGCGGCCGCCGTACTGCAATAGCAACTCGCCGAAAACGGCGCCGCGAAAAACCGGGACGGAAACGCCAGGGATACGCCATGTACAGTTTGCAACTGAGTGCCGAGCAATTGGAAATTCGTGACACCGTGCGCGACTTCGTCACGCAGGTGATCAAACCGGCCGCGCTCAAATCGAGCCGGCTCAATGTCGCCGACCGCAGTTTATTGATGGCGGAAATCGACGCTGCGTCTCAGATGGGATTGCGCACGCTGGCGCTGTCGGAGGGTCTGGGCGGGGCGGGCGCCGACGGGCTCACCCGCTGCATCGTGACCGAAGAGCTGGCGGCGGGCGATGCCGACATTGCCGCCATTTTGTCGGAGACCTCGCGACTCGGGCATTTGTTGTTCGACGGCGCGGCGAGCGACGCCCAGCGCGACGCCTTCCTGCTGAAATATCTCAACGACGACCGTTTTCATCTGGCGCTGGCGCACCGCGAAGCGGGCAGCGATACAAGGCTCGGAGTGAATTATCACCGTCCGGTCGCCAATGATGACAGGATCAAGGCCACCGCCACTAAAACCAGCAACGGCGAATGGATCGTCAACGGTGTCAAAACCTGCATTCCGAATGCGCCGGTCGCCGCGTTGTTCGCGGTGACGGTTTCGATGCCGGGACACGACAGGCCCGGCGTCCTACTCGTTCCAGCCGATACGCCCGGCGTCAGCGTCATCGCGCACAAGAGCCCCTGGCAGCATGGCTGCGCCGGCGATGTGATCCTCAAGGATTGCCGTGTGCCGGCGGGTAATCTGTTGGGCGGTGAGGCATTCGATCTGCTGACCGGCACTGAAAGTGCGCAGTCGCAACTCCAGGCCATCGCGCTTGGCGTCGGCCGCGCCGCCCATGAAGCCGCGATCGACTATGCGCAATTGCGCGTGCAGGGCGGCCGCCCGCTCATTCAGCATCAGGCCATCGCCACCAAGCTCGCCGATGGCGCGATCCGGTTGACGACCGCGCGCGGGGCGGTCTGGCAGGCGGCCTGGGCCGCCGATCACCCGGAAGCTTTGGCCGACCGCAGTCTTTCCGACCTGCCGCTCAGCGCCGTTGCGCAGGTCTACACCTCCGAGGCCATCGTCAAGGCCGCCAAGGACTCGGCGGAAATTTTCGGCGCCATGGGTGTGATGCGCGACATGCCGTTGCAGAAATATATCCACGATGCCCGCGTCTGCGCGCATTCCGGCGACGGCAATTCCGATTTGCGGCTGCGCATCGCGGAAGCGATTGCCGGCTACCGCCGCCCGGCCGACAGCGCGCTGGCGCTCGCCGGCGAATAGCGAGGACAAGCAAATGGACTTTGCATTGAACGACGAGCAGCGCTCCTGGCAGATGAAGGCGCGCGAATTCGCATCACAAGAACTGCGCCCGCATTCGCTCGAACGCGACGCTATCCCGACCGCGGCCGAGCCGTTCGACTGGGAGATCATCAAGAAGGGTTCCAGGCTCGGCTTCCGCACGCTGGCGGTGCCGAAGGAATGGGGCGGCCACGGCACCGATTTCGTCACGCAGGCGATCGTGATGGCCGAGCTTGCCAAGGCCGACAGTGCCATGTCGAAGGCCTTCAGCCAGAATTGGAAGTGGAGCCATTTGATTTCGGCGACTTGCACCGAGGAGCAGAAGGCACGCTTCCTCAAGCCCTTTGTAGCCGACGACACCTTCCTGCTCGGCAAAGGGATCACCGAACCGGGCGCGGGTTCCGACAACCGGCTGCCGCCGGAGGACGATCCGAAAGCGGGCCTGAAGCTGCGCGCCGAGCGTAAAGGAGACGAATGGATATTGAACGGCGAAAAGGCCTTCATAGCCAATGCGCCGATCGGCAAGCTGTTCTTCATCGACGCCCGTACCGACGCCAGCGTGCCGCTCAAGCAGGGCACGACCATGTTTCTGGTGCCAAGCGACACGCCCGGCTTTCGTATCGGCAAGGTGTTCAACAAGAGCGGTTGGCGTTTTTATCAGAACGGCGAAATGATTTTCGAGAACGCGCGCGTGCCGCATGCCAATATCGTCGGCGAGGTCGGCGGCGCGGTGAAGAAGGCCGGCGGCGGCGACCGTGGCGATACCACCGGCGGCGATATTTTCGGCGATCTCGAATTATGCGCCAATGCGCTCGGCATCTGCGACGATGCCTGCGAGACCGCGATGAAATATGCGCGCACCACGAGACAGGGCGGGCGCATGTTGTTCGACCAGCAGACCGTTCAATTGCAAATCAACAAGATGGTCATGCTGACCGAGGCGCTGCGCTCTTTCGTGATGCGCGTCGCCTGGGAGCACGACAAGAAAATTCATTCCTGCAACGCCGGCCTCGCCATGAACTGGTCGACCGACGTGGTGCAGGAAGTGACCGAACTCTACATGGAAATCCGTGGGAGCCAGGGCTGCGTCATGGACCAGCATTCCGACAAGCTGGTGCGCGATGCCTTTATCTGGAGTCATCTGGCCGGCGATAACGTGCAGCGCATGAAGGTGGCGCGAAGGCTGCCGCATTAGGGAGATGCGTGTGTTTCCCTCCCCCTGAAAGGGGGAGAGGTTAAGTAGAGAGCCTCACCGGCTTTCCCGTTTCCAGCGACGTAATTACGCCCTCGAAGGCGCCGATCACATCGAGCATCTGCTCCGGCATCACCGGAAAAGGCGCGCGGCCATCGATGGCGTCGGCGAACGCCTCCAGCAGGGTGCGTAGCGAATCGACGTGTTCGTAGGTCGTCTCTTTCGGCTCGCCGCCGATTTTCGTCACGATCAGGGTATCCTCGCCACGCGCCTCCGCCATGCCGTCGGTGCCGAAGACGCAAATGCGCCAGTACATCGGCGCGGCGCGGACGGTCGCCATCGTGCCGGTGGCGCCGCTTTCAAATTCCGTGAGGACTGCCACCACGTCGCGCGGGTCGGGCGGGTCTTTTTTCGAAATCGAGCGCGCATCGACATAGGAAATCGGCCCGGCGAGATCCACAAAGGCGTCGAGCACATGCAGACCCGCGCCGGTCATGCCGGCGCCCGGCGATTCCTTCGGGTCGTCGCGCCAGCCGCCGGAAACGCGGGTCGAATGCTCGTTGGAGAAGTGCCCTTCGATGTGCATCACCGCGCCGATCTCGCCGGACGAGACCACGCGTTTCATCTCGCGCATCGAGGCAAAGCAGCGCTTGTTATTGCCGGAGCCGAAGGGGATCTTCGCCGTGCGCACGGCGGCGATCGCAAGTTCTGCCTGCGCGCGCGTCAGCGCCAGCGGCTTTTCGCACCAGCACGGCTTGCCGGAAGCCGCCACCTTCTTGATCTGCTCGACATGCAGCGAATGCGGCGTCGCCAGCATGATCGCCTGCACGTCCGGATTGGCGATGGCGTCGTCCAGTTCGGTCGACAGATGGAAGCCGTGCTTGCCGGCGAGGTCGCGCGCCAGTTCCGGCTCTTTGGTCACGCCGTGCACGACGCGCAAACGCGTGCTCTTGCCCTGAATGGAATTCAGAACGGTCTGGCCCCAGCGGCCCAGGCCGACCATGGCGAGATTGATCATCTTGTTCTGCCCCGACAGGTACCTTGCAAAAGAGTGGTATTCGATATGACATAGACGCGTGATCCCGAAAAGTGGGTACCGGTTTTCGAACAAGATCACGCGCGAATAAAAAGCCAAAACAATGGGTGGGGAGACGACGCATGAAGGCCATGCTGTTGCGGGCGCCGAACACGCCATTTGAAGCGGTGAAACTGCCCGACCCGGTGCCGGGCCCGGGCGAGGCGGTGGCCAAGGTCTTCACCTGCGGCTCGGGGCTGACCATCCAGCACGCCAAGGCTGGGCGTCGTAAAATCCAGTTTCCCCGCATCATCGGTCACGAAATCACCGGCGAAATCGTTGCGCTCGGCGCCGGCGTCACGTCGCTGAAAGTAGGCGATGCCGTCACCTCGTATTTTTATTTGAATTGCGGCCATTGCCGTTATTGCCATTCGCAACTCGAGCCGCTCTGCGAACACAGCGGCGGCAATGTCGGGCTGGAATGCGACGGCGGCTATGCCGAATATATCAAGCTGCCCGCGCACATCTTCATCAAATATCCCGAGACGCTCGACTACAAGTCGCACCCGGCGGAGATGGGCGTCATCACCGACGCGCTGGCGACGCCCTACAAGGTGCTGCGCCGCGCCGACATCAAGCCGGGCGAAACGGTGGCGATCTTCGGCGCCGGCGGCGGCATCGGCATCCATCAGGTAATGATGGCGAAATGGGCGAAGGCGCGCGTGATCGCGGTCGAAACCGCGCCCGATAAATTCGATACCTGTCGCAAATACGGCGCCGACGAAGTGGTCGATGCTCGCACTGGCGATGTGGTCGAGGCCCTGCGCGATCTCACCAAAGGCGATGGCGTCGACGTCGCCGTCGATTATGTCTGCACAACAACCACGCTGGAAGCCGGCGTGCGTGCGCTCGGCCGTCGCGGTCGCCTGGTCATTCTCGGCGGCGCAGCGCATCCGTTCAACGTACCGGCGCGCGATATGCTGACGCACGAGCAATCTATCCTTGGCAGCCGTTATGTGACGCGGCGTGAAATCCTCGACGTATTCGATCTGGTCGCGCGCCGCGAAGTCTGGCCGCTGGTGACCGATCTGCGACCGCTCGAAGAGGCGGAAGCCGTGCACGCGCGCGTCGAAAGAGGCGAGGTTACAGGGCGTGCCGCGCTGCGAATTGCGTAGCCGAAGACGTCATACCCGGCGCAAGGCCTGGCATGACGGATCGGCCTTCTAACTGGCCACAGCGATCTCAAGCGGGAATTTGTCGACCACCTCGTAGCCGGTCTCGTTCACGATGAACGTGTGGCCGAGGAAAATGCCGAACAGGCCGTCGGCGGTGATTGGGTTCGGCTCGGCCATGATCACCATGTTCGGCTTGAGCACCATGTCGATATCAAGGCCGCGCACGTGCTCGGCCGAGACATGCGGGTTATCGGTGACCAGATCGATGCCGTGGCACTGGGTCGGGCGCGATTGCACGCCGTTATCGCGGAAAAAGCGGCTGGCGGTGCGCATATTCTCGGCCGGCTTGCCGGGTGCGATCTCGGCCACGATTCTGTGGTAACCGGGCAAAGCGATCTCTTCCCAGAACTTGCGCACCATCTCGGTCGGCGGCCCGATGGTGATCGGTGAGCCGATCTGCGCGGTATAGCCGCGATAGCCGGCGGCCAGCTCCATGTTGATGATGTCGCCCTTCTTCAACACACGCTGCGAGGGACGCGGGTTGCCGAAGATCAACGCCGGATTGTCCATCGGCGTCGAACCGATGATGAGAAAGTCGATGTCGCCGCCGCCTTCGAGAATTGCCGAGCCCGCCGCCGCGCGCAGTTCGTATTCCTTCACGCCCGGTTTGGCGTGCGCCACCATCGCTTCCATCGCGCGTTGGCATAAAACGCCGGCCTTGCGCACGCAGTCGAGTTCTTCGGCGCTGTGAATGACCACCAATTCATGCAGGAAATCCTTGGTGAATACGATCTCGGCGTCCGGCAGGCCCTTGCGCAGCGTGTTGTACTGGTTGACCGGCATGTAGTCTTCATGGCGTGGGTCGATTTCCATCAGCCCGATGCGGCCGCGTTCCAGTTTCAGCTCTTTGAGCCGCTCGACCATCACCTCGGCATATTTGCCGTTGCGGCTATGGCGCACGTCCTGCACGGCGACCTCGACTTGCCGGCGCACCGCTTCGGCATGGGTGCCGCCCATCGAATAGATCATGGTCGGCTCGCCTTCGAGCGGCACCACCACGTAACAGCACAGCGCGTGCCATTCGATATGGCCGGTCAGCCACAGCATACCGGCGCCGAAGCTCCAGTGGCTGGGACCGCCGGCGGCGATCACGGCGTCGAGCTTGTGTTCCTTCATCTTGGCACGCAGCGCCGCATAACGACGGGCATATTCCTTGGCCGAAAACTGCTCATAGACCGCGTCGCGATAATATGGCGTGCCGCGCATATTGGCGAAGGGCAAAGCCTGGTCGAGCTTGGTGCGGACGACGTCCCACGGTTGCGGGCCGATGGGTTGACGTGGCGGCTGGACGTTCATGGATGTGCCTTTTGCGCGGGGATGCCAAAGAGAAACGGCGCGGCTTTCAAGGGCCGCGCCGCGATTGTATTATTCGGTGCACTTGCCGATCGTCACCCTACCGCCGGCGGCCTTGACCGCCTCGCGGGCCAGTTCGACATCGGCGACCTGTTCGACGGTCGGTTTCTTGTCCGGCTTGATGTAGCCGTTGGTAACGTCGTTATCGATGCTCCATTGTGTGCGCTCGGTGTTGAAGCCGTCGTTGACCGACCAGATGCAATTCTTGGTCAGTTTATCGATGGCGAATTCGACCGCTTCTTTCGACTTGCCGGTCGCCTTCACGATGATCGGGGTGACCTTGGCCTTGTCACGGTATATTGTTCGGTTAGCTTCGATCATCGCGGCAACCGCATCGACCAGCAGCGGGCGGTCGCGTGCGATCCAGTCGGTGCTGGCGCCATAGGCGTTGAACATGTGTTTCGGCAAAAGCTCGACGAAATCAAGCAATGCATGCAGGCCGGGTTTCTTCTGTTCCGCCAGATAGCGGTCTTCCGGATGCAGCATCACGGCGTCGACCTGGCCTGTTACCAGCCCGGGCAGACGGCCGGCGGTGCTGCCGGCAATGAAGTGCGCATCATCGACGGTCAGTCCGGCGGTCTTGAGGACTTCGCGGCCCATCAGCCAGTTGAGCCCGCCGACGCCGCCGCCGGACGCGCTCAGGCGTTTTCCTTTGAGGTCCTTGGCGGTCTTGACGTCTTCAGGCACCTCGTAGGATTGCGGCAGCCGAGGCGCCAGGCCCCAGATCTGCTTGACCTTGACGCCGTTGCCGACGGCAATGGCCTGCACCGAGACCAGGGCGGTACCTTGTGCCGCCGCGGCTTTCGATGCCGCCGAGCCGCCGCCGTCGAACTGGATGATGGTGGCGTCAATGCAGTGCTTTTCAAAATAGCCCAGTTCCTTGGCGACATAAGGCGTCGTGTGTACGACGTTTGGCGGCGACACCGAGACGCCGATATTGATCTTGCGCATCGCCGCGCAGGCGGCGGACGCATCGCTGAGCGCCGCACCGGCGATCAATACGGCGCCTGCCATCATAAGGGAGCCGGCAGCGCGGCTATACGAAACTTTCTTGAGCATTGTGAATCCCTCCGTTTCGATTTGTTTTATCTTATGACGTATTTTCTTCGGCCTCCGCGGACCGGCTGTTGTCGATTATTCCGGCTCGCCCGCTTTGGTCCAGGGCGCCACGCGTGTCTCCAGAAAGCGCACACCGGCCGTGAGCGTCACGCCCAGCAGACCGAGCGTGACGATCGGCACGAACATCTTGTCGACCTCATAGGTCGAGGCGGTGCGCACGATCAGATATCCGATGCCCGAAATCGCGGTGTAAAGGTCGGCGAGCACCATGCCGATCAGGCCGCGCCCGATGGCGAGCCGCAGGCCGGTGATGATGAAGGGTAGCGCGCCGGGCAGGATGATGTTGGTCCACAATTGCCGCTCGGAGCAGCGGAACGAGCGGCCGACTTCCAGCAACTTGTGGTCGACGTTTTTGACGCCTTGGTAGGTGTTGATCGTCATCGGGAAGAAGGCGAACAGGAACAGAATAATGACTTTCGCTGATATATCGAAACCGGCCCACAGCACGATCAGAGGCACCAGCGCGACGCTCGGGATCGAATAGAGGAATGTAATGTAAACCCCGAGCGCGAGGTCCAGAAGCCAGTAGCGCGCTAGCAGGACGCCGATGAGAATGCCGACGACGACCGCCATCGACAGACCGATCAGCAGCACGATCAGGCTGGGGGCGAGATAATTCCACAGTTCGCCGCTCGCGATCATATCGACCGCCGCCCTGGTGATCGCGGCCGGGGTCGTGAACAGTGTTTGATCGATCTTGGCGCCGAAAATCTGCCACAGCGTCAGCACTGCGATCAGCGAAAGCAGGCGAATGACGACGTTTATCGTCATCTGACGGCGGCGGCGGCGGATCGCGAATTTTTTGGCGCGCGCGCGGTCGTCGCTTTCGCTGCGCTGTGCGGCGGCCAGAATATTCGTGTCGGCCTGCACGCTCATGCCGGCACCTTGGCCGCGGCCGACTTCGGCGTCCGTGTATTGTGAAGCTGACGCCAGATATGGGCGCGAAGTTCGGTAAAGCGCGGATCGGCTCGTACTTCCTCCACATCGCGCGGGCGGGCGAACGGCATGTCGATTATTTCCTTGATGCGGCCGGGGCGCGCCGACATCACCGCCACGCGGTCGCCGAGCAGGATCGCCTCGTCAATCGAATGCGTAATAAAGACCATGGTCTTACGTTCTTCCGGTCTTTCCATCAGATGGAGCAATTCTTCTTGCAGAATTTCGCGCGTCTGCGCGTCGAGCGCGGCGAAGGGCTCATCCATCAGCAGGATCGACGGATTGGTGGCGAGCGCACGCACCAGCCCGACGCGCTGCTGCATGCCGCCGGACAATTGATAGGGGTAATGTTTCTCGAAGCCGTTCAGGCCCACGAGGTCTAGATAATGCGCCACGCGCTCCCGGATGTGGGCTGCCGGCGCGCCGGTCATCGCCAGCCCGAAGGCGGCGTTGTCATAAACGGTCTTCCACGGCAGCAGGCCGAAATGCTGAAACACCATCGCGACCCCTTCGGGCGGGGTGGTGACCTGTTTGCCACCGACCAGAAGCGTGCCGTCGCTGGTGTCGGTCAATCCCGCAATGCAGCGCAGCAAGGTGGTCTTGCCGCAGCCGCTCGGACCGACGATGCACAGGATTTCCTGGTTGCGCACGGACAATGTGAGTTGATGAAACGCGACGATGGTGCCGTCGAGAAACATCTTGCTGGCATTGTCCGCGACGATGGCGAAAGCATCGCCCTTCGCAGCGGAACTCATCGCCTGCATCTCTCCCTCCGAACGCAACCGAACCGTAAACGTCCGATCTTGGCCGGACTTATGCGACAGTTCTGCGCCTGGCGGGTCCGGAGTCAAGTCACTTGGATGCGGGTTTGGCTGTCTTGACCGCCCCCGGCCGCGGGACGTGCCGCGGTCGCGCGCGGCGGTTGCTTGTCGAATTGCGAAATGCGGCCGGTCGGCGCCATCGCCTTATTGCTTGCACCATTCTAAGCTGGCCTCCCGAGGGCGAGGGACCGCGCATGAATGCTGTGTTGCAGGAACTGTCTTTTACATATTTTTCGGACAACTACCGCTGGTCACATGGTCTGTTGATCGGGCTGAACATGGCGCCATGGGGCGGCGCCGAAATCGGCGAGATCAATCGCATCGGTCTTCGCCTGAAATTATGCGTCGGCGATGACGATGCCTGGTTTCGCGAATGGGCGCGCGAGGCGCGCGACGTCGAAGATCGCGGCCGTGCCCGTATTGCCGAAGGTTACGGCAAAAGCGGCGCGCAATATCTGCAACGCGCCAGCGCCTACTATCACGTCGGCGAGCGCTTTTTGCAGCCGAAAAGTAAAGAAGGACTCGATGCCTATAGGCGCGGCATCGATTGCTTTCGCGATGCCTGTCAATATATTAAACGCCCGCGCATCGAGCACGTGGAAATTCCCTATGGCGACAAAAGCCTGCCGGCGCTCTACGTCCACGCCGAACCGGCGAACAAATCCGGCAAAGTGCCGGCCATGGTGTTCTTCGACGGGCTCGACGTCACCAAGGAGATTCAGTATTTCAAGGGCATCGCCGATCTGGTTGAGCGTGGCATCGCCTGTCTGATCGTTGACGGGCCCGGCAATGGCGAAAGCATCCGCTTCCGCGAACTTTATCTGCGCCACGACACCGAGCATTATGCCACGCCGGTGTTCGATTATCTGGCGTCGCGCCCGGAAGTCGATGACAAGCGCATCGGCGTCATGGCGATCAGCCTCGGTGGCTACTATGCGCCGCGCGCGGCCGCTTACGACCAGCGTTATGCTTGCTGCATCGCCTGGGGCGCGCAATGGGACTATCAGAAAATTTGGCTCGACCGCTTCGAGCGGCTGGCGCGCGCCGATACACCGTCGCTGTCGGTCGCCGCGCAACACATCTCTTGGGTGCTTAATGCCACGTCGCAGGAAGACGCCATCAAAAAGCTCGCGCCGTTCAAGCTCGACGGCGCGGTGCAGAAAATCACCTGCCCGTTTCTGATGCTGCACGGCGAGGGCGACGAGCAAATTCCTTTGCCCGAAGCGCGCAAGTGCTTCGATGCCGTCGGTTCAAAGAACAAGACGTTCAAGCTTTTCACGCGCGAAGAGGGTGGCTATCACCACTGCCAGATCGACAATCAGAGCATCTGCTCGGCTTATATGTGGGACTGGCTCGAACGCGTGCTGGAACCGGCGCGCTGATGGCCAACGCGCCGGCCCGAGGGCTATTGCTTTACCTTGATGTCGTTGTCGCGGATGATCTTGCCCCAGCGCGCGACCTCGCTTTTGAAGAACGCCGTCGCGGCTGCGACCGAGCGTTGATCCTTCGGAAACGGCGATACGCCTTCCGCGGCCCAGATTTTGTTCAAGGCGGGGTCCTCGACGGCCTCTTGCAGCGCGGCGTTCAGTGTCTTGATCACTTCAGGCGGCGTTCCGGCCGGCGCAAACATGCCTTGCCAGTAAATAATATCGAACTGCGGCCCGAGCAGGGCCGGAATGCTGTCGGCCTGCGGAAGCAGTTCCGACTTTTCCTTCGACGTGATGCCGTAGGCCTTTAATTTACCGGCCTTCACGTAGGCCAGGATCGACTGCGGCGTGCCGATGAACACATCGACGTGGTCTCCCAACAGGTCGGTCATCGCCGGCGCCGCGCCGCGATAGGGGATCTGGTCGAACTTGAGCTTGGCTTCCTGCATCAATAACGCCGAGGTGAGATGGCCGGTGGTGCCGAAGCCGGGCAGCGCCTCCTTCAACCGGTCTTTTTTCGCCAGATCGATCAATTCTTTCAGCGAGTTCGGCGCCAGACCCGGGCGGCCGACCAGCACCAGCGGGTTCTTGTTGATCAGCCCCACCGACGTGATGTCTTTCTCGGTATTGAACGGTAGATCCTTGAACAGCGAGACGTTGGCGGCGATCTGTAAATTGTGCACCAGCAACGTGTAGCCGTCTGGCGTCGCCTTGGCGGTCTTGTTGGTGGCGATGATCGTGCTGCCGCCGGTGACGTTCTCGACGACAAAATTCTGACCGAGTTTTTTCGACAGCAATTGCCCAATTTGCCGGGCGGCTTGGTCGGTCGGCCCGCCGGCCGGGTAGGGCACGATGATGGTAACGTTACGGCTTGGATATTTTTGCGCCGACGACGGCGCGGCGAAGACAAACAGGCCAAGAACAGCCAATGCAGCAGCAGCAATGCGCCTCATGATCTCTTCCTCCCAATTTTATGTATTTTGAGTGTTTATATTTTGACGAAGTCTACGCCTATGGAATGACCGGCAACAAGAGGTATGGCTCGCGGCCTTTGGCAAAGAGCAAAGTGTTTCGCGCTGCAATAATCGCGGCCGGTCGGTCGTCGGGATCGATGTGCAGAAATGGCCCGACGCCTTTCATCGGATAAGGCGCGTGCGGCAAAGCGAGTTGATAACCGGGGGGCACCACGATCGATGTCGGCCAGATTTCGATATCCAGCTCGATCGGCTCGCCCGGCGTCAGCGGCCATTCCTCATCGTGGCTGTGCCACGGCCGGTAGGCCTGCGACTTCGCGGCATCGAGCTTGCGTTGCGAGGCGCGCAGCCAGCCGAGTCCCACCGGCACGCGTGGATCGTTGGCGCCGATAAAGGTGACCTCCTTTCCGGCGGGATCGAACAGCCGCAGCGCCAGAAAAATATCCGCGTCGGTGCTTTCCGACGACAGCCAAAGCTTCGCCGTCACCGGCCCAGTGATCTCAAGGTTCGATTGCGAAACCGGTAGCCGAAACGTGAGGCCGTCGCCGGCCGGGGTCATAGCTCACAGTCGTGGCTGCCTCGGGCGGCTGCTTCGCCAGCGCTAGGCCGTCCGGCCGCAAATAAAATCTGGTCCACTGCGTGCGCGCGAGCGGCCATTCGTTCTCGGCGCGCAACACGAATTTCTCACCCGGATGGCGGATGTTGAGTGCGACTTTCGGTTGCTTGTTCCAGCCGGTATCTTCGCCCTTGAGAAAATAGCCGAAGAAGCGTTTTTGCAACGCTTCGCCGTAGTTGCTGTAGAAATGCGTGAAGTGAGTGTCGCCGTGCATCTCCAGCCATTTCTGCTTCGAGCCGGCGGCGAGATAGCCTTCGACATTGCCGCGCGTGTGCAGGCCCATGCCGCCCCAATTGCCGGCCGACAACAGCGGTGTTTCGATCTTTGCGAAGTCGGCAATGCGCGCGGAGTAATATTCGTCTATGAATTTGCGCCGCTTGGCCTCTCCCGGCGTATCGGCGCGGGTTTTGGCAAGCTCCTGCTCGGGCAATGTCTCAGGCCCGGCCACCAGTTCCCCGGTCACCACGCTTTTGGCGCTGCGGGTGCCGACGCCGTGTTGCACACTGGCGACCTGGCGCGGATGCCAGCTATTGAGGAAATCGCTGAGAATGCCGCCATGCCGGCACAGTTCGCGATAATAGTCGGCCGAGCCTTCCCAGATGCAGAGCGCGGCGAGATGCGGCGGCTTCAGCGCGCCGGCCGTCCACTGGTTCATGGCGTAATAGGAAATGCCGTTGATGCCGACTTTGCCATTGCTCCAGTCTTGCGTGCCGGCCCATTCGACGCATTCGTATATGTCTTGCGTCTCGCGCGCCGACCAGACGTCGAGTTCGCCCGGCGAGCGGCCGGCGCCTCGTGAATCCACGCGCACCAGCGCATAGCCGTCCGGTACCCATTTCTCCGGATCGACCAGCTCCCAGTTCTGATATTTATTGCTGGAGCCTTGCAGCACTTCCGGCGCGGCTTTGGTGAGCCGCGCCCAATTGCCTTTGTAGCCTTCCTGGAACGACAGGCCCTTGGCATAAGGCCCGTAACTCAGGATTACGGGGTATTGGCCATCGCCAAGCGGGTAGAACATGTCGGCGCGCAGGATGACGCCGTCATCCATTGCGATCGACGCATCCCAGATGATCCGCATGCCGTCGCGCGTTTCGCTTTTGCCGGAATCCATCGGCCCCTCCCTGCTTATGCTTTTGGGCCAAGCATAGGCAGAGCGCATGCGGACGAGCAACGGCCTGAGGACGGACTTGCGATTTAGGGGTTTCGGCGGGTGAAAAGGATCAGTTCACCGGCACGACATTGACCGACGCGTCGATGCGCTGGCCGCCGGAGGTGACGATCACGCCGTCGATCGGAGCGACATCGGTGTAGTCGCGCCCGACCGCCAGAACGATATGTTCATCGGACGCGACCAAATTATTGGTTGGGTCGAAGCCGATCCAGCCGATCTCGCCACCACACCAGACCATCACCCATGCATGCATGGCGTCGGCTCTCTGCAAACGCGTAGCGCCCGACGCGCGCGCGGTGCGCAGATAGCCGCTCACATAAGCCGCCGGCAGTCCGATGCCGCGCAATCCGTTGATCCGGCGCGTCAGTTCGAGGACGCCTTCGATGAGCGAGCGGCCGATCTGAAAACTTTGCCGCGCGTAATCGCGAATTTCGGAGTCGAACGAAACCATGCGGCTCGGAAACAGGAAGCCCGATTTCGGCGGAGGCAAACACTTCTTCCTGCACCGTCTGCCAGGACGGCCCCGAGGCCGGCAGGGTGAAGGGTTTGACGGCGATCTTGACCAGCGTCGACTTGCCGGCGCCGTTTTCGCCGAGCAGCGCGTGGATTTCGCCGGTGTAGAGATTGAGATCGATGGAATCGTTGGCGGGGAGGGTGCCGTAGCGTTTGGTAATGCCAATAGCCCGGAGCAGCGGCGGGCGCGCGGATGGGCTGTTGATTCCGGCGGCAATTGAAGCCATGAATTATTGGCAGGCGGTGCTTATTCCCGCGCCATCCACAGTGCTGTTCCTTGAAACGCCGGCATTACCAAGTTGATAGAAGGGCGATCGGTGAGGCAAATTTCCCGTGTCTGGCAGCCTTCAACTGCCGCGATAGGTGGCAAAGCTCCAGGGCGTAACGAACAGCGGCACGTGGTAGTGGCCCTCCGGCTTCGAGATCGCGAAGCGGATCGGCACGAGATCGAGAAACGGCGGCTCGCTGAGGGCGACGCCGCGCGCGGTGAAATAGGCCACCACGGCAAAGCACAATTCGTAGGTGCCAATCGGCACCGGCCGGCCGCTGATTAGAGGCTTGTCGGTGCGACCGTCTTTGTTGGTGACGGTGCGAAGGATCAGTCGCGGCGTGCCGGATTGCGACAGTTCCCATAATTCGACCGGCACGTCGGCCGCCGGTGCGCCGGAATGCACGTCCAGCACATGCGTCGACAAATGACCGCCGAGGTCGAGTCCCTCATCTGCACCGACTTTCTGGTCGAGCCGCAGCGCGGCGATGCGGAAAATTTCGGTCAGCGCGGGGCGCACTCATGTTCCAAACCGACTTGTCGATCAGGAACAGGTCGGCCTACATGTAATAGACGACCACCAGCAGCGCGAAGCCTGACAGCTAGGTGGTATAGGCCTCCATTCGAACCAGGTCAGCTCATCAGGCATTTTGGATGGCGCCACCATGAACTTGATCATCTGGTAGAAGCCGTCGCCATGCACCTGCCAGGCGTCGCCCTTGACGCCGGCGGGCAGCCTCTGCGCTTCTTGAGGCTGAGATAGAGATGGATGAAATAAAACGATGAGCCGATCCAGGCGATGCCCGCGATGACGTGCAACCAGCGAATGGTGGCGCTCAGCAATTCCGTCAGAACCAGCTCCAAGGCGGAAACCCCATTGAACGCCCGGCCGCTTCACCATGACAGATTAGAGCCAGGCAATTCAAGAGATGCTGCCATGTTTTGGCGCAGTGACCTAATTGCTGGACGCCTTACGGGCCCGGGTGCAACATGGCCGCCGCGATCCAAGACTAAAAAACTTGCGAGCTCGGCAATCGCTGCGGCGGCGAAAATCCCGCCCGCTTGTAGCGGCAATGCCGGTCCGCATTCAGGGAGGCAATGTCGATGACATTCTGGACAAAAGTTGTGCTGGCCGCGGCGCTCGTTGCCGCGCCCGCCGGCTTGGCTGCGCCGGCCGATTATCCGAGCCGCCCGGTGACGCTGGTGGTAGCTTTCACGCCGGGCGGGCCCAGCGACGTGCTCGCACGCATTGTCGGCAAAAAAATGAGTGATCTGCTCAACCAGACTTTCGTCATCGAAAATCGTCCCGGCGCCGGCGGCAATATCGCCGGCGAAGCGGTCGCCCGCGCGGCGCATGACGGCTACACGCTGCTGATGGGCAACAATTCGATTCTGGCGACCAATACCAGCCTTTATAAACATCTGGGATACAATCCGGAGAAGGATTTCACGCCAATCACGCTGATCGGCACACAGGCCAATATCCTCGTCGTCAATCCGGACGTGCCCGCGCATTCGCTGAAGGAGCTGATCGCGCTTGCCAAAGCGCAGCCGGGAAAAATCAATTTCGCCTCGTCCGGTTATGGCGCGGCGGCGCATCTCGCCGGCGAATTGTTCAAGACCGAAGCCAAGGTCGATATCGTGCACGTGCCTTACAAGGCGCGGCGCCAGCTTTGCAAGACGTGATCGCCGGGCACGACCAGATGATGTTTGCGACCGCCGCTTCCGTGGTCGGGCATATCCGCGGCGGCAAGGTGCGCGCGCTCGCCGTCACCACTATCAAGCGCACCAAGATACTGCCCGATCTGCCGACCATGGACGAAGCCGGTTTGAAGGGCTTCGAAGCCAGCACTTGGCATGGCCTGGTGGCGCCGGCGGGAACGCCGCCGGACGTGATCGCGACGCTGCACGACGCGGCGATCAAGGCGCTGCACGATCCGGGCGTTCAGGCTTCGCTCGGAAAACTCGGCGTCGATATCATCGGCGATATGCCGAAAGAATTTCAGGCCTATATCAATGCCGAAATTCCGAAATGGACGGCGATCGTGAAGGCCTCCGGCGCGACGGTCGATAAATAATCGCGCGGGGACCGGGGAATGGCAAAGATGGAACGTCCGCAGGGCGCGGCCGCCCGCAATGTCAGGCGGCTGGGGCATCTCGACCTGCCGGGCGCCGGACAGGTTACCGTTGCAGGCCAACACGCCTATGTGGGGCATATTCCAAACAAGCAAAACCTCGGCACCTCGATCATTGACATCGCCGACCCCGCCAATCCGAAACTAGTGGCGACGGTCACGCTCGACGATCCCATCTCGCACAGCCATAAGGTGCGCGTCGCCGGCGACCTGATGGCGGTCAATCACGAGCGCAATCCGACGCCCGATCGGGCGGCGTGCCGAGCAGATGCCGGGCGTGCGCCGCGAGTTGAACGCCGCGCTCGGCCGCGATCCGACCCGCGCCGAACTCGCGCAACGGCTTAACGTCACCGAGGGCGACCTCATCGAGATCGAGAAGGCGGAGAAGCAGCCTTACGCCAATGGCGGCGTGCGCATTTACGATGTATCCGATCCCACCAAACCGAAATTCATCCATCATCATCTGACCGGTGGCATCGGCGTGCATCGCTTCGATATGGACGAGCGTTACGCTTATCTGTCGACCGAAATGGACGGCTTTGTCGGCAATATTCTGGTGACTTACGACTTGAGCGATCCGAAAAAACCGCAGGAAGTGTCACGCTGGTGGATGCCGGGCCAGAACATCGCCGCCGGAGAAACGCCGACATGGTCCGGCAAGCGCCACCGCCTGCACCACGCGCTGCGTTTCGGCAACGAGATGTGGGCGAGCTGCTGGCATGGCGGCTTCCGCGTCGTCGATATCGCCGACATAACGAAGCCGAAGACCGTCGCGTCCTATAACTACCATCCGCCGTTTCCGGAGCCGACGCACACCGCGATGCCGGTGCCGATAAAGATCGGCGACAAACGCATCGCGCTTACCATCGACGAGGAAGATCAAGCGCAAAGCGCCAACGAAGAAGAAGCGCGCCGTGGCCGCCTGCATGCAGGCATCATGGTCTTCGACGTCAGCGATCTCACCAACGTCAAGCCGCTGTCACTGTTCGAGGTGAGCGAACTTGACTCGCCCTTTGCCCGCACGCCCGGCGCACGCTTCGGCGCGCATCAGTTCCACGAACGCATGACCGGCACGCTGGTGCATGCGGTCTGGTTCAGCGCCGGCTTGCGCATCGTCGATGTCGCCGATCCATCATCGCCGCGCGAGGTCGGCTACTTTATTCCCGACCCCGTTGACGGCCGGCCCGCGCCGCAAAGCAACGACGTGGTGCTGGACGATCGCGGACTGATCTATGTCGTCGACCGCATGGCCGGTTTCGATGTGCTGGAATTCAACGGCAAATCATAAATCACGAATTTCGATGACGCCGCTTTCGGTAGGTCGCTTCACCGAAAGAACGAAGCGGCGTCGGTGCTGAAATTTTTACGCGCGTCGGGATCGATATAGAACATATGTCCGCCGCGATAGAGCGTCAGTCGCACCCGCCCGGGCGGGCCGATCGGCGGCAGATGGTCGAGCACGTAGCGCGTCATGGCATAGGGCGTAACCATATCGGAATAGCCGTGCGCGATCAGGATGCGAAACGACGGACTGAACGCAA
>Ga0075522_10000120_pt1 | contig 49613 bp, 42 predicted proteins | sample NGEPerA_FD_74796 | JGI IMG/M metagenome (GOLD analysis project Ga0075522, IMG submission 74796) | Arctic peat soil microbial communities from the Barrow Environmental Observatory site, Barrow, Alaska, USA - NGEE PermafrostL2-A | ecosystem: Environmental > Terrestrial > Soil > Wetlands > Peat ... | reverse complement strand
AATCGAGACCGGAAATGCGTCCGTCGGCAAAGGTCAGCGCCCGCAATTCATCCTGCAACACGATCGAGACGCCATGCTTCTGTAGGTACCGCATCGCCGGTTCGACAAATACATTGCCGATGCCTCGCCTCGCCAGCAGCGGCCGGCACGCTATGCCGCCGGCGGCGAGCGTCTCACGGATCAAGCCTTGCGCGAGCCGCGCCGACCCCTCACGTGGATCGGTATTTAGCGCCGCCAGCAGAAGCGGCCGCAACATGCGCTCATAGAGCGGCCCGCTGCAATTCATCACGTCGGCGATCGGCCTGTCGCCGGTGAGCCACATCAGCCGCGCCAGCGGCAGATAGTCGACGACGCCGGTCTGCGGCACGCGGCGCTCGCTGTCGAACAGCCACCAGGGAAAACGGCCATCGTTGAACCGAAGCGTCCAGCGTTCGTTGCTGGCAAGATCGACGAACTGAAATTCCGCCGCCTCCGGCCCATCCAGTTCGTCCGCCGAACCGATAGTCTGGGCGAAGGACAAAAGCGAATAATTGCCGGAGAGCGTCAGGTGCGTTCCGTTGTCGATCAACATCCCGGTCGCCTGATCGAGGTAGGATCGGCAGCGTCCGCCGGGTTGCAAAGTCGCCTCATGGACGACGACCCGCCGGCCCGCTTCTGCGAGGCGAACGGCGGCGGCAAGGCCCGCAAGGCCCGCGCCGATAACATGTACCGTGCCGCGATCAGACGAAGCCATGGCGCAATGCAATCCATATCAGACGCGGCTTGTTGACGTGGACGCGCACACGCGGCCGCGTCCAGCCCTGCGCCACCATGTCGTCAAGCAGTTTGCGATACACTTCTTCCATGATTTTGGGCGCGCGAATGACGTGGCGCGGCGCCGCCGCCATGATGGCGTCGGACGTGATGAAATGCGTCCGCGCGCGCTCGGCGACGAACCGGCACGCAACGTCGATGCGCGGGTGGGCCGTCACGGCTTTCGGATCGGTACCCTCGATACCGGCCTTGTGCAATGCCTCGGACGGCAGGTAAAGCCGGCCGGCGGCTGCGTCCTCGTCGATATCGCGCAGAATATTGGTGAGTTGCAAGGCCTGTCCCAGATGATGCGCGAGCGACAGGCCGGCGCCCTCGTCGAGTCCAAAAATTCGCACCGACAAGCGGCCGACGGCGCAGGCGACGCGATCGCAATATTTCTCCAACGTGACAAAATCGGGCGCGCGCATATCGGCTTCGGCGTCCATTTCCATGCCGTCGATCACCGCCATGAAATCCTGCCGGCGCAGAGAAAACCGGTCGATCGCCTGCGACAGTTGTTCAAGGCCGGCGACCCTGGTGCCGGCATAAAGCGCATCGATCGCATCGCGCCACTGCGCAAGTTGCGACAGCCGCGATGCGCGCGGCTCGGAGCTGTCGGCAACGTCATCGACGGCGCGGCAAAACGAATAGACCTCGAACATCGCCTGCCGCTGATGACGGCCGAGGATACGCATGGCCAGATAAAATGAGCTGCCGCCGGCCCGCACCGCGCTTCGGCTCCCGATGTCTGTCACGTGGGAGAGACCGGCATGCATGGTTTCTGTCATGGCGTCTGATACCTGTGACGTGAGTCAGTGACGCGAAACAGTCGGCGCCATAAAGCGTGACCGACGGTCCCGACAGTGAAGGCGGCCATTTCCGCTTTGCTCAAACGAACGCGTTCGCCGAGCGGGTCGCGCTCCTTCAGCCGCGCGAGTTGGCGGGCGGCTAGTGCCTGAATGACCGATATTTCGAGCGCCAGCCGTGTATCCGTGACGAGCCGAGGCAGCGGACGGCTCTGCGCCAGCAGGCGTTCGGTGCGTTGCGCAAGTTCGCCGATGCAGGCGCGCAAGGCCGGGCTCGCGCGCGCGCCGGCCAACGCTTCGACGCCGAGCCCATGCGAGGCGAGATCGTCGAGCGGGAGATAGACGCGGCCGAGGGCGCGATAATCATCGGCGCAATCCTGCAAGTGATTGATGATCTGCAACGCGGCGCACAACGCATCCGACGCCGGCCAGGTCGAACGCGCTTCGCCGTGGACATCGAGCACGAAACGCCCAACCGGCATCGCCGAATAAGCGCAATAGTCGACGAGATCGCTCCAGCCGCGGTAGCGGTGTTGCGTGACGTCTTGACGGAATGCGCGCAGAAGATCGCGGGCGTGCTGAAATGAAAGTTTGCGGCGTGTAAGAATGTCGCGCAAGGCAACGCCGTCCGGCTCCTCCTCATTGCCGCCGAGCAAGCTCTGTTCGAGGCGTTCGAGCCGGACCAGTTTATCGCCGGCGCGCAAGGACGGGTGATCGGCAATATCGTCGGCGACGCGGACGAATTCGTAAAAGGCGAGAATCGCGGGCCGATGCCGCGCTGCGATAAGCCATGACGCGACTGGAAAATTCTCGTCGCGATGGCTCTTGCCAGACCGAAGCTCGACACTTGCGGTCATGACGCGCTCGCCGCGTTTACATGCACGCGGCCCTTCCAGGCGCCGCCGCGGCGGGCGAAATGCTGAAAAGCGGAGAGCACGGTGTAAAACGAATAAAGGCTGGCGATCAGTGGAAGCGCGAAGCCCCATAACGGCGAAAGCCGGTAGAACCGCAACGTCGGCTGAAACGAAAATGCCATCGCCAGCCAGACGGCAATGCCCAGAATTTGCGCCGCGCCGGAACCGAGAACCGCCAGCAATGGTCCGGCGAGAAATGTGAACGTCATTCCGGCAATGGTCGCCACCAGCAGCAAAGGCGAATAGCGAAGCTGCGCATAGGCCGAGCGTGCAATCATCTGCCGCACGTCGGCGAACGTGTCGTAGGGGCGAATGCTTTCAACGCGCCCGGTCAGTCCGAGCCAGATCGGGCCAACGGCTTTCAAACGCGCGGCAAGCGAACAGTCGTCGATCAATGCGTTGCGCACGCTGGCGATGCCGCCGGCGCGCCGCAAGGCGTCGGCGTCAACAAGCATACAGCCGCCGGCCGCGGCCGCCGTCTTCGATCGCGTCTGGCGCACCCAACAGAACGGGAACAGCATCTGAAAGAAGTAGATGAAGGCCGGCACGTGGCTACGTTCGGCCAGGCTCTCGCAGCGCAGTTTGGCCATCAGCGATGTTAGCCCATAGCCGCCCGCCCCTGCCTGCGATACCAGCCACGCCAGCGTGTCCGGCGCATGAACAATGTCGGCGTCGGTCAGCAGCAGGTACTCAGTCTCCGGCACCTCGGCTCCGGCAAAGGCGATGCCGGTCTGTAGCGCCCATAACTTCCCGGTCCAGCCGGCGGGCGGGCCGGGGCTTTTCAGCACCTCGACATGCCGGTCAGGGAACGATCGAGCCGATTCGGCCACAATCTCTGCGGTGTCATCCTTGCTGTCGTCGTCAACTACGATGATCATGAGCGGACCGGGGTATTCCTGCCGGCAAAGGGAACTCAGGCTTTCGGCAATGACGCCGGCCTCGTTACGGGCTGGGATAATGGCGGTAACGGCCGGCCATTTCCGGGGCGGACGCGGCCGGGCGGCGTCCCGGCGAGGCCCCAGCCAGAAGCGGCCGCGGGCGAGCAGCAGATAGACCCACAGGCCGATACATAAAGCTGCGATTATCAGGCTCATCCGCGCCGGTCTGAAATGGAGTCCACCCGGTCGGCAACTTTTGACGGCAAAATTGGTTCAGCCCCTTGGGAACTTTTTAGGCGACCGGGGAATTTGCAACTAACGCGGACGAAACCGGGAAATTCATGAATTTATTTGCCCAAACCTCAACAAATGCCCCCGCTCGCAAGGTCCGGCCAGTCCGCACCGCCACTGCCGACGCCCTATTCAAGCGCCGGCTTGAGAAGGTGGCGGCCGACACCGAAGCCCTGCTCGACCGGCTATTGTCGCGCGAACCGGCCGGTGGCGAACTGGAACGCCCGGCCCGGCTGCTTGACGCGATGCGTTATGCCGGTCTTGGCGGCGGCAAGCGCTTCCGCCCGTTTCTGGTGACCGAGACGGCCCGGCTATTCGACGCCCCGCCACGTGGCGCCCTGATGGTCGCCGCGGCGCTTGAATGCGTGCACTGCTACTCGCTGGTGCACGACGACCTTCCCGCCATGGACGATGACGCGCTACGGCGCGGCCGCCCGACCGTGCATAAGGCCTTCGACGAGGCGACCGCCATCCTGGCCGGCGATGGTTTATTGACCTTTGCGTTCGATATTCTGGCGCGCGATCAAACGCACAAAGACCCCGCCATTCGCGTCCGATTGATCGCGGCATTGGCGCGCGCCGCCGGGCTCGGCGGCATGGCGGGCGGACAGATGCTCGATCTCGCCGCCGAAGGGCGCTTCGCCGAAAATGGCGTCCCGCAGCTAGGCGTCGAACGCGTCAGACGTTTGCAAGCGATGAAGACCGGAGCACTGCTGCAATTCGCATGTGCCAGCGGCGCCATGCTTGGAAACGCGGGCCGGAAATTCGGCGTCGCGCTCGAGCGCTACGGCGCCGCTATCGGCGAAGCCTTTCAGATCGCCGACGATCTGCTCGATATCGATGGCGACGCCGCTACGGTCGGAAAGGCGACCGGTAAAGACGCGGCTGCGCATAAAGCGACCTTCGTCAGCCTGCTCGGCATCGCACCCGCCCGCGCGCGCTTGAAGACTTTGGTGGGCGAAGCGGAGACCGCTCTCAAGCCATTCGGCGACCGGGCAGCAGTGCTGATCGCGGCCGCGCATTTCGTCGCGCAACGCCGCAGTTAAATTGCGCGCGCTTTAACCAACTTAACGGCCGGGTTCCTCACGAAGTCCCGGAACAAATCGCACCGGCGCGCAGTTTTTAAGAAGGGCACGAAAACCGGGAGCATAAGATGCACAAGTCGCACGACGCGGAAACGGGGCTCGCGCTCATCGATACTCGGGAGCCCGCTCATGTCTGATATCGGACACATGCGGTGGGCGATCGCAGAAGGCTACATTCCGAGCGGCAGCGTCAGTCAGGACCACGCGCTGGTCTCGCATGAGACCGTCTGCCTGCTGAACGCCGGCATGAAAAACGCCAAGATCGAGATCACGCTGTATTTCGAAGACCACGGGCCGGTCGGCCCTTACCGCGTCGACCTCGGCGCGCAGCGCACGCTGCATTTGCGCTTCAACGACTTAAAAGACCCTGCCCCGGTGCCGCGCGACGTGAGCTACGCTTCGGTGATCGAGGCCGACGTGCCGATCGTGGTGCAACATACGCGGCTCGATTCGCGCGATCCTAATATCGCTCTGTTATCGACCATCGGCTACCACGAGGGGTAGCCACGCTCGCTTAGCCGGCTAGGAGGCTTCGGCAGCGGGGCAATTCCGATTCTTTCAAAGCTGGAGCAATTTTTCCACGTCGATGGAACTTTTGCAGACCCCAGGCTTTGCCAAAACGGGCGATCATTTGTGACACGACGGTTTCCCGCCGTCGGAGCCTGGAGGTCCAGGGGTGCCTCAAATTTTCAGGCCTTCGGCCAATACGATTGCCCGCATCATCCTTGTCGCGTTGCTGGTCGTGCCGTTCCTGTGCATCGGGCTCGCCTATGCCGTGATGCGCTCACCTTACACGACCGGACAGGATGTGACCATGCGCCAGCCGGTGCCATTTTCGCACGAGCATCATGTCGGCGAACTCGGCATCGACTGCCGCTATTGCCACACCTCGGTCGAGAAATCGGCCTTCGCCGGCCTGCCCCCGACCAAAACCTGCATGACCTGCCATTCGCAGATTTTCACCAACGCGGCGATGCTCGCGCCGGTGCGCGAAAGTCTCGCTGAACACAAACCGATTCACTGGCAACGCGTGCACCTTCTGCCTGGGTACGTCTATTTCGATCACTCGATTCATATCGCCAAGGGCGTCGGCTGTACCACCTGTCACGGCGCGGTCGATACCATGCCGCTGATAAAGCAGACAGCGCCGCTGACCATGGGCTGGTGCCTTGACTGCCATCGTAACCCGGCGCCACATTTGCGCCCGCCATCGGAGATTTTCAGTACCAGTTGGAAGCCGCCGGCGGATCAATTCGAACAATCACGCAAGCTGATGGCGCAATATCTCATTCATACCGAACACCTGACGGACTGCTCGGTATGTCACCGGTGAACGACCTCAACAGACGCGCGGCGCTGAAGCTGCTCGGCGGCGGTCTGGCGCTATCGCTGACGTCGTGTGGCAAGCCGGCGGAAGAAATCGTGCCCTATGTCGATCAGCCGGAGCGCGTGGTGCCGGGCGTGCCGCTGCGTTTCGCCACCACACTCGATCTTTCCGGTTACGGGCGCGGCGCCATCGTCACCTCAGTCGAAGGCCGGCCGATCAAGATTGAAGGCAATCCACGCCACCCGGCCAGCCTCGGCGCGACCGATGTATTCGCGGAAGCTGACGTGCTTGGCCTGTACGATCCCGATCGTTCGAAGGCCGTGCGCGGCAAGGCCAATGTCGAATCCTGGGAAGCGTTCGCCGACGCGTTGCGCGCGCAGATGGACAAAGAGCGCGCGCGTGGCGGCGCCGGCTTGCGCGTCGTGTCGGGGCGCGTCACCTCGCCGACGCTGGCGCGCCAGCGCGCCGGTTTGCTGAAGGAATTTCCGCAAGCGCGCTGGATCAGCTACGAGCCGGTCGCGGACACCAATGAGCGCGAAGGCGCGCGGCTGGCTTTCGGGCGGCCGCTCGTCGCGCTGCCGCGTTTAAAAGACGCGAGCGCCGTCGTTGCGTTCGACAGCGATTTTCTCGGCCCCGGTCCGGCGCAGATTGTGAATGCGCGCGGTTTCGCGCAAGCGCGCAGCGCCGCGAGCGGTGCCGAACAATTCCTGCGGCTATATGCGATCGAGAGTTCGACGACGGCGACCGGCGCCAATGCCGATCACCGGCTGACGTCGCGGCCGGAACTGATCGGTAATGCGGTCATCGCCATCGCGGCTTATCTTGCCGGCGAGACGCCGCCGCCTTTGGCAGGCCACGCCGCGCGTTTTGTCGAAGCCGCCGCCGCAGACCTGAAAGCCCGGCAAGGCCGCGCGCTGGTGCTGGTCGGGCCGTCACAGCCGCCGGAAATCCACGCGCTCGCGCACTGGATCAATAGCGCGCTCAGCGCACCGGTCGATCTGATCGAGCCGGTGGATGACATCGACCCGAACGGGTTGACGTCGCTTGCCGCCGACATCCATAGCGGTGCTGCCGAAACGCTCATTATTCTCGACGCCAATCCGGCCTATGACACACCGCCGCGACTAGATCTCGCAGCTGCAATCCACAAGCTGCCGTTCAGCGCGCATCTCAGCCTGCACCGCAATGAGACCGCCGCGCTCTGCCACTGGCACCTGCCGTTGTCGCATACGCTGGAAAGCTGGTCGGACCGGCGCGCCATCGACGGCACCGCCTCGATCGTGCAGCCGTTGATCCGTCCGCTTTACGACACGCGCACGGCGCATGATGTGCTGGCGATGCTCGGCGGCGCGCTCACGCCATCCTCCTACGACATCGTGCGCACGACGTGGGCTGCGCAAGGCGGCGGTGATTTCGAAAACTGGTGGCGCAAGACACTGCATGACGGTGTCATCGCCGGCACGCGTTCGGCGCCGGTTGCCACCAAGCCACAACGGATCACCGTCGCGGCACGCACGCCGACACAAACCATGGTGTTGAAGGTTGCGCCCGACCCGTCGGTGTGGGACGGCCGCTACGCCAACAATGCCTGGCTACAGGAGTGCCCAAAGCCGCTGAGCAAAGAAGTCTGGGGCAACAGCATCGTGCTGGCGCCGGCCGATGCAGGGCATCTCGACTGCAAGGATGGTGACATCGCCGAGATTGAAGTGGGCGGACAGCGTGTGCAAGGGCCGGCGCGCATCGATTACGGCCAGGCAGACGGTGTCATTGCGATTTCCCTGGGCTACGGGCGCAGCCGCGCTGGAGCAATCGGCAATGAGATCGGCTTTAACGTTTATCCGCTGCGAACAGCCGGAAATCCTTGGCTGATCGACAATGTCATGCTGCGCAAGGCCGGCCCGGCACGGCCAGTGCCGACCACGCAGCATCATTTCCAGATCGAAGGCGAAGTGGACGAATTGCTGCCGCTGGTATCGCTCGTCGAACTGGCTAAAGGGCTCGACCGAAAGCCATTCAAGGACGAACCGAAGCCGACCTTTTATCCGCCCTATGTTTACGACACTTACGCCTGGGCCATGGTGGTCGATACCGCCGCCTGCATCGGCTGCAATGCCTGCGTGGTCGCCTGCCAGGCCGAGAACAATGTCGCGGTGGTGGGACCGGAAGAAATCGAAGCCGGACGCGACATGCATTGGCTGCGCGTCGATACTTATGAGTCAGGCCCGGGCGCGATGCGCGGCTTTCAGCCCGTCCCTTGCATGCAATGCGAGCACGCGCCCTGCGAGCCGGTCTGCCCGGTTTCCGCCTCGGTGCACGACAGCGAGGGGCTCAACGTGCAGGTCTATAACCGCTGCGTCGGCACGCGCTTCTGCCAGTCGAACTGCCCTTACAAGGTGCGGCGCTTCAACTGGTACGGCTACAATGATGGGCAGGAATACAAAAACCTCGGCGCACCATCCGTCACCGCACAACACAATCCGAACGTCACCGTGCGTACGCGCGGCGTAATGGAAAAGTGCACTTATTGCGTCCAGCGCATCAGCGCGGCGCGGCGCGACGCGGAGAAAGAGAATCGCACCATCGCCGACGGCGAAGTCGTCACCGCCTGCCAATCGGCGTGTCCGACGCGCGCCATTTCGTTTGGTAATCGTAATGATCCAAAGGCCGCGGTGAACAAAAAACGCGGTGAAACGCATCATTACGAACTACTCGGTCATCTCGGCACGCGGCCACGCACGACTTATCTGGCGCGCCTGACCAGTCCCAACACAGCGCTGAAGGAGGGCGGCGAATGACTGGCCGTCTCAACCGCTGGGTTATGCCGCGCGCGCGCAACTACGACGCGGTCAATGCGATGGTGACTGCGCCGCTGCTCGCGCGCGAGACGTTCCGCTGGCGCATCTGGTGGATCGCCTTCGCGGTAAGCTGCGCGCTGACCTTGCTGATGGCGGCATCGCTGTTCTGGGTGCTTTACAAAGGCATCGGCATCTTCGGCAACAACACCACGGTGGTCTGGGGCTTTCCGATTGCCAATTACGTCTGGTGGATCGGCATCGGCAATGCCGGCACGCTGATTTCCTCGATGCTGCTGCTCACACACCAGCGCTGGCGCGCTTCGATCAACCGCTTCGCCGAGGCGATGACGCTATTCGCCGCCTCCATCGCTGGCATCTTCCCGATCATTCACCTCGGGCGGCCGCTCTATTTTTACTGGGTGACGCCCTACCCCAACACGATGCACCTGTGGCCGCAGTGGCGCTCGGCGCTAATCTGGGATTTCTGGGCGATCCTTTCCTATATCCTGTTCTCGATCATATTCTGGTATATTGGCCTGGTCCCCGATCTCGCCACCATCCGCGACCGTGCCAGGGGCCCGATCAAGCGGGCGATTTACGGGGCCTTCGCGCTCGGCTGGCGTGGCTCGGCGCGGCACTGGCATTTTTACGAAACCTATCACATGGCGATGGCTGCGCTCGCCGTGCCACTGGTGGTGTCGTTACACAGCGTGGTCGGCCTCGACTTCGCCGCCAGTCTGATGCCCGGCTGGCAGGAGACAATCTTCCCGCCCTACTTCGTCGTCGGCGCGATGTATTCCGGCTTTGCGATGGTGGTGGTGCTGGCGGCCGGCGTACGCTGGGGCTTCGGCATGCAGGCGATCGTCACTATCGACCATTTCGACGTGATGGCGAAGATCATGCTCGCCGCCTCGCTGATCATGGGCCTGTCTTACGCGACCGAATGGTTCGCGGCGTGGTACGGCGGCGAGCACGCCGACCGTTCGCTGGTCGTGTACATGTTCACCGGCACCTACGCGCCGATGATGTGGGCGCTGCTCGCCTGCAACGTGTTCATCCCGCAACTATTCTGGTGGCGCGCAATCCGCCGCAATATCAAGGCGGTCTGCGTCATCGGTGTCCTGATCAATGTCGGGATGTGGCTCGAGCGCATCCTGATCATCTGGAACACGCTGTCGCACGGCTTCCTGCCGTCGATGCGGCGCTCGTTCGTGCCGACCTTCTGGGATTGGTCGTTACTGCTCGGCTCGCTCGGCTTCTTCGCGTTCATGTTTTTGCTGTTCGTGCGTCTGGTGCCGGCGGTCTCGATGCACGAGGTGCGCAAACTCGTCCATGACGAGGTGACGGCATGACGCACGTTGTGATCGCCCAGTTCAGCGAAGCTGACGCGTTGCTTGAGGCTGCGCGCGAAAGCCAGCGCGAGGGCACCAACGTGCTCGACGCTTTCACGCCGTTTCCGGTCGAGGGCATGGCGGAATTGCTCGGCGCCACCTCGACGCGCTTGCGCGTAGTGATGGCCATTGGTGGATTTAGCATGGCCGCGGTCGCCTTCGGCCTCCAGTATTACAGCGCGGTGATCGACTATCCCATCAATTCGGGCGGACGGCCGCTCAATTCGTGGCCAACGTTTATGCTGGTGCCGTTCGCGACCGGCATTCTGGCCGCCGCCATTTTCGGCTTCATCGCGCTCCTGTCGGAGACCGGGCTGCCGCGTCTGCACCACGCGCTATTTGAAATACCGGACTTCGAACGCGCGAGCCAGGACCGATTCCTGTTGGCGCTGGAAGCGCCCGAAGCCAAAAAAGAAATCGCCGCGCTGCGCCAGCGCCTGATAGAGGCCGGCGCCATTGAGGTGATGGAGGTGGCGGCATGACGCGCGCGCCCACTCTTCTTTGCCTCGTCCTGCTTCTGTCGGGCTGCGATGTCAGCATGACGCAGCAGAACCGCTATGGCACCTATCAGCCGGCGCCGATCTTCGAGGATGGCACCTCCGCGCAGCCCCTGCCGGAACACACCGTGGCGCAAAGCGATCTCGCGCGTGATGACATCGTCCGCAACCCGCCGCCGGCGACACCTCAGTTGCTGGCGCGTGGGCGCGAACGTTTCGATATCTATTGCTCGCCCTGCCATGGCCTGTCAGGCGACGGCGACGGCATCGTGGTCAAGCGCGGCTTCCCCGCGCCGCCGTCCTATCAGGAAAAACGTCTGGTTGAGGCGCCGGCTTCGCATTTCTATGACGTGATCACGAACGGCTATGGCGCGATGTATTCCTATGCGGCGCGCGTCGAGCCGCGCGACCGCTGGGCCATCGTGGCCTATATCCGCGCGCTGCAATTGCAGCGGCACGCGCAGGCGGAGGGCAAGCCATGACCCGGCACCGCCGCGCCCTGATCCTTGCTGCCGGCTTCATTGTCGCGATGATTGTCATCGTCTTCATCGACCCGCGCATCGCCGCCGCCGGCTGGCTGATCGCTTTCAACTACGTTGCCGCCTTCCCGCTTGGCGCGCTGGCGCTGATTATGATTCACCGGCTCACCGGCGGGCGTTGGGGCGATGCCTTGCTGCCGGTGTTACTGCCACTGGCGCGCTGTACATTGCTGTTGGTTGTCTTGGTGCTGCCGGTAGCGATTGGCGCATTCTGGTTCTTGCCCGAACAGGCGCGCATCGGTGAACTAACGCCAAGCGTGGCCAGCATCTATCTCAACGCCCCCTCCTTCGCCGCGCGCTCGCTGATCGGCGTAGTGGGACTCGGCATGCTGGCGCTGTTTGTGCCGCGCGGCGGACGCTTAGTCGCCGGTCTTGGCCTGTTCGCCTATGCCGTCGTCATCAGCTTCCTCGCCCTCGACTGGAATCTGGCGATCGAGCCCCCGTTCTTCTCCACCTCGTTCGGCGCTTCCGTCGCCATAACGCAGCTGCTCGCGGTACTGGCGCTCGGGGCCGTGCTCGACGCCGCGCCGCGTGACCGCGCAGATCTCGGCGGGCTTCTGCTGACGGTCACGCTCGGCATCACCTATCTCGATTTCATGGCCGTGCTGGTGATCTGGTACGGCGATCTGCCGGCTAAGACATTCTGGTTCACGGAGCGGCTTAACGACGGCTGGCTGGCGCTGGCCGTCGCCACCTTCGTCATCGGCTCCCTCCTCCCCGTCGCGATGCTGATGTTCGCGCGCGTGCGCCGGAGCCACACCGGATTGGGCATTGCCGGCGTCTGCGAGCTGTTCGGCCTGGCGCTTTACCAGACCTGGCTGATTGGGCCGGCCTTCGGCGTGGCCGCCGTGCTGGCCGCCATGGTCGCCTTCGGCGCCATGACCGCGCTGATCATCGCCGCCATCCTGGGTGATTGGCCGCTTGATCTTCCAGCCCGCTGGAGGACCGCGCATGGCGCGTAAACCCAACATCATGGACGGTTTCGAGTCGCCGCGACTACCGGGCAAGCCCTTCATGCTGATCGCGGCCGGCGCGCTCATCTTCCTTGGCCTCAGCATGGGCGTGCTGTTCGCCCTGTTCGATGTCAGCGTCACCGACCGCGCGCCGCGCCTGGCGCAGCCGGCGCCGGAGCCGCGGCTTCAACCGCACCCGCGACACGAATTAGCGATCACGCGCGAAGATGAGCGCGCGCGATTGAAGGAAAGCGGCGGCGGCACGATGCCAATTGAAAAGGCGATGGCCATCATCGCGGCACGCGGCGCCAATGCTTACGCCCCCATCCAAACGCGGGGAGGCAAGCCATGAAGCGCGGCGCGCTTGCTCTTCTGTTTGTGATGATGGCCGCGCCCGCGCAGGCTGGCCTTAGCAAAGCGCAACTTGCCACAGTCCGTGTTGACGCCAAACCGGACGCACAACTGCCGCTGCCGCTCGCCTTCACCGACGAGCACGGCAACGCTACCACCCTGGGCAAAGCGATTGACGGAAAGCCATCGTTGGTAATTTTCGCCGACTTCACCTGCCGGAACATCTGCGGTCCGGTGCTCGCCTTCGCCGCCGGCGGTCTGGAAAAATCCGGGCTGACGCCTAACAAGGACTTCCGCGTCGTCTCCATCGGCCTCGACCCGAAAGACACGCTGGCGCAAGCGCGCGCGATGAAGCAATCGCGCATCGGCGATGGCGCGCTTGCCGACGCTACCGTCATGTTGACCGGCGGCGACAACGCGGTGCGCGCGGCCACGAAGGCCGCCGGCTATCATTTTGTATACGACAAAGAGAACGACCAGTTCGCGCATCCGGCCATCGCCTTCGTGGTCACCGGCGAAGGCCACATCACGCGCGAACTGTCCGGGCTGGGGCTTTCAGGCAGTGACCTGCGGCTTGCGCTGGTCGAGGCCGGCCAAGGCAAGGTCGGCGGCATCGCCGATCGGATCCGCCTGCTTTGCTACGGCTTCGATGCGGCGACCGGCATCTACAGCGCCTCGATCGGGCGCATCATGAGCGGACTCTGCATCGCTACCATCGTTCTGCTGGCGGGCTTTATTGCGCTGCTCGCGCTGCGCGCGCGGCGGAGGGCGGGCGCATGAACCCCTTCGTCTATTTCTCACGCGTCTCCAACGAAGCGATCGCCGTCGACCACATCTTCTTTGCGCTCACCGCGCTCTCGATCGTCATTGTCGGCGTTGTCTTTTTGTTATTGCTCGTGTTCAGCGTTCGCTTTCGCGCCGATAATCCAGTTCATCGCCGCAAGCCGCCGCGTATATTCGAATATATCTGGACGCCGGCGACCTTCTTTCTGTTTTTGTTCATTTTCTGGTGGGCGGCGGCCAACCAACTCGGCGCGCTCGACCATCCGAAAGACTCTCTCGACATCCATGTCGTTGCCAAGCAGTGGATGTGGAAAGTCGAGCAGCCGAACGGCGTGCGGGAGATCGATGAAATTCACGCGCCGATCGAGACGCCGGTGCGGTTGGTGATGACCTCGCAGGACGTGATCCACAGCCTGTTCCTGCCGGCGCTGCGCATCAAGCAGGACGTGCTGCCCGACCGCATCACATATCTCTGGTTCACCGCGCAAAAGCCCGGCATCTATCATCTGCTTTGCGCGGAGTTCTGCGGCACCGAGCACTCGCGCATGACCGGGCGGCTGGTGCTGATGACGCAGCCCGATTACGCGCGCTGGAGCCGTTCGCAGGGGCCGTCGCGGGGACTGGCGGCGCAGGGCGAAAAGCTCTTCCGTTCGCTCGGCTGCTCCGGCTGCCACGGGCCGAATTCCAGCGTGCATGCGCCCGACCTCGCGGGAGTCTACGGGCGCGAGGTGCACTTGAGCGATGGCCGTGTCGTCACCGCCGACGAAGCCTACCTGCGCGATTCGATCCTCAAGCCCGGCAGCGCGATCGTCGCCGGCTACAAGCCGGAAATGCCGAGCTTTGCCGGCACAGTTGGCGAGGATGACATGGTGAAGCTCATCGCATATTTGAAGTCGCTCGCAGGCCACACCACGATCAACCAGCAAGGCGAACGCCGATGACCGACGCCATTCTCGACCGCCTGCCGCAGGCCAAGCAGCCTCAAACCTATCTCAACGAAGGGTACACACTGTCGTCATGGCTGCTCACTACCGATCACAAGCGCGTCGCTATTCTCTATGCGCTGTCGATCACGTTTTTCTTTTTTATTGGCGGGGCGGCTATCAGCTTAGTGCGGCTGGAGCTCATCTCACCGAACGGGATGATGCTCACCGACGAGCAATATAACCGGCTGTTCACGCTACACGGCATCATCATGGTCTGGTTCTTCCTGGTGCCCTCGATTCCCACCACTTTCGGCAATTTTCTGATGCCGATGATGATCGGCGCCAAGGATGTCGCGTTCCCACGTCTTAATATCATGTCGTGGTACATCTTCGTGATCGGCGCGCTGTTCACGATCTACGCGCTCATTGCCGGCGGCGTCGACACCGGCTGGACTTTCTACACGCCGCTTTCGACGTTGTACGCCAACGGGAGCGTAATCGCGGCTGCCGCCGGCGTATTCGTCGCCGGCTTTTCCTCGATCGCGACCGGCATCAACTTTATCGCCACCGTGCATCTACAGCGCGCGCCCGGCATGCACTGGAAAAGGCTGCCGCTGTTCGTCTGGTCGATCTATGCCACCAGCATCGTGATGATCCTGGCGACGCCGGTGCTGGCAATGTCGCTGTTGATGATCGTCGCCGAACGCTGGCTTGGCATGCCGATCTTCAATCCGGCAAACGGCGGCGATCCGCTGCTGTTCCAGCATCTGTTCTGGTTCTACAGCCACCCGGCCGTCTACATCATGGTCCTGCCGGCAATGGGCGTGGTCTCCGAAGTGCTCGCCTGCTTCGCGCGCAAGGCCGTGTTCGGCTACACCGCGATGGTGATCTCGCTAATGTCCATTGCCGTGGTCGGGTTTCTGGTCTGGGGCCACCATATGTTCGTCTCAGGCCAATCGCAATTCGCCAACCTCGTCTTCTCTTTCTTGTCCTTCATCGTCGCGGTGCCTTCCGCCATCAAGGTGTTCAACTGGACGGCGACGCTCTACGGCGGACGCATCACGCTGAAGGCACCGATGCTTTACGCCATGAGCTTCATCGGCCTGTTCACCATCGGCGGACTGACCGGCCTATTCCTCGCCTCGGTGCCGATCGACATCCATGTCACCGACACTTATTTCGTGGTGGCGCATTTCCATTTCATCATGGTCGGCGGCGCGGTCTCGGGTTTCTTCGCGGCGTTGCATTTCTGGTGGCCGAAAATCACCGGCCGCATGTATCCCGACAATTGGGCGCGCATCGGCGCGATGACGACCTTCCTCGGGTTTATCGTGACTTTCATGCCGCAATTCTTCATGGGATACGCTGGCATGCCGCGGCGCTATCACGTCTATCCCGAACAGTTTCAGGCCTACAACGTGGTCTCTTCGGTCGGCGCGGTGATCCTGGCGGTCGCTTACCTGTTGCCGCTGTTCTACCTCACGTGGTCGCTACGTTACGGCAAGCCGGCCGGACGCAACCCTTGGGACGCGACCGGCCTTGAGTGGCAGACCACCTCGCCGCCGCCGAAAGAAAACTTCGACCGTCAGCTGGTCGTCAGCGCGGCGCCTTACGATTACGAGAACACATGAGCGAAACCGCGCGCGTCATCAACGAACCCTGGCCGTCGCTGCCACGCCAGCGCGAGGCGGTGACCTTCGCCGTGTGGCTGTTTCTGGCAACCGAAGTGCTGTTCTTCGGCGGGCTGTTCCTCGGCTACACCGTCTATCGCTGGCTGTATCCGGAGGGCTTTCTGATCGGCGCGCAGGAGACCGATATTGTCTACGGCGTCAGCAACACCGCTATTATCATGACGTCGAGCCTCACCATGGCGGTGGCGGTGCGCGCGGCCGAACAGGATATGCGCCGTATGGTTTTCCGGTGCCTGATTGCAACGGCGCTGTTCGGTCTCGCCTTTCTCGTCGTGAAGGGCTTTGAGTACTACGACGACATCATCAGAGGCTTCGTGCCCGGTCCGCACTTTCCGTTGCACCAGACCGGCGCCGAACTGTTCTGGACATTCTACTGGGTGATGACGGCGGTGCACGCTATCCATCTCACTATCGGAATCGGCATGGTAGCGACGCTAACCGTGTTGTTGCACCGGCGGAAGCTGCCGCTTGTAAGCCCGGCCTATGAGGGCGTCGCACTCTACTGGCACCTGGTCGATATCATCTGGGTGGTGCTGCTGCCGCTGCTTTATCTGATCGGGCGCGCATCATGAGCAGGCAGACCATCGAACTTTGGAAAGGTCCGCTGCTGATCTGGGCAGCGCTGTGTGTGCTGCTCGCCATCACCACGGGCTCGGCTTATATTCCGCTCGGGCCGGGCAACGGCCTGATCAATATGACGGTGTCGGCATTGAAGGGGGCGCTGATCATGCTGTTGTTCATGAACATCCGGACCTCGAGCGTGCTGGTGCGGATCGCCTCGGCGGCCGGGCTGTTCTGGCTCACTTTCATGTTCGCACTGACCGCCAGTGATTATCTGACGCGGTAATCGTTTCACGCACTTCGTATAGCAATAAGAAATTTTTAACCACGCGCGGGCGCCGATCGTTCAATTTTTAGCAATCGGCTTTGGCTTGGTTTTACCAGGCCAGGACATTCAGCGCGCGAAACGGCTCGGCTTTAAGCCGGCATAAGACGGCGCCGGCCTAATTTTTCCCCGCAGGACGGGGCAGGAACGGCAGTTTAAGCCGGCACGCACCCCGCCGCAGGGGTGTCAGGTGTCAGGCGGCTTTCGATTCCAGCGAGCGATTTCGCTGTGCGCGGCATTGGCGACGTTCGGCATCGGCCTGTTCGCCGGAACGAGCGGCAGCGAAGCCGACGCGGTCGATGTCGCGCGGCCGGCGGCCTATCATCTCGCATCACTGTCGCCGACCTTTGCGCCGCCCGATTTGTCGCCGCCCGCGCTCACCCCGCGCGATTTCCCCGAGCAAACGTTCGAACCCTTCGGCGTCAGCACCGACAAGCTGACCTTCGGCAGCCTCGTTGAAAAATGGCGGCAAGTCAGCAACGGCGTTGAGGTCGAGCAACGGCTCCTGGACATGTGCCGACGCAATGCTGAGGCTTGCGTGCCGGCCGCCAAGCGCTTCCTGGCGGTGATCGAACTCGGGCGCAAGACGCAAGGGCGCGCGCGCATCGGGCTCATCAATCGCGCGGTCAATCTTGCAATCCGCCCGATGAGCGACATGGCGCAATATGGCATCGATGACGTCTGGGCAACGCCCTTGATGACGTTTACCTCCGGCGCCGGCGACTGTGAGGATTATGCGATTGCCAAATACGTGGCCTTGCGCGAGGCCGGTGTCGCCGAAAGCGACCTGCGGCTGGTGGTCGTGCGCGACAACGCCGTGCGCGATTTTCACGCGGTCGCCGCCGTGCGCGATGACGGGCAATGGCTCATCCTCGACAACCGCACGCTTGTCATTCGCCAGGACGTGGAGGTTGCCAGCTTCGATCCGCTCTTTACCATCGGCGATGCCGGCGTGCGCCGCATCGAGGCAAAGGCGCCGATGCCGCACCGCTCCCGCGCAATGGCCGAGATGGCGGCCGGATCGGGTGGTCCTGGCCTGCCGCTGATGCTTTAAGGTTTCCGGCGCAGCGCCCTCAGGCTCCCGCCCGGCGGTCGTAAAGCCGGTCCGGATTATCGACCATCAACTTGCGGCGCAGCTCTTCGCTTGGCGCGATTTCCGCGATCAGATCGATCAGCTCACCGTCGTCCGGTACCGGCGGCGGATGATGCGGATGCGGCCAGTCGGTGCCCCAGACCACGCGGTCGGGAAATTCCGTAACAAGCTGGCGCGCGAAGGGAATGGCATCGGCATAAGGCGGGCCGGTGCGCGTGATGCGGTCGATGCCGCTCACCTTTACCCAGAATTTTTCGTTCTGCATGAGGCGCATCAGCTCCGTAAACGGCGCCTGATCGAGGCCGAGCCCGGCGTCAATGCGGCCGATGTGGTCGATGACGACCGCGACCGGCGAGCGCGCCAGCGCCGGCGCCATGTCGGCGATGAAGGAGCCGTCCATATGAATCTGCAAATGCCAGCGCGCATCGGCGAGCCGCGCGGTCAAGGCCATCACATCATCAAGCGTAGCGCTCTGGTGCAGATGCCGCATGAAGTTATAGCGCACGCCGCGAAAGCCCAGTCCGTCGAGACGGCGCAATTCGTCGCTGCCGACATCCGGCGGCAGCAAGGCGACGCCGAGATATTTGCCACTCGTCGCCGCCAGCGCGTCCTCGACCACGCGATTGTCCATGCCGTGCACGGCCGACTGCACGAACACGCCGCGCTCGATGCCGAGCTTGGCGTGCAGCGCAAACAGCATTTCCTTGGTCGCGTCGCCCGGATCGATGGTGGTGGTGGACGCGAACGGATAGATCGCCTTGGGTCCCAGGACGTGAAAATGCGCGTCCCAGGACCCGGCAGGCAATTTCAGTTTCGGCTTACGCGGATTCGGATGAAACAGCGGAAGACGTTCGCCCGCCATATCAGTCGCCCTTCTGGTTATAAGCCGTCTCCCAGAAAATATCCTTCCAGTCGTTGACCTTGCCCTTCAAGGTGCCGATGCGATTGAGGAAGGCCGCGAAGTAAGCGATGCGGTGCGGCGTCGAGGTGAACTCGAAGCCCGGATCGTCAAGCAGCGTGACCAGGTCCTCGATTTTGTCGGGCGCCTTCTGTGCGTTTTTCCACAGCACGGCGGCCGCATGCTTGTCGGCGCTGGCCACCTTGATCGATTCCTGCAAGGCGTTCGCCACGCACTGGAACAGCTTCGGGTTTTTCTCCTTGGTCTGCTTGGTGGCAAGCAGCGTGATCTGCGTGAGTGGACCGCCGAATACCTGACGGCTGTCGGCGATGATATGGGCGCCGGGAATTTTCAATCCGCGGCTGGTGAAAGGCTGTACGGCAATGTGCCCCGTGATCGAAGCCTTGCCGTAACCCGCCGACATCGCGGAGACCGCGTCCGGATGGCCGAGACCGACGGTGAGATGGTCGAGCTTGTGGGGGTCGCCGAACAATTTTTCCGAAGCCATTTGCAGCATCATGGCGTTGAACGAAATCTTCACCGTCGGCACCGTGATGCGGTCCTTTTCGGTGAGATCGGCCAAGGTCTTCACGTTCGGATTGATGCTGTAAAAGGTCATGGCGCCATTCGAGACGGTGCCGACGGCGCGCACTTCGTTGGCGGTGCCGTGCGTTTTGTCCCACAAGGTCAACAGCGAGGGCAGCGCGGCGGTGCCGTAGTCGGCGGCGCCCGACAGGAGTGCATCGATCACCGGACCGGGACCACTCAAGGTCGTCGCGCTGGCGTCGATCTTGCCAAGGCCCATCTTGTCGGCTTCCTTTTGCAGGACGCCGCCGCTGACCATCACGTCGACCGGGATATAGAGCAGGCCGCGTTGCTGAACGAATTTGACCGTGAGCGGGGCCTGGGCGCGCAGCACCGCCGGCGTGGCCAGCAAGCTGACGCCGCCGGCGACCGTCGCGATTGCCTGCCGCCGGCTGACCGGTCCGAATGAGGTTGTCTTTTTGGCTGCCATTGCCGCACTCCCTGTGATGTTTGTTTTGCTTGTGACGCGGACGCCAAGTTTGGCGCCCCCTCCGAATTTGATGATAGACTAGGTGCCAAGTTATCGGCAATTATTCCGTGGCCGTGGCAGCACGGCTGCAATGCATGAGGGCGCCTGCGCATCGCGACGCCCCGCCGTTCGTTTCGTTGCGGTGCACCAATTCAATAAAGCGGGATGGCGACTGCCGCGCAAAAGCGGCAAGCGCCGGAAAGGCGGCCCAGATATGAACGCACCGCTTAAGCCCTCGCCGCTCCTGCAAGTGCAAGGCGTGACCCTGCAATACCGGACCGAGAAACATCTCGTCACCGCGACTTACCGCGTCAGCTTCGACGTCTACGGCGCCGACCGCTTTGTCCTTTTGGGGCCGTCCGGCTGCGGCAAGTCGACATTGCTCAAGGCCATTGGCGGCTACATGGCGCCGACCGAAGGCAGCATGCGCCTCAAGGGCGAGCCGATCCGCAGTCCGGGCGCAGACCGGATTTTCGTATTCCAGGAATTCGACCAGTTGCTGCCGTGGAAGACGGTCAAGCAGAACGTGGTCTTCGCGCTCGAGTCGTCGGGCAAAATGCGCGGCAGGCAGGCCGACGACCAGGCCATGCGCTACATCGAGAAAGTGAACCTGACGAAGTTTGCGAACTCCTACCCGCACACGCTGTCGGGCGGCATGAAGCAGCGCGTCGCCATCGCGCGCGGGTTGGCGATGGAGCCGGACGTGCTGCTGATGGACGAGCCCTTTGCCGCGCTCGACGCGTTGACCCGGCGCAAGATGCAGGAAGAGCTTTTGCAATTGTGGGAAGATACGCACTTCACCGTGCTGTTCGTCACCCATTCGATTCCGGAAGCGGTGATGATCGGCAACCGGATTCTTTTGCTGTCACCGCACCCGGGACAGGTGAAGGGCGAACTCAATAGTGACGGCAGCGATCCGACCGATCCGGCGAGCGGCAAAACATTATCCGAGCGCATTCACGCGACGCTGTTTGCCGACCGCGTCGAAGAAGAGGTGGCCCCGCATGGTTGACATTCACACCGACACGCGCGGCAAAGCCGCGTCGCCGCCGCAACGCCCGGAATATATATGAGCGATGTCGTCGCCAGCGCCGACTTCGGCGTGGTGCAGCGACCCCTGACATTCTGGCAGCGCCTCATGGCGCAAAGCTGGCTGCGCAAGACCGTCATTCTTCTCGTCATCGTCGTCGCCTGGGAAAGCTATGCGCGCCATCTCAACAACCCACTGCTGGTGCTGACTTTCAGCGCGACCCTCGTCTCGTTCAAGGATGGCATGGTCAGCGGTGACTTGTTGCAGAAGGTGATCAACTCCGTTGTGCTGCTGCTCAAGGGCTACGGTCTCGGCCTCGCGTTGGCGATGATTTTTACCGCGGTCGCGATGCTGTCGCGCATCGGCAATGACCTGCTGGAGACGCTCACCTCGGCGTTCAATCCCCTGCCCGCGATCGCGTTATTACCGCTCGCGCTGATCTGGTTTGGGCTTGGGGACATTTCGATCATCTTCGTGGTGGTGCATTCGGTGTTGTGGGCGGTGGCACTCAACACGCATTCCGGCTTCCGTTCCGTATCCAACACGCTACGTATGGTGGGGCGCAATTACGGTCTCACCGGCCCGCGCTTTATTGCGAAGATACTCATTCCCGCCGCCTTCCCCTCGATCGTGACCGGCTTGAAGATCGGCTGGGCCTTTGCGTGGCGTACGCTGATCGCGGCCGAACTGGTGTTCGGCGTCTCGTCGGGTAAAGGCGGGTTGGGGTGGTACATTTACGAGAGCAAGAGCATGCTCGACATACCGGCGGTGTTTGCCGGCCTGTTCGCCGTCATTTTGATCGGGCTGATCGTGGAAAGCCTGATCTTCCGCAACATCGAAGCGATCACCGTGCGCCGCTGGGGCATGCAAAATTAGCCAAGAAAAACAATAATGAAAATTATTCGCGTATCCAGCGTCGTCTATCGTCAGCATCTCAAGAGTGGCCCCAAACCGAAATTCGCCGGCGAAGGACGCGATGCGTTCGAAACGCTACTGATCAAGGTCGAAACCGACGAGGGCGTCACCGGCTGGGGCGAAGCCTTTCCGCACCGGGTTTGGCCCGCGATCCGCCCGCTGGTCGATAGCCTGATCGCGCCGGGCTGCATCGGCGCCGATCCGACCGACATTCCGAAATTGATGAAAAAGCTGATCTACCACGTGCACGGCGTCGGCCGCGCGGGACCTGCCATGTACGCGCTATCCGGGCTCGACACCGCGCTGTGGGACATTCTCGGCAAGGTGAAGAATCAACCGATCTACAAATTGCTCGGTGGCAAGCCGCTCGACCGCATTCCGGCCTATGCCAGCCTGCTAAAATATAACGACGTGAATGTCGTGACCGCGACCATCGAAGAGGCGCTTTCGCGCGGCTACGGCGATCTCAAAATCCACGAGACCGGCTGTGATGAAATCGCAGCGGCGGCGCGTTTGTTGCGCGAACATAATGGCGGCTCGCTGATGGTCGATGTGAACGCGCCCTGGACGCTGCCGGAAGCGCTGGCGGCGACCGCGCCGCTGCGCGAACTCGGGTTGAAATGGATCGAGGAGCCGGTCTGGCCGCCGGAGGACTTCGCCGGCGCGGCGAAAATCAGCGCCAGCGGCGTGCCAGTGGCCATCGGCGAAAACGTGCTCACACCCAGCGATTTTGCGCGCCTGATCGCGACGCGGGCGGTCGACTACATCCAGCCGAGCGTCGCCAAGATTGGCGGCATTTCGATTGCACGCGACATCATCACGGCGGCGAACCAAGCCGGCGTCGCGGTGGCGCCGCATTCGGCCTATTTCGGCGCCGGCCTGATCGCCACCGCGCATGTGAGCGCCGCGCTCTCGCCCGCGCCGATGATCGAACGACTTTATTGCGACCTGACCGAAAGTCCCTTCGGCGACTGGTATGAGCCGGTCGACGGCACGCTCGCCGTTCCGCAAGGGCCCGGGCTCGGCGTCGAGCCGGACCTGAATCTGCTCGACAAGCTCGCCGTCAATTGAAGACGCGTACTTTCCAGAGGCATCCATGAAAATCAAAAGCGTTACTGTCAATTTAGTTCGTCTGCCGCTGGAAGAGCCGCTCGCCGGCGCCCCGCCTTTCGCAGGCATGCTGCGCGACTTTGTCACCCTCCAGATCGTGACCGACGACGGCATCGAAGGCATCGGCATTACCACGTTCGGCGGCAAGCTCGTGCGGTCGCTCAAAGCGGCGGTCGAGGATCTGGCCGCGCTCACCGTCGGCGAAGACCCGCTGCGCACCGAACTCATCATCGGAAAACTGCGCGCGGCCTCGGCGCCGTGCAGCACCGGCATTGCGACTTTGGCGCTGTCGGCGATCGACATGGCGCTGTGGGACATTCGCGGCAAGGCCGCCGGCGTTTCGGTCTCGCATTTGCTTGGCGGCAAGCGTGACAGCGTGCCGGCTTATGCCAGCGGCGCGCTCATCCGCACCACGCCGCTTGCCGAGGTCGAACGCGCGGCGGCGGCGCTGGTCGAGAAAGGCTACACGCAAGTCAAGACCCAGATGGCCGGCGACGATCTATCGCCCGCGCAGGAAATCGCGCGCATCCGCGCCATCCGCAAAGTTGTCGGGCCCGACGTCAATCTGATGGTGGATATCAATCAGCGCTGGAGCGTGCAGGAAGCGATTTCTATTGGCGCGCGCATCGAGGATGTCGGGCTCGGCTGGATCGAGGATCCTTCCGTCGCCAACGACTATCAGGGCCTGGCGCAGATTGCCGCCGCCCTGAGCACGCCAGTCTGCGCCGGCGAATATGTCTGGGGCATCGAGCCGTTCCGGCAATTGATGACGCACCGCTCGGTCGACATCGCCATGATCGATCTGTTACGCGTCGGCGGCGTCACGCAGTGGATGAAGGTGGCCGGCATGGCGGAAGCCTTCAACCTGCCGGTCGTCACGCATCTGCTGCCGGAAATTCATGTCCAGCTCTTGGCCGCGATTCCGAACGCCTTGGTACTCGAATATATGCCCTGGACTTGGCGGCTGTTCGACGACCCGCCTAAGCCGGTCAAGGGCAAAATGAAGGTGCCCACCGCGCCGGGCTTCGGGCTAAAATTCGCGCCCGACCTGTTCAAGACCTACGGCGTCGCCTGAGCACGCAACGGAAAGACCATGCCGTCCGACCAGAACTTCGTGCTGCGCTCGACCGTCACCTCGCCTTTCGGCCGCAAGGTGCGCATGGCGATCGACGTTCTGGGATTAAGCGACCGCGTCACGATGGCGCCGGCCGACACGCTCGACGAAAGCGACACACTGCGCCAGCAAAATCCGCTCGGTAAAATGCCGTGCCTGCTGCTCGCCGACGGCACCGCCATGTATGACAGCGGCGTCATTATCGAGTTTCTGGCCGACGCGGCCGGCGACGATAGACTGCTGCCAACGAGCGGAATGGCGCGCTTCAAGGCACTGACGCTGGCGCGGCTGGCCGACGGCATCACCGAAGCCGCCATCCTGATGGTTTATGAGGGCCGCTTCCGCGACACCGGCGCGCATTCGGAGCGCTGGCTGGCGCATCAACGCGGGAAAATAACGCGCGCCCTTTCCGCTTTCGAACGTACGCCGCCCGACCCCGCAAAGACCGACATCGTGAGCATCGGACTTTCCTGCGCGCTCGGTTATCTTGATTGGCGTAAACCCGTCGAATGGCGGAACGCTTATCCGGTGCTCGCCGCCTGGCTGGCCGCCTTTGCGCAACACGAGGCTTCGTTCGCGCGCACCCGCGCGCCGTGAGAACTCGTCGGCAGTAAAGGCGCAGGCTGCGCGGCGGCCGGCCAATCGACAAAAGCCGCTGTTTCGACTAGGATGGCTAGCCATGCTGCAAAAGACCAAACGCAAGAAGAACATCGGCGACCCCGGAAAACGGCTGATCGTCGGCATCACCGGCGCCTCGGGCGCGATCTATGGCGTGCGGCTGCTTGAGCTGCTGCGGGACAGCGAGATCGAAACGCATCTGATCATGTCGCGCGCCGCGCACATGACGCTCGCCGCCGAAACGCGGTTGAAAATTTCCGACGTCGAGGCGCTCGCCGATGTCGTGCATTCCAACCAGGACGTGGGCGCGGCCTGTTCGAGCGGATCGTTTCAAAATCTCGGCATGATCATCGCGCCCTGCTCGGTCAAGACCATGGCCGAAATCGCAACCGGGGTGACCGCTAACCTGATCTCGCGCGCTGCCGACGTGGCGCTCAAAGAGCGCCGCCGCGTCGTCTTGATGCTGCGCGAAACGCCGCTGCATCTCGGCCACATCCGAAGCATGGCGGCGGTGACGGAAGCCGGCGCCATCGTCTATCCGCCAGTGCCGGCCTTCTATTCGCAGCCACAATCGATCGAGGACATGATCGATCATACGCTCGGGCGCGCGCTTGACCTGTTCGGCATCGAACTCAATCTGGTGAAGCGCTGGACCGGCGAGGAACGCCGGCAGAAGGCACCGGCTAAAACGCCGCGTTGATCGTGCGGCCGGCTGGGGTGCGGCAAGGTGCTGAGTTTCGATAATCCGTTTTGGAAATTTTCGCTCGCGGTTTACGGCGCACCTGAAATCGCGGCCGAATGCCTGAATTTGCAGCGCCGGCTGGAGATCGACGTTAACGTGCTTTTGTTCTGTGCCTTCATGGGAAGCGCGCAAAAAGTTGCGCTGAACGATAAAAATCTCGCGGCGATCAAGGCAAGCGTCGCCGCCTGGCATCAGAAAGTCGTGCGACCGCTGCGGGCCGCGCGCCAAGCCATGAAACCGCTGCCGCAGATGAGCGATGACGCCGTCCAGGCCCTGCGCCAAGAGATAGCGACCATTGAGCTGCGTGCCGAACAGGCCGAACAGGCGATGTTGTTCGAATTGATACCGGCGCTGACCGCCGCGGCTGTCAGTGCTACGGCGGCCCACGCCGTGGAACATAATATCGATGCCTTGCTGCGCAGCCATGGCGCGGACGCAGAAGCAGCAGGCGCGCAGCGGCTGATCACCGCCGCGAGCAATTACCGGCCGGAATAGGCTTTAGTCCGGCCACGCCGGCTCTAGCTTTTACTTTATCGCGTTTTCTTCACGCGAACCGGTACCCACTTCGCTCGAAAACGCTCTAATTGCGACTTGGACGCAAGAGCGATCATCGCTGTCGAAATGCCGCATTGAATGGGTTAAACGAACCCGTCAAGGAACCCGCATGCAGCACGAAAAAGAACAGGTCGCCCTCACCTCGATCGCTGCGTCGGCGGCGATGACCATCGCCAAAGGGCTGGTCGGTATCGCCACCGGATCGCTGGCGATTTTGTCGGAGGCTGGCCATTCGCTGATCGATCTGGGCGCGGCGATCATGACCTACGCCGCCGTGCGGGTGTCGGGCAAGCCCGCGGACGAAGAACATCATTACGGCCACGGCAAGGTCGAAAGCGTGTCCGCGCTAGGCGAGACCGCGCTGTTGTTTTTCCTTTCCGGCATCGTGATCTGGGAGGCGGTCAAGCGTCTGATCTATCACGAGCCGCATATGGTGGTCGTGACCTATTGGGCCTTCGGCGTGATGGCGGGATCGGTCGTGATCGACTTTTTTCGCGCCCGCGCTTTATCGCGGGTCGCCAAGTCCACTCACAGCCAGGCGCTGGAAGCCGATGCGCTGCATTTCTCGTCTGATCTGTGGGCCTCACTCGCCGTGATCGCCGGCCTTGTTGGCGTGCGCTTTGGGTACTGGTGGGCGGATTCCGTCGCCGCTCTTGCCGTTGCCGTTCTGGTTTGCGTTGCCGGCTGGCGGCTCGGCCGGCGCACCATCGAAACACTGACCGACACGGCGCCCGCCGGCGCCGCCGAACAGATCGCCGCGATCGCCGAAACGGTGCCCGGCGTGGTCGCGGTCGAACAGGTGCGTGCGCGCAGCGTCTCAGACCGGACCTTCATCGATCTTACCGTCGCGGTCAGCCGCACGCTGCCGCTCGACCGCGTCAGCGCGATCAAATCCGCGGTGACGGACGCGCTCGCCCGGCAAATGCCCGGCGCCGAACCGGTCGTCATCACCGATCCGATTGCGCTCGATAACGAGACCGTGCTCGACCGCGTGATGGTGATCGCGCGCAACCGCGCGCTGGCAGTCCACCATGTCACGGTTCACAATATCCAGGACCGGCTCGCCATCGCGCTCGATCTCGAGGTCGATGGCAAGCTTTCGATGGCCGAAGCGCATGCGCTGGCCGACGGGCTGGAGGCGGCAATCGCCGACGAACTTGGCGCCAGGGTCGAGGTCGAAACCCATATCGAACCGCTGCAAGCGGAGGACGCCTCCGGCCGCGAGGCGCCACCCGAGCGTGTGGCCGCGGTGCAGGCGACACTCTCGGAACTCGCCGCCAGCGACCGCGCGCTGCGCAATGTCCATAACGTGCGCGTGCGCGAAACCGACGACGGCGAGATCGTCAATTTCCATTGCCGCGTTGACCCGGAGATGAGCGTGCAGGCCGCGCACGAAAAGGTCGACGCCCTCGAACGCGCGCTGCGGGAGCATTCGTCGCTGATCAAGCGCGCCATCGGCCACGTCGAGCCGATGCGCCCATAAATCCGCCCGCCGCCTTCCCTTCGCAACCCGGACATCCTAAATCAACTGCCATGCGCACAGACATTTGCCAGCCAATCCGCCTGAAAGACTACCGCCCGCCCGACTGGCTGGTGGAAACCGTCGACCTCGATTTTTCGCTGCATCCCACGCAGACGAAAGTGCGCGCGACACTCAGGCTCCGACCAAACCCGGAGACCGCCGCAGCCCCGCTGGTATTCGACGGCGACGGCGTGTCCTTCGTGTCGCTCAAGATCGACGGTGTCGATCCCGGCCCGGACGCCTTCATGGCGACGCCCGATCAGCTGACCATTCCGCAGCCGCCGAATGGACCCTTCACGCTTGAGATCGAAACGCTGGTCGATCCCACCGCCAACACACAATTGTCCGGGCTTTATCGCTCAAGCGCCACGTTCTGCACGCAATGCGAGGCAGAAGGCTTCCGCCGCATCACTTACTTCCCCGACCGCCCCGACGTGATGGCGGTCTACACGACGCGTATCGAGGCCGACAAGGCGCAGGCGCCGGTGCTGCTCGCCAATGGCAATCTGATCGAGGCCGGCGATCTGCCCGGCGGCCGCCATTTCGCGACCTGGCATGACCCGCACAAGAAGCCGTCTTACCTGTTCGCACTGGTCGGCGGCGACCTGGCGTGCGTCGAGGACAAATTCGTCACCATGTCTGGCCGTGACGTCACGCTGCGCATTTATGTCGAGCACGGCAAAGAGGACCGATGCGACTACGCCATGGATTCGCTCAAGCGCTCAATGCGCTGGGACGAAGAAGCCTTCGGGCGCGAATACGATCTCGATATTTTCATGATTGTGGCCGTCTCCGACTTCAACATGGGCGCGATGGAAAACAAGGGCCTCAACGTCTTCAACGATAAATACGTGCTGGCGACCGGCGACGTCGCTACCGACAGCGATTTCGCCGGCGTCGAAGCTGTGATCGCGCACGAATATTTCCACAACTGGACCGGCAATCGCATTACCTGCCGCGACTGGTTTCAATTGTGCCTGAAGGAAGGCCTCACCGTTTTCCGCGATCAGGAATTCTCATCCGACATGCGCTCGCGTCCGGTCAAACGGATCGCCGACGTGCGCGGCCTGCGCGCCGCGCAATTCATCGAGGATTCCGGGCCTTTGGCGCATCCGGTGCGGCCCGAGCAGTACAAAGAAATCAACAATTTCTATACCAGCACGATTTACGAAAAAGGCTCGGAAGTGGTGCGCATGGTGCACACGCTGCTGGGCCCGCAAAAATTCCGCGGCGGCATGGATCTTTATTTCGAGCGCCACGACGGCGAAGCCGCCACCATCGAGCAATTTATCCAGTGTTTTGCCGATGTCAGCAGCCGCGACATGACGCAGTTCATGTTGTGGTATTCGCAGGCCGGCACGCCCGAGGTGACGGTGAGCGGTGCCTTCGACCCCGCCGCCAAAACCTATACGCTCTCCTGCAAGCAGATGGTGCCGCCGACACCAAATCAGCCGGTAAAAGCGTCGATGGTGATCCCGCTGCTCACCGGCCTGGTTGGCAAGGACGGCAACGATGTGCCGCTGGAATTTGCTGGCGACGCTACTGTAGCGCGCGGCGTGCTGGAGCTGAAAGACACCGAGCAAACCTTCGTTTTCAACGGCATCACAGAACGGCCGGTATTGTCGATCAATCGCGGCTTCTCGGCGCCGATCAAACTCATCAGCGATCTGACCGCGAGCGATCTTGCCTTCCTGGCCGCGCATGACAGCGATCCGTTCAACCGCTGGCAGGCCTTGCAAACCACCGCCATGCGCCTGCTCATCGACAACACGGCGCGCCTGCGGGCCGGACAGACGCCGCCAGGCGGCGACGAATTGGTCGCGGCGATGGCCGCGATCCTTAACGATAAAGCGATCGAGCCCGCTTTTGTCGCGCTGGCGCTGACGCCGCCAGGCGAAGGAGATATCGCGCGCGAGACCGGCAAGGACGTCGATCCGGAGGCGATCTATCGCGCCCGCGCCGCGCTGCGCGCCGACATCGGCGGCAAGCTCGGGGCTGCGCTAGCCAGCACCTATGACAATCTCGCGGTCGCCGGCCCCTACTCGCCCGACGCCACCGCCGCCGGCAAACGCGCCTTGCGCAATGTCGCGCTTGACCTCATGGCCGCCGATGGCGCGGCCGCGGCGATCGCGCGCGCCAAGAGACAATATGACGCCGCCGACAACATGGCCGACCGCATCGCCGCGCTCGCCACCCTCGCGCTGCACGATGTGCCGGAGCGCGCCACGGCGCTGGCCGATTTCTATGCGCGCTATGCCGCCGACGCGTTGGTGATCGACAAGTGGTTCTCGTTACAGGCGATGAGCCCGGACCCGGAAACGCTCGACGAAGTCCGCGCGCTCACCGGCCACGCCGGCTTCTCCATGGCCAATCCGAACCGAGTGCGCGCGCTCATCGGCGCCTTTGCGCAAAGCAACCCGACCCAGTTCAACCGGCCGGACGGGCAAGGCTACGAATTCGTCGCCGATACCATTCTCGCGCTCGATCCCAAAAACCCGCAGCTTGCCTCGCGCATGGCGACCGCCTTCCGCGCCTGGCGCACGCTTGAACCCGGCCGTCGGGGTTTGGCCGAGGTGGCGCTGCGCCGAATCAAAAGTGCGCCGTCGCTATCGCGCGATGTCGCGGACATCGTCGAACGCGCGCTCGGATAATCCAGATTGCCAAGAGGCTTTCCGGCTTTGATGGAATCAAAGCCGAGACTCTAGCTTTTATTTTATCGCGTTTTCTTCACGCGAACCGGTACCCACTTCGCTCGAAAACGCTCTCGTGAGATCGCCGACCGCGGTACCTGCGTCTGCATGCTCGCGCTTACCCCTTGATCGGACTCGTATTTCTGTGAGTAACGATTTTTAAACAATTGACTCTTGGGACTCTCGACAAATCAGCACGCATCGATTCCAATCGCATCACTGATTCGGATGGCGTGGCGGTACTTCCGGCTCGGTTGTGGCAGGGGATTTATTTACAACGGAGGCCTGAATGGCGCGCGCCAACCTGGCGAGTGCGTCTGCACGAAGCGATTCGATCAAAGGCCTTGCGCAATCGATCGCCAACCCGGCGTATCGGCGGCTACTGACAGCGGAGCCTTTGTTACGTCGCGCCGTGCCGGTGCTGATCATCGCCTTTCTGGTCACGATCTGCGTCGGCGCTTTGGTGCAGGTGCTCGACCAGCGACGCCAGACCCTCGGCACCATGGCGCTTGCGCTCGACGCCGCCGCCGACGTCGCCGCCCAGCGCCTGCAATTGCCGCCCAACAAAGCCTTTGACGCGGTCGAACGGCCGCAGGAATTGCTCGCCAGGGCGCTACCCCGCTGGGCCACCGAGGCCGGGCGGCGCTTTCTTCTGACCAACGAACATGGCCTCGTGATCGCTGCCATTCCGGCCGCCGACGCCACCATCGGCCGCCGCCTGATCGATCTTATCGGCGCGACGCAGCCGCTGACGACATTCGGCGCCGGAGCCGGCGTCATGGAAATCACGCTGCCGGACGATAGCCGCGCGCTGGCGAGCGTCCGCATGCTGGGCGCCCCGCTTGGCCAGTTCGCCGTGATGCAGTCACGCACCGCCGCGCTCGGCTCCTGGCGCTCGCTCACCACCCTCACCATCACGCTGTCGGCCACGACCGGTTTCGTGGTGCTGATTTTGGGCTTCGCCTTTCATTGGCAGGCGACGCGCGCGCGCGAGGCCGACACGATCTACGAGACGGTGCGCAGCCGCATCGACACCGCGCTCAACCGCGGCCGCTGCGGTCTGTGGGATTGGGACCTGGCGCGCGGACGCATTTTCTGGTCGCAGTCGATGTTCGACATTCTCGGCCTCAAGGCCAAGGACGACCTGTTGAGCTTCGGCGATGTCAGCGCGCTGGTTCATCCCGACGACGCCAATCTCTACGATCTAGCGAGCGACCTCGCCGAAGCGCGCGTCACCACCATCGATCACGCCTTCCGCATGCGGCACGCCGGCGGCCACTGGGTCTGGTTGCGCGCGCGCTGCGAACTGGTGCAGCAGGCCGGCGATCCCGGCCTGCACCTGATCGGAATCGCGGTCGACGTGACCGAGCAGAAAAGCCTGGTGGAAAAAACCGTCGCCGCCGACATGCGCCTGCGCGACGCCATCGAGACCATTCCGGAAGCCTTCGTGCTGTGGGACGCCGATAATCGTCTGGTGCTGTGCAATTCCAATTTCCAGGAACTGCATCGTCTTACCGACGAAGATATCGCGGTCGGGGCGTCCTACGAAACCGTGGTGGCCTCCGGCTCCAAACCGGTCGTTCGCAACAAAGTCATCACCGGCGAGCCTGTCATCCCGGGCGCGCAAACTTTCGAAGCGCAACTCGAAGACGGCCGCTGGCTGCATATCAGCGAACGCCGCACCAAGGACGGCGGCTACGTTTCGGTCGGCACCGACATCACCGCGCTCAAGACGCATGAGGAAAAGCTGGTCGACAGCGAAAAACGCCTGATCGCGACCAATTCCGACCTGCGCGCTTCGCAACAACGCAGCGCGGAATTGGCTATGAAATATGCCGAGGAAAAGACCCGCGCCGAGGACGCCAACCAGGCGAAATCGAAATTCCTCGCCAACATGAGCCATGAATTGCGCACGCCGCTCAACGCTATCATCGGATTTTCCGAGATCATGGAGACGGGCATGTTCGGCCCGCTCGGGGCCGAGAAGTACCGGGAATATTGCAGCGACATTCACGGCAGCGGGCAATACCTGCTCGACGTCATCAACGACATTCTCGACATGTCGAAGATCGAGGCCGGCCGCATCCGCCTCGACTTCGAGGACTTGCAACTCGACACGCTGCTGGCCGAATCCATGCGCGTCGTCTCCGCCCGCGCCGACGACAAGAAGCTCGCCGTCAACGCGCGCATCTCGCCCGATCTGCATCTGCGCGCCGATCGGCGCGCGCTCAAGCAGATCGCGCTCAATCTTCTATCGAACGCGGTCAAGTTCACGCCGTCCGGCGGTAGGATCAGCGTGCGCGGACGCGCAACCGACAACTGCATCGTGCTCGCCATCGCCGACAGCGGCATCGGCATTGCCAGGGACGCGCTCGCCAAGCTCGGCCGCCCGTTCGAGCAGGTTGAGAGCCAGCTCACCAAGAGCCACCAAGGCTCCGGCCTCGGCCTCGCCATCGCCAAATCGCTGGTCGAACTGCACGGCGGGCGCATGCGCATCCGCTCCGCCCTCGGCAAGGGCACGCTAGTCGTGGTGCGGCTGCCGCTGATGCCGCAATGCCCGCTGCCGAAGGAAGAGGCAGCGTAATTTACGCCCTCGTATGGCTATCGTGGCGGAATCTGGATTAGCTCCGCCAGTTGCTCCTTGGTCAGTGGCGCATCGAGAAACTTGCCGTCGATGGCGTCCTTCATCACCAGGTCGACATCGGAGAGCTTGTCCGGGTTCATCGCCGATTTCGGATTGAACTCCTTCTTCTGAAGCTCGACCAATTCCGGCGCCATTTTCATGCTCTCGGAATAAAGCTTAACCGCCTCAGGGCTGGAATACATCCAGTCGACCGTCTCGCGATAGGCCTTCATGAAGCGCACCATCACGTCGTGGCGCTCCTTCAGCGCATTGGCGTTGACGATTTCGACCCGTACGGTTTGATGCCGCATCGAGGGAATATCGCTGCCGCGCATGATCGGACGAATGGTTTTGGCCTGCAATTCTTTCAGGCCGAACGGCGCCACCGACCAGCCGATGTCGATCTGGCCCGACATGGTCATGGTCAGCGTCGGCGGCGGCCCACCGGTCTTGGTCGGTTTTGCCTTGAGACCGTAATGCGCGATCAGCGCTTTGAGCACACTGTCGGAAGTCGAGCCGCTGGTCGAATAGGCGACGGTATGCGCGGCGGTGACGTCTTTCACCGACTTGATTGGTGAGTTGGTCGGCACGAACCAGTAGATGTCTTCGACGCCGGTATAGCCGGCGGCAAGAATGCGGATCGGCGCGCCCTTGACGAAGGCGCGCATGGCGCCGGGCGTGCCTACGCCGATGCCGATATCGGCACTGCCGGACACTACCGCCTGGATGGTTTCGCCTGCGCCTTGCGTGCCGAAATTCTCCAGCACGATGCCGTGCTTCTGGAAAATGCCGGCCTTCATGCCGAGGGTCGGCGCCTGATTGGCCCAGGCGTTGATCTGGCCGATGGCGAGCTTGAGCTTGTCCTGCGCCTGTGCCGGCGCAGCAAGACCGCCGCCCAGCGCCAGCGCCAGCGCGCCGGCCAGGATTATGGCGCGTCGAATCGACATGTGGTTCATGGTTTCCTCCCCGTGATGTTTCTTGAATCAGAGTGTGCCAGCAAGGGCTGCGCGGCGGAAGATGTGGGCTGTGGCCCGCGACTCAGGGCGCCTTGCCAAGGATGCGCACAAAATTGTGCCGTACTTTTGCTTGCGTCTCCACCAGCGTCGCATTAAGCGTGGCGAAATCCGGCACGTCGGCAGCGCGCGCCAGCAGCCGCAAGAGGCCCGCCCCCGCGGTCTTGGCGTCGAAGGGGCCGGCCAGGCACAGCCGCAGGATCTGCGTGAGATCGTGGTAAAGCTGCGCCGCCGGGCGCAGTACTTCGGCATCCTCCACCGAAACCAGACGCAATTGCCGGGCCTTGTCCAGCACGCGCGCGGTCGAGGTGTCGAGAATATCCGGCGTCGCATGCGCGTGCACAAGCTGGAGATATTGCGCGATGAACTCGAGATCGACCAGGCCGCCGGCGGCGTATTTGAGGTCCCAGGGATTGCCGTCGCCCTTTTCGCGCGCAATGGCCGAACGCATTTCGACCACGTCGCCGGCGATCTGGACAGCATCGCGCGGCTGCCGGAGAATATCGTGGATGACACCCTCGACGCGCCTGCGGAATCCGGGCGATGCCGAGACGATACGCGCGCGCGTGAGCGCCATGTGCTCCCAGGTCCAGGCCTCGCTCTCCTGATAGCCGGTAAAACTGCCAAGCTGGGTCGCCAGCGGTCCCGCCTGCCCCGAAGGCCGCAGCCGCATGTCGACTTCGTAAAGCGCGCCGTAATTGGTCTGCGCGGTTAGCGCGTTGATCAGCCGCTGCGTCAGGCGCGCGAAATACTGGCCGCCGTAGAGCTTGCGCTTGCCGCTCGATTCCGGCGTTGTGTCGTCGAAATCATAGACCAGAATCAGATCGAGATCGGAGGTCGCGGTCATCTCGCGCCCACCAAGCTTGCCCATCGCCAGCACGGCCGTCTCACCGCCGCGCATTGTGCCATAGGTCTGTGCAAAATTCTCGGTCAACGCGCTATGCACGGCGCGGATAACGGCATCGGCGAGCCGCGCAAAAGCTTCGCCCGCCAGCCGCGCAGTCAAGGTGCCGGACAGAATGCGCACGCCGATGAGGAACATGTACTCCAGCCCGAACATCCGGATGCGTTCGAGCAAATCTTCGTCGTAACGCGACTGCGCCAAAGCAACGTCGAGCCGGCGCTGCAATTCCTCGTCGTCCGGCAACACGCCGAAGAAACTCGGATCGACCAGCGCGTCCATGACCTGCGGATGGCGCGCCAGCGTATCGGCAAGGCGCGGCGCGGTGCCGAGCACCAGCGTGATCAAGGCGATGAGTTCGGGCTTCTGTCTCAGCAGCGACAACAGCCGCGCCGCGCCATGCAGATTGGCAAGGAAATGGTCGAACAGCACCAGCGTCGCGTTCGGATTGTCGGTGCGGCCGATATGTTCGAGCAACACGGGCAGCAAGGCGGTGAGATGCCCGCGCGCCATATCGCCTTTCAGCGACCGGTGTTCGCCTTCAAGCCAATGCCGCACGATGCTGGAGGCTTCCAGCGGCGCGCGAAAGCCAAGCGCCGAAAGCCGGTCGAGCGTCTTTCCGTCGTCGGCTTCGGGCGGAAAGACGAGACCGGCATCTTCCGCCTCGGGCTCCTTTTCGAACAAGCGCGCGTAATAGCGCTGCACCTTTTCGAAATGACCGACCAGGATTTTGGCGAAGGCGTCGCGGTCGGGAAATCCGAGAAAGCGCGCAAACCGCTCCATATCGGCGCGCGTCCCCGGCAGTACTTGCGTCTGCTCGTCATTGACCATTTGCAGCCGGTGTTCGACCGCGCGCAGGAAGCAATACGCCGCCTTCATGGCGTCGCGCGCGGTCGCCTCGATCCAACGGTCCTCGCATAAGCGGTCAAGCGTTCCGAGCGTATCGCGACCGCGCAAATGCGGATTGCGCCCGCCGGCGATCAATTGCTGGGTCTGCGCGAAGAATTCGATCTCGCGAATGCCGCCGCGCCCGAGCTTGATGTTATGGCCTTCCATCGCGATCTCGCCGTGGCCGCGAAAGGCGTTGATCTGGCGCTTCATCGCGTGCACGTCAGCGACCGCGTTGAAGTCGAGATATTTGCGCCAGACGAAAGGCGCGAGCTCGTTGAGGATGGCCTCGCCGGCCGCGATATCGCCGGCGCAGGCGCGCCCCTTGATCAGCATCGCGCGTTCCCAGTTCTGCCCCATGCTTTCATAGTAATCGAGCGCGGCCGGGGTCGAGATGGCGATACCAGTCGAAGCGGGATCGGGCCGCAGACGTAGATCGGTACGGAAGACATAACCGTCGCCGCTGTGCTCCTGTAACAACTTCACCACGCGCTGGGTGATGCGCACGAAAGTAGGTGCTGCTTCCGCGTCCTTCGCCAGAGGCGCAATGTCGGGATCGAAGAACACGATCAGATCGATATCGCTCGAATAATTAAGTTCGTAAGCGCCCATCTTGCCCATGGCGAGGACGATGTAGCCGCTCGCAACCTGCGGATTTTTTTTGTCCTTCGGATTTAGTCGCCCGGCGCGCACGGCTTCCGATAGCGCAAAGCGCACGGCGGCATCGACGGCGGTATCGGCGAGATCGGTGAGGGCGCGCGTTGCCCGCATCACCGGCCAAACGCCGCCGATATCGGCGAGCCCGATCAACAGCGCGGCTTCCGCTTTCATGCGGCGCAAGATGCGCATGGCGTCGTCAATGTCAGTGGATTGAGCGGCGGTTTGCCCGCTCGCCGCCAGAAGTTCGGCCAGATGCTGCTCGGGCTCCGCCTTCAACAGGGTCAGCAACCGTTTGGCATCGCCGGTCGCCAAGTCCCACAGGAAGGGCGAACTCTCGGCCAGACTTTCCAGCAGTGTTTGGAGATTTTGATTTCCAGCGAGCAGCACCCGCAGCGGTGCGCCCTCGCCTTCCGTCAGGCCGCCCAGCCAGTTTGCGACGCGCGCCCTGGCGGCCTCCGGTTCCATGAGGAACGGCGCGGTAACAATGCGCTTGCATAAGGGTCCGCCGGACGCAACGACGGCGGGCTTTGCTTGGAGCTTTTTCGGCTTGGCGGCGGGCGGGTTCTTCGATTTGGACTTGGCGCGGCCCGCCTTATTGGCGGCGCCCTTCTTGCGGGCGGGCGGTTTCTTGACCGGTGGCCTCATCCCGCCATCTGTACCGGGCCTCCGCGTGGCAAGGCAATGATGCTCTTGAGCCCCGGTTCGTTATCCGCAAGGATCAGTTCGCCGCCATGGAGCCGCGCCACCGCCGCCGCGAGGCTAAGGCCCAGGCCCGAGCCGGGTTGCGAGCGGCTCTGCTCAAGCCGCACAAATCGCTCGACCGCGCGCGTGCGGTCGCCTTCCGGAATGCCCGGGCCGTTATCGGACACCGACAACATGACGCGCTCGCCATTGTTGAGCGCCCGCACCACGATCTCGGCCGCCGAACCGTTGGCCGGCTCGACCGGCGGCTTGGCGTATTTGATGGCGTTGTCGACCAGATTGGCGAGCGCCTGGCTGACCAGTTCCCGGTTACCGTTGACCGGCGCCGCGATGTCCGCATCGACCATCAAGGTGATGCCCTTCTGCTCGGCCACCGGCTCGTACAATTCGCCGATGTCGCGCGCGATCTCGGCGGCGTCAAACTCCACCATGTCGTCGCGCGCCTGCCCCGATTCCGCGCGTGCGATCATCAGCAGCGCGTTGAAGGTGCGGATCAGCCCGTCCGATTCCTCGATCGTGCCTTCGAGCGCGGCGCGATACTCGCCCTCGCTCTTGGCGCTGCGCAAGGCCTCCTCGCTGCGATTGCGCAGCCGCGTCAGTGGCGTCTTGAGGTCGTGCGCGATATTGTCGGAGACTTCCTTCAACCCGTGCATCAACGCCTCGATGCGCTCGAGCATGATGTTGAGATTTTCCGCGAGGCGGTCGAGTTCGTCGCCGGTGCCGTCGACCGGCAGCCGCTCGCCGAGATCGCCCGCCATAATCGTTTTGCTAGTCTCGGTCATGGCATCGACACGGCGCAGCACACGGCGGGTGACGAACAGGCCGCCGGCAAGGCCGAGCACGATCACGATGGCGACCGACCAGCGGCCGGCCGCCAGCAAAATGTGATAGAGTCGCTCGCGCTCGTCGAGATCGCGCCCCACCAGCATGCGGAAGCCGCCGGGCAATTGAAACACCCGCACCAGCGCATGATGCTCGGGGTGGTCGCGCCCTTCCGTCTCATCGAGACGGCGATATTGCGTTTCCAGCCAGCCGGGATTGTCGAGTGTGCCCGGCGCCAAGGAAGTGACATTGCCGGCCAGCGTTTCACCGGCGAAAGTCGTGACGAGATAAAGGCTCGAGCCGGGCCGGCGCGCCCGCGCATCGACCACGATCACCAGCCGGCGGATGCCGCCGAGCCGATATTGCTCCGACAGCCCGGTGATTTCGGCATTGACGGTATCGGTGATCTGTTCGGTGATCAGGCGGCGGGTATTGAGAGCGAAATAGCCGAGCAAAAACGCCGCGAACAGCGCGAACACGGTCAAATAGACCAGCGTCAGCTTGAACGTGGTGGTGCGGAAAAGTTTACCGAGCGCCGTCACGGATCATGTATCCCGCGCCTCGAACGGTGTGCAGTAGCGGCTGGGAGAAACCTTTATCGATTTTCGAGCGCAAACGCGAGATGTGCACGTCAATAACATTGGTTTGCGGATCGAAATGATAGTCCCACACGTTCTCCAAAAGCATGGTGCGGGTCACCACCTGGCCGGCGTGTTTCATCAGATATTCCAGCAGGCGGAATTCGCGCGGTTGCAGGATGATTTCCTCTTCGCCCCGGCGCACTTCGTGCGACAGCCGGTCAAGCGAGAGATCCCCCACCCGCAATTCGGTTTCCTCGTTGCGGCCGCCACGGCGGCGCGCCAGCACCTCGACGCGCGCAAGCAATTCGGAAAATGAATAGGGTTTCGGCAGATAGTCGTCACCACCGGCGCGCAGGCCCTTGACCCGGTCATCGACCTGGCCGAGCGCCGACAGGATGAGCGCCGGGGTCTCGATGCCCTTCTCGCGCAGTTCAACGATCACGGAGAGGCCGTCCCGCTTGGGCAGCATACGGTCGACGATCAGCACGTCATATTGCCCGTCGAGCGCCATGGCCAGGCCGTCTTCGCCATCGGTGGAAGCGTCGGCGATGTGGCCGACCTCGCGGAAGGCCTTGACCAGATAGTCAGCCGCGTCGCGGTCATCTTCGATGATCAGAAGTCGCATGGTGACCCGGTCCGGCTGCGCGTCGGCAGCCCGGCCGATCGTGCGTTGTGCGTGATTATCAGCATATGCCGGCATCGGTACCACCAATTCCAGGCGATTCGGCGGCGGCGGACCGGTTCAGCCCTGGTTGCACGCCGGATCGCTGTTTATGCCCCCGATTTCGGTTGTCGGATTGTGCCCCGAGGAAATGGCAGGGCCTTGCCCGCCTTGTCGTTACGCGAGGGGGTGGCGGACAAGCCGCCACCCCCTCAACGACTCCTCCCCAGCGGGGGCGACGGTTGCCGGGGGCGGAGTACGGTCCGGCCTTCATGACTGAAGGCCGGGAATTCAGCCGGGACGGGCACAAGGCCCGTCCCGTTGAGGATGTACCGCCAGCGGGGGCGACGGTTGCCGGCGGCACAAGCCTCAAACTCATTTTCACTGGCGCACAATCCGATCCAGGATCATGCGCGTCATTCCATCAGCCATTCGCAACCGGCAGCGCGACGAAGCGGGTGTTGTCACCCTTCTTCACCCGCAGCAGCACGGTGCGTTTGCCGTCTTTCTTCACGCTCGCAATCGCGTCGCGGACATCGCTCGGCGACGAGACCGATTTACCGGCTATCTCAAGAATGACGTCGCCCGTGGCAAAGCCATGCTCGGCGGCGGTGCCCGAACTATCGACGCCGGTGACAACGACACCCTTGGAGCCGGCGCCGGCGACCCGATCGGCGGGCGCGAGCGTCAAGCCCAGTTTTCCGAGTTCGACGCCATTGCCGCTATCATTGTCATCGGCCGGACGGTTGCTCGCCTGCTTCTGGTTCGGCATTTCACCGAGCTTCAGCGAAACGGTCTTTTGCGCGCCGTTGTGCAGGATCGACAATTTCACCTCGGCGTTCGGCTGCAAGGCGCCGATCTTCTTGGCGAGATCGCGGGCATCCTTCACCTCTTCGCCGTTGACGGTGGTGATGATGTCGCCGGCTTCGATGCCGGCTTTCTTGGCCGGACCGTCGTCTTGCGGTTGCGCGACCAATGCGCCTTCCGCTTTCTTGAGGCCGAGGCTGTCGGCGATGTCCTGCGTGACCGGCTGAATCTGAACGCCGATCCAGCCACGCGTGACCGAACCGTGATCCTTCAATTGCGCGACCACGCTCTTGACGGTGTCGGCAGGGATCGCAAAAGCGATGCCGACCGAGCCGCCAGAGGGCGAAAAGATCGCAGTGTTGACGCCGATCACATTGCCTTCGGTGTCGAAGGTCGGACCACCGGAATTGCCTTTGTTCACCGGCGCGTCGATCTGGATGAAGTCGTCATAGGCGCTGGCGCCAATATCACGGCCGCGCGCCGACACGATGCCGGCGGTGACGGTGCCGCCGAGGCCGAACGGATTGCCGACCGCGATAACCCAATCGCCGATGCGCGAAACGTTGCCCGACAATTTCACGTAGGGGAAATCGCCGCCTTCCACCTTGATCAAAGCGAGATCGGTACGCGGATCGGTGCCGATCACCTTGGCCTTGTGGATCTTGCCGTCGTCGGTGGTGACTTCAACGCTTTCGGCTTTTTCGACCACGTGGTTATTGGTCACGGCATAGCCATCGGGCGAAATAAAGAAGCCCGAGCCCTGGCCCATGATGACATGATGCTGCTGGCTACGCGGCATGCGCTGCGGCATTCCGTCGTCGCCATTCGGCATGCCGAAGCGGCGGAAAAATTCGCGCAGGCCCGGCGGGATATTGTCCATATTCTCGCCGCCTACACCGGTGGTCTGCGAGCCGCCATCGACCTTGACGCGGACGGCCATGACCGCCGGCTTCACTTTGGCGACGATATCGGCAAAGCCGACCGGGGCCGGCAGCTTGTGCGCCTGCTCGGTCAGATTTTGCGCGACCGCTCCCGGATAGGCGAATTGCAGGTTGACGTTAGGGGTAATCACCAGAGCGGCAGCGCCGAGGCCGACAATCGTGGTGGCGAGAAGAATGACGCGGCGGGTCGATAGTACGCGCCGCTTTTTCGGATTTGGGGGAGCGGTCGAATTTGGGGGAGCGGGGGGTGCGCTCAGGTTCATCGGGAAGTCTCCAATCTTGAATTTCGCGTTGGCGGCGCATCGGATGTGCGCACTGTTTCAACGCTCAAGATGGGGGGATGAGCCTTACAGCGTCCTGTCGGGGGGATTAAAGTTTAGTAAGGCGTGTGCAAAACAATTTTTCAAATAAAATCAGGGTTTTATCAGCGGTCGTGGAGAATCGGCCGCGGCAATGCCGGTAAGCCGACGCTGTTCCTCCGGGGTGAGCGCGGTGGTCTCTGGAATCACCGTCTTGCGCCGCCGCGCCATCAGAAACAACGCGCCGATTCCAATCAGCAACGCCAGCGGCGAAAGACCCCATAACAACAGCGTCTGGACTTGAAACGGCGGCTTGAGCAATACGAACTCGCCGTAGCGCGCAACGAGGAAATCGAGCACCTGCTTATCGCTGTCGCCTTGCACCAGACGCTCGCGCACCAGCAAGCGGATGTCCTTGGCGAGCGGGGCTTCCGAATCGTCGATCGACTGGTTCTGGCAGACCATGCAGCGCAATTCCTGTGATAGGTTGCGCGCGCGGGCTTCCAGCACCGGATCTTTCAGCATTTCGTCCGGCGTCACCGCATGAGCGAGGCCGGGTGCAAGAAATAAAGTCAACAATGCGATGAGGACAAAGCGGCGCATCGCCCTACTCCGCCGGCTGTAGCGTGGACTTGGTGGATTTCGCCGCCGGCTTGGGCGCGCCGACGCGCAAGCGCCGGTCGGATAGTGACAAGGCGCCGCCCAGCATCATCACCACCGCCCCGAGCCAGATCAACAACACCAACGGCTTGAAATAGACGCGGATGGCAACCGAGCCATCGTCATTGACGTCGCCAAGCGATAGGTAAAGCTGGCTGACGCCGCGCGACATTAACGCCGCTTCGGTCGTCGATGAATTACGCGAAGCAAAACTGCGCTTCGACGGATCCATGACGCCAATGACACCGCCACCGCTACGCACGGTAAATTTCGCAGCCAATTCGCGGAAGTTCGGCCCGCTGCGTTGCGCCATGCCGTCGAAGGTCAAATCGTAACCGGCAAGCGACACAACTTGCGTGGGCTTGAGCGCGACGATGCGCTCCTCGCCCCAGGTGCTTGCGCAGACAATGCCGAGCAGCGTCACCGCCATGCCGAAATGCGCCACCGCCGTACCCCAGACCGAACGCGGCATGCCGGCCGCGCGTTTGGCCGATGTCGCAAGCGGCGCGCGGAACAAGCCGATACGCTCGACCAGATCGGTGAGCGCGCCGGCCATGACGTAAAGCGCCAGCCCAATACCGAACGGCGCCAGCACCGAACCGGCTCCCGCCGCGGCAAAGGTAACCGCTACCGCCACGATGCCGACCCCGAAAGCCGCCATCAGCCGCTGCGCCACGCCGGGAATGTCGCCGCGCTTCCAGGCCAGCAACGGCCCGAATGGCATCGCGAACAACAAGGGAATAAAGAGCGGCGCGAAGGTTAGATTGAAAAATGGCGCGCCGACCGAAATCTTTTCACCCGAGAGCGCTTCAAGCGCTAGCGGATAGAGCGTGCCGACGAACACGGTCAGGCAGGCGGTCGTCAAGAACAGATTATTGAACACCAGCGCGCCTTCGCGTGAAATTGGCGCGAACAGCCCGCCTTGCTTCAAGAGCGGCGCGCGCCAGGCAAACAGCGTCAACCCGCCGCCGATGAACACCACCAGGATGACGAGGATAAAAATGCCGCGCGTGGGATCGCTGGCAAACGTATGTACCGAAGTCAGCACGCCCGAGCGCACCAGGAAGGTGCCGATCAGCGACAAGGAGAAAGCGAGAATCGCAAGCAGCAGCGTCCACACTTTCAATGCGTTGCGTTTCTCCATCACCACGGCGGAATGCAGTAGCGCCGTGCCGGCAAGCCACGGCATCAGCGAGGCATTCTCGACCGGATCCCAGAACCAGAAGCCGCCCCAGCCCAGTTCGTAATAGGCCCAGTACGATCCCATCGCGATACCGACGGTGAGAAACATCCAGGCGGCGAGCGTCCAGGGCCGCACCCAGCGCGCCCAGGCCGCGTCGATGCGCCCTTCGATCAGGGCAGCGATGGCAAATGAGAACGCAATCGAGAAGCCGACATAACCGAGATACAAAAGCGGCGGGTGCACGGCCAAGCCGATGTCCTGCAAGATCGGATTGAGGTCACGGCCCTCGAAGGGTGGGCGCGCCAGCCGCAAAAACGGGTTCGAGGTGAGCAGAATGAACAGATAGAACGAACACGCGATCCAGGATTGCACCGCCAGCACATTGGCTTTCAGCGTCGCCGGCAGATTGTTGCCGAACGCCGCGACCGAAGCGCCGAACAGCGACAGGATCAGCACCCACAACAGCATCGAACCTTCGTGATTGCCCCAGACGCTGGTGAATTTATAAAGCAGCGGCATCATCGAATGCGAATTCTCGTAGACCGTCGCCACCGAGAAATCCGACGTCACATAGCATTCGGTCAGCGCCGCGAAGGATAGCGCGACAAAACCGAATTGCATCAGCGCGGTCGAGGTGGCGAGCCGCATCAGCGCTTCGTCACGCCGCCAGGCGCCGATGAGCGGCGCTACCGCCTGGATCAAACCGAGCGCCAGCGCCAGCACCAAAGCATAATGACCGAGCTCGGGGATCATGGCGTCTTGCCTCCCGCCGCCGCGCCCGGCGCGGCGGCATTGGCGCCTTCCTGCCAGCGCCCGCTCTTTTTCAGCGCGTCGACGACTTCTTTCGGCATGTAGCGTTCGTCGTGCTTGGCCAATACGGTGTCGGCGACAAACGAACCGTCCGGTTCGAGTTTTCCTTCCGCCACCACACCCTGCCCTTCACGAAACAGGTCCGGCACGATGCCCTGATAACGCACCGCGATATCATGCGCGCCATCGGTCACCTTGAAGCTGATATTAAGATTGTCGCCGCGCTTGAGGCTGCCGGTCTCGACCAGCCCGCCGATGCGGATGCGCGTGCCGGGACCAATATGTTTCTCGGCGATATCGCTCGGCGAGTTAAAGAAGACTATTGAATCTTTGAGCGCGCTCAGCACCAGCGCGGCTGCGACTGCCAGCACGCCGAGGCTGCCGCCAATCAGGATCAATCGCCGCTGTTTGCGCGTCATAATATTTTGTCCTTGCGCATGATCTTTTCCGAAAACCGGTTCCCACTTTTCGGGATCATGCGCTCTTCAATCCCAGACTCTTGATCATCTCATTGATTTGGCGAAGCTTGTCGGGATCGTTCGCCAGCGCCTTTTTGGCGTCGCCGGCTGTGGCTTGCGCCTTGTCGCGCTCGCCCAGCACCATATAGGCGCGCAGCAGGCGCTGCCAACCGGCGAGATCGCCGCCGTCTTCTTTCAGTCTGCCGGCGAGCCGCGCCACCATGCCGCGGATCATGTCGCCGCGCTCCTGTTCGCTCATGCCTTGCGCGGCGTCGACATCGGCGGTGCTCGGCTCGGGCATCGCAGTGGAAGGCGGCGGCGTGGCGGGCGCTTGCGCAAGTTTGGGCGGCGTGCCGTCAATGCGCGAAAGCGCCGCGCTCACCATCGGCACCCAGGGCGCATCGGCCGGCGCATCTTTCAGCATGCCGGTCCAGACCGCCGCGGCCTTATGGCGGTCACCATCCTGTTCGGCGGTAAGGCCGATGTAAAATCTAGCCTTCAGATCGTTCGGATCGAGCGCCACCGCGCGCTCGAACGCCGCCTTCGCCTCCACAGTGATGACGCCGTTTGACGCCGCCGTCAGCGCCTCGCCGAGATCGGCCTGGCGTTCGGCGCTTTCGCCGCCGAGTTCAAGTAATTTGCGCCGCGCCCGCACCGCGTCGTCGAAGCGGCCGAGCCGGAGATAGACCGGCGCTACCACTTCATAGCCGCGCACGTCGTCCGGATTGCGCTCGAGATGGGCTTCGACCTGCGACACCAGGGTCTGGATTGAGCGGTCCTGATGTACCGCCTGCAAGCGGGCGGCGAGCGGCGCACCGGGCATTTGCGGCGAGCCGAGCACGATATAAAGCGCGGTCGCGCCAACCGGCAGCAATACCAGCGCCGCTAATGCCGTCAGCCGCCTGCGCCAAAGCGAGGGTGGCGCGCCGTCGGATTTTACCGCTTCGGCGGCGTCGGCCGCGGCGATTAGCCGGCGCGAGACTTCGATTTTGGCGGCCTCCGCCTCGGCCTTGCCGATGCGGCCATCGGCGCGGTCGCGCGCGATCTCGTCCAGTTGATCTCGATAGACCGCGAGGTCGCTGCCGCCGGGCTTGCCTGCACGCCGGCCGAGCGGCCACAAAACGGCGAATATCGCCGCCGCGGTCATCAGCGCAAACGCGAACCAAAGGGTCATAAGACGAGTGTATCCACTTTACCGGCCGAAGGGGACCGCTAGCCCGCAGGGGATACATCAGCCGCAATCATGGCGGCAATGAGCAAAATCAAAGTGGGAGCGGGAGCGGAGGATAGGTCAGTTTTGCGCTGCCCGACGGCCGGCGCCCGCGGCTTCGGCGGCCTTGCCCAGTTGTGCGGCGTATTCCTTGCCGAACACCGTGGCGCATAGCCGTACCGCGCAATCGACCTGCGATTGTCGGAATTGGCGTTCGGCCGGGCTGGTCTGGCGCAGACCGTCGAGCAGGCTCTGGGTTGCGCCATCGAGGTATTTTTGCAGATCGGCGAAACTGCGCTGTGTCATCTCGTTGATCGCCAGTTCGCTGGCGAAATAGCGGCAGGTGCCGACAAAAGCGACCAGCGCCTCGGTCTCGGTCACCTCGTCGGGATCGAGCACGCCACCGGCGCCAAACTCTGAAGCCGGACGCGGCCGTAGCAGGCGCCGCACCCTGCCCGGCATCGAATCGATTTCGGAACGCAGCATGTCGGATATTTTTCCGCGCAGACCCGCCAACGAGCGGCCCCAACTGCTGTCGACCGGCAGATCGAGCTCGGTGCGCAAGCCGCGCGCGGCATCATGGATGCTCTTGAGCAGCGCGCCAACCGCGACGCCGCGTCCGCTGCGCAGATCGTCACGCAATTCGTTCACCTGGCGCTCGAGCTCGGCCAGCACGATGTTGACCGACACCGCGTAAGGCGTCTCGGCGACGCGCGCGGCGGTATCGCTGCCGGCCGCCTTGACACCAAGCCTGATCAATTGCCACGGCGCCGCCAGCCGGCTCATCACCGTCAACAATGTATAAGGAAACAGTTCGTCATTGCGGCCGCAGGTGCGTTCGATCAGGGCCTTGCATTCCTCGATCTGCCCGCTCGCCAGATTGGGAACGCGCAATGGCAGATGCGAAGCCATGTCCCTCAGCCCGTCGCGCGCGCTCAACACGCATTTCAAGGTCGTGACGTCTTCGCTGGCGCGCTGCGTGCCGATCTGCGCCAGCATGCGGCGGCGCGTACGCTCGTCGGTTTCGGCGGCGCGCAGATTTTCCGCCAGCGCGACCGCGACGCGATCCTGAAACTGACGAATGAAGTATTGGGCTTTCTCGTCGTCTCCCGCGATCATCGCGGCCGACACCTTCTCGTCCATGACTTTGGCATCGTCGGGCACGACGTCGCGGCAAATCCAGGTCCACAGCATTTCCAGCGAAGAGCGCGCGATGCGGCCGGGATGGCGGTGCTGCGCCTGGTCGTTGACCAGGAAGGGTTCAAGCGGTTTGAAAAACAAGCGCGCGCTCGAGGCGATGCGCGGGGCACCTTCGCGCTGCTCGCGCGCCAGCCGCCGCAACTCCTGCAAGACCAGATCGGTGCTGACCAATTCGTCGCCGCGCAGCAGACTGCGCTCGAACTCACCGATCAATAGCGTGCGCGCCTGCGGCGATAACTCGCGCAAGTATTGTTGCAACCGCTCGATCGTGTCGGCGCCCGCCATCGCCGCTTTAACCCGCATTGGATACCAAGCGGGTTTGATAACGCGGCGGGCGTTAAGAAGGCATTAAGGATATCGGCGGGCTAGCTCAGCGGCGTCCAGGTTCCATCCGGATTGCGGCAGGCGGTGCCGCGCGCGGTCTGCGGGCGGCCGTCAATATAGATGGTATGAGTGAACGACCGGCAATTATGGCCGGCTTCGATATAGCGCGGGCCCGGAACGATAGTGCCGTAGCGGCCGGAGTCAGGGTTTCGCCATGACATCGGCGCGCCCGGCTCGCCACGTTCGAGCGCGGCCTCCTGCGCCGCATAAGCGCGTTGTTTGTCTTCTTCATCGAGCGCCGCGCCGATCCGGTTGCCGATGATGGCGCCGAGCGCCGCGCCGATGACGCCGCCGGCTACCCGGTTGCCAGTACCGCCGCCCGCCACCGCCGCGCCCAGTACCGCGCCCGAACCGGCGCCGATCAATGTGCCGGAGTTTTCGCGCGGCCCGCGGCCGTCCGGCGTGCCGGCGCAGGCGGCGAGCGACAGACCGATGGCGGCAATGGCAGCGAACTTGATGACGGACATCAGTACCCCCCGAAAAATGGATCGACAAACAGCCCGACCGCCGTTCGTCCGGTTTGAGGAGCCTATGGAGAAGCATGGATTGGGGCAAAACCGGGGCCAAAAGCGCAACCATCCGTCGCATTTGACGTTGTCAGCCGCGGCAACGACCATGGCACGGGAGGCAGGGGGCTGAAAGCCTACCGAATCGACAAGCGCTGGAGAGGCCTTTAGCCCGCCGGCAGCACCAATTCGGCCCGCAAGCCGCCGAGCGGCGCAGCGCCGAGCTTGAGTTCGCCGCCATATAAAGCGGCCAGTTCGACCACGATCGACAGCCCCAGTCCCGAGCCTGGCTTGGTCTCATCCAGCCTCCTGCCGCGCATGCCCGCCTGCTCGCGTTCGGAAGGCGACAGCCCGCGGCCATCGTCGTCGACAACGATACGCACTGCTTGGGCGTCGCTCGCCGGATCGCGGCGTTCGCGCACAACCTCGACGACCACCCGCTCAGCCGCCCATTTGCAGGCATTGTCGACAAGGTTGCCGATCATCTCTTCGAGGTCGGCGCGTTCGCCGCGAAAGCGCGCCTCGCCGCCGCGCACATCGATAATGAGACCGCGGTCTCGATAAATTTTCTCCATGGTGCGCGCCAGCGCTGTCACCACCGGCGCCACGTCGGTGACCGATCCGACAACGGTCAAGCGCGCCGCCAGCCTTGCGCGTTCGAGATGGCGCGCGACCTGATCGCGCATGATGGCGGCCTGCTCCAGAACCTTAAGCGCCAGCGCGTCGCTGCCGCGCGGCGTCGCTTCGTTCACCATGACCGATAGCGGCGTCTTCAAGGCATGCGCGAGATTGCCGACATGGGTACGCGCGCGCTCGACGATTTCCTTGTTGGCGTCGATCAGCGCATTGGTCTCGCGTGCGAGCGGCGCGATCTCGACCGGAAATTCGCCGGCCAGCCGCTCGGCCGTGCCCGAGCGAATGGCGGTCAGGCTGTCGGTGATGCGCTTGAGCGGCGCCAGACCAAACCGCACCTGAAACATGGTGGTGAGCAGCAGCACGACCAGCAAAATCGAAAACGTAATCACCAGCGCCTGATCGAAGGACCGCGTCTCGTCGGTAATCTCAGCCGCATCGCCGGCGACCGCTACCAGATAGTGGCCCTCGTCGCCAAGATCGATGTTGCGCTCGACCAGACGGAGTTTCTGGTCTTCCTGACCGTTGACATAGCCTTCGCGCGACCCATCGCTGCCTGCCGGAATGCCGAGATCCTGCAAATGCGGCAGTCCGCCGTCCCACAATGAGCGCGAGGCCCGCAGGTCGGTCTTCCCGGCGTCGAGCCGCGTCACCTGCCAATACCAGCCCGACAGCGGCAGTTCGAACAACGGCTCGCCCAGCGCCGGTGGAATCTTGTCGCCCGCATCTTCCGGCGAAGCAACATCGGCGACCAGCGTGCGCAAATAGACGCCGAGCCGGCGGTCGAAGGCGCGCTCGACGGCCTGCCGATAAAGCGAGGACAATACGATGCCGGTGATGACGAGAATGATGACGGCCGAGGCGGTGGCCGAAACGAACAGGCGCAGCGCGAGCGAATTGGCGCGCATCGAATTACTTTCCGTTGCGCATGATCTTATCCGAAAACCGGTTCCCACTTTTCGGAATCATGCGAGTCAGGCACCCGGAGGGCTAAGCAGATAACCGAGTCCGCGCACGGTCTGGATGATGTCGACGCCGAGCTTCTTGCGAATGCGGCCGACGAAGACTTCGATAGTGTTGGAGTCGCGGTCGAAGTCCTGATCGTATAAGTGTTCGACCAGCTCGGTGCGCGACACCACGCGCCCGTTGTGATGCATCAGGTAAGCGAGCAGCCGGTATTCGTGGCTGGTGAGCTTCACCGGATTGCCGTCAACAGCAACGCGTCCATTCCGGGAATCCAGCCGCACCGGCCCGCATTCGAACTCGCTCTTGGCGTGGCCGACCGAACGGCGCAGCAGCGCGCGCAGCCGCGCCAGCACTTCCTCGAGATGAAACGGCTTGGCGACATAGTCGTCGGCGCCGGCGTCGAAGCCTTGCACCTTGTCGCTCCAGCGGTCGCGCGCGGTCAGCATCAGCACCGGCATG
>Ga0075522_10000118_pt1 | contig 49987 bp, 40 predicted proteins | sample NGEPerA_FD_74796 | JGI IMG/M metagenome (GOLD analysis project Ga0075522, IMG submission 74796) | Arctic peat soil microbial communities from the Barrow Environmental Observatory site, Barrow, Alaska, USA - NGEE PermafrostL2-A | ecosystem: Environmental > Terrestrial > Soil > Wetlands > Peat ... | reverse complement strand
TCGCGGAACACGTAATCCAGGATCGAGGTGGCGTATTTGATCGAGTCGTTGCCCTGCACCGGGCCCTGCGGCTCGAAGCGCGTGAAGGTGAAGGCGTCGACATATTCCTCCAGCGGCACGCCATATTGCAGGCCGAGCGAAATCGCGATCGCGAAGTTGTTGAGCAGCGAGCGCAACGCCGCGCCTTCCTTGTGCATGTCGACGAAGATTTCGCCGATGCGGCCGTCGTCATATTCGCCGGTGCGCAGGTAAATCTTGTGGCCGCCGACAACGGCTTTTTGCGTGTAGCCCTTGCGGCGGGCCGGCAGCTTCTCGCGCTCGCGCAGCACGGTGATGCGCTCGACGATTCGCTCGACGACCTTTTCCGACATCGCCGCGGCGCGCGCCGCGTTCGGCTGGGCGACGAAGGCTTCGACGGCGTCATCCTCGTCGTCATCGTCGGCGATGAGCTGCGAGTTGAGCGGCTGGCTGAGCTTCGAGCCGTCGCGGTAAAGCGCATTGGCCTTCAGCGCCAGACGCCAGGACTGCATATAGGCTTCCTTGCAGTCCTCGACGGTGGCGTCGTTCGGCATGTTGATGGTCTTGGAGATCGCGCCCGAGATGAAGGGCTGCGCCGCCGCCATCATCTTGATGTGGCTCTCGACCGAGAGATAACGCTTGCCGATCTTGCCGCAGGGATTGGCGCAGTCGAACACCGGATAATGCTCGGCCTTGAGGTGCGGCGCGCCTTCAACGGTCATGGCGCCGCAGACATGGATGTTGCAGGCCTCGATCTCGCGTTTGGTGAAGCCGAGCGCGGCGAGCAGGTCGAAGGTGGGCGAGGCGAGCGCTTCGGCGTCGAGGCCGAGCGTGTCGCGGCAGAAGGCTTCACCAAGCGTCCACTTGTTGAAGGCGAACTTGATGTCGAAGGCGGTCGGCAGCGCCTTTTCGACCTTGGCCAGCACCTCGTCGGTGAAGCCTTTGGCCTTGAGCGTCGTGTGGTTGATGCCGGGAGCCTGGCCGAGATTGCCATGGCCGACGGCATAGACCTCGATCTCGCCGATCTGGCTTTCCGAATAGCCGAGCGTGCGCAGCGCCTCGGGCACGGCGCGGTTGATGATCTTCCAGTAGCCGCCGCCGGCGAGCTTCTTGAACTTCACCAGCGCGAAGTCGGGCTCGATGCCGGTGGTGTCGCAATCCATCACCAGACCGATGGTGCCGGTCGGCGCGATCACGGTGGCTTGGGCGTTGCGATAGCCGTGCTTCTCGCCGAGCTCAATGGCGCGGTCCCAGGCGGCTTTCGAATGCGCGACCAGCGCCTTGTCCTTGACGGCGGCGTGGTCGAGCGGCACCGGCGGCGTCGCCACCTTCTCGTAGCCATTGCGCTCGTTGTAAGCCGCGCGGCGATGGTTGCGCATCACGCGCAGCATGTGCTCGCGGTTTTTCTTGTAGCCGGGGAAGGGGCCGAGCTTTTCCGCCATCTCGGCCGAAGTCGCGTAGGAGATGCCGGTCATGATCGCGGTCAGCGCGCCGGCATAGGCGCGGCCTTCGTCCGAGTCATAGGGAATGCCGGAGGTCATCAAGAGGCCGCCGATATTGGCGTAGCCCAAGCCGAGCGTGCGGAATTCGTAACTCTGCTGGGCGATTTCCTTGGACGGGAATTGCGCCATCAGCACCGAGATTTCCAGCACCACGGTCCACAGACGCACCGCGTGCTCGTAAGACTCGATCTCGAACGCGCCGGTGTCCTTGTTGCGGAACGTGAGAAGGTTCAGCGAGGCGAGGTTACAGGCGGTGTCGTCGAGGAACATGTATTCCGAGCACGGATTGGAGCCGCGGATTGGGCCGGACGCCGGGCAGGTGTGCCAGTCATTGACGGTGGTGTGATATTGCAGGCCGGGATCGGCGCAGGCCCAGGCGGCGTTGCCGATTTTTTCCCACAGCTCGCGCGCCTCAACGGTTTTACAGATCTTGCCGTTCTTGCGGAACGTCAGGTCCCACTTGCCGTCGGCCTCGACCGATTTGAGGAATTCGTCGGTGACGCGCACCGAGTTGTTCGAGTTCTGGCCGGAGACGGTGAGGTAGGCGTCCGAATCCCAATCGGTGTCGTAGATCGGGAAGTCGATGTCCTTGTAGCCTTGCTTCGCAAACTGGATGACGCGCTTGATCAGGTTGTCCGGAACGTATGCGCGGCGGGCAAGCTTGATCTCGCGCTTCAGCGCCGGGTTCTTCTCCGGCATGAAGCAGTCGTCGCCCGAACCTTCGCAGTTGACGCAAGATCGCATCACCGCCTTGAGGTGCTTCTGGTTGATTTTGGAGCCGGTGACCAGCGCCGCCACCTTCTGTTCTTCCTGCACCTTCCAGTCGATGTATTTCTCGATATCGGGATGATCGACGTCGACGATCACCATCTTGGCGGCGCGCCGCGTGGTGCCGCCCGACTTGATCGCGCCGGCGGCGCGGTCGCCGATCTTGAGGAAGCTCATCAGGCCGGACGACTTGCCGCCGCCCGACAGGCGTTCGCCTTCGCCGCGCAGGTTGGAGAAGTTGGTGCCGGTGCCGGAGCCGTATTTGAACAAACGGGCTTCACGCACCCACAGGTCCATGATGCCACCTTCGTTCACCAGGTCGTCGCTGATGCTTTGGATAAAGCAGGCGTGCGGCTGCGGGTGCTCGTAGGAGGATTTCGACTTGGTCAGCTTGCCGGTCTGGAAGTCGACATAGAAGTGGCCCTGGCTCGGGCCGTCGATGCCGTATGCCCAATGAAGTCCGGTGTTGAACCATTGCGGCGAGTTCGGCGCGCACATTTGATTCGCGAGCATGAAACGCAGTTCGTCGAAGAAGGCCTGCGCGTCTTCTTCCGCGTCGAAATAGCCGCCCTTCCAGCCCCAATAGGTCCAGGTGCCGGCCAGCCGGTCGAACACCTGCTTGGACGAATGCTCGCCGATGTAGCGCTCTTTTTCGGGTAGCGCGCTCAGCGCCTCCTCGTCGGCGACCGAGCGCCACAGGAAGGAGGGGACGGTGTTCTCTTCGACCTTCTTGAGAAGAGCCGGCACGCCCGCCTTGCGGAAATACTTCTGCGCCAACACGTCGGAGGCGACCTGCGACCAGAATTCCGGCACCTCGACATTGTCCAGCTTGAAGACAATGGAGCCGTCCGGATTCTTGATCTCGGAGGTGGTCAGCCGGAATTCGAGCCCGGCATAAGCTTGAGCCGCATCCTTGGTATAGCGCCGTTCAATCCGCATATTTCAGTCCCCAATTTCAGGGCGGCGGTGGACCGCCGTCGATTATTTCAGACGGACCTGTCCCTGTCCGCCCAAACTGCTCGTCTCGCTGTTCGACTACCTACTCAGTTAAGCCCGGCGCTCTGATGTGGCACCGCTTACTCCCGGGGTTTTGAAGCCCGGCACACCGCCATCTTTCAGTCCAAACGCACAGACCTTCCCGGTCCCAAACGCCATTTCTGGCGCGGGTGATGAACACGACATCGCGTGTTTGAAGGCCCGGAGGGAACTAAAACTCACCCGCACCGAACTGATCTAAAGCTAAGTGGACTCGCACCCGTCGTCAACAACAGATAGTGGGTATGGGTAACTAAATCCCTAAATCTTGTGTCTCTGGGTGGATTTCGGGGACAACGCGATGCGAAACCGAAGTCAGTATTGAGCCAGAATCCCGCTCCGGGAAGCGTTTTTCTTGAGGCCTGAATGTAGGTTTCGATGCCTACATGGATGACGGAAAAATGACGTGAAATAGGGATTGCTGGCGACCCACAGGATATTTCCTCCCGCAAAGGTGCGGGGATAAAGCCGGGATAAAGTCGGCAAAGCCGGTTCCGGAGTCGCTGATTCTCAAAAGCCGCTCAGTGGCTTAGACGGCGTCGGTGGGCATGGGGAGAGCGGGATAAGGTTACACCCGCCTGTGAATGCAACGGCGCCGCGTGTTGGACTGGAATTTGGCAGTCAGGCCACCAGACAGCAGCGCCAATAGGAAAAGGCGGGCCCTTGTGAGGCCCGCCTTTTTACACCGGCACTGTCATTCCAGAATTTCTTCGAACCTGGCATCTGGCAGCGCTTCCGGTCCGGATTGCCCGACTCGTTGGCGGCGCAGTTGAATTCCTAGGCAGCCTAACTGCAACAACCGGGCAAACGCAATATCGGCGGTAAAGGATGTGCGATGGCCCGGGCGCCGTGGGCTTAAGATCGGCCGGTGGTTTCGGCTTTGGCACGAGTTTTCTCTTGGCTCTCGGCCTTGCCGGAATCGGCCCGGTCGCGCAGGCGCGGCAAGTCCTTTTCGCTGCCGGCCGCCTCGTCGAAGCCGATTTCGGCACGCTGCGTCGGCAGCGCCTCAGGATGTTCGCGCTGGAGGAAATCGATCAGCTTTTCGCGCACCTCGCAGCGCAGATCGAACGCGTTGCCGGCCGAACTCGCGCTCATCAGGCAGCGCAGTTCGATGGTGCGTTCCTTGGCTTCGGTTACTTGCAAGCTGACCACCTTGCCGTCCCACAGCTTCGATGCCTTGACAATTTCATTGAGTTTGTCGCGGATAATGCCGACCGGTGCGCGGTAATCGACATAAATGAAAGATGTGCCGATCAGCGAGGCGCTTTCGCGCGTCCAGTTCTGGAACGGCTTTTCAATGAAATAAGTGAGCGGGACGATCAGCCGCCGCCAATCCCACAGCCGGACCACGACATAAGTGGCGGTGATTTCCTCGATCCACCCCCATTCGTTTTCCACGACCACCTGGTCGTCGAGACGGATCGGCTGTGTCATCGCCAGTTGCACGCCGGCAAACAAGTTCGACAGTACCGGGCGGGCGGCAAGACCGGCCACGATGCCGGCAACGCCGGCGGAGGCGAACAGGCTCACGCCATATTGGCGCACCGGCTCGAAGGTCATCAGGCAGGCGCCGATGGTGACGATCACCACCAGCACCTCGGCAGTGCGTAGCAATAGGCGCACCTGCGTGAAATGCTTGCGCGCCAGAAGATTATCGTCGGTATCGATGCGGAATCGAAGCAGATAGAGATCGGCGCCGATGCGCAAAGCGGTGATCGCCGCCCAGCCGATCAGGATGATCACCGCGATCAGCAACAGCCGCGCCAGCCAATCGGCGGTGTCGGGATCGAACGGGGCCACCGGGATCGCGATGATCATGGCCAGGATGACCAGCGCCAGCCTCGTGACGCTGCGCATCTGCGTGAATACGGACAGCGCGTAAGGATAGCGATTTGCCAGCATCATGCGCAAAAGCCGCCGCACATTCCGGTGTAGCGAATAGGCGATCGCGACGGCCAGCAGCACAATCATTATGGCCACCACCGGATTGGGCAGCCAAGCGAGCCATGCGGTGACGGTGGTGAGGGTGGAGCGGAGCGTATTCATCACGATGATGGCCATCCAGAATGAGCGTCAAATTATGGTGTTTCCGCGCATCTCGCGCGCTGGACATCGGGTCCGGGAGGTGGCAGAACGCCGCTTCCCCAATGGAAATGCACGGCGGCGATGAAAAGTTTCCTGCTGAAACTGTTCACCTGGTGGAATTCGCAGACCTTCGGCACCCAGTTCTGGACCTGGCGCCATGGCGAAGCGGTCGGCTCCGACGAATTCGGCAACACCTACTATCGCACCAAGGGTGGCAAGATCGACCCCACGCTGCTGATGGAGCGCCGCTGGGTGATCTACAACGGCTATGCGGAAGCCTCGAGCGTGCCGCCGCCCTGGCATGGCTGGCTGCACCATACGGTCGACACGCCGCCGACGCAGGAAAGCTACCGCAGTCGCGATTGGGAAAAGCCGCACCGGCCCAATATGACCGGCACGCCCGCCGCGCTGCGCCCGCCTGGCTCGACGCTGGCGCAAGGCCGTCGCCCGAAAGCGACCGGCGACTACAAGGCCTGGAACCCTTGAGCGATTTTAAAGCGTCCGAACGGCGACCTGATCTGACCCAAATTTGGCCGTCAGCGCCGCCCTTCCGCCGCCGCATTCGCCATGTTAACCGGACGCCGACATGGCGCGAATTTACCTCACGGGCAGTACGCTTGCGACCGTCGCGCTGATCGTTGCGGCGCCGGCTTTCGCGCAATTCGGCTCGATCTTTTCGGATTCGCCGCCGCGCCCGCCCGCCAATGTGCCGGGCCAACAGCAAGACCTGCCACCGGCCGATCTCAACCGGACGCCCGATTTCCGCAGCGACGTTCAAGTGCAGCGTCCGAACTTGCGCGGCGCCGACCAGCCGCCGGCGCAGCCGTTGCCGCCGGCGATGAGCCTGCCTCCTTCCAGCCGTCCGGGTGCCGGCACCGTCCAGTCGCAGGAATTGCCGCCGCCGCCGGGCACGACCGCAGCGCCGCCGCGGCAGCCGCCGATCCAAAACGTGCCGCAGCAGGGCGCCGCGCCGGTCGCGTCCGGGCAAGCGGCTGCGCCTAATCCTTTGCCCGGGCCGCCATCCGGCACCGGCCGGCCGCGCGCGCCCGGACAACCCGCCGACGCCTCGGCGCAGCCGGGCGACGAAGTTGTGGTCGAGCCGCCGCCCCAGCGCATCGGCAATCCGACCGCGGTATTTTCCGGTCTCGATAAGATCACCGGCCGCATCATCTCGTTCGACGTCGCTATTAACGAGACCGTTCAGTTCGGCGCGTTACAGGTGACGCCGCGCGTCTGTTACTCGCGGCCACCGACCGAGACGCCGAATACCGATGCTTTTGTCGAGGTCGACGAGGTGACGCTGTCGGGCGAGATCAAGCGCATTTTCTCCGGCTGGATGTTTGCCGCCAGTCCCGGGCTGCACGCGATCGAACACCCGATTTACGACGTGTGGCTGACCGAGTGCAAAGGCGGACAAAATCCGAATGTCGCCGATGCTGGCGAATCCGAGCCCGCGCCGAAGAAGCCGTTGCGCACGCCGCCACCGAGGCCGCGACGGTAACGGCCATTATTCGCGTTGAAGGATCGCCAGCGCTTCGTCACCGCTGACTGGTCTGTCGAGCGGCAGCGCGCCGAAGTCGGCCTCGCCCTCGATCGCTTCTTCCAGCAGACGGTGATAACGTTTCTTGAGCACCTCGACGGCGCCGAAGATCTTGAGATGATCGGTGACGTATTGGGTGTCGCATAATTTGAAATGGCCGGCGCGCAGTCGCGCAATCAAGTGCACCAGCGCAATCTTGGAGGCGTCGCGCGCGCGTTGAAACATGCTTTCACCGAAGAAGGCTCGCCCAAGAGAAACACCATACAGACCGCCAACCAGATCGTTGCCGTCATAAACCTCGACGGTATGGCAATGGCCGAGGTCAAACAGGCCACGATAGATTTTGCGGATGCGCGTGTTAATCCAGGTGCGGGCGCGCCCGTCTGCTGGCTCAGCGCAGCCATCGATGACGGCGTCGAAATCGCGGTTCACGTGCACGCTGAGGGGTGTGGTGCGTACCGTGCGGGCAAGCCGCGCCGGCACATGGAACCCGGTGAGCGGAATGATGCCGCGCAATTCCGGCTCGATCCAATAGAGCGCCGGATCGTCGGCATTCTCCGCCATCGGGAAGATGCCGCAGGCATAGGCCTTCAGCAGCACCTGCGGGGTGATTTCGATGAAGGTATTTTCGCGGTTGGCCATGGTTTCTGCACGCGTCAGTCCGGCGATCTTAACGTTTCATTGACCATAACGGGAGCAACTTTTCGATAAGGTTGAACATAATACCATTCAGTAGGTTGGCGAACGAACATAACCCGGAAGATTGGCCGCTGGAATATTGCTAATGGGACGAGCAATGGCACCGATCGCGGTCTTGCTGGTGGAAGATGAGGCCATGATCAGCGAACTGGTTGCCGACGCGCTCAGCGAACAGGGCTTCGCGGTGCACGAGGCGGCAACCGGCAATGAGGCGCTGCGCTATATCGACTCGGGCGCCGCCATCGACGTGCTGTTCACAGACGTCAACCTGCCGGGTGGGATCGACGGCACTGAACTCGCCATCCGTGTTCGCGAGTTGCGGCCGGATTTGCCAATCGTCTATGCCTCGGGACGCTATAACGCCGCCGGCCTTGGGCGCATGGTGACGCGCTCGGTGTTCGTAGCCAAACCCTACAATCCCTCCGACGTCGGCATATTGCTGGCGCGGCTGACCGAAGGCCTCGGCGTGACACATTGAGCGAGCGGTGCGCTTCAGCCCTCCATCCCGCCTTTGGCGAGGAACTGCTCAAGCCAATGAATATGATAGTTGCCGTCGATGATGTCGGCTTCGCGCACCAACGCCCGGAACAACGGCAACGTTGTTTCGATGCCGTCAACCACGACTTCATCCAGCGCGCGCTTGAGCCGCATCAAAGCTTCGGTGCGGGTCTTGCCGTGCACGATCAGCTTGCCGACCAGTGAATCGTAATAGGGTGGGATCGTGTAGCCTTGATAGACGGCGCTATCGATGCGCACGCCGAGACCGCCGGGCGCGTGATAGTGCAAAATCTTGCCGGGCGAGGGGCGGAACGACACCGGATTTTCTGCGTTGATGCGGCACTCGATGGCATGGCCGAGAAAGTGAATGTCGCTCTGCTTGAGCGTTAGATCGGCGCCGGCGGCGACACGAATTTGTTCGAAGATCAAATCGATGCCGGTGATCATTTCGGTGACCGGATGTTCGACCTGGATGCGCGTGTTCATTTCGATGAAATAGAACTCGCCATCCTCATAAAGAAATTCGACGGTCCCGACACCGAGATATTGGATATCGCGCATGGCTTTCGCCACGGTCTCGCCGATCTTGTCGCGCGCCGGCACGTTGAGGGCGGGCGAGGGGCTTTCCTCCAGCACCTTCTGATGCCGGCGTTGCAGCGAACAGTCGCGCTCGCCGAGATGGATGGCGTTGCCCTTGCCGTCGCCCAGCACCTGAATTTCGATGTGGCGCGGCCGGCCTAGATATTTTTCGATATAGACGGCGTCGTCGCCGAAGGCGGCCTTGGCTTCGGAGCGCGCCGTCGACAGCGCCGTCGAGAGTTCTTCCGGCGCCTTGGCGACCTTCATGCCGCGTCCGCCGCCACCGGCCGCGGCCTTGATCAGAACCGGATAGCCGATTTCGTTGGCGACTTTGGCGGCTTCGCGGTCGTCGGTAATGCCGCCATCGGAGCCGGGCACGACCGGAATACCAAGGCGTTTGGCGGTGAGCTTGGCCTCGATCTTGTCGCCCATAATACGGATGTGTTCGGATTTCGGGCCGATGAAATGCAGTCCGTGGTCGCTGAGGATTTCGGCGAAGCGCGCGTTCTCGGACAGAAAGCCGTAGCCGGGATGCACCGCATCGGCGCCCGTAATTTCGCAAGCCGAGAGAATGGCCGGGATGTTCAGATACGAGTCCTTGGCCGCCGGCGGGCCGATGCAGACGCTCTCGTCGGCAAAGCGCACATGCATGGCGTCGGCGTCGGCGGTGGAATGGACCGCGACCGTCTTGATGCCGAGCTCCTTGCAAGCGCGCAGCACGCGAAGCGCGATCTCGCCGCGGTTGGCGATAAGGATTTTATCGAACATTCGTTCTCCTTCACCTCTCCCCGTGCTTACGGGGAGAGGTCGACTTCCGAGCGAAAGCGAGGGAGTCGGGTGAGGGGCTTCTTCGGAGAGTTTGCGTATCCAACTCGCCCCTCATCCGGCTTGCCGCTGACGCGGCTCGCCACCCTCTCCCCGCATGCGGGGAGAGGCAAGAAAGCTACTCGATAATCACCAGCGGTTCGCCAAATTCGACCGGCTGGCCGTCCTCGAACAAAATTTGGATGACGGTGCCCGACCGCGGCGCCGGGATCTGGTTCATTGTTTTCATCGCTTCGATGATTAGCAGCGTGTCGCCGGTCTTCACGGACTGGCCGATGTCGATGAAGGGCTTGGCGCCAGGCTCGGCCGCGCCGTAAGCGGTGCCGACCATCGGCGAGATGACGACGCCGGGATGCTTGGCCGGATCGATTGGGGCGGAGACGGATTCAGCGACCGTCTGTGGCGTGACGGGAGCCGCACGCGGGGCAGGCGCTGCCGGGACGGCAGCGACGCCACGGGCGACGCGCACGCGCTGCCCGTTCTGCTCGATCTCGATTTCGGTCAGGCCGGTTTCGTCCAGGAGCTTGGTCAACTCGAGGATCAAAGCGTGGTCGACCAGAGGTGGCTTAGGCGATTTGGCCATTGCTTCTTCCGACTTTTTCCTTGCGCATGACCGTGTCCGAAAATCGGTATCCCGATTTTCACAATCATGCGCTCCTACTTTTCCTCGGCGCCGATCATGCCAGCAAGCCCGGTGACCGCGAGCGCGTAACCTTCGATGCCGAAGCCGGCCATCACGGCCTTGGCCGCTTTCGAGACGTAAGAGTTCTGTCGAAAACTTTCGCGCGCGTGAATATTGGTGATATGCAGTTCGATCACTGGCGCCTTCATCATCAACAGCGCGTCCAGAATGGCAATTGAGGTGGTGGTGTAGGCGGCCGGATTGATGATGAGGCCGGCCGCTTTTGTCGCCAGCGCTTCCTGAATCCAGTCGACCAGTTCGCCCTCATTGTTGGATTGGCGGAATTCGACCTCAAGAGAGAACCGTTTCGCGGTGGCGCGGGTGAGCTTTTCCACCTCGGAGAGCGTTGCGGTGCCATACTTCTCCGGCTCGCGCGTGCCGAGCAGATTGAGGTTGGGTCCGTTGAGGACGAAAATCGTCTTGCTGGAATCGGGTTGTGCCATGGTGTCCCGGCGAGGTTTCGCGCGCCCTGAGCAATGCGCGCAACACTGTGGCGCTTTATAGGGGGCCAAGGCGGGAAGGGGAAGCCCGCAGCCAAGCCCCCGTGGTATTTAGACAAAACCGGCTTGCGGGGCGACTTCCTGAAGACTGAGCGCCGGCTCGCCGTTAACCTTTAGCCCGGCACCACCGGTGAAATTTACCCGCCCAGGCGCAACCGCAGCGTCTTGAGATTGTCGGCTGCCGCGCGCCGGGTCTCGGGCGAATGCACAATCTCCGCGATGGCCTCGTCGCGCGGCTTGCCGGGGAACAGTTCGCGCAGCGCGGCGGTCAGCACCTCCTCCTCATTGGCGGTTTCAAGGCCGTGTTGCGTGACCGCGAAACTCGAAACCACGATCGGCCGGGCTTGCGCGTCGAGCAGCGGTCCGTGGATCGAGTCGTAGTAATGAAAATCGAGCGCGAGCGGTGCGCCATTGAGGCGGCCAACCTGACGAGCTTGCGCGAATTCAAGCTGCACGAAATTGAACTCAACGCCGAGGCTTTCGGTTTCGTGCATGCGCGCCAATTCGGCTTCGCCAAGCAGATTGACGAACAGGTGTCCGCGCGCGCCGCCTTGGCGCCATAGACAGGCGGAGATCGCTCCATAGGCAGCGAAATGCGAGGAGAAAACCGGAATGAGATTATTGAATTCGCATAGCATGCTGTGGATCGGCGCTTTCGTCCGGCCGTTAAACTTGCGCATGAGCTGATCGGGCGAGGCATTCGAGCCGGACGCGATCACCGGACAGACATTTTGCAAATGCAGCGGCACGCCATCGGCGACGGCGTCGATATCGTAAGTCGTTACACCTTGCGCCTGCGAAACGATGCGCGCCTGTGCGATCTGAAAGCTGGCAATTTTGCGTGTTGCGCCGTCGGCGGGCGAAAACGAAAAACTCGTTGCCGGAATTCGGTAAGGATAGTCGAGCGCGCGGCGAAGGCCATCCGGGGAGAGAGAGGGCATCGCTTTGGTTGCCTTACGCCGAAAGAGGAACGCCCGGCCGCAACGGCCGGGCGCGAATTATCATCCCTGAAGCGAGATCGGCAAGCGTCAATTAACAGCAAGCCGCCAATTAGCAGGAATCCTGGCCGCAACGCGCGGTGTTGACCTTTTCGCGCAGCGCATCGAGCCCGACCGCGCCGACGATGACATTGTCGCCGATGACATAGCTCGGCGTGCCGTTCATGCCGAGCGCCTCGGCGAGCTTGAAGTTTTCTTGCAAGGTGGTCTTCACCTCGTCGCTCGCCATGTCCTTTTCTAGCCGCTTCATGTCGAGGCCGACTGCCTGCGCGGCGGCCAACGCGTGCGCCTTGTCGGCTTGGCCGCGTCCGCCCAGAAGCTTCTGGTGAAATTCGAGATACTTCTTACCCGTGGGATCCTGCATGCGGACGGCGACCGCGACTTGCGCCGCTTCGACCGAGCCGGGCCCGAGCACCGGGAATTCCTTCAGCACGACCTTAAGCTTGGGGTCCTTCAGCAGCGTGAGCATGTCGCCCATGGCGTGCTTGCAGTAGCCGCAATTGTAATCGAAGAACTCGACGAAGGTGACGTTGCCTTTCGGATTGCCGAGCGTGACCTGGTAGGGCGAGGAAAACAGCGCCTTGGCGTTATCCTTGACCGCGGCTTCGTGCTTGACGCTTTCGGCGACGGTTTGGCGTTTTTCCAGTTCGGCCATCGCTTCCTGTAAGACTTCCGGATGCGCAATAAGATAGTCGTGCACGATCTTTTCGATCTCGCTGCGCTGTGGCTTGGAGAATTCGGCCGCCGTGGCGGCAAGCGGCAGCGAAAAAGCCAGCAACGCAACGCAAAGTGCGGCGAAGGTGCGCGGGGCTGTCATGGTCTGGTGTCCTTTACGGGTGTCAGTGTCTGGCATTGGCGTTCGGTTTGACGTTGACGATGTCGTCGGCGCGCACCCAGGCGGGAGAGCCAACTGGCAATCTGGTCTTGGCGCGGGTGGCGAGCTGACGCGCGGTCTGGACGTCGCCGCGTGAGAAGGCGGCCTGCGCCGAGGCTAAGTCGGCTTGGGCGAGGTCGCCTTTGCGGCCATAGGCCATGGCCAATTGGCTATAGGCTTCCGGTGCCTCCGGCTCCTGCATCAGCGAACTGCGCAGGAGTTCGACGGCTTGCTCGGCGACCTTGGGGTTGTTGGTGGCGATCAGCGCCTGCGCCAGCAATATCTTGATCAGCGGAGCGTTATGCGACAGCCGCATCGCCTGCAACAGCGGATGAACGGCGTCGTTCGGATGGCCGCCTTCGAGAAGCGCCTGACCCTTTAGCTCGTAGAAATAGGGATTGTTCGACTGTACCTGGATCAGGCCGTCGATCTGAGCCACCGCCTGGCGCAGGTCGCCGTGGCGGTAGGTCGAGATCGCGCGCGCGTAACGCGCCGGCAGACCGTGGTCTGCGAGAGGATATCGGCGCGCCACCGTCCCCGGTCGTTCCAGGAAGCCGGACAGTTTCGCGCGCATCAAGTCGTGGCGGAGTTGTAGTTCGGGCGGGTCCTTGACGCCGAAATAGGGACTTGCCGTCGCGCTCCGCTCGAGCGCGGCGACGCGTTCGGCCGGCATCGGATGGCTTTGCAGATAGGGATCGATAAAACGGGAATTGAACAGGGAATCGTTGCTCAATCGCTTGAATAAGTCGAGCATGCCCTTGCTCGATTGGTGGGTAGCGTCGAGGAATTTCACGCCGGCATGGTCCGCCTGATCTTCCTGCGTGCGCACGTAAGCCAGGAGGGAGCGCTGGATCGCCGATTGCGGCGCCATGATCGCGGCGGCGCCTATATCGCCGCCGCCGCCCGAGCGCGCGCCGGCAACCGCCGCGCCGACACCGAGCAGCAGTGCCACCACCGAAGCGGTCTGCGCGGAGGCGAGCTGTTCGCGCAATTTGAGCAAATGGCCGCCGGCGAGATGGCCGGTCTCATGCGCGAATACGCCAATGACTTCGTTCGGCGTCTTGGCGTCGAACAGCGCGCCGGCGTTGATAAAGATGTGACGCCCGTCCATGACGAAGGCGTTGAAGGCGCGGTCGTTAAGCACCACAACCTTGACGTTTTGCTTGCCAAGGCCGGCCACCTTCAGGATCGGCTCGGCATAGTCGCGCAGCAACTGCTCGATCTCGGTGTCGCGAATGACCGGCATGCCGCGGGTGGCCGCCCCTTGCGCGTGGGCTGGGGTCACCGCTGAGGGGCCGGAACCGACAAATGCAACGGCCAAAGCAGTGACGCTGGCGAACAGACGAACGCCAAAGCGCACGGGAAGCCGCCCGGCTGGTCTGGCGCGGCTGGTCCTGATAGGGGTGCGGTATTCGGTCATGCCAATCGAAGCTTTGCCGCGTAAATTCCGCCGCAACACGCGGCGCATAAAGGTGAACTTAGGTGACGCGGATGAGCCGGGTCAACGTAAGCGACGATCACGAACAAGCCATGAATAACGCCACCAAACCGGCCGCCAACAAGCAATTTGAATGCGGCAACAGCGGGGCGGGCGGCCAAATCCGGCAGGAACGCCGCCATGCTTGAAAAGGCCAAGAGCCTGCTCGTCCCCTCCAAACGCAGCGATGTTCCGCCCTTTATCGTTATGGACGTGATGGCGGCGGCGGCCGGACTGGAGGCGCAGGGCAAAAGCATCATTCACATGGAAGTGGGCCAGCCGGCGCGGCCCGCGCCCAGGACCGCGCTTGAGGCGGCGCACACGGCGCTCGGCAGGCGCATCGGCTATACCGAAGCGCTCGGCACCCCGTCGCTGCGTGCCCGCATCGCGAAGCACTATGCGAAAAGCTATGGTTGCGAACTCGATCCCGCCCGCGTGGTGGTGACCACCGGTTCGTCCGGCGGATTTATCCTGGCGTTCCTGTCGTTATTTGAGCCCGACGACCGGGTGGCGCTGGCTAATCCCGGCTATCCGCCTTACCGGCACATCCTGACCGCGCTTGGCTGCGAGCCGGTGCTGATCGAGACCTCCGAAGCGACGCGTTGGGCGATGTCGCCGGAGGCGTTGATCGCTGCTCACCGCCGGACACCGCTTAACGGGCTGGTCGTTGCAAGCCCGGCCAATCCGACCGGCACCATGATGGATGCGGCTTCGCTCAAGCGGCTGATCGATGCGGCGGAAGCGGAGGGTATCCGCGTCATCTCGGACGAGATCTATCACGGGCTCGATTACGCCTTTGCGGCCGAAACCGCGGTGAAGCTTTCGAACCGCGCAGTCGTCATCAATTCCTTCTCGAAATATTTCTGCATGACCGGCTGGCGCGTCGGCTGGATGGTGATGCCGGAGCATCTGGTGCGCACCGCCGAACGGCTGCAACAGAATCTGGCGATCTCGGTGCCGACATTGTCGCAGGTGGCGGCTGAGGCCGCTTTCGACGGCGTGGCTGAAATGGACGAGGTCAAACACGGCTACGAAGAGAACCGCCGCATTCTGACCGAAGGACTGCCGGGCGCCGGGCTCGATAAATTTCTTCCCGTGGACGGGGCGTTTTATCTCTATGCCAATATCGCGCGCCACTCCGACGACAGCCTCGGCTTCGCTAAGCGCATGCTGAACGAGGCGGGCGTAGCGGCAACGCCGGGGCTTGATTTCGATCCGGTCGATGGCCGCCATTATTTGCGCTTTTGCTACGCCGGTTCGGCCGAAGAAATGTACGAGGCGGTCAAGCGCATCGGGGAATGGTTGAAACGCTAAGCGGTCATTCACGCGAAATCCCCGCGGGCTTCGCGGCCGGCGGGGATTTTTTCGTCGTTTTCGAGGCTAGATGCCGCCGAGGACCATCAGCACGATGATCAAGCTGATCGGCACGCCCAGCAACCAGAGCAGAATTGGCATTGCGGGTCTCCTGATGTTCGAATCAAAACGTTGTTATTTGGCAGCGGTGACGCGCTGTCCTTTGGCCTCGGTCAGATACCATTCGCGATTGCGCAAATGGCCGCCTTCGATCGCCGCAAGGGCTGCCGACAGGGCACCGGCCAGCATCGCGAAAGTCAGCCAGAAGGCGAAAGCCGCCGTCGACTTGCGCGCTTTATCGGCCGCTTGTTTGGCTTGTGCGAGCACCTCATCGACGCGCTGCTCGGCTTGCGCATTGGTCATGCCGTTACGCTCGGCGACCACTTGCACCAGATAGGCGCGATTGAGGTCGGAGAGCGAGCCGCCTTTCACCAAGGCCGGCGCGACGATGCGGGTTATTTCGCCGCGGTTGACACGCGCTCCGCCTTGCGTCGCCGGCGAAGAAATTTGCCCACCTTGCAGGGCTGGTGGGTTTTGCCCGACGGCGGAAGGTGAGGTGGCTTGTTCGGTGGTCTGCTGCGCCCCCTGTTGTGCGGCTTGCGTCGAGCTGGGTGCCGCCGCCGCTGTGTTAGCTGCGCGGTTGGGTGCGGTCCGCATCAATTGATCGACATAGGTCGCCGCCATCGGTGATGCCGCGGCCGACGTCGCAGCGACACCCGCGCCGCCGACGATGGCGGTCATGGCGCCACCCAGAAAGACGGCGGTGACAACGGTTGCGAGCGCCCAAACCAGCAAGCCGTGCGCGGAATCGCGAAAATAGCGTTCGTGCTCGTGTACGCTCGGCCATTTCGACCGCAGGCGGCCAGCGAGATAGCCGCCAATGGTGCTGCTCAGCATTGCGATGACGATCAGATAAATGCCGGCGCCAATCGTAAAGGTGGATGCGGATATGCCCGATCCGTTCCAGGGCGAAATCACCGAAAAGCCTACTCCGACGCCAAAGGCGACCAGCACCAATGTCAGCGCCGCCGACGCTACCGTGCCGGCGAGAATTGCCTTCCAACTCACGGCCGAATCCGAATCATCGGCCGCTACAATCGTTGTTCCCGTAACCATGATCCCAGCCTCCAAAACTCAATGCGATGCGGAGTCATTCCACGTGATGCATTAAGCTCGGCTGCGACATAAAGTTCCGGGGACACTTCGCATATGACGGCGTGTGTAAAAATCGCAATTCATATTGTCATTTTGATTTGTCGGCCGGCCTCGTCGTAATTTAGCGATTATCTGACAGGTTCCTTCATTAATACCGCCGGATCGATGGCTGCCCGCGGCTCGTAAGCCTTGCCGGCCAGGGGCAAGAATTATGTCTCGGCGGCCACACCCAGGCCATGCTGGAGAACCTGCGCGCGCTCGGCGTGCGCACCGCGCTCGACGATTTTGGCACCGGCTATTTCTCACTCAGTTATCGTCGACATTTTCCCTTCGACAAAATCAAGATCGATAAGTCCTTCATCGACGATGTCGGCGCGCGTGACGAAAGCCTGGCAATTATCCGCGCCATTGTCGCTCTCGCCAATGCACTCTGCATGCCGACAACGGCGGAGGGCGTCGAATTATCGACTCAGGTCGCCAAGCTGCGCGACGCCGGTTGCACCCAGATACAAGGCTATGTGTTTTTCGAAGCCGGTTGGGGCGGAGGAATCGCAGCCATGATGACGGCCAAGGTTTGCACATCGCGTTTGGCCGACGCCGTCGCCGCGCAGAGCTTCAGCCGCGCCGGCCAGCGCGTTACTTTTTGAAACTGTCAAGCATCCCGTGCATTCCGCTGCCGGCTTCGCGCTTAGCATTGGTGGCAGCGCCGGACACGATTAAGCGGTCATTGCAATCGACTTCGCGCACCGAAATAAATGCTCCGGTGAAGTTATCGAAACGCAGTTCTTCGCAGCCGCCGGTGTCGGCCGCCAGCACAATCGAGCCGATGCGGCGCCTCTCGGCGGCAAGTCGCGCCTGCGCGAGCAGGTTGCGTTCGGTCTGGGCGGTGAGGGCGGCCCTGGCGGCAGACGACGCTTCGTAAGAGTGCAAAATGTAGCTTGCCGTGAAGAATGCAAGGACCAGCGCGGCGAGTAATCCAGCGGTCGCGAGCGCCAGCCGCAGGCCATCGCCGCGATGGAAGGTTATCCGGGGTCGAACTCGTTTCGACTGTTTGGCCTGCATGGCACCACTATCCTTTCGGGGAGCCGGTGCATTTTCTAATGCCGTTATAGCGGACCCGGATTGCAGCGGCGTTCAGGCACATGCGCCAAATTGTATCGAATTTGAACGGCGTACCGGGCGGCGGAGTGCGCCGGTAATGGCATCTTCCAATTGCGGCGGCGCACCCTATTTCGCGGATACGTGGCGAAAGCGGCCTGAGCTTGCGCGGCTTTACTGCTTCTTGTCTTCTTCCGGCGCGGGAGCAGACGCTGCAGCCGGCTTTTTGGCGGCGGGCTTTTTCTTCATCGCTTCCTTGCGCGCCGCCGGTTCGTAATTGGCGTTCGCCATGCACTTCTTGATGAAGTCGTCGCGTTTTTTGCCGTCGAGATTGTCGTGCTCGGCGCCGAATTTGCAGGTATCCATCTTCTGCTCTTTAGTCGCGGCCGAGGCCGGAGCGGCCACCAGCACAGCGGGCAGGAGGCTAATGATCGCCAGGTTGATGAGTGTGATTGGCCGCATCGGCGTCGCTCCCTTTAGAGTTCGTGTGTTGCGTGATATCCTAGCACGCTTTGCCAGTATTGTGTCCAAGTTATCGCAGAGCGGCGGCGATATTGCCGCCGTCGACGGTGGTGACGTCGGCGGTGGTTTTTAAGGCCAGCGCCTGCGCCAGGAAGGCCTGTGCCACGTCCTGTGGGGTCACTTCACGGCCAAGCAGGTTGCCGCTCATGTAATCTTTTTCGCTGACGCCGCGGGCGGCCGCTCGTTCCTGGATAAAATCGCCGGTCAGCAGGCCGGAGCGGATGCGGTCGGCATTGACCCCATTGGCGCGAATGCCGTCGGCGCCGTAATCGAGCGCGTATTGGCGGACCAGAAAGAGGGTGGCGGCTTTCGGCAGGCCATAAGGTCCGAAATTAGCACCCGGGTTCACCGCCTGTTTCGACACATTAAATAGCAGGCAACCGCCGGTTTGCTGCTTGAGCATGATGGCGACCGCGGCTTGCGCGACTTTTTGATGCGCGAAGAAGTTCAGCTCGAAACTCTCACGCAGGATTTTCTCATCCACTTCGCCGATTCTTCCCTGCCAGGCAGCACCCGCGTTCGAAACGAGGATATCGACGCCGCCGAATTCGGCGACGGCATGCGCGAAGGCCTCGCGCACGGAAGCGGCGTCGGTGACTTCGCACTCGACTGCGATGGCGGAGCCGCCGATGGCCTTGGCTTGCTTCTGCGCGGCGGCAAGATCGCGGTCGAGCAGGGCCACTTCCGCGCCGGCTTTGGCGAATGCAAGCGCTGTAGCGGAGCCGATCGCGCCGGCGCCGCCGGTGATGACGGCAACCTGGCCGGCGAGCGGCAAGGGCTTCGCCGTTCCCAGCTTGGCCTGTTCGAGCGGCCAGTATTCGCAATCGAACATGTCGGCTTCCGAAATTGATTCAAAGCGGCCGGAAGCTTCGGCATCGGCGATCGCTTCAACGGCGGCTTCGGCAAGATCGGCAGCAATGCCGGCGGCTTTCGCATTCGTGCCCATGCCGAACAGGCCGAGCCCGGGCACCAGCGCAATGCGCGGGGTCGGATCGAGCATCATGCGTTTGCCGCCGACGCGGGCATTGTTGCGTTCGAAATAGGCGCGATAGTTGTCGACAAATGCCGAAACCGCCGCGCGCGCAGCTTTCGCAAATTCCGCTTCGCTGCCGGCTTTCGGCGCCGGTAATATCACCGGCCAGTTCTTGATGCGAATGGTGTGGTCGGGTGTGATGACGCCGCGCGTGGCGTAATCGGCGACTTCCTTGCCGTTGACGAAATTCAAAATCGCATCGCTTGCGCGGAAATCGAGAATGAGCCGGGTCCAGGCGCCTTCGTTTTTCTCGTCTTTGATGGCGCAGGCCCCACGCACGATCGGCGCGATATCGGTGACGGTGGCGACCTGCTGCGGCAATTGGGCGGTGGCGAAAACAGATATGCGGTTCTGCTTCAGTCGTTCTTCCGCGCGCGTGACCATCTCGATCATGCGCTCGTAAGCCTCGCGCGCATCGGCGCCGAAAGTGAAGATGCCGTGCTTTTCGAGGATCAGGCCTTCGACCTTTGAATCGGCGTCGAACACGTCGGCGGATTTTTTGGCGAGCCCAAAGCCGGGCAGGATGTAGGGCACCACGCCCATGCGCTCGCCATAGACGTCGTGCGCGCGCTCCGGTCCGTTCGGCTGATCAATGAGGCCGAGCACGGCCGATGAGTGGGTGTGGTCGACATATTTATGCGGGACGAAAGCGTGCAACAGCGTCTCGACCGACGGATTGGGCGCCATCGGATCGATCAAACTAGCACGCTGCACGCGCACCATCTCGTCGTCCGCCATGGCTGCGCGGGCGCGCAACTTGCGCAGCGCATCGAGTCGCACCGCCGGCATGCCGGCGGGCTCTATGGTACCCATGTCCCAGCCGGAGCCTTTGACGCACAGCACCTCGACCTCGTCTCCGAGGAAATCGCGCGTGCGCGTCTTCAGCGAAGTGTTACCGCCGCCATGCAGAACGAGCTTGGGATCGCGGCCGAGCAGACGCGTCGAATAAATCCGCAACGCCAGGTCGACCGCAATGCCGTCCTGGCCGTAGCGGTCGACCGCGTCTTTCGCATCGCGCTCGACCCAGCTACTGCGCATCGGGCTGTTAGTCCTTGTCGCCCAACAGGCGCTTGCCCCACCAGCCGCGTTTGGGCTGGCCGCTGTTTTCGCTCGCGGTCGAAACGATCACCGGCGTCGGTGGTGGAAGCGTCGGCGATGGCGGCGCACTGCTCGCCGAAATCGGGGCGGGTTCGCGAATGGTCGAGCGCCGGCGCGGCGGTTCTTGCGGCGGCGCAACGTCGTCGGCGGGATGATTTTGCGTTATGGCCGGGACGGGGCGCTCCTGCACCGATGGTGCATGGGTCGGCGACGGCTCGGGCTGGCTAATTTGGGAGCCATTGGCGGGCTCCTCCGGCACGCTGGTATCGGCAAAATTGTCGCCGTCGTCATGGCTGTGGCCGTTGCCTTGCGCTGCCTGCGGTTCACCATCGCGTTGGCGGTTGCGGCGGCCGCCGCGGCGTCCGCGCCGCCGCCTGCGGCGCACATCCTCACCGCCTTCGGCTTGCGCGGCGGCGCCTTCCGCGGGCGGTTGCGCGTCGTCCTCGGTGGCACCCGCGTCATGGTCTTCATGCGCAACGGCATGCTCGGCTACGACATCATTGCCCGGTTGTGCGCCCTCGCGGGGGCCACGGCTTTCGCCGTCACGTCCGCGTCCTCGTCCGCGGCCACGACGGCGTCGCTTGCGCGGGCCGCCGTCGCGTTCATTGTCGCCTTCGCTATCGCGCTCGCCTTGCGCTTCCTGCGCATCGGCGTCGTCTTCGCTTTCCTCGGCCTTGGAAGCCGTGTCCGCCAGGATCGGCTCGCCATCATCTTCTTCCTCGGCTTCCGGTTCCGGCTCGATGTAGTCGTCTTCCTCAAGCGGGATCGTCATCGGCGGCGCGGCGGCCGCGATTGCTTTGGCGGCGTCGGGCGTATGTATCTGTTCGCCGCGATCGACGATGTAGGAAACCTGCGCACTCACGGTGGCGTCGGCCGAGATGGTGATGGTGATGCGGAAGCGCTCTTCCAGCGCCCGCAGATGGGCGCGCTTGTGGTTGAGCACATAAAGCGCGACTTCCGAGCGCGTGCGCACAATGAGGTTATGCGTGCCGCCTTTGTTGAGCGTGTCTTCGATGGCGCGTAGTAACTGCAACGCCACCGACGAGACCGAGCGGACATGGCCGAGGCCGCCGCAGACCGGGCATTTCTCGGTCGACGACTCCAGTACCGAGGTGCGGATGCGCTGGCGCGACATTTCGAGCAGGCCGAAATGCGAGATGCGGCCGACCTGGATGCGGGCGCGGTCGTGCTTGAGCGCGTCCTTCATGCGCCGCTCGACCGTGCGATTGTTGCGGCCTTCGTCCATGTCAATAAAGTCGATCACGATAAGGCCGGCGAGATCGCGCAGGCGCAACTGGCGCGCCACTTCGTCGGCCGCCTCGCAATTCGTTTTGAGCGCGGTGTCTTCGATGTGATGCTCGCGCGTTGCGCGGCCGGAGTTCACGTCGATGGCGACCAGCGCTTCGGTCTGGTTGATCACGATATAGCCGCCCGAGCGCAGCTGCACGGTCGGCTGGAACATGGCATCGAGCTGACTTTCGATGCCGTAGCGCGTGAACAACGGCGTGCCGTCCTTGTATGGCTTCACGTTCTTGGCATGACTCGGCATCAGCATGCGCATGAAATCGCGCGCTTCTTTGTAGCCTTCGTCACCGGAGACGACGATCTCCTCGATGTCCTTGGAATAGAGGTCGCGGATCGAACGCTTGGTGAGTGAGCCTTCCTCGTAGACGAGTTTCGGCGCCATCGACTTGAGCGTCAGATCGCGCACCGTCTCCCAGAGCCGCAGCAGATATTCGAAATCGCGCTTGACCTCCGTCTTGGTGCGGGAGGCACCGGCGGTGCGTAGGATGACGCCCATGCCTTCCGGCACTTCCAGTTCCTGGGCAATTTCTTTCAAACGACTGCGGTCTTCGCCGGAGGTGATCTTGCGCGAAATGCCGCCGCCGCGCGCGGTGTTCGGCATCAGCACCGAATAACGGCCGGCGAGCGAGAGATAGGTCGTGAGAGCCGCGCCCTTGGAGCCGCGCTCTTCCTTGACCACTTGCACCAGCATGACCTGGCGGCGCTTGATGACTTCCTGGATCTTGTAGTTGCGGCGGAAGCGGGGCGCGCGCTCCTGCGCTTCTTCCATCGCGTCGGCGCCGCCGACGGACTCGACATGCTCGTCTTCGTGCGCGTCGTCGCCTTGATCGTCGCCGTTCGGCGCGGCACCTGCGCCCTCACCAGCTTCGCTGACCGCGGCTACTGGATGATCGTGGTCGTCAGCTTCGGCGTGGTCAGCGTGATCATCATGATCGCCTTGATCGTGGCTCACATGATCGGCGCCACCTTCGGTGGCCGAATGGAATGGCGGCAATTCGATATCGCCGGCGGGTGCTTCATACGCTTCGCGGGCTTCGTCTTTAGCGTCCTCGACGGCTTGCGTCGAAACTTGTTCCGGCTCGACAGTTGCGATCTGTGCTGTGGCTTCCGCAATCTGTGCGGCGGACTCGCCCTCGGGCGCGCCGGCTGCATGATCGGGCGTGTGGCCATGTTCTGACGGTGCCACATCGGAGGCCGGCGTCTCGATCGTATCGGGATGTTCCGGTGGTAATCCGCCGAGCGCTTCCTCGCCCGGCGCGCGGTCGGCGGCATCCGCCGCCACCGGCTCGGAACGGCTCGGATCGCGTGCGCGATCGGCGCCGGAGCGGCGATGCCGGTTGCGCCCACCTCGTCCGCCGCCACGGGAAGCGCGGTTATCGGCGTCGGCGTCGGCCGCTCGCGCATCACGCTCTTCCTGCGCGATCAGCGCCTGCCGGTCGGCGACCGGGATTTGATAGTAGTCGGGATGGATTTCCGAAAAGGCGAGAAAGCCGTGCCGGTTGCCGCCGTAATCGACGAAGGCCGCCTGCAGCGACGGCTCAACGCGGGTGACCTTGGCGAGGTAGATATTACCGCGAAGCTGTTTGCGGTTGGCAGACTCGAAGTCGAACTCTTCGACGCGGTTGCCACGCAGAACGACCACCCGTGTTTCTTCCGGGTGGGTGGCATCGATCAGCATTTTGTCGGGCATAGGATATTCTCACTGAGGCACACCCGCCCGCGCGCCCGCGCCCGTTAACCTGTTCGGTTAGCGGCGCGAAGCGGCGCAAATCACGGGGGGAGGGTGCCTGATGGGGTTTAAGGGAGAGCGTTGCGTTTTCACGCGAAAGGCGGGCAAGGCCTAAGGCAGTCTGTCCCATAGCAAAGCGCGCAGTCACGAGAGCTTCGCGAAAGCGTGGGACGTTCAATTGCCTTTGCTGCGACCTTGGCAGCATGAATTCTGCGACCCGTAGCGCTGCGGCCGCGCCATAGCGGGGCGCCGCCGAGGTTTATCGTCGCTGACGACCTCAAATGCGGAGGGCTCTCGCTGGCGACATGCCAAAGGGGGCCAAACGCGCTTTCCGGGTGTCCTTCACAAGGGTTTCGGCTCGCTCCGCCGTCCGTTCGGCCTGCTCCTCGAGCGGCCGATCCTGGACTGGCGGGCCGGGGGCCCGAACGCGGCACAACCGGAACTTTAACCGTCAGCAGTCTCTATGTACGGCTGGAATCTCTCAATAGCAAGCAATGGCTTGGGAGCGGTGTGCGGGTGGGGCGGAATGGCCGAATATCGGCGCTCATCTTGAAATGGCTCCCTTCGGGCTCTCGCTCCTGGCTTGGGTATCAAAACACGCGGCTTTCGCACCACACCGCCTGTCCGAATGCCCGCGCTTATTAACTTCCATTAACCGAAGCAGCGCCTAATGGGCTAAAAGGAGCCGAAAGGGTCTGGATTCGTGAAATTTCGCCGAGTTACCAGCGTCTGCGCGTTGAGCGCCGCATTGCTCGCGGCATTCTTGGTCCGTGCGCTCCCGGTAAACGCTGCCGAGCGAGGCGCGGTGGCGCAGAAGGCGCTTGCCGCCGCGCAATTGCCGGCGGCGACCGACGTGCGTGTCGGCGGCGACGACAAGCTCACACGCTTTGTCATGGACCTGACCGGGAAGATCGACATCGCCGCCTTTGCCCTCGCCAATCCTTACCGGGTGGTAATCGACTTGCCCCAAGTCGCCTTCAAGCTGCCCGACAAAGCAGGCGAGCAGGGGCGCGGACTGGTCAAGGCGTTCCGCTACGGCCTCATCATGCAAGGCGGCTCGCGCATCGTGCTCGACACCAAGGGCCCGGTGCGCATCGACAAGGCTTTCGTGCTGGCGGCCGATGGCGGCCAGCCGGCCCGTTTGGTGCTCGATCTCACTTCGACCGACCGCGCCAGCTTCCTGCGCAACGTCTCGCTCGCCAAGCCGCCGGTGCATGCGCCGGCGGCTGCCACGGCGCCGAAGGTAGATAGCGATCCGCGCCCGCTGGTCGTGCTCGATCCCGGTCACGGCGGCATCGATACCGGCGCGCGCGGCGCCGGCGGCGAAATGGAAAAAGACATCGTGCTGCAATTCGCCAAAACCCTACGGTCGCGGCTCGAGCATTCCGGCAAATACCGTATCGCGATGACGCGCTCCGACGACACTTTCATTCCGCTGTCCGAGCGCGTGCGCTTTGGCCGCTCGCATAATGCCGCCCTGTTCATCTCGATCCATGCCGACAGCATCCCGAAGAGCGAAGGCCAGGCGGAAGGCGCCACCGTTTATACGCTGTCGGAGAATGCCTCCGACGCCGAAGCTGCACGTCTGGCGGAAGCCGAGAACAAGGCCGACGTCATCGCCGGCGTCGATCTCACCGCCGAGCCCGACGACGTCGCCAATATTCTGGTCGATCTGGCGCAGCGCGAGACCAAGACTTATTCGACGCTCTTTGCCCGCACCGTGGTCGGCGAATTGAAGGCGACAGCGGCGCGGCTGCACAAGCACCCGATGAAGTCGGCAGGGTTTAAGGTGTTGACGGCGCCGGACGTACCGTCGGTGCTGGTCGAACTTGGCTACATGTCGACCAAGGACGATTTGAAGCTTTTGACCTCGGAAGCCTGGCAGGGCAAAACCGCCAATGCGGTGGCGCAGTCCGTCGATACGTTTTTTGCGCCTCGGCTAGCCCGCGGCAGCGCAGCCAAAGCGCCAGAGAAGGGAAATTGATGCACCTTGGGAAGGTTTTGCGGCCTCAGTTTCAACATAAAACCAAGCGACCAGAGAGGCTTGATGGCGTTCGGTATTCCGACTGCGGCTGCCAGCAAGGCCCCTTTACGGATCGAGGCGGGATCACGCGCTCATGAGATTCATTCTCCGCTTCCTTGGCTTTCTGTTTGCCGCCGGCACCATCATGTTTGTGGTCGGCGTCGCCGCGGTGGCCGGCCTGCTGTGGCATTATTCCAAGGACCTGCCGGACTATTCGCAACTTCAGGATTACGAACCGCCGGTCATGACGCGGGTGCACGCCGCCGACGGCTCACTGGTGGCCGAATACGCGCGCGAGCGCAGGCTCTACATCCCGATCCAGGCGGTGCCGAAATTGGTGATCAACGCCTTCCTCGCCGCCGAGGATAAGAATTTCTATGAACATGGCGGGCTGGATTTCACCGGCATCGCGCGCGCAGGCTTCAACTATTTGCAGAATTTCGGCTCCAACCGCCGTCCGCAAGGCGCTTCGACCATCACGCAGCAAGTCGCCAAGAATTTTCTGCTGACTAACGAGGTCTCGCTTACCCGCAAGGTCAAGGAAGCGCTGCTGGCGCTCAAGATCGAGCGCACCTATTCGAAGGACAAGATACTCGAACTCTACCTCAACGAAATTTACCTCGGCCTCGGCGCTTACGGCATCGCCGCCGCCTCGCTCGTTTATTTCGACAAGGCGGTCAACGAAATCACCATTCCGGAAGCTGCATATCTGGCGACGCTGCCGAAGGCGCCGAACAACTATAATCCGTTCCGCTTTCGCGAGCGCGCGCTTGAGCGCCGCAACTGGGTGATAGATCGCATGGCGGAAGCCGGCTTCATCAAGGCCGCCGACGCCGAAAAGGCTAAGCGCACCGCGCTCGGCGTGACGACCAAGGCGGCCACCGCGCATACCTTCTCGGCCGAATATTTCGCCGAGGAAGTGCGGCGCGAACTCTATGACCGCTACGGCGAAAAGAAGCTGTACGAAGGCGGCCTCTCGGTGCGAACCACGCTCGACACCAAATACCAAGTGCTGGCGCGCAAGGTATTGACCGAGGGGCTGGTGAAATTCGACGAAGCGCACGGCTGGCGCGGGCCGGTGGTGAAGATTGATATTTCCGGCGACTGGGGCGTCAAGCTAGCGGCCGTCAAGACGCTCAACGACGTATCGCCATGGCGTGCCGCGGTGGTTCTGGAGGTTGGCGATCATTCCGCTCGCATCGGGTTGCAGCCCGGCCGCGATCCAGCCGGCAGCGTCACCAAACAGCGCGACATCGGCATCATCCCCCTCGACGGCATGAAATGGGCGCGCAGCGGCGGCAAGGCCGTCACCAAAGTAAGCCAGGTCGTCGGTCCCGGCGACGTCGTCTATGTCGAGGCGGAAGAAAAGAAAGACGGGCAATACCGCCTGCATCAGGTGCCGGAAGTCTCCGGCGCGATGGTGGTGGAGGACCCCTGGACCGGCCGCGTGTTTGCCATGGTCGGCGGCTTCTCTTACGACCAGAGTCAATTTAACCGCGCGACGCAGGCGCTGCGCCAGCCCGGCTCCTCGTTTAAGCCGATTGTCTACGCCGCGGCGCTCGACAACGGCTATACGCCTTCGACGCTGGTGCTCGACGCACCGATCGAACTTGATCAAGGTCCGGGCCAAGATGTCTGGAAGCCGGAAAACTACGAAGGCAATTTCTTCGGGCCGTCGACACTGCGCTTCGGCATCGAGCATTCGCGTAACGTCATGACGGTTCGCTTGGCGCAGGATGTCGGCATGCCGCTGATCGCGGAATACGCCAAGCGCTTCGGCGTCTATGACAGCCTGCCGCCTTATCTGTCGTTTGCCTTGGGCGCCGGCGAAACCACGCTGCTGCGAATGGTCACCGCCTACGCCATGCTGGACAATGGCGGCCGGCGCGTGAAGCCGACATTGATCGACCGCATCCAGGACCGTTACGGCCACACCGTCTATCGCCACGACGAGCGCGAGTGCATCGGTTGCGATGCCAAGAAATGGGCCGACCAGCCGGAGCCTTCGCTGATCGACCGGCGCGAGCAGGTGATCGATCCGATGACTGCATACCAGATCACCTCGATGATGGAAGGCGTCGTGCTGCGCGGCACCGCCGCCGGCGCGGGTTTCCAGAAGGAAGTCGGCAAACCGGTCGCCGGCAAGACCGGCACGACCAACGACGAGAAGGATGCCTGGTTCATCGGGTTCACGCCCGATGTCGTGGTCGGCGTCTATATCGGCTACGACAAGCCGCGTACGCTCGGCCGCACCGCGACCGGCGGCGCGCTCGCCGCTCCGATCGTGAAAAACTTCATGAAGGTGGCACTCGCCGATCGGCCCGGCGTTCCGTTCCGCGTGCCACCGGGCATCAAGCTGATCCGCGTCGATCTCAAGACCGGCATGCGCGCCGGCCCCGACACGCAGAAGCCGATCCTGGAAGCCTTCAAGCCCGGCACCGCGCCGCCCGACAGCTATTCGGTGGTCGGCTTCGACAGCGGGCAAGGTGGTGGACAAGAGGGCCGCGCGCCGCCCGGTTTCTTCGGCTCGCAGGGCGTATCGCCCGAATCCGGCCGCGCCGTACGTTCAGGAACCGGCGGGCTTTACTAAGCTGAGTGATTGGCGGGTTGCGCTCTCGCCGTTGCGCCGCTACATCCCTAGCATTGATTTGACCGGACCCATTCCATGCGCGCGGAAACACAGAACCTTGTCGAAGAAATCAAGCAGTCGGTCGGGCTGCTGAGGAGGCATCTTTGACGTCGATACCGCGACGCGCCGTCTCGCCGAACTGAACAAGGCGGCGGAAGACCCCAGTTTCTGGAACGATCAGGCCAAAGCCCAGCGCACCATGCGCGAGCGCGACGCGCTTGAAGACCAACTCAAGGCCATCGGCCGCATCGAGCAGGATATCGACGATCAGCTCACGTTGATCGAACTCGGCGAGTCCGAAAAGGACAACGCCACTGTCGGCGAGGCCGAAGGGGCGCTGAAAAATCTTAAATCTGAAGTGGCGCGGCGCGAACTGGAAGCCTTGCTGTCGGGCGAAGCCGACGCCAATGACTGTTATCTCGAAGTGCATGCCGGCGCCGGTGGCACCGAAAGCCAGGATTGGGCCGGTATTCTGCTGCGCATGTATGTGCGCTGGGCCGAGAAGAAAGGCTACAAGGTCGACTGGCTGGAAGAGAGCGAAGGCGAGGGCGCCGGCATCAAGTCGACAACCGTGCAGATCAAGGGCCATAACGCCTATGGCTGGCTCAAGAGCGAGAACGGCGTGCACCGGCTGGTGCGCATTTCGCCCTTCGACGCCAATGCGCGGCGCCACACTTCATTCGCCAGCGTCGTAGTTTTTCCGGTGCTCGATGACTCGATCAAGATCGAGATCGATGAGAAGGACGTGCGCACCGACGTGATGCGTTCGGGCGGCGCCGGCGGGCAGCACGTCAACAAGACCGAGTCGGCGGTGCGCCTCACGCATATTCCGACCAACACGGTGGTGAAGTGCCAGCAGGACCGTTCGCAGCACCGTAACCGCGCGATGGCCTGGGACATGCTGCGCGCCAAATTGTTCGAGGCCGAGATCAAGCGGCGCGAGGACAAGGCGGTAGCCTTGCAGGACGCCAAGACCGACATCGGTTGGGGACACCAGATCCGTTCTTACGTGTTGCAGCCCTATCAGATGGTCAAGGACCTGCGCACCGGCGTGTCGACCTCGGACACGAGCGCGGTACTCGACGGCGACCTCGATTTGTTTATGCAGGCCGCTCTGGCGCAGAAGGCTTTCGGCGGCGGGCCGGAGGCGGTCGAGGACGTGGAGTAGTCCAGCCTTGTCCCGGGCGAAGCGCAGAACGCAGTGATGTGCTGCAGAACCGGGACCGTCACAAATTCCGAGGGTGGAACGGCCCGGCTCTGCGACGCAACACTTGCTTTTGCTCGTGCTTGCGCCGCGTCCGGGGCAAGTGAGCGAGTTTAAATATTCGCGCCGAGGATCGTCGGGCCCAGCCTAATCCCCGCGCGCAGGAACTTCTGCGGGTTGACTGGCTCGCCATCGATGCGCGTTTCATAGTGCAGATGCGGACCTGTCGAGCGCCCGGTCGAGCCGATGCGGCCGATGGTCTGGCCGATCTTGACGTGTTGTCCGACCTTCACTTCGATTTTGGACATGTGCCCGTAGCGCGTCGAAAGACCATTGCCGTGGTTGACTTCGACCATGTTGCCGTAGCCACCATTCCAGCCGGCAATGGTGACGGTGCCATCGGCGGTCACGCGCACCGGGTCGCCGGTGTCGCCGCGCAGGTCAATGCCGGTGTGGATTGCCGGGCCCTTCATGAAGGGATCCATGCGCATGCCGAAAGGCGAACTCATATCGACCTCACCGAGGATGGGCTTACGCACCGGCACGTTGACCAGCGTGTGGGTGTAGCGGTCGATCTGCGCGCGCGCGACATTGATGCGATAAAGCTGTCGCTCGAAGGCGCTGGCGCCTGAACGCGGCGCCTTCAGGGGAACGAAAGGGCCGCCGGTGCCGCCGGGCACCTTGCCGACATCGACACCGAGATCGGCGAGCACGCCGTGGATGCGGCGCGCCTTGGTGTCGGCTTCTTCTTCCAGATCAGTGAGCGCGGCGGTCTGCCGGTGCTCGACCTTGTCGAGCGAGAGCGAGACGCGCGAGAGAATGCCATCGAGCCCACCGGAATTCACATGCGAGGCAAAGCGCGTCGCATCAGGCGACAATTCGCGTGATTGTAGCCGTGCCTCGCGGTCGGGCGGGGCGACGAAGATAACGGTGTCGCTGATCGGCGAGGGCTTGAGCGTGCGGCGCGTGTCACTCTCGGATGGCGGAGCCGCCCGCGCGGGCTTGATCGAGCCGGTGACGAGCGTGTCATTGCCGAGAGCCGAGGTGCGTTGCTCAAGCATCGTCTGCCGCCGCAGCAGGCTTTGTAATTTCTGTTCGAACTGCTCCTGGTCGAGCAATTGCCGGCTGGTGATGCGATCGACCTGTCCGCGCAGTTCGGCGATGCGGTCCTCATAGGCGAATTGCATGGCGGCTTGGCGGCCGATCAGCCGGGTCAGCACGTCCTCGCGGAAGGCGAAATAAGTGCCGGTCGCGATCGACCAGACGCCCATGATGACGAGTGTACCGACCACGATCCAGAACGCCACCGGCCCGATGCGGACCTGGCGGCCGGCATGGACCAGCGTGTAGCCGGTGCGAGTGCCGCCGCTATGCGAGGCGTGCGCGCGGTGCAAGTGGCGGGAAACGCTTTCGGCCGATTGCTGGCGAGGAACGGCGGCGCTGCCGGAGTGCTCGTAATGGGAATAGGACGAATACGACATGAACGCTCCGCACCGGCCGGACGGCGCAGATGCGCGCAAAAGACCAGCGCACCGATATCAAACGTATATGGTTAAGAAACCGGTAACTCTTCCGGCGCGGGCGTACATTTCCGCTGCGGCGCAAGTGCTACAGCGCGCGGGCAGCCTCCAGCACCGTCTCGGCGTGGCCCGCCACGCGAACATTCGGCCAGATTTGGGCAATGCGGCCCTTGGCGTCGATCAGGTAGGTCTTGCGGATGACGCCCATGAATTTGCGCCCGTACATCGATTTCTCACCCCATGCGCCGTAGGCTTGCAGCATCGCCTTCGACTCGTCGGAGGCAAGTGTGATGGCGAGCTTGTGCTTGGCCTTGAACTTGACCTGCGCCGGCAACGGGTCGGCCGAGACGCCCAGAATGTCGGTGCGGCTCTTGGCAAAAGCCGCCCGCAGTTTGGAGAAATCGATGGCCTCCAGGGTGCAGCCGGGCGTGTCGGCTTTGGGATAGAAGTAGAGGACGAGGTTGCGGCCTTTGAAATCTTTCAGCGATACGCTCGCACCGTCGTCGCGCGGCAGGCGGAAGGCGGGAGCCATCGCGCCCGTTTCGAGTTCGGCAATTTTGGATCGCTTGGCCGGCTTTGTCCCCTTGGCCGCTTTTGGTCCTGAAACCCTCGCCATATGCCTTCCTTTCGTCGCTTTCGGCCGGTCAATGTCGCTCACGTCTTTTAAGCCGTCCCGTCGCAGGCGGCTCCAGATATATCTGCCTGTCGCAGCCGATGGCGAATCGACCGTGCTGCGGGCAAAAACACAGCCAATAAACGCGGGCGAGCGCGGATACGAAGTGAGGGCATGACAGGCAACGACCACCATCACCGGGGGAAAGCCGAGCATGCGCCAGCTCACCACGCGGCGCGTCCGCACGCCGCGACGCATTCGCACCATTCGAATTCGCAGCATCCGCATCACGCCAAGTCCAGCGCGGGCCGCCGCCGCTGGAGCGGCTTGCGCCGTGGCCTGGTGCGGTTTCTGCGCCGTCCGATCTGGCGTAAGCTGTTCTGGGGCCTGACCATCACGCTGGCCTCGGCGACGGTGGCTGTGCTGGCATTATGGTGGCGGCTTTCCAGCGGGCCGATCGAACTCGACGTCGCCACCCCATTTCTGAAGGCGGCGATCGAGGATAATTTCGGCGGCAGTCAGACGGTCTCGGTCGGCGGCACCCAGATCGAACGTGACGAAAAAGGCCGCACCTCCTTGCGGCTACGCGATATCGTCGTGCGGGATGCCGACGGCACCGTGGTGGCGAGCGCGCCGAAGGCCGAAGTCGGCCTCTCCGGAATGAGCCTCATCTCGGGCAAAGTGCGGGCACAAAGCCTCAACCTGGTCGGCGCCGAAATGTCGGTGCGGATTGAGAGCGATGGCCGCGTCACGGTTTTCGCCGGCGCCGACAAGCGGCCGATTGCCACCGCCGCGCCGGTGATTGCACCCGCCCGCGCGCCGCCGAGCTCCTCCACCTCGGCGCCGAGCGCGAGCGTAACGCCGCCACCGCTACAAGCGGGCTTTGCCGACATCGCCAGCCTGATGGCGTGGCTCGATGGCGTCGGCGCCAGCGGGCTCGACGGCCACGATCTCGGCGAACTCGGTCTCAAGGACGGCAACCTGATCGTCGACGACCGCCGTAACGGCAAACGTTGGACCTTCGATCACATCAACGCCAGCCTGACGCGGCCGGAGCAGGGCGGCGTGATCTTCCGCATTGAATCTGAAAATTCGGACCGGCCCTGGGTCTTGAGCGCCGCGATGCGTCCGCTCGCCGACGGTGTCCGTGCCATCGGCATCGAGGCGCGCAAGGTGTCGACGCGCGACATGCTGCTGGCGTTGCGCATGAACGAGGTCAGCATAGACGTCAATCTGCCGGTATCGGCATCGATCCGCGCCGACATCGCGCCCGACGGAACGCCGCAAGTGGTACAGGGCGAGCTCTATACCGACGCGGGATCGATCGTCGATCACAACAATGAAAGCTCCCGCATCGAGATCGAGCGCGCCGACTTTCGATTCAACTGGGATGCGCGCCGGCGCAGTTTGCTGGTGCCATTCCAGATTCATGCAGGCGGCAACCAGATCACCATGCGCGCCGTGCTGGAGCCGCCGGCCGAGGCCGACGGTCCCTGGCGGCTGAGCATGACGCGCGGTGATGCGGTGATCGACCCGGTCATTATCGGCGCCGGCGCGGACGGCGAAAGCTTTGCGTTGAACCGGGCGGTGGTGCGCGCGCGCGTCGATTTTGCGCGCCGGCGTATCGATGTCGATCAGGGCGACTTCAGCCGCATCGATACACGGCCCTCGCACAACATCGCAGTGGCGGTAACCGGCAGCCTCGACCTGTCGGGCGAGCCACATCTGGCGTTCGGCGTCGCCGGCACGCGCATGCCGACCTCGACCATGAAGCGGATGTGGCCGGTTTTCGCGGCCGCCGACGTGCGCGAATGGGTCGAGAGCCATATCTCCGGCGGCATCGTCGAGCGCGTCGTCATTGCCGGCAATGCGGCGCTCGCAGATTTTAAAGCCGGCGGCCCGCCGACTCCGGAGGATGGGTTGTCGGTCGATATTGAAACCAGCGGCACGACCTTGCGCCCGGTCGATACTCTGCCCGCCATACGCGACGCCGATCTCAATGTCCGTATCACTGGCGGCACCGCCACGATCAATATCGGCCGGGGCACGGTCGAAGTCGCGCCCGGCCGCAAGCTCGGCATTGCCGGCGGTGTGTTCGAGGTGCCCGATACCCATCCGAAACCGGCGCCGGCGCGCGCCACGTTCCGTATCGACGGCAGCGCGCCGGCGGCGGCAGCATTCCTTTCGAGCGAGGCGATGCGCGACGAAGTCGGTCTCGCACTCGATCCGGCCGGCAGCCGCGGCACCGTTTCAGCGCAGGTGACGGTCAATCTGGCGTTGTCGAAACAGATGCCGAAGAATTCGACTACTTACGCGATCGCGGCCGAGCTCACGAATTTCGCCGCCGACAATCTGTTGCTCGGTCAAAAGGTGGAGGCCTCCTCGCTCAAAGTCAACGCGTCCAGCGGTGGCTACCAGATCAAGGGCGACGTCAAAATCAACGGCACGGCGGCGACTATCGATTTGCGCAAAAAAAGAGATGACCCCGCCGCCGAATTGAACATGAAGGCGAATATCGATGAGGCGGCGCGGCGGCGGCTCGGCATCGACTTTGGCGGCACCGTTACCGGTTCAATACCCGTCAAGGTCACCGGCCAGGTCGGCGAAAACATCAAAGACGATCGCATGAGCGTCGAGGCCGACCTGACGCCGGTCAAGATCGACAACCTGCTGCCGGGCTGGGTCAAACCCGCGGGCAAGGCCGCGCACGCGACCTACACGCTGGTGAAGACCGGCAAGCAGATGCGCTTTGACGATCTGTCGATCGAGGGCGCCGGCGCGACCGTGAAAGGCGCGATCGAGTTGGATGCCAACGGCGCGTTGCAGTCGGCGCATTTCCCGGTATTCAAATTGTCCGATGGCGACAAAGTATCCTTGAAAGCCGACCGCGGCGGCGATGGCATTCTGCGCGTCATCATGCGCGGCGACGTCTATGATGGCCGTGGCTTCGTCAAGTCGGCGCTGGCCGGCGCGCCGGATGTGAACAAGGCCAAGGAAAAGGAAAGGCAGAGCGACCTCGATCTCGACGTCAAGCTCGGCACGGTGGTGGGCCACAATGGCGAGACTTTGCGCGGGCTCGAATTGCGATTGTCGCGGCGCTCCGGCCATATCCGCACTTTCACGATGAGCTCGAAGATCGGCCGCGATACGCCGCTCAATGGCGATATGCGATTACGCGCGCGCGATAATCATCAGGTAATATTTTTCGAAACCGCCGACGCCGGCGCGCTGTTCCGTTTCACCGACACCTATCCGCGCATGCATGGCGGCAATATGTGGGTCGCGATGGATCCGCCGACGCAGGAGCAGGCGCCGCAGGTCGGCACGATCGCTATCCGCGATTTCGCGATCCGCGGCGAACCGGCGCTTGACCGCATAGCCTCCGGCGCGCCGGGCTCGATCGGACGCGGCGTCAATTTCAGCGAGATGAGCGCCGAGTTCACGCGCTTTCCCGGCCGCATGTCGGTGCGCGACGGCGTCGTGCGCGGCCCGGTGGTCGGCGCCACCATCGAAGGACAGATCGACTATGTGAAGAACGACGTGCATCTGCGCGGAACCTTCGTGCCGTTTTACGGCCTCAACAATATGTTCGGGCTCGGCCAGATACCGATTGTCGGGCTATTTCTCGGCGGAACCAATGAGGGCCTGCTCGGCATTACCTATGAGGCGGTGGGTCCGCCCGGCTCGCCGCGCATTTCGGTCAATCCGGTGTCGGCGATCGCGCCCGGCTTGCTGCGCAAGTTCATCCCGTCGCCGGGACAGTTCGACAGCGGTTTTACGCCGCAGCGGTGAGGGCGCCGTTATCCCTCCCCTGAAAGGGGAGGGATAAGAAAAATCTACACCGGCTTCAGCAGCATATGCTTCTTCTTGCCGAGCGAGAGTTTGATCGCGCCGTCGGCGGTCAGGTCCTTGGACGTCAGCATCATCTTGTCGTCGCTGACCGTGGCGTCGTTGACCTTGAGGCCGCCGGCCTTGATCTGGCGGCGGGCGTCGCCGTTCGATGATACGAGTTTGGCGATCTCGGCAAAGGCGTTGAGGACACCGATGCCTTGCTCAAGCGCGGCGCGGCGAATTTCAACCGACGGCAGCGCCCCCGCGAAAGCGCCTTCCTCGAATGTTTTACGCGACGTATCGCTCGATTGCATGGCGGCATCGCGCCCATGCACCAAAGCGGTAGCTTCGGTGGCAAGCACTTTCTTCGCCTCGTTGATCTCCGCGTCTTGCAAGGCGGCGAGTTTGGCGATCTTGGCAAGCGGCAGCGTCGTGAACAATTTGAGAAAGCGCGCGACGTCGCCGTCCTCGGTGTTGCGCCAAAACTGCCAGTAGTCGTACGGCGAGACCAGATCGGCATTAAGCCAGACGGCGCCGGCAGCCGTCTTGCCCATCTTGGCGCCCGAGGCGGTGGTGATCAGCGGCGCGGTGAGCGCGAACATCTGCGCGCCATTTATGCGGCGGCCGAGGTCGATGCCGGAAACGATGTTGCCCCATTGATCGGAGCCGCCCATCTGCAACGTGCAGCCGTAGCGCTTGTTGAGTTCGACGAAGTCGTAAGCCTGCAACACCATGTAATTGAATTCGAGGAACGAGAGTTCCTGCTGGCGGTCGAGGCGCAGCTTGACCGAGTCGAAACTCAGCATGCGGTTGACCGAGAAATGCTTGCCGACGTCGCGCAGGAAGTCGATGTAATTGAGCTTGTTCAGCCAGTCGGCGTTGTTGGCCATGACGGCGCCGCCGCCGGCTTCCTCGAATTTGAGAAATTTGGAAAAGATCGCGCGGATGCCGGCCAGGTTTTCGTTGATCATGTCCTCGGTGAGGATCCGGCGGCTTTCGTCCTTGCCGGAAGGGTCGCCGACGCGGGTGGTGCCGCCGCCCATCAGCGCGATCGGCCGGTGGCCGGTCTGCTGCATCCAATAGAGCATCATGATCGGCAGCAGCGAACCGATATGCAGCGAGGCGGCGGTGCAGTCGAAGCCGATATAGCCGGTCACCTGGCCTTCGACCGCGCGCGCATCCAGCACGTCCGGCTCCGAGATCTGGTGGATGAAGCCGCGTTCCGAGAGAATATTAAGAAAGTCGGATTTATAGCTGGTCATTATAGGCTCGTGCCGCCGGTCTCGATTGATTGTGGCGGGTGGTGTATCAGGTCCGGGACCGGATTCAACCGGCGTGCGGACGGGCTGAAAGGGCATGAGTTTGGGGGCGGTTAGGGCCATCGGCTTGATGAGCGGGACCTCGCTCGACGGCGTCGACGTGGCGCTGATCGAAACCGATGGAACGCGCATTTCCGCCTTCGGGCCGGTCGGATACCGGCCCTATTCAGATGACGAACGCGCGTTGTTGCGACAGGCGCTGGCCGACGGCGCGGCTTTGGGCGACCGGACGGCGCGGCCGGGCACGTTGGCGCAGGCCGAAGATTTCGTCACCCGCGTGCACGCTGAAACGGTCGAGGCGTTCTGCGAAACGGAACAGATTGATCGCGCGGGCGTCGCGATAGTCGGCTTTCACGGCCAGACCGTTTTGCACAAGCCTGCTGCTAAGCTGACGGTGCAGATCGGCGACGGCGCGGCGCTGGCGAAACGCTTAAAGCTGCCGGTGGCTTACGACTTCCGCGCGGCCGATGTCGCTGCCGGCGGGCAAGGCGCGCCGCTGGTGCCGATTTTCCATCAGGCGCTGGCGCGCGATCTCGACCGCCCGCATCCGATCGCGGTGCTCAATGTCGGTGGCGTCGCCAATGTCACGTTTGTCGATGGCGGCGATCCAATGGCTTGCGATACCGGACCCGGCAATGCGCTGATCGACGATTTCATGCGCGCGCGCACCGGCGCGCCGCTCGACCGCGATGGCGATGAGGCCTCGCGCGGGAAAGTCGATGAGGGTTTTGTCGAGCGCGTTCTGGCGCATGAATTTTTCGATCTGCCGTGCCCGAAATCGCTCGACCGCAATGCTTTTGCATTTTCGAATATCGGACTGCCGGATTTCACCGTTGCCGATGGCGCGGCGACCTTGTCGGCGCTCACCGCGGCCTCAGTCGCGCGCGTTGTGGCGCGCCTGCCGGTCCCGCCGCGTTCATGGATTGTCGCCGGCGGCGGTGCGCGCAATCCTACCTTGATGCGGATGCTGAGCGAGCGCCTTGCACCCGCCACCGTCGAAACCGCCGACGCGGTGGGCTGGTCTTCGCAGTCGATCGAGGCACAGGCCTTTGCCTATCTCGCCGTGCGCACGCTCAATGGCCTGCCGATCACCTTCCCGCTCACCACGGGCATCAAAGAGCCATTGGCCGGCGGCGTCATCGTTCGGTCTTAAATCCAGCCCGCCGCCAGCCGACGCGCGGGAATGAGACAGGCGATCAATGAGCGGCCGATCCCCATGTGATAATGGCGGCACTTGCGGCGTAATTACACCAGCGCACGGCGTCGCTTGATAAGCGTGGCGTCGACCAACAGCCGGTTGGTGATCAGCCGCAACAGGTGGAACGACATGGCGGGGTTCTGGTAGCACAGTTGCGCGAGATCGCTTTCGCCGATCCAGAGCAATTCGATATCGGTCATACAGCGCGCCGATTGCGTGCGCTGATGTGCTGCCGAAAACAGCGCGATCTCGCCGAAGACGTCACCCGGATCCAGCGTAATGCCGAGTTCCTCGAGCAGGATCTCGCCTGTTAGCACCATATAAAGCCGGTCGGCGTCGTCGCCGGCCCGGAAAAGCAGGTCGCCCGCGCTGTAGCGCGCCGATTTCATGAAAGGCTTGAGCCAATCGACAGACAGGTCGCCCTTCGCCGCCGCTTCGACGCGCCGTACCAGGTGCAGCATTTCGATCATGCGCCATACATTCGTCGGGAACAGCACGGCGTGCAATATCAGGACGGGATAGATGTGACCGTAAAATCCGTAAACGATAAAGGCTACGTTGCTGCCGAGCGCGGCCAGTCGCAGCGGGATCATCGTCTTCATGCAAAATGTGGTGAAGACCAATAACGACGCGAAATAGCCGGCCGCTTCGACCCAGGTCATGGCGTTCCCCCCTAATGGACGCGGCGGCCTTTGCGGCTCTACGTGTAATTATAGGGGGAAGTGAAATGATAATACATCCGGCAAATACTGGTCGAACTGAAGCCGGTCTGTTGCAGGACAGAAGCGCGGGGCGTCGCTTACGCCGCCGGCTTGCGTTCGGGCGTCTTGAGCCGCTTGTCGAGATATTGCTCGATCGAACCGAGCAGCGTATCGACCTTGCCGTCGAAAAAATGGTTCGCGGCCGGCACGACCTTCTGCTCGATCACGATGCCCTTTTGCGTCTTGAGCTTCTCGACCAGCGTGTTGACGTCTTTCGCCGGCACCACCGCGTCCTTGTCGCCGTGAATGATCAGGCCGGAGGACGGGCAGGGCGCCAGGAACGAGAAATCGTAGAGATTGGCCGGCGGGCAGATCGAAATGAAGCCTTCGATCTCCGGGCGGCGCATCAGCAATTGCATGCCGATCCAGGCGCCGAAGGAGAAGCCGGCGATCCAGCAGCTCTTGGCTTCCGGATTGATGGTCTGCGCCCAGTCGAGGGCGGCGGCGGCGTCCGACAATTCGCCGGTGCCGTGGTCGAACGAACCTTGCGAGCGACCGACGCCGCGAAAATTGAAGCGCAGCGCCGAGAAGCCGCGGTGCACGAAGGCATAATAGAGCTGATAGATGATCTGGTGGTTCATCGTGCCGCCGAACTGCGGGTGCGGGTGCAGGACGATGGCTATGGGCGCATTCTTCTGGCGCGCCGGGTGGTAGCGGCCTTCGATACGTCCTGCGGGACCGGTGAAAATGACCTCAGGCATGGAATTAACCTCGAACCGGTCGGCAGGCGGCCGATGTGGCTGCGCCGCGAGTGTTTTGAAGCGCCGGGTGTCGGAACGGCACTAGTTTAGAATTATTCTAATTATATGATTTCCGCTGGCCTCGGCCGAAACTCAGGCTATAAGTTGGCCCAAGTCGCTGGCCTTTCAAGGGAACGGGCGTATCTACCACGACCCCTAGGGCAAAAAGCAAGCTTTTTGCGGGGTCTTTGGCCAAATCGGCAACTCAATACTGACGGAATTCATGCGCGAACGGGCCTATTTCGATTGGAATGCGACCACGCCGCTGCGGGCTGAGGCTCGTGACGCGACGGGGACCGCGCTGGACTTTACCGGCAACGCCTCCTCGGTTCATGCCGAGGGCCGCGCTGCCCGGGCGCTGATAGAGGAAGCGCGTGCGCAGGTCGCCACCCTGACGGGTGCCGAGCCCAAGAACGTCACGTTTACGGCGAGCGCCACCGAAGCCAACATGCTGGCGCTGACGCCGCATCTGGAGATGGGCGGGTGCAAGGAACCGCGCGACCGGTTGTTCGTGTCAGGCGTAGAGCATCCGTCGGTGCTGAACGGCGGCCGCTTTGCGGCGGCCCAAGTCGAAAAACTGCCGGTAGCGGGCACCGGGATCGTCGATCTGGATGCGCTGAGAGGCGCGGTTGCTCCGTCAGAGCGACCGCTGGTTTCGGTCATGCTTGCCAACAACGAGACCGGCATCATCCAGCCGATCCGGGAAATCGCCGACATCGTGCACGCGTCCAACGGACTGCTGCATGTCGACGCGGTGCAGGGCGCTGGCCGCATCGATTGCGATATCGAAGCACTCGGTGCCGACCTGATGAGCGTCTCCTCCCACAAGCTGGGCGGTCCTCAGGGTGCCGGCGCGCTCATCCGCCATAGTACGGAATTTGGTGACATCCATATCGCGAAGCCGCTGATCAAGGGCGGCGGGCAGGAGCGCGGGCTCCGCGCCGGTACCGAGAATGTCGCTGCGATTGCCGGCTTCGGTGCCGCGTGCGCGGCTGCGGCGAGCGCAAGGCAGGCGGAAGCTTCCCGCATGGCCGCCTTGCGGGATCAATTCGAGGCGGCGCTCGTCAAGATGACGCCGAACGCAGTGATTTTCGGCCGCAACGCCGAGCGGCTGCCCAATACCAGTCTGTTCACGGTTCCCGGCCTGAAGGCGGAGACCGCGGTAATCGCCTTCGATCTCAATGGGATAGCGGTGTCGTCCGGTTCCGCCTGTTCGTCCGGCAAGGTCGCTGCCTCGCACGTGCTGACCGCCATGGGTGTTGCGCCCGATTTGGCACGCGGCGCGGTGCGCGTCAGCCTTGGTTGGGAGACCACCGAAAGAGACCTGGAAATGCTTCAAAATGCCTGGAAGCGCGTGGTTTCGTCATTACTTAAAGGTCACGCGCACGCCGCTTAATTTTACAGGGACGATCGCAACGAAAGTAGCGAACCGACCATAACCGACTGATCCAACCCGCGGTCCTTGAAACCGTGAGCGGAGGGAAGAATGCCGGCCGTACAAGAGACCGTCGATCGGGTCCGACAGATCGACGTTGACCAATACAAATACGGGTTTGTCACCGATATCGAATCCGAAAAGGCCCCGATCGGGCTTTCGGAAGACACCGTTCGTTTTATCTCGGCCAAGAAGAACGAGCCCGAGTGGATGCTCGAATGGCGTCTTGGCGCCTATCGGCGCTGGCTGACCATGCGCGAGCCGACCTGGGCGCGCGTCGACTATCCCAAGATCGATTACCAGAACGCCTATTACTATTCGGCGCCGAAGAAGAAGCCGCAGCTGTCCTCGCTCGACGAAGTCGATCCGCAGATTCTGGAAACCTACAAAAAGCTCGGCATTCCGCTGCGCGAGCAGGAAATGCTGGCCGGTGTCGTGCGTCCGGAAGGCGAGCGCCGCGTCGCGGTCGATGCCGTGTTCGATAGCGTTTCGGTGGCCACCACCTTCAAGGAAGAGCTCAAGCGCGCCGGCGTGATCTTCATGCCGATGTCGGAAGCGATCCGCGAACATCCCGATCTGGTGAAGAAATATCTCGGTTCGGTAGTGCCGACCTCGGACAATTTCTTCGCCACGCTGAATTCGGCGGTATTCTCCGACGGCTCCTTCGTCTACGTGCCGCCGGGCGTGCGTTGCCCGATGGAATTATCGACCTATTTCCGTATCAACGAGGCCAACACCGGCCAGTTCGAGCGCACACTGATCATCGCCGACAAGGGCGCCTACGTTTCGTATCTGGAAGGCTGCACCGCGCCGATGCGCGACGAGAACCAGTTACACGCCGCCGTGGTCGAACTGGTGACGCATGACGACGCCGAGATCAAATACTCGACGGTGCAGAACTGGTACCCGGGCGACGCCGACGGCAAGGGCGGCATCTTCAACTTCGTCACCAAGCGCGGCGACTGCCGCGGCGCGCGTTCGAAAATCTCGTGGACGCAAGTCGAGACCGGCTCGGCCATCACCTGGAAATACCCGAGCTGCATCCTGCGCGGCGATAACTCGCGCGGCGAGTTCTATTCGATCGCGATCTCGAACGGCCGCCAGCAGGTCGATTCAGGCACCAAGATGATTCACCTCGGCAAGAACACGACGAGCCGCATCATCTCCAAGGGCATTTCGGCCGGCAAGTCGAACAATACCTATCGCGGCCTCGTTACCGCGCACCGCAAGGCGACCAACGCGCGCAACTTCACCAACTGCGACTCGCTGCTGATTGGCGACAAATGTGGCGCGCATACGGTGCCTTATATCGAGGCGAAGAATTCCTCCGCCGTGTTCGAGCACGAGGCCTCCACCTCGAAGATTTCGGAAGACATGCTGTTCTATTGCCAGCAGCGCGGCATGTCGGCGGAGGAAGCGACCGCGCTCGTTGTCAACGGTTTCGTCAAGGATGTGCTTCAGCAGTTGCCGATGGAATTCGCGGTCGAGGCACAGAAGTTGATCTCGATCAGTCTGGAGGGCAGTGTCGGATGAGTATTGATAGGGCAAAATTCAAAGCCGCGGCAGGAAGTTGTCTCGGCCAGGACAAGCCAGCGGGCGAACTGGTCGATTGCGTGTCCGCGCATTTTCCGGATGTGGAGGTTTTTCGCGAAGGCGACGACCTCGTCATCAAGGGCGGACAGCGGTTTTTGATCGTGCGCCGCGCGGGCCCGGACATATTCCGGGTTTCTCAAAACGTGGCGGTGCCGTCGACCAATCTGGTTGATTTCGGCGGTGGTGCCGAGCGGTCGCTTGACCAACTAATCGATGAAATAGCCGCCCTCGCGCATTGATCGCCGAATTTCCCAAAAGAGACTAAAAAAATGTTGCTTGAGATTAAAAATCTGCATGTCGAGGTCGAGGACAGGAAAATCCTCAACGGCCTGACGCTGACTGTCGAGAAGGGACAGGTCGCCGCCATCATGGGGCCGAACGGCTCCGGCAAGTCGACGCTGGCTTATGTGCTGGCCGGCAAGCCTGGCTATACGGTGACCGAGGGCGAAGTGCTGCTCAGCGGCGAGAGCGTATTGGAGATGGCGCCGGACGAGCGCGCCGCCAAGGGCGTATTCCTGGCCTTCCAGTATCCGGTCGAAGTGCCGGGCGTCGCCACCATGACTTTCTTGCGCACCGCGCTCAACGCGCAACGCAAGCTGCGTGGCGAGGATGAGTTTTCGACGCCAGCATTCATCAAGCTTGTGCGCGAGCGGGCGGGCGACCTCGGCATCAGTCAGGACATGCTCCGCCGCGCGGTCAATGTCGGCTTTTCCGGCGGCGAGAAGAAGCGCAACGAAATTCTGCAAATGGCGATTTTGCAGCCGCAATTGGCAGTGTTGGACGAGACCGATTCCGGTCTCGACATCGACGCGCTCAAGATCGTCGCCGATGGCGTCAACCGCCTGCGTTCGCCCGAGCGTTCGATGATCGTCATCACGCATTATCAGCGGCTGTTGAACTACATCGTGCCCGACGTGGTGCACGTGCTCGCCAAGGGCCGCGTGGTGAAGTCGGGCGGCAAGGAACTGGCGCTGGAACTGGAAGCCAGCGGCTATGCGCAATTCACCGACGAGGCGGCCTGAAGCCGAAAAATAGGATCGAAACTGAAAATAAACTGGGTTAGACTGCGATTATGACCGAACCGGACAATGTGGTTCTCCAGCACTTGCGGGCGATCCGTGATCAGCTCGATACGCTGAACGGGCGCGTGCTCGAAATCACTCAGCGTATGGGTAATTTGGAGGTCCAGGTTGCCAATCTTTCGGTTCGTGTAGATCGCATCGATGCCCGTCTGGATCGGGTCGAGCACCGGCTCGGCTTGATTGAAGTGTGAGCGCGGATCGTTCCGGGCTCTCTGGCGCTAAGGGCTAAGATGGCTGACGTTACTCCAATGAAAACCGCTGCCGAGCAGGCGTTGAGTTCTGCTTACGAGGGCGCGCGCGCAAAATTGCCGGGTAAGGACGCGGTTGCAGCCTTGCGCGACGAGGCGTTCAAGCGTTTCGACGCGGCGGGCCTGCCGCACCGCCGGATCGAGGAATGGAAATACACCGATCTGCGCGCCCTGATGCGCGACGCTCTTCCGCTCGCGTCGCCGCCCGATGCGGCGGCCAAGGCGCGGGCCAAGGACGCGGGCCGGATTTTTGCTTCGCTCGATACGCGCCGGCTGGTATTCGCCGACGGCGCGTTTGTGCCGGAACTGTCGGACCTGACGCCGGAAAAGGGCATTACAATAACGTCAATGGCCGAGGCCTTGGCGAAAGGCGATGCGCTGGTTGCCAAGCATGTCGGCAAGGTCTTCGAAACCGACGACGCAGCCGTCGCGCTTAACACCGCGTTGATGGGTGACGGCGCGGTGATCCAGATCGCGGCCGAGTTGAAGCGGCCGATCCATCTGATATTTGCAACCGGCGATACGCCGAGCGCCAGTTTCACCCGCTCGCTGATCGTCATTGAAAAAGACGCCAAGGCGCTGATCGCGGAAAGCCACGACGGCGGCGGGAGCCAAGTCAATAGCGCGCTTGAGTTGGTGATTGGCGACGGCGCGCAGGTCGATTATTTCAAGGCGGTCAACGCGCGCGGCCTGCATGTCGGCAGCCTGTTGCTGACGGCGGGCGCCAAGGCGGCGTTCAATACCTTCGCGTTCAACGCCGACGCATCGCTGGTACGCAATCAGGCTTTCATCCGCTTTGCGGGCGAGGGCACGCACGGCGCCATCCGTGGCGTCAACCTGCTACGCGGCAAGGAACATGTCGACACCACGCTGCTGATTGAACATGCCGCCGGTCATTGCGATAGCCGCGAACAATTCAAGTCGGTGCTGGACGATTCCGGCCATAACGTGTTCCAGGGCAAGATCGTAGTAAAGCCGCACGCGCAGAAGACCGATTCCAAAATGATGACGCGCGCGTTGTTGCTGTCGGACGATGCCGAAGCCGACAACAAGCCGGAACTGGAAATCTTTGCTGACGATGTGGTCTGCGGCCATGGCGCCACCGCCGGCGCGCTCGATCCGGGGCTGAAGTTCTATTTAATGTCGCGTGGCATCGATGAGGCGCAGGCGGAAGCTTTGCTCATCCAGGCTTTCATCGGCGAGACGGTGGAGGAAATCGCGCACGAAGGCTTTCGTGACGCTCTAATGAACGCGGCGCTCGCCTGGCTGGAGTCGCGCAAATGAACATGCGCCCGACGGTCAACGGCTACGACATCGACAAAATCCGCACCGATTTCCCGGCGCTGTCGATGCAGGTCTATGGCAAGCCGCTGGTCTATCTCGACAACGCCGCCTCGGCGCAGAAACCCACGCAGGTGCTCGACCGGCTGACCCGCGCCTACACGACGCAATATGCCAATGTGCACCGCGGCCTGCACTATCTCGCCAATGAGGCGACCGAGGCCTACGAGGGCGCGCGAGAGACGGTCTCCAAGTTCATCAATGCCGGGCGCAAGGAAGAGATCGTCTTCACACGCAACGCCACCGAGGCGATCAACCTGGTGGCTTCGAGCTTTGGGCACGGCCGCATCGGCGAGGGCGATGAGATTGTGCTCTCGATCATGGAGCATCATTCCAACATCATTCCGTGGCACTTCTTCCGCGAGCGCCATGGCGCGGTGATCAAATGGGCACCGGTCGACGACGACGGCAATTTTGTGCTCGACGAATTCGAGAAGCTGCTCGGCCCGCGCACCAAGATGGTGGCGGTAACGCAGATGTCGAACGCGCTGGGCACCGTTGTGCCAGTGAAGGAAGTCGTGAAAATCGCGCATGCGCACGACATTCCTGTCCTGGTCGACGGCGCGCAAAGCTCCGTGCACATGGATATCGACGTGCGCGATATCGATTGCGATTTCTTCGTGATGACCGGGCACAAGCTTTACGGTCCGACCGGCATCGGCGCGCTCTACGGCAAATATGAGCACCTCGACGCCATGCGTCCGTTTCTCGGCGGCGGCGAGATGATCCGCGAAGTGTTCGAGGACCGTGTCACCTATGGCGAGCCGCCGCACAAGTTCGAGGCCGGCACGCCGGCGATCGTGCAGGCGATCGGCTTGGGTGCCGCGCTCGATTATATCAATTCGGTCGGCAAGCTGGCCATTCGCGCGCACGAGACGGCGCTGGTGAAATATGCGCATGAGAAACTGGGTGCGATCAATTCGCTGCGAATTATCGGTACGGCCAAGGACAAGGGCCCGATCGTCTCGTTCGAGATCAAGGGCGCGCATCCGCACGATGTCGCGACCATCATCGACCGCTCTGGGGTGGCGGTACGGGCTGGCACCCATTGCGTCATGCCGCTATTGGCGCGCTTTGGCGTTACCGCCACCTGCCGCGCCTCGTTCGGCATGTATAATACCAAGGCCGAGATCGATACGCTGGCTGCCTCGCTGGTAAAGGCGCAGGAATTCTTCGCATGAGTGATGACATGACCGACGGCAACAATAAGGACGCAGCGGAACAGACGGTGGCCGAAAAGGCGCCGGAAATTCTCGAGCCCAACGCTGCCGTGTCAGGCTCCGGCCTGCCGCAGGCGGAGTTGAACCGTTTGACCGACGACATCATCGCCGGGCTGAAAACGGTCTACGATCCTGAAATCCCCGCCGATATCTACGAGCTCGGTCTGATCTACAAGATCGACATTGGCGACGACCGTTCGGTCAAGGTCGATATGTCGCTGACTTCTCCGAACTGCCCGGCGGCGCAGGAGCTTCCGGTCAATGTGGAAAATGCCGTTGCCAGCGTGGCCGGCGTCAAGGAAGCCAAAGTGACCGTGGTTTGGGATCCACCATGGGATCCGAGCCGGATGTCGGACGAGGCGCGTTTAGTGTTGAATATGTGGTGACTTTAATTCGCCGTTGGGAAGATTAGATTAGAGACTCGACCGGAAGGACTGCCATGATCACAGCACGACCCCGACCCCAGGTGATGCGGCTCACGGAAGCCGCGGCGTTACGCATCAAGGATGTGATGGCGCGGGCCGACAAGCCGGTCGCCGGCGTGCGGGTCGGCGTCAAGAACGGCGGCTGCGCCGGCATGGAATACACCATGGAATATGCCGACGCCGTCAAACCGACCGACGAGGTGGTCGAGGACAAGGGCGTCAAGATCATGGTCGATCCGAAGGCCGTGCTGTTCCTGCTCGGCACCGAGATGGACTACAAGACCGAGAAAATGTCGGCGCAATTCGTATTCAATAATCCGAACCAGACCTCGGCCTGCGGTTGCGGAGAGTCGGTGCAACTGAGTCCGGCGAAAGCGGCCGAGTAGGGTTGCGTCCCACCCTTTAAGCGACCTGCGCCGGTGCAGCGGCGACTTCCGGGTCGGTCTCGCACATCACGCGGTTGCGGCCGTGCCGCTTGGCGGCATAAAGGCAAGTATCGGCGCGCTCGATCAGCATTTGCGGCGTGTCGCCCTTGTGCAGCGTGGCGACGCCGATTGAAATCGTGACGCGGCCGAGATGTTCGCCGGTCGAGCGCTTCATCAGTTCCTTGGTCATGACGGCGCGGCGGATGTGATCGGCGACCGTGATCGCCGAACGCAGCACCGTGTTCGGCAGCACGATGGCGAATTCCTCGCCGCCGTAGCGCGCGGCGGTGTCCTGGCCCTTGACGTTCTGTTTCACCGACATCGCCACCAAGCGCAGCACCTGGTCTCCGGTCAGATGGCCGAAGTTGTCGTTGAAATTCTTGAAGTGGTCGATGTCGGTCATCATCAGCGACAGCGGCTCGTTCTTCTCGCGCGCCTCGGCGATGGCCTGTTCGAGGGTGATGTCGAAAAATTTGCGGTTGGCGAGCTGCGTCAACGGATCGGTCAGACTCTCGGTGCGGACCACCTCGAGGTTTTCCTGCAACTCGTTGATTTCCTGCTTGGAGGCGTTGAGCCGCTCTTCCAGCTTCTGGTTCGACTCTTCCATTTCCTTGGCGGTCTGCACCAGACTTTCGACAATGGCGCGCAGGCCCTCGCGGTCTTTCGAGTTGCCGAGCTTTTCGGTCATGTCGGCGAGGCTCTCGGTGTAATTCGAGGCGGAGCCGGCGGCGGCGTCAATCATCGCCATAACCTGCTCGATCTCGCCCATCACCTGGCTGCCGACGTTGTCGATGCGCTCGGTCAGCCGAGTCGGCGACAGATAGCTCGCGTAAATTTCTTCCATGTCCTGGTCGGACAAGCCGCCGGATCCCAAGCCGCCGGACCCATTGAGAGTTTCGTTGATTTTCTGATTGAGTGACGGGTGATAGCCGGTCGCGTAGGCGTACCAGATTTCGTAATTGCGCGGCGTCGCCGGTTGGCGAAGCGCCTTGATCTGGCCGAGCGCGATCTCGGAAAACGCCATCGTGCGTTCGTGTTCGTCGGCGTTCGCCGTCATCTGGAAAACCCCCTTGAGGCCGTCATTTTTGCCTGTAGGTCTTCAGCCGCACGGCCGGGTGGCCGCACCCCGCGTCCCCTGCCGCTAACGGTAAGTGAGGGAGATGAATTAGGGGTAAATATGGAACCGGTTGCACGCACAACCGTGTCGCAGCCTGCGCGCGAACAAGCTTGATGGCAGTATTATCAGGCTTTTATGCTGACAGGACGCAGCAGGAAGGCCGGCAAATGGCTGCCATCGGACTCCTGGGGGCTGGGGTCGCGCTTGGGTTGCTGCGCCTGCGGACGCGGGCGTTTTTGCTCTGGCCGGGGGGGGTGGCTCTGCTGCGGGCTGTTGTCGTGCAGGGCGGCCGGATGTTCCGGCTGAGCTGCTTGTTCCGGACGCGCATGGTCCTCTCGCGAACTCCGGCCGCGACCGCCACGATTGCGGCCGCCGCGTGAACCGCGGCCTTCGCTACGCTCCGGACTGCGCTCGCCGGCCGGACGGCGGGTGCCGCGATCTTCACGTATCTGGCCTGCATCGGCGCTCGGCGCCGGTTGTCCCATGGACGGGATCGGCATGCCGGTCAGCCTCTCAATCGCGCCGAGCGATTTGGAATCGGGCGGGGCGACCAGCGTAATGGCGGTGCCGGTTAAGCCGGCGCGGCCAGTGCGGCCGATGCGATGGACATAATCGTCCGCATGGTGCGGCACATCGTAATTGAACACGTGGCTGACGGCGGGAATATCGAGCCCGCGCGCGGCGACGTCGGAGGCGATCAAAAGTTTCGATTCGCCCTTACGGAAAGAATCGAGCGCGGCAGTGCGCGAAGACTGGTCGAGATCGCCATGCAAAGCGACGGCATTGAAGCCGTGCTTGACCAGCGATTTATGCAAAACCGCGACTTCGCGCTTGCGGTTACAGAAAATAATGGCGTTCTTGAAGTTTTCAGCCGAATTGATCAGCCGGCGCAGCATGTCGCGCTTGTCGTAATCCTCGCGCCCGACGGGAACCTGCAATTGCGTGATGGTGGTCGCGGCAGTCGCCGGCTTCGACACTTCGACGCGCACCGGATTATGCAGAAAGGTGTCGGCGATGTGCTGGATTTCCGGCGGCATGGTCGCGGTAAAGAACAAGGTCTGGCGGGTAAATGGCACCAGCTTGCCGATGCGTTCGATGTCGGGAATGAAGCCCATGTCCAGCATGCGGTCGGCTTCGTCGATGATGAGCAATTCGCAGCCCGACAACAGCAGGCGTCCGCGCTCGGAATGATCGAGCAGGCGGCCGGGCGTCGCGATCAGGACGTCGACACCGCGCAGCAATTTGGAGTCCTGATCGCCGAAGGAAACGCCGCCGATGATAAGCGCGACGTTGAGCTTGTGGTTCTTGCCGTATTTCTCGAAGCTTTCGGCCACCTGGGCGGCCAGTTCGCGCGTCGGCTCGAGGATGAGCGTGCGCGGCATGCGCGCCCGCGCGCGGCCTTTTTCGAGCATGGTGAGCATCGGCAGCACGAAAGCGGCGGTCTTGCCGGTGCCGGTCTGCGCTATTCCGAGCACGTCGCGCCGGGCGAGAACGTGGGGAATGGCTTGTTCCTGGATGGGCGTGGGGGTCTTGTAGCCGGCAGCGTCGATCGCGCCGATAACTTTGTCGGATAGGCCAAGATGGGTAAAGGACATAAAACCTCGAGCAAGGACCGTCGAATGGGTCCGCGCCGGACATGAAAACCAGTAGCAATGCGCGGGGGACGGTCGAATCTATCGTTCGCACCGGTTACTTGGAACATAGGGCCGAAAGGCGCAAAGTCAATGCTCCGGCCGTGCAATAAGGCGCATTACGCTTAATCTTTCGCATGGTTGACCTTTTGGAGGCTCGATATGGCGTACGGTTTGCCGCTCATTCTGGTCCCGGGTCTTTTGTGCAGCGCCAGGCTTTACACGGCCCAGATCGTGGCGCTGTGGCCGCGCGGCCAGG
>Ga0075522_10000117_pt1 | contig 50416 bp, 47 predicted proteins | sample NGEPerA_FD_74796 | JGI IMG/M metagenome (GOLD analysis project Ga0075522, IMG submission 74796) | Arctic peat soil microbial communities from the Barrow Environmental Observatory site, Barrow, Alaska, USA - NGEE PermafrostL2-A | ecosystem: Environmental > Terrestrial > Soil > Wetlands > Peat ... | reverse complement strand
TTGGCCTGTTCTTGAAGCGGTGTGGGTCGTTCGTAGTAGTTCATAATTTGCCTCATTCAGTTCCCAACAATTTCAATAATTCAGTTCGCGGCACGAGCAATTTGCCGCGCAAGGCGCGACAAACTTTTAATTTGTTGCGCTGGATTAAGCGATACACGCTGAAATAATTCACGCCGAGCATATCGGCAGCCTCTTGAATCGAATACGCCAGCCGTTCGGTCGGCTGCGTTGCGGGCGACTCCTCATTTTTTGGAATGGTTTCCATACGCTCCTGCTGTGTGTTGGGGTTTCATTGAACAAATCATCTTTTCAACCTGTTTGCGCCAGTCAATTTCGGCAAGCAAATCACCTGGGCGAAGGCCGAGCGCGGTGGCAATGTAATACAACTGAATCAGATCAATCCGCAATGAGCCGTCCTCAATTTTGGAAACGGTGCTGCGCGTGGCGTCATGCCAGCCCGCAAGCTGCAACCTGTCGGCAAAAAAGTCCTGCGTCCAATCTAGTTGGTTACGTTTTCTGCCCACCACTCGCCCGATGAAATTTCGCTGCTTCATTTCCAGCCGCTCAAATTTTTCAGCTTTCGTAAAAGCGTAGCCTAACGAAACTGTCTCCTCAAAAAATCAACTATCGTATTTGCCTATAGTTCGTATAGGCAATTCCGATAACAGTTGGCACGGATTCCACAATTTTCCGGGATTCAAAAACCGACTTCCCAAGGCATGGCACGGCCATTTTTTGGGAAGTGAGGTCATCAAACCGACAGCAAACCGGCGTCAGTTCTCGCCAATAAGCCTCAAGAGAGGTAGAAAACAGGCAAAATTGCCTGACCCATTATGGGATGAAGGGCATTATCGCATCGGCTTTCGCCGACCTAGCCAAGATATAAATAATTCGGAGAATCAGGCGCTTTCGTCCTGCCTCAACAAAACCAATAGCACAGCCGAATTAAAACGCAAGCCGGACAAAACAAAAAAATGCACGAGGCGAAAAGAGCGGTTGATTGGCGGGCATAACGCGCATTGAATGATTTCAAACAAGTTTTGTCATCCGGCAGCGACAGATATGCGCGATGAAACCTAGAGGTGAGGGTTTTGGCGGCAGCGGAAAACTCAAGACAGGAACGGAAGCCGCGAACCGTAGCATTCTTGAATTTTCCGCCGCCGCCATATAATTACCCTCGATGACATCGCGCTGCGGATTTTTTCCGCCTCATATATTACAGAATACTCTCCTTGGAAATTCGGGCAGATTTTTTTCTCCGAAGGCAAATTGACTTTTCGATTTAGTTTCGCGCAGATTTTCTCTAGCTTTCAGCATGGCCGAAAAACATTATCGCAGTCTTGCCAAGGCGGTTTCGTGGCGTCTTACTGGCAGCTTGGACACGCTCATCATCACTTTTCTCGTCACCGGGAAATTGAAATGGGCGTTTACAATCAGTGGCGTGGAATTGTTCACGAAAATTTTCCTGTATTATGTTCACGAACGCATCTGGCACAAAATCACTTGGGTAAGATTCAAGCGCGGCCAAATTACGAAATTTGAATTTTGAAATGGCGGCGCGTCTTTGCTTAAAAAAACCTTACAAATTAGAAGTTGGTCGCAACTTTCCAGCCAATGATTTGGCCGTCCGGCAAACGCACAGCGTTGGTTTGATTGAACGCCGATTCATCCGGCCATGAACCACCGCCTTCGAGGTGCAAGATGGTGTTTTGCTGTGCCGCAATAATTACCGGAATTGTTAAATATCCATAGCCGTTGGCACGCGCAACGACATTATATTTCCCCGGCTGAAGCTCCACGGACACCGGGTCTTGAAGAATGGTTCCCGAATTATTGTGGACTCTTTGCAGCAGTTTCCCATCGGTGGTTAAAATTTTGTAGTCGGAATACTCCGGGCGATTGGGATCGCGCGCATTGAAGTCTGCATTGACCTCATAAGCGGAATAAACCACCAGCGTGCCATTGGTTGAAATTGCCGCCGTCGGCTGGGGCAGTGGCGGCCCAACTGTGTCGAGAGCGAGTCCATTTTTTCCGGTGGCGCAGCCTGACAAAAGAGCGCCTGCCGCAATTGCGAGCAGAGTAAAAAAAGTTTTCATTGCATGAATAATTTCGCATGGCTTCGTTCGCGACAAAAGTTTCTGAATGAAATTTAATTCAGCGTTCAGTTGTTTTTAATTATTTCCGTTCCTCATTCCGCCCCTTCTTGCCGTCCGCGCCGATGCTAACCCGCACGGCGGTCAAGGCGGAATCAACAGGCGGGATTTCCAGCACGGTGACAAAATGCTCGCCTTTGTCATTCTGGCCGTCACGATGCGCCCAACCGTAAGCGCACTTGGCCTTTGGGTGTCCCTTCAGATTAAAAACCTCAACCTTGCCCCTCCAGACGGTTTGACCGCGAAAGACTTCATGGACACGCACGGTTTGTGCCAAATCGCGCCGCAACCGTGCAACTGCATTATCGCCACTTCAAGGCGGGTTATGTAATCCCATTTTTTCAGCACAACATTTAATGAGTTTTTCAACCGTCCATTAACTTGATGGGCTTGAAATAAAACCTTTGTTCAACTCACCGCAAGGAGTGAAACTTGTTCGCCTCGTTCATCGCGGGCAATGCCAGTCGCGTGCGGATCAAGCATCGGTTTGCCATCCACCAAAAAACGATATTGATGATGGCCATGACATAATTGCATTTGGGCAAGCCACCAGCCGTCCACTGACCGCTGCATGGGCAGCGGATGCCAATGGTTGAAATCGCCCGCGAGTTCAACCAATTTGGCGCGGGGCGCGGCGCAATAAAAGTTGGTTGGCTTGAGTGAATTTTTGGCGGAATAACGCGCGGTGTCGGGATTATTTTGTGTGGTATTCATAAAAAGTAGTTTTTCGTAAAAGGTTTCTCTCCATCTGTGGCTCGTTTTCATTTTGGTTACTCATGTTATTTCCTTCTGAAATTTATGGCCTTGTCTTGCGGGAAAAGTGAAGTCGGCGGCAGGTAGCCAAGAGTCGTTGCTCCAGAATGACTCCCGTTAATATGCTTTGTTGGCGGCTGCGAATGAAATTGGTGGGCGTTCCAGGTGTCCGCCAATGTGTGCAGCGGTTTTGGAAAAAATGTCAGGCGGGTCAGGTGGGCAAGATTCAGCACGGCGACTCCGCCGGTTCTCATCCGAAAACAAAACCCCGACCCGCTCAATGGAAACCCTTTTGTTTTCCACAACTCCGATTGTAGTTCAACTTGCATCTCCATCGTGAGAAACACGCACTGGCCGTCTGCCATTTCCACGTCCATAAATGTCACCAAAGAAGCATCCAGCGTGCTGATTTGTTCCCATTGTTCACGCATCACGGGATTTCTGACCAACGCCTGAAATTCTATCCCGGTCAATTCGACGGCGTTCACCACATCAACCGGAAAGAGCAAATGGGAATGCTGTTCAGCTTCCAAATCAATCCGTGTGATTTTTGAGACCGGAAGCGACATGATGGAATTTTTATCCGTAAAGGTAATTTTATCCCGGTCAAAAATCTGCGCCGGTTGGAATTCATCGAGTAATTTTTTAACTTCGCCAGCATCATTCTCGACGAATGTTGTGGTGGAGCCATCCACTTTGTGGATGTGGACTTGCAAGTTGGGTATGTTGTGATTCATAAACTCTGTTGGAAAGCAGCGGTTGATTTCGGATTCACCTTTGCTGTGGATTGATAAGAAACTGCTGGTAGCAAAGCTGATGTTCCTCTGGTCTTTGTTTGCGTCTTACCTGAAGCAGGCTGCATCTGCTGGCGTTGCGTCAGCGTCTTTGCAAATTCCGCCAGCACTTCGGCTTCAGCTTTGAGCCAGTCGTCTAGCGCATTTTTCAAGACGCAACCTTTCGCAAACCAGAATCGGTGCGCGCGTTCTTCAATTTCCCTTTGCACCCGCAAATGTTCTTCAATCGTAAATGGGTTTTGCGCCTTAATCGCCGGAGTTGGCTGAACGGAAGCAAGATGCTGTTGCCGGACGTTGGCTTGCGGGTGAAGTCGTCCAGATGAACTCGATTTTTTCCTACAACGCGCAGCGGTCTCGGATTGCGCTTTCATGGCCGAACCTCCACGACCGAGTTGAGCGAGCCGTAAATGTTAGGCACATTTTCGCGGGCGTCAGGATCGTGCCGCCAGTTTCCGTTCACGACGAATTTATATTCGTAACGACCGGGCGGAAGTGTCAGCCGTTTTTCCCACAGGCCATCATCCGCGTTGCCGATCATGCGCAGACAAGCCGGATGCCAATCGTTGAAATCGCCGCAGACATAGACGTGTTCCGCTTCGGCGCATTCCAGAACAAAGCCAACCTCGCGGCAAGGCGGGTTTGCAATGGTCGCTTTCGTTTCAATTTTATTTTCCCGACTCGGCTGATTTTTCGATTTTGGCATAAGCAATTTTTGTTTGGTTCGGAAATTTGAATTGCATGGCGGAAACTGTCACTGCGCCCCGCAATCATCCGTCTAGTTAGTTGACCATTTGAAAATTAAAACTGCGTGAACGGCTGATTAAAATGTGACGCAGGCGCGACGGCCGAGTTTCTGAATGAATTTTAATCAAGTCTTTACGCCATTTTAATAAACATTTGGTCTATTCCCTTGTCGAAGTAACATCGTTTATGCGAATCCTGCTGGCGGAAGACGAAAAGAAAGTGGCCGACATCATCGTGCGCGGCCTCAAGGCGGAGCGCTATGCCGTGGATGTTCACCACGACGGCCAAAGCGCCTGGGAAGCCGCTAACACCTACGATTACGACATCATCATTCTCGATTTGATGCTGCCCGGACTGACCGGCACGGAGATTCTTGAAAAAGTCCGGCGCAAAAACCAGCACGTCCCAATCCTGATCCTCACCGCGCGCGACGGCATGGCCGACAAAATAAAAAACTTTGAAACGGGTGCGGATGACTATCTCACCAAGCCGTTCGCCTTCGCCGAATTGCTTTTACGCATCAAGGCATTGTTACGGCGCGGGCCAGTCAACCGCTCCAGCGTGCTGCGCGTGGGCGATCTGGAAATTGACCGGCTTTCGCAAAATGTGAAACGCGCCGGAAAGAAAATTGAACTCACCGCCAAGGAATACTCGCTGCTCGAATATCTGGCGACAAATCCGGGCCGCGTCTTTTCACGCACCATGATTATTGAGCACGTCTGGGATCAAAGCTTCCAAGGCTTGACCAACATCGTGGATGTCTATGTGCGGCATTTGCGGGAAAAAGTGGACGACGCATTTCCCGTCAAACTGCTGCGCACCGTGCGCGGCGTCGGCTACAGCTTGAACGACGAGTCGCAGACATGAACACACGCTCCATCAGCTTCCGACTGGTCGCATGGTATGCCGGTTTGCTCACCGGAATTTTTTTGCTGCTTTGCGCGGTGTTGTATTTCGACTTGCGGCATTTTTTAGAAAAAGACCTGCGCCAATCGCAGTTACGGCGGGCGCATCAGATTGCCAGCACGTTGCTCGTTCATGTCAAACAAACTGGCGAACCTTACGTCGCCAGCCAGACTAAAGACTGGTATGAGCCGGAAATCAATGACCGCTTCATTCGCATCACGCGTGCGGATGGCACTTTGGTTTATGCTTCCGGCGCACCCAAGGATGGAAGTTTTGATCCCGCTGAAGTTCCTGCCCTTACGCAATCGTCGCAAACGGAATTCTATCAAAAGTTAAAATTGTCGGGAAATAAAACCCTGCTCGTCGCCGCGCTGAATTTCCAATCGGCAGACGACCCAGCTTATCTCGTGGAATTCGGCCAATTGCTTGATCCGGTTGAAACGATGCTCAACCATTTGTTTTTGCAACTCGCTTGGGGTTTGCCGCTGGCCGTCATTATCATCGCGGTGGGTGGTTATATGTTAGTGCGCCGGGCCTTGACGCCGGTTGAACAAATCACGCGCGCCGCCGAACGCATCACGCAGCATAATTTGAGCGAACGTTTGCCGGTCTCCAGCACTGGCGATGAATTGGAGCGCCTGTCCGTTTCGCTCAATCGCATGATCACGCGGCTCGACGACGCCTTTCAAAATTCAAAACGGTTTGTCGCCGACGCCTCGCATGACTTGCGCACGCCGCTCACAATTCTGCGCGGAGAACTGGAAAATTTCGCGGAAGATGGCCGCCTTGATTCGGAATTGCGCGACCGCGTTGGCAGTATGTTGGAAGAAGTCGTGCATTTGGGCAAAATCGTGGAGCAACTGTTCACACTCTCGCGGCTTGATGCCGGTGAAGCGCAAACCGAATGGACGCGTTTCGATTTGACCGAACTCGCCCAAACCACCGCCGAACAAATGAACCTGCTGGCTGAAGACAAAGGCATTTCAATTTCCTGCGATGTCGGCCAGCCAGTGTCGGTGAAAGGCAACTGCGTGCGGCTCAAACAAGTGGTCGTGAACCTGCTCGACAACGCGATCAAATACACGCCGGAAAAAGGCGCGATTCAATTACGCGTTCTCGCCATCAACGGCCACGCCGTGCTGGAGGTGGAAGACAACGGCATCGGTATTCCCTCCGATGCGCTGCCACATATCTTCGAGCGTTTTTATCGCGTGGATCAGGCTCGTTCCGCCGATTCCGAAAGCGCGGGGCTTGGACTTTCCATCGTCAAATCCATTTGCATCGCACACGGCGCGGAAGTGGAAGCGCAAAGCGCCATTGGCAACGGCAGTTGTTTTCGCGTCAAGTTGCCTTTGTCCAAAAACTAATTTTTCCCATCAATTCATGAAAACCAAGACGTTTCCAAAAGCCAGTAACAACTGTCTGATACCTTTTATAGATGTGCGCCTAGTCTTGATCTTACTTTTGACCGGGCATCTCTGTTGCTTCCTCTTGATTTGTTTCAAACATTCGCCGGGACTTCAATCATGGGCAGTGCTGCCGCTCATCAATGGAGCGGCAACTTTTTGGTTGCTGGCTAAATCACAAAATCAATTCCTGAATTGGAACGAATAATCCATGAAATTCAAAATCGTAAAGTTCCGTTTCGGAAATCTCTGCAAAATGCTGGCGGCAATTCTCGTCATCGGCCTGGGCGTGTTGTGGGCGGTGCATCACGCACGCGCGCAAACTCCCGCGAGCGTTGATTCAACCGCCACTCCGACGGCGGGCGTGGCGAAAGTGACGCGCGAGGATTTATACAAGCAAGTGACTATTGCGGCGGAGTTTCGCCCTTATGAAGAGGTGGAATTGCACGCAAAAGTTTCCGGCTATGTAAGCAATATGAACGTGGATTTCGGCGACAAGGTCAAGGCCGGGCAAGTTATGGCCACGCTCGAAGTGCCGGAATTGCAGGATGAATTGGTCAATGCGCGCGCCACGGAACAGAAGGCGGAGGCCGATTACACCAACGCGCATTTGATTTACACACGGCTGCAATCGGTCAACAAAGAACACCCCAATCTGGTTGCACAACAAGAACTCGATACCGCCGAGGCGAATGACCAGACCACTGCTGCTGTCATTGCCGCCGCGAAAGCCGAAGTTGACAAATTTCAAACCATGGTCAATTACACGCAGATCACCGCGCCATTTGACGGCGTCGTCACGCACCGTTACGCCGACCCCGGCACGCTGATTCAAGGCGGAACATCAGGTGGACAAAGCCAGACGCTGGTGCGTGTTTCAGACAATTACCGGCTGCGCCTCGATTTTCCCGTCACGGTGGATTATGTGAAAGATGTCCATCTCGACGATCCGGTTGAAGTGCGAGTGGATTCTTCCAATGGCAAAACTTTCACCGGCACCATTGCACGGTTCACTCACGACGTGGATGAAGACACTCGGACGATGACGACGGAAATTGAAGTGCCCAATCCGAATCTGGAACTGATGCCGGGGATGTATGCCACCGTGGTCTTGAAAGTTGAAAAGCGTCTCCAAGTGCTGGCCGTTCCCACTGAAGCAGTCAGCGGCGAAAAAGCGCCCACGGTTTATGTCGTCAACCATGACAATCAGATTGAGGAGCGCGACGTCAAACTCGGTTTGGAAACACCGGACAAATACGAAGTCCTTTCCGGCTTGCAAGAAGGCGATTTGGTGGTCATCGGCAACCGTTCGGGATTTCAGGCCGGTCAGAAAGTCGAGCCGAAACTCATCCAGCTTTCCATGCGCAATGAAAATTGAAATCAAGCCCTTCAACGATCATGTGGGCTTCGTTCCACCCATCACTTTCATTCGGCTAAAAAACCGGACGAGCGCGGCGCTTCCCCTTCATTGTTTTTTCAAACACGCCGCCCGCCGGAAAATTTTGCCGCTCGCGGGACGTTTTTAGAATTTATGAATGCTGTTTTAACTTCCGAACAATTGGAAATTCTGCGGCGGGTGGACGCCTGCACGCTGGCCAACGCCATCGAAACTTTTCACGCGCGGCTGCGCAATGAAGGTTTTGCCGACAACTCGGTGCATTGTCTGTTTCCCCATTTTAGGCCGATGCTCGGTTACGCCGCCACGGTTAAGATTCGCGGTTCCGCGCCACCGACAGTTGATAGCCGGTATCCTGATCGAACCGATTGGTGGGATTACATTCTTTCGCTGCCCGCGCCACGCGTGGTGGTGGTGCAGGATGTGGCTACGAAGGTTGGTCTCGGCTCGTTGCTGGGCGCGGTGCATGTCAACATCCTGCGCGCGCTCGGCTGCGCGGGCGCGGTGACGAATGGCGCAGTCCGTGATCTTCCGGCGGCGGAGAAACTGGATTTTCCACTTTTTGCCGGAAGCGTTTCCGTCTCGCACGCCTACGTTCACATTGTTGAATTTGGCACGCCTGTTGAAATCGGCGGTTTGAAAATTGAATCCGGCGATTTGATTCATGGCGATTTGCATGGGATTCAATCCATTCCGTCCGACATCGCAGGAAAGATTCCTTTGGCGGCGGCGGAAATCATCGCGCGGGAGCAGGAGTTGATCACGCTTTGCCAGTCAAAGGATTTCTCGCTCGAAAAATTGCGCGACGCCATTGCCCAAGAGCGGCCTTGAACCATCTCCATTTTCGCAATGTCCCGCTTCGCCATTCGCTATCCGTATCTGATCATTGTCATCTGCCTCGTCACTTGCGTGGTGGGCGTGACAAGTCTTGTGCGAATGCCGGTGGATTTGTTCCCGCCGATCAAAATTCCGGTTGTAGTTGTCGCCACGTTTTTCTCCGGGATGCCGCCGGAACAAATTGAAAACGACATCACCGGACGGTTTGAACGTTTCTTCACGCTTGGCGCTGGCATTGATCACATCGAGTCGCGCTCGTTGCCCGGCGTCAGTTTAATTAAAGTTTATTTCCAGCCGGGCGTGAATCCAGATTCCGCCGTCACAACGATTGCCAATCTGGCGATGGCCAATTTGCGCCGTTTGCCGCCGGGAACTTTGCCGCCGGTCGTGTTGAAATTCGACGCGTCCAGTTTGCCCGTCTGCCTCATCACGTTAAAGGGAGAAGGCTTGAACGAAGCTCAACTCCGCGACCTCGGCCAATACAACGTGCGCAATCAAGTGGCCAATGTGCCGGGCGCGTCCGTGCCGCAACCGTTCGGCGGGCGTTACCGGCAGATCATGGTGTATGTGGACCCGCTCAAATTGGAAGCGCACCAGTTGAGCGTGATGGATGTCGTTCGTTCCGTCAACGAGGCCAACCTGATTCTGCCGGCGGGCGACGTGAAAATCGGGCCGTTTGACGCCAACCTTTACGCAAACAGCCAGATCAACGATGTCAAAGATATTAACTCATTGCCGCTGAAAACGGTCGGTGACACTTCGGTGCTCGTGGCCGACGTGGGCAACGCCGCCGACGCGTCGCAAATCCAATACAACATCGTGCGCATTGACGGGCAGCCTTCCATTTATTTGCCGGTGCTGAAGCAAGGCGGCGATGCCAACACCATTTCCGTTGTGAGCGGAATCAAAAATGCCGTCGCCCATTTGCTCGACGTGCCGAAGCAACTGGTGACAAAAGTTGTTTTTGACCAGTCCGTCTTCGTCAAGAACGCCATTGAAAATCTCATTCACGAAGGTGCGATCGGTTTGATTCTCACGGGCGCAATGATTTTGATTTTTCTCGGCAGCATGAGAGCGACAGTCGCTGTTTTTCTTTCAATTCCACTTTCCGCGCTGGCGACTTTCATTGCGCTTTCCGTCGGCGACAACACCATCAACGCCATGGTGCTCGGCGGACTGGCGCTGGCGTTTTCTCGTTTGATTGATAATTCGGTCGTCGTGCTGGAAAATATTTTCCGCCACATCGAATTGGGCGAGAAACCGGAAGTCGCCGCAGAAAGGGGCGGCCAGGAAGTTGCCTTGCCCGTGCTGGCCGCGACGCTGGCAACCGTCGTGGTTTTTTTCCCGGTGACGTTTCTTTACGGCGTGAGCCGGTTTCTGTTCACGGCGCTCGCGTTGTCCGTCGTGCTATCGCTGTTCGCGTCGTATTTCGTGGCGATGACCGTCGTGCCGCTGTTTTGCGCCAAGTTCATCAAGGGGCATCACGGACATGAAGCTGGCGAAACTCCGAAATCTTTCGGCCAGCGGTTCAACGGATGGTTCAACGGAAAATTTAACCGGATGCTGGACGCCTACGACCGTTCGGTGAAATTCGCCCTGGTGCGGCCGATGGCCACGGTCCTGGGCATCACCGGACTTTTCATCTTGAGCCTGGCGCTCTATCCGTTGATCGGCGAAGCGTATTTTCCGCGCACGGATCCCGGCCAGTTCGTCATCAATCTCAAAGCGCCGACGGGCACGCGTTTGGAAATTACGCAGCAGTTGATCGAGAAGGTGGAAAACATCGTCCACGAAGTTGTGCCCACCAACGATGTGAAAATTGTCGTCGCCAACATCGGCGTCACGCCCGGCTTTTCGTCCATTTACACTCCGAATTCCGGCCAGCACACGGCGTTTGTGCAGGTTGGATTGCAGGATCATCGCCAGGCCAGCAGCTTTGTTTACATGGATCGCGTGCGGGCGCGGCTGCAAAAAGAACTGCCGCAGGTCGTCGCGTATTTTCAGACGGGCGGTCTCGTGGACGCCATTCTCAATCTCGGAATGCCCGCGCCGATGGACATTCAAGTCAGCGGCGCGGACATCCGCGAAGCCCACAAAATCGCCATGCAAATCGCCGGCCAGGTCCGCGCGTTGCCGGGAGTCAGCGACGTGCTGGTGCCGCAGGATGTGGATTTTCCGGCTTTGAAAGTGGACATTGACCGTGAACGCGCCAGCGAACTCGGCCTGAACGAAAAGGAAGTCGTCGGCAACGTCATCACCGCTCTGACTTCGGACATGATGATCGCACCCAGCTATTGGGTGGATCCGAAAAGCGGCAACGACTATATGCTGACGGTTCAATATCCTGAAAATTATGTAAAAAATCTGGCGGATTTGGGAGCCATCCCGTTGCGCGCGTCGGGCGCGGCGCATCCCACCCGTCTGGATGCCGTCAGCACCATCAAACATTTTGAGGCGCCGACGGAAGTGGACCACTACCAATTGCAGCGCGTGATTGATGTCTATGTGGCACCGACAGGTGAAAACTTGCGACGCGTGCTGGCCGGAGTCAAACGCATCATCCAGCACACGTCTCTGCCAAAAGACGTGCGGGTCAACGTGCGCGGTTCCGTGGAAGGTATGCAGGCTTCGTTCAGCAGTTTTGGTTTCGGCCTGATCCTTTCGGTCATTCTAGTTTATCTGATTTTGGTCGCGCAATTTCAGTCGTTCATTGATCCGCTGCTGATTTTGCTGGCGGTGCCGACGGGGCTGGCTGGCGTGCTGCTGATTTTGTTTCTGACCGGCACGACGCTGAATGTGATGTCGCTCATGGGCGTCGTGATGATGGTGGGCATTGTCGTGTCCAACAGCATTTTGATTGTGGATTTCACGCACCGTTTGCGTGAAGAAGGAAAGCCGCTCCGCGAAGCCGTGGCGCTGGCGTGTCGCGTGCGCCTGCGGCCCGTGCTGATGACTTCGCTCGCAACGCTGTTCGGCCTGATTCCGATGGCCTTGAGCTTGGGCACCGGCAGTGAAGCTTACGTGCCGCTCGCCCGCGCCATCATTGGCGGTCTGGCCGTCTCGGTCGTCCTGACGGTTTATATTGTTCCGGCGGCATATCTGCTGGCTTACGGAAAAACTGAAAGAACTCCGCCGGCATCGCCGCCAACTCCAGTGTCATAAAGAGGCAATTATGAAGTCAAATCACCCAAATCCTGAATGATGTTATGCCAAAATTTGCCATCCGTTATCCGTATTTAATCATTGTCCTGTGTCTCATCACCTGCGTGGTGGGCGTGACCAGTCTCGTGCGAATGCCGGTGGACCTTTTTCCGGCCATCCGCATTCCGGTCGTGGTCGTGGCTACGTTTTATTCCGGCATGCCGCCGGAACAAATCGAGAACGACATCACCGGACGCTTTGAACGGTTCTTCACTTTGGGCAGCGGCATTGACCACATCGAATCACGCTCATTGCCGGGCGTGAGTTTGATCAAAATTTATTTTCAGCCGGGCACCGATCCGGATTCAGCGGTGACCACTATTGCCAATCTGGCGTCCGCGAATCTACGCCGCCTGCCACCGGGCACGCTGCCGCCCGTCGTTTTGAAATTTGACGCGTCCAGTCTGCCCGTGTGTTTGATCACTTTGAAAGGCAATGGCATGAATGAGGCGGAACTGCGGGATTACGGCCAATACACCGTGCGCAACCAAGTGGCCAATGTGCCGGGCGCTTCCGTGCCGCAGCCGTTCGGCGGGCGTTACCGGCAAATCATGGTTTATGTGGACCCGTTGAAACTTGAGGCGCATCAATTGAGCGTGATGGACGTGGTGCGCGCGGTCAACGACTCGAATTTGATTCTGCCGGCGGGCGACGTGCGGATCGGCCCGTTTGACTACAATCTTTACGCCAACAGCCAGCTTGAAAATATTGACGAAATCGATCATCTGCCGCTCAAGACCGTGGGCAATGCCTCGGTGCTTGTGTCCGACGTGGGCAAAGCCGAAGACGCCTCGCAAATCCAATCCAGCATCGTGCGCGTGGACGGCCAGCCGTCCGTTTATCTGCCGGTGTTGAAACAGGGCGGCAGCACCATCTCCGTTGTGAATGGAATTAAAAACGCCGTCAGTCATCTGCTGGACATCCCGGCGCAATTGGTCACCAAGGTCGTTTTCGACCAATCCGTCTTCGTTAAAGACGCGATCCAAAATCTGGTGTTGATCGGCATCATCGGTTTGACGCTCACCGCCGGCCTGATTCTGATGTTCTTCAGCAGTTTGCGCGCGACCATCGGAGTGTTGTTGTCCGTTCCCTTGTCCGTGCTGGCGGCGTTCATTGCGCTGTCGCTGACTGGCAACACGGTGAATGCCATGATTCTCGGCGGCCTGGCTTTGGCGTTCCCCCGCTTGATCAACAACTGCGTGGTGGTTCTGGAGAGCATTTTCCGTCATCTGGAAATGGGCGAGTCGCCCGAAATCGCGGCGGAAAAAGGCGGCAACGAAGTCGCCCTGCCGGTGCTGGCCGCCACGCTCTGCACCGCCGTGGTTTTTTTCCCGGTGACGTTTCTTTATGGTGTCAGCAAATTTCTTTTCAGCGCGCTGGCCATCGCGGTGGTGCTGTCGCTGTTCGCGTCTTACTTTGTCGCCTTGACGGTCGTGCCGTTGTTTTGCGCGAAATATCTGAAGCCGCGACCGGCGGGCGCGGAAACTGCGTCAACGGGAAAATCATCCGTCGGAAACCGGTATCAAAAATGGTTCAATAATTTGTATCAACGTTTCCTGCGAGGTTATGAACGGCTGCTGGACTGGTCGCTGGGCCGCCCGCTGGCAACGGTGGTGGTTCTGATGGGATTATGTTTATTGGGCTTCGGTCTTTATCCGTTCGTCGGCGTCTCCTATTTTCCAAAAACGGATCCGGGGCAGTTCATCATCAATGTCAAGGCGCCCTCCGGCACGCGATTGGAAGAAACTGAAGCGCTGGTGGAGCAGGTGGAGGCGGTCATCAAGGACGTAGTGCCCACGAATGAACTGGACGTGGTGGTTTCAAACATCGGCGTGACGCCGGGATTTTCCTCCATCTACACGAGCAATTCCGCGCAGCACACGGCGACAGTGCAGGTCAGCTTGAAGCCGGGCCATCGCATCAGCAGCTTTGATTACATGCGGCGGATTCGGCAGCGGATTCGGAAATCCCTGCCGCAATTGAGCGTTTATTTTCAATCCGGCGGATTGGTGGATGCCATCATCAATCTCGGATTTCCCGCGCCCATTGACATTCAGATCAGCGGCTCCAATCTGGAACAGGCGCATCAGGCCGCGATGGAACTGGCCCGCCAGACGCGGGCACTCCCGGGCGTCAGCGACGTGCTGGTGCCGCAGGACATTGATTATCCCGCGTTGCAGTTGAACGTGGATCGGCTGCACGCCGGCGAACTCGGACTGACTTCCAAAGAAGTTGTCCAGAACGTCATCACGGCGCTGACTTCGGACATGATGATCGCGCCGAGTTATTGGGTGGATCCAAAAAGTGGCAACGACTATCTGCTGACGGTTCAATACCCTGAAAATTATGTAAAAAATCTGGCGGACCTAGGAGCCATTCCTTTGCGCGGGATTGGTCACCAACAGACGACGAGGCTCGATGCCATGAGCGAGCTCCATCACATGAGTTCACCCACCGAAGTGGACCATTATCAATTGCGCCGTATCATTGATGTCTATGTCGCCCCTTCCGGCGAAGATTTGAAGGGAGTCACCCGGTCGGTCGAGCAAATCATCGCCAAGACCAAGCTGCCGCCTGGCCTGCACATTGACCTGCGCGGCGTCGTGCAGGGAATGCGAGTAGCCTTTCGCACTTTTGAACTCGGATTGATTCTGGCCATTGTCCTCGTCTATCTGATCCTGCTCGCGCAATTCAAATCTTTCATTGATCCGCTGCTAATTTTATTGGCCGTGCCTGCGGGCTTGGCTGGCGTGCTGGTCATTTTATTTTTAACCAACACCACTCTCAACGTAATGTCGCTGATGGGAGTGGTGATGGTGGTCGGCATCGTTGTATCCAACAGCATTCTCATCCTTGAATTCATCCAACGTCTGCGTGCGGATGGCATGGCCGTCGGCCAAGCCGTTCGTGAAGCCTGCCGCGTGCGGATGCGTCCCGTTTTGATCACTTCGTTGGCGACGTTGGTTGGCCTGCTACCGATGGCGGCAAAACTCGGCACTGGCAGTGAGGCTTACGCGCCGCTGGCGCTGGCCATCATCGGCGGGCTGACCACCTCGTTCGTGCTGACAATTTTCATCGTGCCAGCAGCTTATCTGCTGGTTTATGGCAAACAGAAAACGTCTTCTTCAAAAACTGAAATGGCAACCGAAAAACCCCCGACTGAAAAATGAAAAAAACACTTTGCTGCCTGATAATTCTTTCCGTGATTTTTGAATCACGCGGTCTTGCTCAAACGAACACCAATGTTCCAATCGTGTTAGCGCTGGCCGACGCGCAGAAACTGGCATTGCAAAATCATCCGCAAATCGCCGCTGCGAATTATCGCGCACTTGCGGCGCAGGAAGTGGTCAAAGAAACCCGCGCCGGATATTTTCCAATCGTAAATGCTTACGCGGACGCCGTTGGTGCAAATGCCGAAGGCACGCGCATCATGGCGGGCGGCTTGAATAATCCGAGCGTTTATGATCGCGCAGCCGGTGGTTTAGCCGTCAGCCAACTCATCACCGATTTCGGACACACGGCAAATCTCACGGCCAGTTCTAAATTTCAAGCACAGGCGGAAAATCAAAATGCCAACGCCACGCGCGAACAGGTTTTGCTCCAAGTGAATGTCAGTTATTTCAGCGCTTTGGAAGCACACGCCGTCCAGCACGTCGCGCAACAAACTTTTGACACGCGGCAATTGCTGCTCGACCAAGTAAGTTTGCTTGCGTCCAACAAACTCCGATCGGAATTGGACGTGAGTTTTGCGCGCGTCGCCGTTCAGGAAGGCAAATTGTTGCTGCAAAAAGCGCAGAACGACACGGACGACGCAATGACTTCGCTTTCAACTGCTTTGGGTTATCGCGAACCGCAATCGTTCCAACTCGTCGAGTCATCGCAAACCGTCTTTTCCAACACGAACGACGTTTCACAATTGGTCGAAACAGCTTTGGCGGAACGGCCGGAATTATTGAGCCTGCACGACGAACACGACGCCGCGCTGCGGTTTGCAAAATCGCAACGTGACTCACGGTTGCCGACAGTTTCCGCCATTGGCATGGCTGGTGATGCGCCGACACACGATAGTCATTTGCCGGACAATTATGCGGTGGGCGGAATTCAATTGAGCCTGCCTTTGTTTGCGGGTGGCCTTTACACGGCACGTCAGCACGAAGCGGAATTGAAAGCACAAGCCGACGATGAACTTCTGCGTGCAGCGGAGGACAACATCGTGCGCGATGTGCATATTGCCTGGCTGAATGTGAACAACGCGCTGGAGCAGTTTCAAACCACGCAAGAGTTGGTTCGCAACGCCGCTGAAGCCTACGATCTGGCCGAGGCGCGTTACAAAATCGGCAGCAGTTCCATTGTGGAGTTAAGTCAGGCGCAATTGAGTTTCACTTCGGCGCAAATCGCCAACACCAACGCGCGTTACGACGTTCTCATCCAACAGGCCAATCTGGATTACCAGACCGGCGCGCTGCATTAAGACCGCCTTTTGTGACAATTCTATGAATGAAATTTAATTCGCCATTCAAGACATCTTAACGGAGAGCGGGTAGATTTTTATTATTATGAAAGTAAAAAATATCGCTCTTATTGGTGTGGCAATCATCCCGCTGCTGGCTGGTTGTGCTTTAACACCCGTCACGCTTGATCCTGTCGGGCCTGCCCCCGCCAAACCCGCAGCGTATGTTCCGACGGGCTGGTTGCGAGTCTATACAGCCACGGATGCGCACGAGATCGGCGATAACACCTATTACTACACACATACTGGTTATCGCGTCTATAATGAGAACGGCCAATTGTGAAAATATATTCCTAATCATACCGGCGACATGGATGAATCGGTAGCCAATGTGCAAATCCCCGAAGGCAGTTACCGGATTTCCGCCCAATCCGAGGCGTATAATTTGGTATCCGTGCCAGTCAAGATTGAAGCTGGCAAAACAAGGATGTTCACTTGGAAACCACTTGGAAAGTTCCGTCCGGTGTTTCCACCAATGATGTGGTATATCTGCCGGACGGATACCCGGTGGGTTGGAAAAGTTCATTGACGAAATAATCGGAGCAACATCTGGCGTGAAGTTCGGACAAATCCGCCAGTTTCAAATTATTTTTTTAAGGACAAATTCAAAGTCCAGCAAATCATCTCCGCGCCGGACTTGCAAAGTAACTTTATCGCCATCGCGGGATTGCAAAATGAGGCGAATGGCATTCATTGTCAGCAAAGATGCTTTTTGTCTGTTCACCGATTCGATAATATCATTTGCTTTGATTCCACAATTAAATGCCGGACTGTTCTCATCAACAGAATATACGATTGTCGCGTCGCCGTCTCTCAACAAATGCAAGCCGCTCATGTCTTCCTTGTCAGGCGTTGAAAATTTTTGGCCGGGTTCAAGATAGAGCATTTGGTTGGCGAAATCGAACGTCACATTATGGCGTCTGAAGAAGCCAAGACCGAGATGGGAAGGATCGGCGGGATTCTGAATATATGTCGCATGAAGATTGGTATAAGTTAAACCTTGAATCGCCATTTGTCCGACCACTCCAATTTTACTTTGAGCCATTTGATTGCCGACTCCGGCAACGGTTATGCTGACTTCGTTTGTCTGATTGGCTGAAAACACTTTTTGCCATCCTTCGGGATTAAGAGAAATAGAGCCGTTGTCTCCAGTGTCAACCAACAGGTCAAGGGTTTGAGCATGGTTCACCAAAACTTCTGCCGTGTAATGTTGATAAAATTGTTTGAGTGGAACGGCAACAAAAGTCTTTCTAACTTTTTCAGGCACTGTGACGTTTAGAGAAAAAACTTTTTTATCAAAGTCAATCGAAACGACATTTTTGGAAAGAAAATCCATTCCCAAGATGCCGTCGCAAGGTTGGCCACTAATCATTCTGCCCATCTTCAAATCCAGACAGGTGATTTTATCCAGTCCTAAAGATTTTTCGGCAATGGATATTTCGGGACACTTGAAAATGGGTAAAACATTATTGGTTTTAAGCGGACTTCCGGCATTATATGAGTCGGTGTTTTCTCCAAGGTATGATTTATATTTAGCATCAATTGCCGACACGGTGAATCCTGTGTCCACGAGAAAATAGAGCGTCTTGCCAAAGGCATTTACCGGAACGCGAATCATTACCCCATCATCGAAAAGCGGAACTTGTTGATAAGTCTCATCCGCCGCCCGCGTGATGTCAGGTGTCAAAATCATTGTCAGCAGTGTTGCGATTAGAGAAAGCGTCGTGGCGCGTAACATATTCGTCGAATTTGGCGGAGTCGCGCGGGGATTCATCAGTTCGACGGCGAGTCGGAAGCTCGCTCGCGCATCTTGCGCTGCGGCTTCGAGAAACAGCAGGAGCTTGTCGCCTTTTCAAAAAAATGTTGGAGCGAAAACATACGCGGTGAATCTTGCACAAACGCAACCCGAACGCACAAGAAATTTCATAAATGTCCTTAAAAATTGGATTATGCACTTGACATATAATTAGATTCATGGCATATTCGAGCCATGAAAACGAAGCCAGCACCGAAAGACATAACCCTGATTCAACTCTTTGACCGTTTCGCCACTGACGACAAGGCGCGCAAGCATCTTGAATCCGTGCATTGGAAAGACGGCATTGTCTGCCCGCATTGCAAATGCAAAGACCAAAAGAAATTTTCAGACATCAAACCCAATCCAGCCGCCAAGACCCGCGCCGGACTGCGCTGGTGTTCAAACTGCAAAAGCCCGTTCACAGTCACCATCGGCACGATTTTTGAAGATTCGCATATCCCGCTCCGCAAATGGCTGATTGCCTATTACATGATTTGCAGTTCCAAAAAGGGGATTAGCTCGCTCCAATTGCAGCGCAACTTGGAGCTTGGCAGCTATCGCACGGCGTTATTCATGGCGCAGCGCATCCGGCACGCGCTGCGCGAAACCAGCTTTGCGGAAAAACTGTCCGGCATTGTCGAAGCGGATGAAACATTCGTTGGCGGCGTTTCCACTGGCAAAGGCACGGGCAGCATGGCGGGCGGGAAGATACCCGTAATGGCAATGGTTCAACGCGGCGGCCCTGTCCGCAGTAAAGTCATGCCGACAGTCAACGGCGCAAACTTGAAGCAAGCCATCCGTGACAACGTGGCAATCTGCTCGGAAGTCCACACCGACGCGAATTTCGGTTATCGCGGACTTGAACCGAAGTTCACGCACAAATCAGTGAAACATAATGCTGGCGAATACAGCCGCCATGAAGGGGAAAACGTAGTGACGACGGCCAGCGTTGAATCGTATTTCTCGCTGCTCAAGCGCGGCGTCATAGGCACGTTTCACCATGTCAGCGCGCAACATCTGCCGTTGTATCTCGCGGAGTTTGACCACCGCCATAACTGCCGGAAAATGACCGACGGCGAGCGCACGGATGTTGGCTTGACCAAGGCCGTCGGAAAAAGATTGGTTTATCGGGCGTAAGCGCGGTCATATTCAGGGCGGCGACGGCGAGCCTCATTTCTCAAGCCTTGACTGCCATTGCCAAGTTCAACGGATTTGCAATACTCTTGGCGCACTGAACCAAGTGTAGCGACCATAAATTTCAACACGCCACGCCATGAACGACCCAATGCTGCCGACAGATGTTTCTTCCCGCGAAGCAGAGCTTGGCTATCAACTGATTCAGGTTTTTGCAACGCTTGGATTTGGCAGTCCGGGTTCATTGGGTTGGGTTTATTGTGTCGCCAAAGTTATCTTGGGGACGGCAAGCCGTTCTATGTTCACGAACGATTTGGTTTATGTTCTTCACCATTGGCAGATCAAATTAAAAATAAAAAACCGCGGTGGGAGGCAATCGGCAATGGATTCATAACAGACGCGCAACAAGCAATTTTTGATGCAAGCTTTGAAGCCGACATTGCGCTTGCAATTAAAGTTATTCCCGTCAAAGCCGAAATCAGAATTGGATAATTTATTGACTTCATACCAATTTAACCGAGTCAAACCGCCATGCCCAAAGCCAAACGCACCAACATTCCGAAAGACTGGAAATTGTTTCAATTAGCCAATGGCACAAGCCGCTGGTTGCCCGACTGGGCGGACAAGCCGCTGGGATTCGCCATTGACCCGGAAGCCGCGTTGCGCGAAGTGCTGAAGGTCAAACCGCCGCGCGACTGGCGCAAAGTCATCAAGACAGGCCGCAGAAACCGCCGATAATCTCCTAGCTGGTTGCAATCAATGCCTTGCAACTATTCCCTTATGTCATGTGCATAATCCCACTTAAAAAGGATTTTGTCACCCAATCGTTACAATTCCGCCACATGGTTGTAACGGTGTTGTTTCAACCTGTCCGCGAATTTTGAAACCAACAGCCATGGGAAAAATCAGAAATCAGAATCACAAGAAAATTGCATTATTTGCCGGCGCGACGATGTTAATGGTTCTTGCCCCAAACATCCACTCACAATCGTCGGACGATATGCTGATTAACAAGCTGGAGCAGAAGGGTATTCTTACGGTGGACGAGGCGAAGGAGTTGAAGGCGGAAACCGCAGCCGAGCAAACAAATCTGGCAAATGAAATGCCGCCGGCAAAGTGGAAGATGGCTGATTCCATCAAAAGCATGCAGTTTTATGGCGACTTCCGTTTACGATATGAATATCGTGGAGCGGACAATACACCACGTCCGCCAGATTATATCGGAAGCTGGCCGGGCACATATTATCGCGAGCGGTTTCGTTACGCCTTGCGCTTTGGGATACGCGGAGACCTATTTGACGATTGGAGCTATGGAATCCGGTTTGAAACAGCCAACAATCCGCGTTCTCCGTGGGATACGTTTGGCAATAACACCACCAGCGGGGCGGCTACTCCATCCGATAAAAATTCGAGCGGCATCTATCTCGGTCAGGCATTTCTAAACTGGCATCCCACCGGCTGGTATGAAATGACCGCAGGCCGGATGCCCATGCCGCTCTACACCACGCCGATGGTTTGGGACTCGGACATCAATCCTGAAGGTGCGTTTGAAAAATTCAAATACACGATTGGGAACGTGGATTTGTTTGCGGATTTTGGACAGTTCGATTATCAAAACCCGAGTTCGGCAGATGAAAATTTCAGCGATGACAAATTTTTGCTGACGTGGCAGGCAGGAGCCAATGTTAGGTTTGGCAAAAATATGTCCTTCAAGATAGCACCCATGCTTTACACATATACGGGCGGGGGCAGCAGCGGCCCGCTGAATATGACTTTCGTAGGCCAAGGCTTCGACGGGTCAAATGTCGGGGTTCCTGGAGGAACTGATGTTCAAGGCCACAACGAGGAGGGCCTTGATAACCTCCTCATTTTGGAAATACCGTTTGAATTCAATTTCAAAATTACAAAAACCCCCTTGGGAACATTGCAGGCACGATTATTCGGGGATTTTGCCTATAACTTTCAAGGTGGCGGGCGGGCAAGCGCTGCTTATTATTCCAACCCTCTGGCCTTTCCAGGCTTGAATGGGCCGGCAACCGGGCAGGATTTAGCCTATCAGGTTGGTATTGGCATCGGCAGCGCCGGCCCGGTTTATGGCCCGACACAAGGCTTGGTTTATGGTTCGACTTCAAAGAAAAATACTTGGGAGGCTCGGTTTTATTGGCAGCACGTCGAACAATATGCCTTGGATGTGAACTTGATGGACTCCGACTTTTTTGAAGGTCGTGGCAACCTTCAGGGCTTTTACTCGGCGTTTGCCTATAGTTTTACGGATGCAATCATTGGCACAGTCCGTTACGGCTATGCCAGCCAAATCAAAGACACCCTTGGCACCGGCGGCAACAATCTGGATATGCCCGGTCTTAATCCAATCAAGAATTACAGTGTGTTGCAGTTGGATTTGACATGGAGGTTTTAGGTGGATTCTCAAAGTTCAAACAAATGAATTCACTTAAGCAGTAAGGTAGTTGGTTCAAAGTGCATGGGATTCCTCCTTGTGGAGGAATCCCATTTTTCATGTGAACTCCCGCAACCCCTCCAATCGAAGCATGATCAAATTTATTTAGCACAACATCTGGACTTTCACAGATTCAGATTTTTACTTATGCTCCATCGCTATGAATGAGACACCAAATTCTTCCACCGACCCGCGAATTTACATGGCTGCGGAACGCACCTTCCTTGCTTGGATTAGAACCGGTATCGCGTTCATGGGATTTGGTTTTGTGGTTGCCCGCTTCGGCCTTTTTTTACGCGAGATTGCCGCAAGCAATAATATGACTGTTGCCCAGCATGGCAATCGTTTTTCACTGCCTGTTGGAATTGCCCTCATCGTGGCGGGCATATTGGTCAACCTCATCGCCGCCATCCGGCATCATCGTTACATTAAAGCGCTTGACCGAGGCCAATTCAGACAGGCATACGGATCGGCTTTCACATTTTTAATCGCAGGGTTTCTCGCAATCATCGGACTAGCTGTGGCCATTTATCTGGCCGTTTTATTGTAGTTACATCAAGTTCTTGTGGGGACAGCCCCACCGTTCTAGGCGTGATTTTCAGACATTTCGTATCAAAGTTTTTGGCGCGCGATTTTTACAAAAAGCGTAAACGAAAATAATAACGTTCAAAATCGTCCAGCGAATTCGCCGACTCCTTGCGAATGGCCACCAACAGGCGGGATTTTCGCCATTTTGAATATTATGGGGTGTTCACCCCATTGTTCACTGCATCCAAAAAAGACACTTTTCAGAGTGGATAAATATGTAAAATGAAAGCAAAGACGCTTATCACGGATGCGAAGGACGATTTGAAATCCCCGCCCCTAAAGCCAGCAAACGCAAAGCCTCCTGACATCGCCTCTGCGTCAGTTCACGACACGCTCGCGACGCTCAAAGTTAATCCCGACACCGGGCTTACTCGTGGCGAAGTGGATGCCCGCCGGAAAGAAAATGGCTACAATGAAGTGGCCGAAAAAAAGGGACACCCGGTTCTCAAATTCCTAAAGAAGTTTTGGGGAATCTCGGCGTGGATGCTTGAACTCATCATGGTTCTGTCTGCTGTGTTGGGAAACTATTCAGACCTCGTTGTCGTGGGCGCGCTGCTGGTGATTAACGCCGTGTTGGGTTTCATGCAAGAACAACGGGCTGCGGGTGTCGTGGCGGCACTGCGGAAGCGGTTGCAGGTTAATGCGCGCGTCCGGCGTGATTCGAACTGGCAGGTCATTCCCGCGCGTGAGTTGGTTCCCGGAGACATCGTTCGCGTGCGCCCCGGCGACATCATTCCGGCGGATGTGAAACTGCTGACCGGAGCGATGAGCGTTGATCAGTCGGCACTCACCGGCGAATCGAAAGACGCCGACAAGAAACCGGGCGAAGTGCTTTCGTCGGGGTCTGTCGTCCGCCGGGGCGAAGGTAATGGCGTCGTCATGCTGACCGGGGCAAAAACCTATTTTGGCCGCACCACGCAACTGGTGCAGGAGGCACGTCCGAAACTTCACATCGAAGCGGTGGTGGCCAAAGTTGTCCGCTGGCTCTTTGTCATCGTCGGCGCGCTGCTGGTCGTGGTGATTGTGCTGTCGCTGATTCGCGGTTCGCCGCTCATCGAAATGATTCCGCTCATGCTGGTTCTGCTTATGAGCGCAGTGCCGGTCGCTCTGCCCGTCATGTTCACGGTCAGCATGGCTGTCGGGTCAAAGGAATTGGCGAAACTTGGCGTATTGGTCACGCGCCTGAGCGCCGCAGAAGATGCCGCGACGATGGACGTGCTTTGCGTGGACAAGACTGGCACAATCACAATGAACCAACTGGCCGTCACAGGAGTGATTCGGCTGGAGCACGCGTCAGAATCCGACGTGTTGTTTGCTGGCGCACTCGCGTCGCAGGAAGCCAACCAAGACCCGATTGACCGCGCGTTTCTCACCGCAGCAAAAGATCGGCACGTCTTCGACAATGTTCCTAAAGTCGCGCCCATTTCATTCGCGCCGTTTGATGCAAAAAACCGGCGGACGGAAGCCGTGGTTGAACAGAACGGACAACGTTTTCGCGTGATGAAAGGCGCGGTGCGAACCCTCGCCGAAGCCTGCGGACTTCAACCCCCGGCCATCGAAGCATTGGAGAAGCGCGTCAGCGAATCCGCATCGAAGGGATACCGAATGTTGGCGGTGGCGCGCGGCCCCGAAACTGGGAACCCGGCCTTGGTCGGATTGGTGTCATTGTATGATCCGCCGCGCCCGGACGCCAAGCAACTCATCGCCACCCTCCGTGACCTCGGCGTTCCGGTAAAGATGCTTACCGGCGACGCGCTGGCAGTCGCGTGTGAAATCGGTCAAGGAGTGGGGTTGCCCAACATCCGGCACATGGCTGACTTGAAGGCTGGCAACCAGACAGTTGATCTTTTCGCGGGTGCTGATGGCTTCGCGGAAGTGTTCCCGGAAGACAAATACACAGTGGTGAAGCATCTGCAAGCTGCGGGTCATGTCACGGGCATGACGGGCGACGGTGTCAATGATGCTCCTGCGCTCCGCCAAGCCGAAGTCGGCATTGCCGTCAGCACCGCAACCGACGTGGCCAAGGGTGCCGCCAGCGTCGTCCTGACCGAAGCGGGATTGACGAACATCGTGGCACTGGTCGAACAGAGGCGAACAATTTACCAACGCATTCTGACGTGGATCATCAATAAGATTAGCCGGACAATTCTGAAGGCCGCTTTCGTAGCCATCGCGTTCGTTGTTACCGGCAAGTTCGTCGTCTCCGCATTTGCCATGCTACTGCTGGTCTTTATGACGGACTTTGCGAAAATCTCCCTTGCCACTGACAATGTTCGACCATCCAAGAAACCGGAGACATGGAACATCGGAGGCTTCATCACCGTGTCCGTGGTTCTCGGCGTTGCGATGGTTTTAGAAACGCTTCTTCTCTTGTGGTTCGGTTGGACGCATTTTGGTTTGGCGACCAACAACAACGCCCTCTACACCTTCAGTTTCCTGATGCTGCTCTATTTTGCCGTGTTCTCCGTCGTGTCCGCGCGCGAGCGCAGTTGGTTCTGGGCGACGCTGCCAAGCAAAACCTTTCTGTCAGCCCTCACGGCGGATGCGCTCACAGGAACAATTTTGACGCGTGTGGGTCTTCCGGGACTCATGCCACTGCCTTGGACACAGACGCTCATAATTTTCGTCTATGCAATGGTTTCCTGTCTGGTCGTGAACGACGCCGTGAAAGTCGCAATGATCAAATGGCGCGTTCTGAACGTCGTGGTCAAGAAGCCGGTTGATGTGACCCTGCAAATCGCCAAGCGTGCCTACGAACTCTACGAGCAGGAAGGTCGTCACGACGGCCATGCGGTTCAGGATTGGGAGAAGGCCGAACACGAGATTCGGAAATAAATAAAAATGAAAATCAATTCAAATGACTTCCGTGTGAAAATGGGAAAAAAGGTCAACCTCAATAAATGGCCGACGATGGTGAAGCCTGTTTGCAAGTCGAAGAAGCGGTATCAAAAACTACTCGAAAAACACGTCGCGGAATTGAGCGAGTTGCAACAACTTCACTACGCCTCCAACCGCTATGCGTTGCTGCTGATTTTTCAGGGAATGGACTCCGCCGGCAAGGACGGTGCCATCCGTCACGTCATGTCCGGGGTCAATCCGCAAGGCTGCGAGGTTTTCAGTTTCAAACAGCCGAGCGCGGAGGAACTGGAACATGATTTTCTCTGGCGCACGACGCGACATCTGCCCGAGCGCGGGCGGATCGGCATCTTCAATCGTTCTTATTACGAGGAAGTGCTGGTTGTGCTCGTGCATCCAGAAATTCTCCGTAGCGAAGGGCTTTCGGAAGAGTTGCGCGACGAGAAAACTGTCTGGAAGGAGCGGTATCGTTCCATCGTGGATTTGGAGAATCATCTTCACCGCAACGGCACACGGATCATCAAATTTTTCCTGCACCTGTCGAAAGCAGAACAGCGGAAGCGATTTCTCGAACGCATTGATGAGCCGGATAAAAACTGGAAATTCAGCCTCGCAGACATTCACGAGCGAAAATACTGGAAGCAATACATGGAGGCTTACGCGGATTGCCTGACCGAAACAAGCACCCGTCACGCGCCTTGGCACGTCGTTCCCGCCGATGATAAAGAAGATGCCCGGTTGATCGTTTCGCAAATTATTCTTGATGCGCTCAATGAATTAAAGATGGCCTATCCCAAGACCACCGCGAAACGGCGGCGGGAATTGAAATCCATCCGCAAATTATTGGCGAAGTAACATTTCAATTCATCTCCGCAAATCTCTCCTCCACGAAATCCCCGGAGCGGGCGGCGGCTGCAATGTGTAGCGCAGTCTGATGGGGCGATCAACATTGACGCGCCGACTGGCGACATACAATTGAACATCTGATTTGCGCGCACGGACATTAAGTGGATGGACCACACTTGCGAATAATTCATTCGTTGTCGGTATTTCGAGCTTCGGTCAACGGTTCGGCGAGCGGAAAAGTGAAGCGGAGCGGAGAGACGGCTGGAACGAAGCCGGAGCGCAACGACCGCCGCCGTGCCGCTGACGGAAGCTGAACCGCTCAAGCATCTGCTGATTGAAGCTGACAACTGCATCCGGCCAGTGCCGTTCAAGGAACTAGATAAAATCACGGTCTGCCAGCCAAAAGAGATTCCCCTGTCCACTGGCGACCGGCTGCAACTCAAGGCCAATGCTCAAAGTCAGGATGGGCGTCGGCTTGCCAATGGTGAACTGGTGACGGTGAAGGAAATTCATCAAGACGGGCGCATTGCCCTGAATGATGGCCGCGTGCTGGCAAAAAACTATCGTCAGTTCGTGTGCGGCTACGCGGTTACGTCCTACGCCGCCCAGGGCAAAACTGCGGATTATGTCCTGTTCTCGGATTCTGCGGTTAAGGCCGCGACGAACGAGCAGCAATGGTATGTCACGATTTCGCGCGGGCGCAAAGGCGTGAAGATTTTCACAGCGGACAAGGGGCAGTTGCGCGAGAACATTTCGCGCGGCGGCGCGCGGACGCTGGCGCTGGACATGAAGCCAAGCGCCTTTGAAAAGCTGGCAACCGTTTGGGGGCGCGACGTGGCTTTCGTTCTCAATGTTCAAGCGTCGCAGCATGCTTCCTCAAAGCAGGCGGCGGAAATAGCGCAGCATGAAAAATTGGAACGCGAAGCTGAAGCTCTCCGGCAGGCGGAAGCGGCCAAGCAATCGCAGGCCGTGAAACCAACTGAATCCGTCAAGCCAACCGAGAAGCCGACTGAAACGGTCAAGCCGCCGGTTCAAAAGCCTGAAACCATCCGGCGGCGGATTGAAATTCAACCAGCCCAAAACCAGCAAAAGAGTCGAGGTATGAAAATATGAATGATAATTCCCCCTGCTACAAACTTGGTCGTCATGTCAACAGTGACCCTGTGCCGATGGACAATTTGCGGCTGGAAACCAGCACGAACTGTTTCTATGGGCTGTCGTATCACCACATTGAATTGGTCAAGTTTGAATCCACCCAAGACGTTGACATCATCACCATTTCATTTTTGAACCGCACAGTGCGGATCAAGGGAAAAAACCTGCGTAACCTGGGTGTTGCCCTACAAATGCGGGGCGTGGAATCCATCAAGCCAATGGCCGAGCGTTATTCATCGTTGGCCGCTGGTGAAAATGGTTGGGTCAAATCCATTGAGATACTTGAACAAAAGGAAGACGCTCATGCTTAAAGCCAACGGCCAAGTTTCAAAATCAGAGCGTGCTGGTGATTCGGCCAGCGCGGAAACAAAAACTCACGTTGAGAAGAAAGGCTACAAACGCGCGGAAGCGGCCACATATTTGGGTGTTGCCAAAATCACTATTGACCGCTTGACCAAACGCGGTCTGCTGCATCCCTCGCGGGCGTTGCGGCATCCGATTTATTCCAAAGACGATCTTGACCGCTTTTTGCGGGAAACTTCCGAGCCAATCGAATAATCAGCAAGCTCAATTCGTGGCGTATTTGTTGTCGGCAAATTCCGATTTTTGCGCTGGAAATTTGGCGAACAATTCAAGGCGCACGGCTTCGGGCGTTCTTTCCAAAAATTCATCTGCAAGCGCCGGACGGTCGGCAAATTCCTGTTTCAACACTTGGCGTCCCATTGCTTGCTTGGCTGTTTCCAGAAACTTCTCAACGGGAATAATCCAGACTTCTTCGTGAAGCTGTCCCCAAAAAACTTCCAGCGGATTCTCTGATGCCCACCACGGATAAGCGTATTTCGCCTTGGCTTTGGCAATAGCGCGTCGGTCGTCGGTGGAAACGGACGACTTTCCGGTTTTCGTCTCTGCTGGCTTTGGCTGTGTAACAATGCTTTCAGGTTTGTCAAAGCTCACCCGCTTAATCATGGCAAAACTGTGTTCTTGCCGTAGATGCTCGTAACGCTTCATCGCCAGTGCGCCGCCGTCCTTATGTCCAAGCCAGCGGCTCACAGTGGGAATGTCCACCCCCGATTCAATGCAGGTTGTCGCAAAGAAATGTCGAAAGTCGTGATGGGTGAATTGCGGCAATTCCAATTTTTTGCACGCCGTTTGCAAACATTTACGCGCGCTTTTAATTAGAATAATTTGGTCGCTCGGCTGCGGATTTTTCTGCGTCTTCAATTGCGCCAAAAACTTGCTCAATCTTTCCGACATCGGGATGGTGCGCGGCGCGGCCTCGGTCTTTGTGCCGGGCAAGAAAATAGTCCCGCGCTCAAAATGAACATCGGACCAGAACAAAGGTCTTTTTTCGTTGGCATCGCCGCCGCCGACAACTTCACCGATGCGCGCTCCCGAATACGCCAAGAATTCAACCAAGTCTGCGCCGTCTTTACTTTTTTTCTGATTATCCTTTTTGCCGTCTGACAATCGGATGGCACTGACAAGCTGCTTAAACTGATCGAGGCTCGGAACGACAATCTGTTTGGAAATAACTTTCCGGCGTTTGATATGCTTGGCGGGATTGGAAAGAATCAGGCCGCGCTCAAGGGCAAATTCAAAAACCGTTTTCATAACGTCCAACTCGTGAACGAAAGTTTCGGATGCGAGCGCCGCGCCGCGTTCCGCAACCCAGCGGTCACAATTCTGTTGGGTGATGTTACGGATTGGCAAATTCTGAAAATATGGCGTGAGTCCTTTGATATACATTTTCCGTCTTTTGACGGTATTGGAACTCAATGCGTGTTTATTCGTTTCCAACCACAGATTCGCGGTCTTCTCGAAATTCAATTTCGCGTCGGCAGAAATTTTCAGACAGCCAATCTTTGCCCGCAAGTCATTCAATCGGCGGTCGGCAAGCTTGCGGTCTTTGGTTTTAAGCGAGCGGCGAAACTGCTTGCCTCCGCGCTTTAACAGGGCATAGTATCCGTCCGATGATTCGAGCCGATATAGGTTCTCTGCAACTTTGTGAAAGACTGGTTGCTCGGTCGTTTGCGATGTGTTTTTGCTCGTCATTTTCATGCAAAAATATAGCACAAAAGACGGCGGGTGACAAGTGCGGGTTACAACTAACGCTTGAAATCATTGGTGAATCTTCGCAATCGGTTCTGCGATAATAGGATGGGTTGGTAGCTCAGTCGGTAGAGCAGTGCCCTTTTAAGGCATTGGTCGAGAGTTCGAGTCTCTCCCAACCCACCAGCCTTCGCTCTCCGCTGCACGCCGAGCTACGGCCCGGCAAGCCCCGCAGGCTCCGGCAAAAGCCGGCAAATTTTTCAATTTTATTTTTCCATGCGCTTGCGTTAGACTTTTCCCATCAATACTTCGACGAGCATAAAGTTTTGGGGTGTTCGCGGTTCGATCCCCACGCCCGGCTTGGGAACCGTCCGTTACGGCGGCAACACCACCTGCGTGGAAGTCCGCTGCGGCGCGGACATCATCATCCTCGACGCCGGCACCGGCCTGCGCAAACTCGGCCAGTCGCTCCTCGCCGAATTCAAAAAAAAGCCGCTCAACCTCACTTTGCTTTTGACGCACACGCACTGGGATCACATTCAGGGACTGCCCTACTTCGCGCCGATTTACGAACCTACCTGCCGCCTGCACATCCTCGGCAGCGAAGGCACACGCAAGGGACTCGTCACCACGCTCACCGGCCAGATGGAAAGCACCTACTTTCCCGTGCCGTTTTCCGAACTGTCCAGCAACATCGAGATCGAGGAACTGCACGACTTCAACTTCGCCGTCGGCGCGATCCTGGTGAGCGCGCAGCGGGCGAACCATCCCGGCGTCACCGTCGGCTACCGGCTGTTTTCGCCCGACGGCATCGTGGTTTTTTTCCCCGATGTCGAGCCGCGCACCGGCGACGACCGCGAGATGATTGAATTCGTCCGCGACGCCGACGTGCTCATCCTCGATTCCCAATACGACCGCGCCGAATACCGGCGGCACACCGGCTGGGGCCACGGCTGCGTGGACGATTCCGTGGCGTTCGCGCTCAAGGCCGGCGTGAAAAAACTCATCCTCTTCCATCACGACCCCGACCACGACGACAAAAAAATTGACGCCTTCGTGAAATATGCCCGCCGTCTCGTGGCAAAAGCCAGGGGGAAATTAAAAGTGGAGGCCGCGCGCGAAGGAATGACGATTCAACTCGGCGGCAAAAGCTCGCGGTGATTTGCGAAGAACGCGGAGAAAATTTCCCAGCCTGTCTTTTTATTACGCGGCATTGTCATGTTGCTCCTTTCTTTTAGCGATACGCAAATAAATTGCGCCAGTTACGCCGAAGATGAGAGCTGCTGGAAACAAAAGGAAAGCAAGTCCCGCAATGCCATTATAAATCTCAAAAAATCCAAATCCCGCGAACACAACTGCGGAAGCAATCATCATATAACCACTCGTGCGAATACTACTCACAGACCTCGCACGAATACTGTGCAGGGTCTGCTCCTCTTGCAGAAGTGCTGCTGAACAAGCGGACGAACACACTATTCTGCCGCTCTCAGATTTTGTGCTGCAACTTGGACATAATGCACGCCCACAATGAATGCAAACTGCGGTGGCGTCCGCGTCGAGATGGGTAGAGCATTTCATAATGATTTTGCCAACTAAAAGACAATGGACGGCGCGTTGTGCAGCCTGCCCTGTTTCATGATTTTGACTTTGACAGGGGCAAAGGAAGGTTGTCCAGATAAAGTTTCGGCGGCAGAGTTCACTTCTTATTGGTCGGAGCAGGCTCCGGACTTTTGGTTCCTTCGAGTTCCAGTTTCAGCGCGTGCAGCGAAAGATTGATGTCGCCCATGAACGCCAGCAGCGACACGCACAGCGAACCGAGGCACGCGGTGAAGGTCACGCCCGCCGGCCACGCCGGCTGCCAGCCCAGCCACGCGGCGAGAAACAGCATCATCACCAGCACCGCCGCCAGCAGCGCGCTGACCACCGAAAACATGATGCTCAAGCGGATCAATTTCGCGCGACGAAAAATGATGTCCACCTGCGCCTGAACCTGCCCGCGTTCGCGGCCGGAGAGCGCGGCCAGCTCGTGCTTGAGGATGCGGGCGCGGTCAATCGCGCGGCCCAGCCGGTTGGTCATGGTGAGCAGCAGCAGCCCGACGCCGGAAATCAAGATGACCGGGCCGACGGCGTCGCGCAGTTCGGGAATGATTTGTTCGAGCGAGGTCAGCGGCATAGAATTTTTCAAACGCAGTTTAATCGCATCAGGCCAACAATCAACAGCCGCGATTTGGCGGCGACTCGACGACTTCGCACCTGTCGGTCGTGGCGAACTGCCAGCCGAGCTGCGCGCGCGCGGCCTGCACGCCGGCGGCGTCGCGCCCGCAGACCGTGTGCAGCTCGACGCCGGCCTTGAGGTTGAAAAATTTGGGCGCCTGTCGCCACGCGTTTGAATGCGCCCGTCCCATGAAGCGGTAGCCGATCAGTCCCACGCGAAATGTTCTCGCCATAAAAGTAGAGGTTGAACTGGATTCGGACGGCTTTATAGTAAGCCGCGACAATCAAGTCAACTCAATGAAGTTCACCACTGCTGAAATTGCGAAACTGCTCGACGGCGAAGTCATTGGCGACGCCAGCGCCGCGCTCACCGGCTTTGCCGCCGCCGAACACGCCCAGCCCGGCGACCTGACCTTTGCCGAAACGGACGACTACTTTGCCGCCGCCGAAAAAAGCGCGGCCACGGCGGTCATCGCCGGGAAAAATTCCGCTTCGGCGGACAAAATCGTCATTCGCGTGGCGAATCCGCGCATCGCCTTTGCGAAGGCGCTCGCGGTGTTTTTTCCCGAACCAAAATTTGCCGCCGGGATTCATCCGTCCGCCGTCATCGCGGCGTCGGCGCAGATTGATCCGACCGCGCACATCGGGCCGCATTGCACGATTGGCGAGCGCGTGAAGCTCGGCGCGAACGTCGTTTTGCAGTCCGGCGATTTCATCGGCGACGATTCCGTTCTCGGCGACGAAACAAATCTGTTTCCGAACGTGACGATTTACGCGCGCTCGCAAATCGGCAGACGCGTCCGCATTCACGCCGGCACGGTGATCGGCTCGGACGGATTTGGTTACGTCTTTGACACGGGCTTTCATCGCAAGGTGCCGCAGGTCGGCAACATCATCATCGGCGACGACGTGGAATTCGGCTCGAACGTGTCCGTGGATCGCGGCGCGCTCGGCTCGACCATCATCGGCAAGGGCACGAAAATTGACAACCTCGTCCACATCGCCCACAATGTGGAGATCGGCGAACACAGCATTCTGTGCGGACAGGTCGGCATCGCCGGTAGCGCGAAGCTGGGAAATTATTGCGTGCTCGCCGGGCAGGTTGGCATCGCCGGACATTTGAAAATCGGCAATCGAGTCACCATCGGTTCAAAGGCCGGCGTGATGCACAACGTTCCCGACGGCGAAACGTGGCTCGGCATGCCGGCGCAGCCGGACAAGCAGGCCAAGCGCGTCGTCATCGCCATCCAGCGCCTGCCCGACCTCTTGAAAAAAGTCGCCGCGTGGGAAAAAAAACTTGGCGGCGAATAATTTTTCCACAGGCGCAAATTGAACGCCGGTTCTCCATCGCAAAATGCCCGTTGCGGCACGGCGCAGTTCACCGAGGCCGGCGCGTGGCGCGACGTGGGCAAAGGCTGGCAGCCGCTCTTCGGCAGTTTTCACGGCGCGGGCTACAGCATCGAGTGGCACGATTTTTTTGCGAAGCGCGAGTTTGACTGGGCCGCCAGTTTTCATCCCGGCTGCGTGGAACTTTGCCTGAACCTGGACGGCCACGGCTTTGTCGAAGGTAAAAATAGCCGCGCGGAATTCGCGCCCGGCACGGCAGGATTTTATCATCGCCGAGACGAACCGCTGACGGCCAAGCGCGCGACGAACGAGCAGCACCAGTTTCTCACCGTGGAATTTTCCTGCCCATTTCTGGCGAAACACCTCGCTGGAATGGAATCCGTGCTGCATCCGATCGCGAAAGCCGCCATCGAAAACTGTCCGTGCGAACACGTCGCCAGCGCGACCGTGCGCCTCGGCGCGGCGCAGCAGCAGCTCATCGCCACGCTGCGGCAGCCGCCGGTTTATGCGACCGCGCAGCCGCTCTGGTATCAATGCAAGGCATTGGAACTCGCCGTGACATTTTTGCTCCAGCCGCCGCCGGACAAGGAAATGTTCTGCACGCGCCAGCAGCGCCTCGCGCAGGAACGCGTCGAGCAGGTGATTTTTTTATTGAAGCAAAATCTGGCCGCGCCGCCGACGCTGGAGGAACTCGGCAAAAAAATCGGCTGCAGCCATTTTTATTTGAGCCGGATTTTTTCCGCGCAGACCGGCCAGACCATCACGCAGCATTTGCGGCAGTTGCGTATGGAGCGCGCGGCGGAGCTGCTCAAGTCCGGCGAATTCAACGTCACCGAAGCGGCGCTCGAAGTCGGCTACGCCAGCTTGAGCCATTTCAGCGCCGCGTTCCACGAGACGTTCGGCTGCTGCCCCGGCTTGTATCCGCTCCAGACGCCGACGCAGAAACCTCGTTGAAGCGACTTTATTTCATCTCGCGTTCGCGCAGCCACGCGAAAATCACCGGCGTCACGATCAAAATGCAAATCAAGCTGCTCAACATTCCGCCGATGACCGGCGTTGCGAGCGGTTTCATCACTTCCGCGCCGGTGCGATGGCTCCACAAAATCGGCAGCAAGCCGGCAACTATCGTTGCCACCGTCATCACTTTCGGGCGCAACCGCAGTCGCGCGCCGTCTTTCACGGCTTGAATCAAATCCGCGCGCGAAAATTTTTCACCGCGCTCGGCCATTTTATTTTTCACCGCCTCGTCGAGATAAACCACCATCACCACGCCGGTCTGAATTGCTGTTCCAAAAAGCGCGATGTAGCCGACCCAGACGGCGACGCTGAAATTGTAGCCGAGCCACCATTGCAGAAAAACTCCGCCCGTGAGCGCGAACGGCACCGTGAGAATGACGTGCGCCGCTTCCTTGAAACTCCGGTAAATGATGTAGAGCAAAATAAAAATCACAAACAGCGCCGTCGGCACAATCAGCCGCAAAGTATTTTGCGCGCGGATCTGGTTTTCGTATTGGCCGCTCCATTCAATTGTCATGCCCGGCGGCAAAGAAATTTCCTGCGCGATGCGTGCCTGCGTTTCCCGCACGAAGCCGGCCAGGTCGCGGCCTTCGACATTCGCCTGCACGAACACGCGCAAACGCCCATTTTCACTGGCGATTTCGCTGGGGCCGATTTCGCGTGTGATGGTGGCAACCTGCCCGAGCGGAACATATTTTCCATCGCCGACCGGAATTAAAATGTCGCCGAGCCGCTCGATGTCGTCACGTTCGCCGCGCTCGATGCGCACTTGAATCGGGATGCGTTCGCGACCATGGATCGCCGTTGAGACATTTTCGCCGCCGATGCCGGCTTCGACCACGTCCAAAATATCCTGCACGCGCAGGCCGTGATGCGCCATCGCAATCCGGTCGGCCTCGATGTCGAGATACGGCTTGCCCTGCGTGCGCGACGCCGCCACGCCAACCGCGCCGGGAATCGTGCGCACAACGCGCTCGACTTCGAATGCTTTTTTTTGCAACTCGTCGAGATTGTCGCCGAGAATTTTTATCCCGACCTGCGCGCGGATGCCGGTGCTGATCATCAAAATGCGGTTCTCAATCGGCTGCAAAAATCCGGGGATGTAGCCCGGCATCTTCGACAATTTTTCCTCCAGCTCCGCGATGAGTTTTTCCTTGGTCATGCCCGGCCGCCAATCGGATTCCGGCTTGAGCATGATGGTCGTCTCGATCATTTCGATGGGCGCAGGATCGGTCGCGGTTTCCGAACGACCAAGTTTTCCGCCGACGGATTCTACTTCCGGCATCTGTTTGATGACTGTGTCCTGCCATGCCATGATGCGCTTCACTTCCGTCAGCGAGGTGCTGGGCAGCAGCACCGGCATGAAGAGCAAACTGCCTTCGTTCAGCGTCGGCATGAACTCGCTGCCCATGCCGCGCGGAAGTTTGGTTGCAAGTTGCGGGTTGAAGGTTGAAAGTTTTTCAACAATTTGGCGCGGCACGCCAAAAGCCAGAACCAGTGCAAACACCAATGAAATCAAGGCTAATCCCAGAACGGTTTTACGGAAGCGCAGCGCCCAGTCCAAAAGTGGATTGTAAATCGCCAGCAGAATTTTCATCAGCGGATTGGAATCTTCCGAATGAAACGGTCCGCGAATAAATGTTGCGCACAACGCGGGAACGAGCGTAATGGCAAGAATGGTCGAGCCGGCCATCGCAAAAGTTTTCGTGAACGCGAGCGGGTGAAACAGTTTTCCTTCCTGTCCGCTCAACGCGAACACCGGCACGAACGCCAGGATGATGATGACCATCGCGAAAAAGATTGGCCGTCCAACTTGTTGCGCCGCTCCAAGCGTGACTTGCAGCGATTCAGTTTTGTTCAATCGGCCACCTTTGATTTTTTCCGCCTGCTCGCAATGGCGAATGGCATTTTCAGCCATGACGATTCCGGCGTCCACCAAAACGCCGATGGCGATGGCGAGGCCGGAGAGCGACATGATGTTTGATGTGATGCCGAACTGGTTCATCAAAATGAACGAAAACAAAATCGAGAGCGGCAGCGGCAGCGTGACGATGAGGATGCTGCGGAAATGAAACAAAAAAATGATGATGACGAGCGTGACGAGAATCGCTTCTTCCGTCAGCGCGTGCTTGAGCGTGTCGAGCGTGCGCGAAATGAGTTCGCTGCGGTCGTAAAACGATTTGATGCTGACGCCCGGCGGCAGGCTCGGCGCGATTTGCGCGATCTTGGCCTTCACGTCGCGGATGACTTGCATCGCGTTTTCGCCGGTGCGCATGACGACGATGCCGCCGACGGCTTCGTGTCCGTCAATGTCCAGCGCGCCGCGCCGGAAATCGCCGCCGATCTGGACGTTCGCGACATCTTTGAGATACACCGGCAGACCGCTGTTTTGTTGCAGCACGATGTTTTCCAAATCGTTCGCGGATTTCACAAGGCCGAGGCCGCGCACGACAAATTCCATTCCATTTTCCTCAATGACTTTTCCGCCGACGTTCAAATTGCTTTGCCGCACGGCGTCCATGACGGTTTGCAACGTCACATTGCGGTCGCGCATTTTCAGCGAGGAAACTTCAATCTGATACTGCCGAACAAAACCACCGATGCTCGCCACTTCTGCGACGCCGTGAACGGAATTCAGTTGGTAGCGGACAAACCAATCCTGCGTCGCGCGCAACTGGCCGAGGTCGTAGCCGCCGTGCGGGGAACTTTTCGGATCCACGTCGAGGTAGTATTGATAAACCCAGCCGAGGCCGGTCGCGTCCGGGCCAAGCATCGGCGTGACACCGGCGGGAAGCTGGCTGCCGAGATAATTCAAACGCTCCAGCACGCGCGAGCGCGCGAAGTAGTTGTCAATTTTGTCGTCAAAAATAATCGTGACGAGTGAGAAACCGAACATGGAATTCGCGCGGACGGTTTTCACGCCGGCGAGTCCTTGCAAGTTCACGGACAGCGGATAAGTAACCTGGTCCTCGACTTCCTGCGGGCTGCGGCCCGGCCAGTCAGCAAAAACGACGACCTGGTTTTCGCTCAAGTCGGGAATCGCGTCCACCGGCGTTTGATAAACGGCGCGGATGCCGAAGCCGACGAGAATCAAGACGCCGCAGATGACGAGGAAGCGGTTGCGCAGCGACCATTCGATGATGCGGTTGATCATAAAATTATTTCCCGCTGGTGAGCTGGGCATCGGCGTCAATCAGCAAGTTGCCGTTGATGACGACCTTGTCGCCCTCGTCGAGGCCCGAACGAACTTCGGCGTATTCATCGCCGATGCGGCCCAGCGAGATTACTTTGGGCGTGTAAAAGCCGGAGCTTTTTTCCACATAAACCATCGGACCGGCACCGCGCGAAATGACCGCGCTGCGTGGCACCGCCAAAACTTCCGGCGTGACCGCGACGATGTGCGCCTCGGCGTGCAGGTTGTTGAAATAAGCGCTGCCTTCAAAACCGGGCACTTCGACCGGCGGATTGGAAATTTCCGCGCGGATTTTTGTGCTATCGCTCATGTCGTCAAGATTGCGGTCGGCAAAAGTTTCAGTTCCGTGAAGTTTGATTTGCGCCGAATAGGTTTTACCCGGCACGGACGGCAGCGAAACTTCCAGCGTCTGACCGGGCTTGATCCACGAGAGATCGCGCTCGTAAATGTCGAAGACAAACCAGACCGCCGTCGCGGAATTTTTCTGGATGCGGCCGATGACGTGAATCGTGTGCCGGATCGGACGGCCTTGCACGGTTTCAGTCTGCACATTGATGACGCTGACGCTGTCGGCATTGAGCGAAACCAGATTGGTGTCAGTCATCGCCATCGCGTCGCCTTCATAAACCGGCACCAGGTTCATGCCGCAGATCGGGCATTTGCCCGGCTTGTCGGACTTGATCCACGGGTGCATCGCGCTCTGGTAATAAAGAATTTTCCGTCCCGCCGTCACCGTCACGGCCGACGGCGCGGGTGAATTTAATTTGAAATACCAAACCGTTCCTGCGCCGGCGGCCAGCAGCAGGAACAGCAGAAAGAATTTTGTTTTCATGTCTGGTTCAAGGTTTGGCCGCAGGCGCATTGGTGTAAACCGGCACAAGATCCATGCCGCAGATGTGGCATGAGCCGGGCGTGTCCGACCTGACCGACGGGTGCATCGGACAGGTGTAATAGGCGACGGTCTGGCCGCTGGCGGGCGCGGATTCTTTTGATGAGCGGCGGCAGGCTGTGGAGACAATCACCAAGGCCAAGGCCGCAACGGACAAAACAACAATCATTTTCAGTTTCATAAATTTTCTTCGAGTTAAAGTTTTTGTTTCACTGGCCGCCGTTTGTGCGCGGCGGAAAAATTACAGGCAGTTCACGGGCACAAAAAATCCGTGGAGCAAAAGGGAAACCGCCGCCGCGCGCCGTCTCAAGGCACACTACGGACGTTCAACGAGAAGAATCAGAGCAGCCGGGAACAATTCCGCGCGTAAAGCGGCGCGGCCATCGCCAGCGACGGCGATGCGGTGACGGAAGAAATCGAGTGCGCCGGATTTTCCGGCAACGTCCAAAGCGCAACGGCTGAAGTGAGCAGTAAAATTTGATTTTGCGCGCCGCTTTTTTGCATGGGAACTACGGGCGCGGACTGCGTGGAAGAAGTTTTTGCCGCGCAGCACGGCATTTGGCGGCAGGCGGCGCTGCAATTCATCGCCGGCTGGCAGCATACCGCCGTCGCGGACGCGGGCGCAAATTGCGCCAGCACCAACAGCAGACTGAACAAAATGGCGGACAACGATTTCACAATTGAACTTTTTTTAAGCAGGAACAATGCGACAACAGACAAATTTCACAGCTTGTTTATCGCCCGCCTGGAGCTTTTGCGCCAGACGGATTTTGCCATTCACTCGTCAATTCTTGTCAGGCTTGTCCGTTTTAACAGTCTTGTCGGCGGCCCGAATTATTTTCATATACTTGGCGGGATCCTTGTCGAAGTCTTTTTTGCAGTCCGGGCAGCACAGTTTCACTTCCTGGCCTTTGTAGGTGAAGACATAGGGCTTGCCCATGTCGCCGCCGAGTTTGTCACCGGACACAGGGCAGGTCGTGAGCTTGTCGGGGACGGGCTTGGCCGGCGCAGGCTTGGCATCATCGGCGCGAAGCGCGAGGCTGGCGGCGAGGATGATTCCGGCGATCAGGGTTAATGTTTTCATGGGTTTAAATTTGACGCAAGCTCGCACAAACCGTTCAACAAGCAAGCGAATTTCCAGCGGACAAAACTGCACTCAAACCTCAAGCTGTTCCAGCTCCCGCGAGGCCGCCTCCCACTGCGCCGTCACTTCCGGCAGCCGTTCGGAGACGTGCAGCAGCTCGCGGTTGACCTGTGTGGCGCGCCCGCCGGAATGATATGTTTCCGGCTTTTCCAGTTCCGCCGCCAGATCGCGTTCCTGCGCCTCAAGACTGGCGATTTCCTTTTCCAGCGCGGCGATGCGTTTCTGGATTTCCTGTTTTCTACGCGAATGCGCCTGCCGCTGTTCGGCTTCGAGACGCTTCTGTTCTTTGCGATCCACTTGCGCAGCTTCCGGCTTGTTCGCGGTTGAACCATTGTTTGTGAAGCTCGAACTCGTCAACGCCGCGCGCGCCGTTTGCGATGTCTTGTCGAGGTAATACTGGTAGCCGCCGGTGAAATGCCGCAACTGCCCGGCCTCGACGCGCACGACGTGGTTCGACAATTGACGGATGAAATGCACGTCGTGGCTGATGAAAATGAGCGTGCCTTCGTATTGCTTGAGCGCCTCGATGAGCGCGTCCACGCTGCTCATGTCCAGATGCGTCGTCGGCTCGTCCATGAGCAGCAGGTTCGGCGGATTGAGCAGCAGCTTCACGAGCGCGAGCCGGCTTTTTTCGCCGCCGCTCAACACGCTCACCGGTTTGAACACGTCGTCGCCGCGAAAAAGAAAACTGCCGAGAATGTTTCGCACCGCCTGCTCGGTTACGCGCTCCGGCGTGTCGAGCGCCTCCTGCATGACCGTGTGCTGCGGATTCAACATCGCCGCGCGGTGCTGCGCGAAATAACCGTGCTTCACGTTATGGCCGGGCTTGTGCAAGCCGGATTGCGGCTTCAAAACTTCCGCAAGCAATTTCAACAAGGTGGATTTTCCCGCGCCATTCGGCCCGACCAAGACAATCCGCTGGCCGCGTTCACATTCGAAATCCATCCCGTCGTAAATCAATTTCTCGCCGTAGCCGAATTTTATTTTCTCCAGCGTGATGACGCGCTGGCCGCTGCGCTGCGGCTGCGGAAAACGGAAACCCATCCGCGCGGCCGGCCCGTCGAGCGGCGCGACCATTTCCTCCTTTAGCCGCTCGATCTGCTTCATCTTGCTCTGCGCCTGCGCGGCCTTCGTGTTCTTGGCACGGAAACGGTCAACGAACAATTGCATCCGGTCAATCTCGCGCTGCTGCGATTTCGCCGTGGCAATCATCGTCGCCTCCGCCGATGCGCGCTGCTCGAGATAGCTGTCGTAATTGCCCGTGTAGCGCAGAAGCTTCGACGCGCGCAGCTCCGCGATGTGAGTGCAAAGATTGTTCAAAAATTCGCGGTCGTGCGAAATCAACAGAATCGCGCCGGGATAAAATTTCAGGTAATCCTGAAACCAGATGAGCGTTTCGAGGTCGAGATGGTTCGTCGGCTCGTCGAGCAGAAGCAAATCCGGCTCTTCCGCGAGCAGCCGCGCGAGGTGTGCGCGCATGATCCAGCCGCCGGACATTTCGCGCGCCGGACGATTGTAATCCGTCAGCTTGAAACCGAGGCTCGCGAGAATCTGCTTCACCTTCGCGACAAACTGGCCGTCGTGTTCGTGCTCGTGCGGGATGGCGACTTCCAAAACCGTTTCGTTTCCGGCCGGTTCACTTTCCTGCGGCAGATAGCCGACGCGCGTGCCGCGGATGAACGTCACACTGCCCGCATCCGGCTCCTCCTTGCCAAGAATAATTTTTATCAGCGTGGATTTCCCCGCGCCATTCGGCCCGGTGATGGCGATGCGGTCGCCCGCCATCACGTTCAACGAAACGTCGTCAAACAGTTCGCGTCCGCCAAATGATTTTGAAAGTCCGGCTACGGTAAGCATGGTAAAAATTAACCGCTAATCCGCGCTAATTTTCGCTGATGAAAATTCATTAGCGTAGATTAGTGAAGATTAGCGGTTCAGAAAAGTGTCGGCAAAAACAGCGCTCACGATTTTTTCGGCTCGCCGCCGACGTAATGGCCGTGATTGAGCGCGTAATCTTTCGGCCAGTGCGGGCGCGGACGCGCCGATTTCAAAACGGCCTGGATGAACGGATCGCTTTCCGGCGGCAAATCGCGCGCCTCAACATTGACTTCCGTTCCTTCCGGCAATTTAATTTCCGGCGGCAGCACCACGACGCCGTTCCGAATTTTTCCTGTGAAACTCATGCTGAAAATATAGCACCGCCCGGACGAAACCCTCAACCATTTTTTCCTGCCCTATTGATCACTTCGGCTTCAACTGCGGAAACAAAATCACGTCGCGGATGCTTTCCTGGCCGAGGAGCATCATGCACAGGCGGTCAATGCCCATGCCCATGCCGCCGGCGGGCGGCATGCCGTGTTCGAGCGCGACGAGAAAATCTGGATTCATGGTTTTTTGTCTTGCAGTTTTTCCACCAGTTCATCCACGCATCCATTGAGCACATTGCTCGAATCGCTGCCATAACCCTCATACTTGAACCGGATAATGCCCTTGGCGTCCAAGAAAAAAACCGTTGGCCATCCGTGAACATTCCAAGCGGTGGCAATCGGTCCTTTCGGTCCCTCTTTGCCATTCCAGAACGAAGGCCAGGTCATTTGCTCGCGCTCCATCGCGCGTTTGGCATCCGACAGAATCGCATCGCCGTTGACGCCGATCATGGCGAACGATTTTCCGTGCATCCGTTCGGCGAGCGCCCGTTCCACCGGCACCAATTGCATGCAGGGGCCGCACCACGACGCCCAGAAAGTGAGCACACAGATTTTTCCACGGCTGTCGCTCAGTTTGAATTTTTTGCCGTCAACGCCTTCGGCTTCGATTTCCGGAGCCTGGTTGCCGAGTGAAAGATGCTTCAGCGCGAATAAATTTTCTTCCGCCAGTTTCTTCAAGTGCGGCGCTTCCTCCTGCGGACTGCGAAGTTCACGCAAATCCAGACAGTCGGAGTAATTGGCAATGACCTCGTTGAATTCGTGTTCGGCTTTGGCCGCAGCCGATTGAGAACCTCCGAAAGCCGGCAGTTCAACCAGATCGTTGGTGGTCAGGTCTTTTGCGTAAAATGGGGCTTTGCTCCAATTCTCAAAGTCTGCCAACTCCTCGGACTCGTCAGCGTAGAGGCAGCCAAGTGCAAAAATCGCCTGGGCGCGGATGGCGCGGACGGGATTGTTTTTGACCACTGACTTCAGAAAATCTGCAACCGGCGGTTGACGCCACTGCCACGACCATTCATGGCCCAGATACCAGCACAGCGGGCCTAACATTGTGTTCGTTGAATGATACCTCGTGAGAAAATCCAGCGACTGGAGCCGATTGGTGAAAAATGGTCCACGATTCGCCGCTGCCTTCATCGCAATCCAAGAAAACACCTCACGCGCTGTCTGCGACTCAGGCTCTTTTTGTGCGAGTAAAAGTATTTGCGGCAAATTTTTCGTCTCCGATTGCCTCCATGCCTTGTAAAGCTTGTCGCTTTCGTCGTTGGTGGAATGGTAGTAGGAGGCGTAGGTATCATCCACGGCCTTCCGCAACGCAGTCATCTCAACTGCATTAGAAGACAAGAGTTCTTCGGAGCGGGCAGAAATCGCAGCCGTCACAAACATCAGCAGGGCGGTAATTATCTTCATGTTCACAAAAGTAAACTCCACCCGCCGGTTAAAGTTGTTTTTTATTTCGGCTTTAACTGCGGAAATAAAATCACGTCACGCCATTTCCAGTTCCACCGGCAAGTGGCTGGCAAGAAGTTCTTTCAAAGTATCCACTTTGCTGGAGGCGTTGAGAATTTCCAGGCTGACGAGCGCGCCGGTTTCATCGAGGTCGGCCAGAACGCCGGGGCGGATTTCCTCGGTTTCGTCAATCGTTCTTTTTGTCAGCACGATCAGCAACGTGTCGGTCTCTTTGTCGTATGTCAGTTTCATGGCTTGCCTTTCCAATACCGTTTGAACTGCGAAACAGGATACACTGTCACGGCGACAATTTCATCCTCATTTTCTTCAACGACGATCCGCAGAAGTTTTTCCACGCCCTTCTCGTCGCGAAAACGGTTTTGGTGGATTTGACGGTTCGGGTCGTCCGCGTCCGGCACGATTTGTTCCGGCGAACGGATCGTTTTTTCCACCAGATCGCGCTTCAGTTTTCGTGCAACAATCCGGCCATCGCAATAGCCGGTGATCCGAATCGGCTTCATTTTTTATTTTGGTTTCAATTGCGGAAACAAAATCACGTCGCGGATGCTTTCCTGACCGAGCAGCATCATGCAGAGGCGGTCAATGCCCATGCCCATGCCGCCGGCGGGCGGCATGCCGTGTTCGAGCGCGACGAGAAAATCTTCGTCCAGCTTTTGCTGTTCGCCGCCGGCCTGATGTTCGAGGCGTTCGCGCTGCTCGATGGGATCGTTCTGCTCGGTGTAGGCGGGCGCGATTTCCTGGCCGTTGATGCAGCACTCGAAGACTTCGAAGGTCGTCGGGTCGTCGGGCGAAAGTTTGGCGAGCGGCACGAGTTCCTTGGGCAAATGCGTGACGAACGTGGGCTGGATCAGCGTCGGCTCGATCAATTTCGGCATATACTTTGGGAACATTTTTACAGCATACCTCTGACTTTGCGAATTTGCTCAAGGCTATCACGCCAATTTGCAAGATTTGAAGGGTCGCTGTCGCCAATATCTATGGCCTTAAGATAATCAGATTCGGCCTTATCAAATTGGTCTTTGCGCCGATTGGCTTGGGCGCTAATGAAATACATTTCGCCGCGCATTGCATTCGGGACGCCAGAGCCTCGTATTGGATGCACTTCCATCAACTTGGTTAGAAAATCAATACAGGCAACTAAATCCTTCTCATCATCGGGCGTAATTTTGTAAGATCGCGCAGCTTGCTTAACTTTTTTATACAGCGATACTGCCTGCTCGAACAGAACCGGAGCTAACGACAAATCTCCTTTCGTTTCAGTAAAGGAATCATCCACGTTCTTCTCGTAAACTTTTATGCTATGAGGAGATGATTTCTCTGCTAGCCGGCCTTGAACTGGCAGATTTTGGTCAGTCGCCGCGTGCTGCAGGTTTGAAGTAACAAACTGCTGGCGAAGCAATTCTGCAAAATCATTGTGGCCGCAAACTTCTGCACAATCCAAAGCCGTTGCGCCAAGATTGTTTTTGACGTTGGCATCGGCCTTACTGTCCAGCAGCAATTTTGCGACGTCACGGTGGTCGAAACTCGCTGTATAATGCAAGGGCGTCCAACCGTTGTTGTCTTGGGCATTGATATCAGCCTTGTTTGCCAACAGTAATTCTGCTGTGTCCTTTTGACCTTTAAACGCTGCTTCGTGCAGAGGGGTCCGACCGTTTTTGTTGACCTTAACATGAACATCAGCCTTATTGGTCAACAACAGAGCCGCCACTTCCTTATGACCTGCTTCAACCGCAAAGTGTAAAGGCGTCGAGCCGTCCTTTGATTTAGCATTTATCGTGGCGCTGTTGGCCAGTAACATTGCCGCTGCGTTCTTTTGGCCACCAGATGCTGCAAAATGTAAAGGCGTCCCGCCGTCGTTGTCTTGGGCGTTGACATCGGCTGAACTTGCTATTAGCAGTTTCACCATATCCTCCCGACCAACAGCCACCTCCATATGCAATGGCGTCTGTCCTTCGTTATTCTTTGCATTGACGTCGGCCTTGTTGGCCAACAGCAATTCCACCACGTCTTTGTAGTCCTTCAACACCGCCCAATGCAAAGGCGTCCAAGCATTCTTGTCTTTGCTGAAAATCAGATCAGGGTTGTCTATAACGAGTGCCTTTACCTTTTGAAATTCACCATTTTGAGATGCTGCGATAATTTCACTGGCCGATTCCTTGCCACCGAATAATTTATTCCAGAAGCTCATGCTGTGTGTCGGGTTGATTGTTTGATTTCTATTTCGGTTTCAACTGCGGGAAAAGAATAACATCACGAATGCTTTCTTGTCCAAGCAACATCATGCAAAGCCGGTCAATTCCAATTCCAATTCCGCCAGCCGGAGGCATTCCGTGTTCGAGGGCGACCAAAAAATCTTCGTCGAGTTTTTGTTGTTCGCCACCCGCCTGATGTTCAAGTGTTGTGCGCTGGGCAATCGGGTCGTTTTGTTCGGTATAACCCGGTGAGATTTCCTGACCGTTGATGCAGCATTCAAAAACTTCAACCGTGGTCGGGTCGTCAAGTGAAAGTTTGGCGAGCGGCACGAGTTCCTTGGGCAGGTGCGTCACAAAAGTCGGCTGAATCAAAGTCGGTTCAATCAATTTCTCAAACACCGCGCCGGTGACTTCAAAGTCCTCGTATTCCTTGCCGATTTCCGCGCCGAGAAAATGACCCCGTTCACGTCGTCCTGACGGTGCAAGATTAAACCAATCTGATCCGGCAACCTCACAAATTAAATCTTTATATCGAACGCGTTTCCACTTACCAAGTTCAATAGTTGGATTTGCTAACTCCAATTCCAAACGCTTCAAACCAGAATTCAAACTGTCTTTAACAGTTGTAAAACTATGATCCCAATTGTCGGTGAAAGAAATTACAGATTCCACTGATGTAAAATCCTCTTCGTTCTCAATTGGAAGCGCTGTTGCCATAGCTGACGTAACATGAATTTCGGCCTGTGTCAGAAGTTTTTTAATTTCTGCTCCAACTGCATCAATTGAATCTTCAGTAAGATTTAAGCGAAGTTCTGAAAGACGAGAAACGATTGGCGCTAGATTTTTACGAAGGTCATTGGCGACCAGTTTGCGGACTTCATGTTCAGCAGAAAGGTCAATTGCATTTTTAGAAAGTTCTTCAAGTCGTCGAATCAATTCATCAATTATATTTTTTATATTCGCTTGGCGCGAACGCTTTACGCTCAAAGTCCCCAAAACTTTCTGCGCCACCGTCGTGATGAGCGACTCCACCGTTTCCATCATCGTCGCGTAATCGCCGAAGGCGCAGTAGGCTTCGAGCATCGTGAATTCGGGATTGTGCCGGCGCGAGAGGCCTTCGTTGCGGAAGTTTTTCCCGATCTCAAACAGCTTGTCTATGCCGCCGACGAGCAGCCGCTTGTGGTAAAGCTCCAGCGCGATGCGCAGATAAAATTCGCAGCCGAGCGCGTTGTGAAAGGTCTTGAACGGCTGCGCCGCCGCGCCGCCGGGAATCGCCTGCATCGCCGGCGTCTCCACCTCCACAAAGCCGCGCGCGTGCAGAAAATTCCTGATCTCGCGGATGATTTCGCTGCGCTTGAGAAAAACGTCCTTCACTTCCGGGTTCGCCATCAGGTCGAGATAGCGCTGGCGGTAGCGGATCTCGGTGTCTTCGAGTCCGTGCCATTTCGCGGGCGGCGGGCGCAGGGCTTTGGCGAGAATCGTGAAGGATTCGATTTTGACGCTCGGCTCGTTTGTCTTTGTCCGAAAAAGCGTGCCGGTCGCGCCGATGAAATCTCCGAGGTCGAGGTGCGTGAACGTGTGAAAATTGTCGTCGCCCAAAGTATTTTTTTGCGCGTAGCATTGGATGCGCCCCGATTGGTCGCGCACGTCAATGAACATGGACTTGCCCATGTCGCGGTGCGCGGTGATGCGCCCGGCGACGGCGACTTTGGTATGTTCGGCCAGTTCGCCGCTTTCAAATTTCGCGCGCGCCTCGCCCGCGCCGATGCCGGGCGTGAACTTGTTTTGGAACGGGAAAATGCCCTTGGCTTCAAGCGATTTGAGCTTGGCCTTGCGCTGTTCGATGAGTGAATTCGTGTCGTCCATAAAAACTGGCGGCGGACATTGAAGCACAAAATATGGGTGAAAACCAAGAAGCAAAGTGGGCTGGCATTGCCATGCGGGATTTACCGGTGGTGACTCACTGCATCCCGCATCCATGTCAGCCCACTGCAAGCTACGACTGTCCGGCAAAAGCGCAAGGGGAGAAATGAAAATATTTTCACGGGGCGCGGCTTCAGTTTTCCCGCCAGCGTTCCGTTCCGAAAGAACGATTGAAAATAGCCCGGCATTTTAATGCCGGGTCGGCTGGCAAAAAACATCAAGTCCCGAAGGGACGGTCGAGCACCGGATTTTATTTCGGCCGTCCCTCCGGGACTGATTTGCGATGACGACAAGCCCCGGCGTTAAAACGCCGGGCTATTTTCAAATTGTCCCTGCGGGACATGGTAATTTTACAAACGAAACTTGCCTTGAACGCGGTTCCGCCTAGGATTTGCGCCAACGGCAGGCAAAACAAATCATGATCCGTTCATTTGCATTCACGACGCAGGGCAAGCTGCACACGAAGGACATCGAAATTTTTCTGATGCCGACGCTGCTGGCGGACACGAATCTTTTTCTTTGGGTTGATCTCGAAAAACCCACGACGGAAGAAACGAAGGAAGTGCTGGAGCAGATTTTCCATTTTCACCCGCTGTCCATCGAGGATTGCGTCACGCCCAGTCCTTCGCCGAAAGTCGAAGAATATTCGCCGAAAGAGGGCGACAAATTCACGCCGTATCTGTTCATGGTCATCCACGCGGTGGATTACAGCCGCAAGGACGGCTGCTTCGGCACGAGCGAGCTGGATTTTTTTCTCGGCAAAAATTTTCTCGTGACTTTTCATGACAAGCCGCTGCGCAGCGTTACGACCGTCGAGGAACGCGCCATCAACGGCACGCTCGGCATCGCGCGCGCGCCCGACCGCGTGGCGCACTCGCTGCTCGACGCGCTGGTGGACAATTACAAGCCGGCGCTGGACGAACTGGGGCTGGAAATCGCGGAACTGGAACAGCAGGCGCTGCAAAAACCGAGCAAGGACACGCTTAATAAAATTTTGCAGGTCAAAAAAGAAGTCGTGCATCTGCGGCAGATCATCGGGCCGCAGCGCGAAGTGCTGGGACGTTTCGCCGCCGGTGAATTCAAGCTGGTGCGCCCGCAGCTCGTGCCGTATTTCCGCGACGTTTATGATTCGCTGTTTCACATCGGCGAACTGGCGCAAAGCTACACGGACTCGCTCACGGGAATTTTGCAGGTGTATCTCAACATGTCGTCCAACCAGACCGGCGAAGTGGTGAAGCTGCTGACGATCATCACCGTCATCACGACGCCGCTGATGATGATTGGAACTTGGTATGGCATGAATTTCAAAGACATGCCGGAACTGGACTATCAGCACGCGTATCCGATTGCCGCCGGCGTCATGCTGCTGTCCACGCTGGCGACGTATTTGTATTTCAAAAAGAAAAAATGGTTTTGACGGCACGCAGGCCCGCGCTCCGGTTCGCGTCACATATGAAACCAGTTGTAGGCGTTCGGGAAAATGTTCCAGTCAATCGTGATCTCCGACGCGAGCATGAACGCCAGCAGCGCAAACAGCACAAAAAATTTCGTGCCGTTCTGAAAATTTTTCATCAGCCGGTCGAGGCCGCACGCGAACAAAACCAGGAACGGCACCAGCATCCCCAGCATCAGCCGGCCCGAAACAAAAAACGGATGTTCGCGCGACGGATAAAAACAATCCTGAAAATCGTATTTCACGGACAGCAGCGCGAAGAACGCGAACGCCGACGCAAGACACATGAAACTGAACCGGACTGCGGCGCGTTGCGGCGTGGAAAATGGCGACGAACGGCGCAGCAGCGCGGCGAGCGTGAAGGCAAAGGCGCCGAGCGTCAGCACGACATAAACGGAATCCACGGCGGGAATCGCCAGCGGCTGGCGCTGCCACAAAAGCTCGCCCTGCCAGAACGTCGCCAGATTTCCCTTCAGAAAATACCAGAAACCCGGCGCGGTGAAAATCGGATGATGAAACCATTCGGCGAACGGCTTGTTCGTCCAGCCGAGGAACTGGATTTTCAAATTCGAGCCGGTGAAGTCGCCGAAGTTGATCTTGCACCAAGTCATCCACGCCGCCATCGGCAGGCCGGCGCACGTGGACAGGATCGCCAGGGACGGAACTGACGCAAGTAATTTTCCGCTTTGCGCCAGCCGGAAAATCTTCAAAGCGATAAAAATTCCGGCGGCGGCGAGCAGCGGCAGGTTGCTCATTTTCGTCAAAAAAGTTGCGGCCAGCGCGAGGCCGATGGCGGCGGCAATGCGTGGCGGGAGGTTTTCCGCCTCCCAAAATTGCAGCAGCAGGACAAACGCGATTCCAAAAGTGAGCGGCGAAAGAATGTCGTTGTTGATCGCGTAAAAAGTTGTCTGCGGCATGAAAGCGATGAGCGCAGGCACGGCGATTCGGACAAAACTGTTTTCCGAAAAAAATTTCCGCGCGGCAATCCAGCCGAGCCACACGAGCGCGACGACGAGCGGGATGTTCAGGAAACGCAGCCAGTAAAGCAGCCGTCCGCCGTCGAGGCCGAGGATTTTTCCGAGCCGCCACCACGCGCCGGCGGCGGCATAGTAAAGCGGCGGCGACGCGGCTTCGTGATTTTTCACCTTCGCTGTCCAGAGGTCTTCCTTGGCGACGAGATTTTGGGCGATGACGTCCATCGGGAGCGTCCACGGCGGCGGCGCAATGCGCCCGCCGGGCTGTGTTGACGGCGGCCAGAGGTATTCGGGCGTGCCGTAAATGGCGATGAACGGCAGCGCCTCGGCGCCCGGCGGCGTGAGCGAGCGCGGGAGGTCGCCCTGCGAATAGCGCACCGCGAGGTCGAAATGCACCTGCTCGTCCACGACGTTGAAGAACGGAAACGCGGCGGAAAAAATGAAAACATGGACGGCGGCGAGCAGGCACAGGAGCAGAATGATTTTGCGTTCGCGCGCGGCGGCAGAGTTGTTGGCGGGTTCGTCCACTTTCTGCCTAGCTTAATTCTTCGCGCGCGAAGCTCAAAGAAATTCCCAGCGGTCGAACATCGCCGCCTGGCCGCACGGCTGGCCGCTTTCGGAAACCAGATTCCATACGGTCGCGCGGAAAATTTTGAAGTGGCGGCCGGTTTTGGAAATGCGGACGCCGGAATAGTCGTCAATTAAACCATGTTGCGTGACGGCGGCGAGCAGCCGGGCGCGTTCCTCGCGGTTCGGCGCTTCCGCTGTGAGTCGCGAGGGCGTGTGCGTGAGTTCGTCCCACGACATTTCCC